>Ga0099794_10000094_pt1 | contig 32899 bp, 31 predicted proteins | sample Rivendell_Oct201_10_FD_77320 | JGI IMG/M metagenome (GOLD analysis project Ga0099794, IMG submission 77320) | Vadose zone soil microbial communities from the Eel River Critical Zone Observatory, Northern California, USA -... | ecosystem: Host-associated > Plants > Roots > Rhizosphere > Soil ... | reverse complement strand
GCCGGCGACGACGAGCATCAGGAAGTCCTGGAAGCCGAGATAGGGAGTGAAGAGCAGAGAGCCGACGATGCCGGCGGCCATCGGAATCTCGGGGCCTCCTCCCCGGTGCCGCCAGGCCGCGAAAAATGTGACTCCGACTACTACGACCTGGGCCACGGTGAGGACCGGGCCGAGGCCGAGCGGGCCTGAAATCGAGTAGCGACGTGTGATGTCCCACGCCGCAGTCTGCGTTTGCGCCAGCACCTCGCGGTAGTTCGCGAGTCCGTCGGGACCGAGCATGGCCAGGGCGACGAGCCCGATCAGAAGAGTCGCCACCAGCCACGCCCCGAACGTGCGCGCGTGACCCGAGACGAGAAGGCAAATCGGCACGAGCAGCGCCAGCTGCGGCTTGAGAATGATGAGGCTGAGCACGAAGCCGGCCCACACGGGTCGGTCGTTCCTGATCAACCACCATGCGGTGGCCACAGCGGCGGCAACCAACGGCCCCGGCTGACCCACGATCACGCCAAAAGCGACAGGAAAGACTCCCAGCCACAACGCCAGGTGGGCGGGTCGTGCCCACTTACCTGGCGGCGCGAGCAGATACCACGTCCAGCACAGCGCGGCGAGCAAGAGAAGCGTCCAGATGATGAGCGCCGCAACAAACGGGAGCAGCGATAGCGGCGTGACCAGCCAGGCCAGGGGAGGTGGAGAGATGAACGGCTGCGGGTTGAAGCCCGGGCCCAGAGCCTCGATCGCCGCCTTCTGGGCGGCGAGGTCGTACAGGTGGCCGTAGCCGGAGCTGATGCCGACTGTCGCGGCGGCGTACGCCAGCCGGAAGTCGTTCCGAATCGGGTACTCGGGGATGTACTGACGCGCCGGGACCAGCAGGTCGAAGCCGATCAGCATCACGCCGACAAGCAGCCCGACCGCCGGCCAGACCCGCCGCCGCGAGCGGATGTATCCAATCACCGCCACAAAGTAACCGTCCGGCGCCGAAGCGCAGCCCACGACAAAGCCACCGTTTGGCGCCAAAGGGACGGAATCAGTGCATGGGTAGCGCGCCGTTGGCGCCAACGGGACGGAATTCCACGCACAAAAAAGAGAAGAGGCTCGGGCGCTTACCCGAGCCTCTTTGGCGTGTCTTCTTGGTTTAGTTGACCTCGCGGTACTCCGCGTCGACCACGTCGTCGGCAGGCTTCTTGCCGCCTGCGGCCTTGCTCCCACCTTCCGGGGACCCGTCGTGCGGTGCGGCCGCCGCCGGCTCGCCGCCCTGCTGGTAGATGTGCGTCCCGATCTTCTGGAGCGCTTCGTTGAACTCGTCGATCTGGCGCCGCAGCAGGTTGGTGTCCGAGCCCCTGGCAGCTGACTTCAGCTGCTCGAGCTTGCCTTCAACCTCGGTCTTGACATCGGCGGGAATTTTGTCCGCGTTGTCTTTCATGACCTTTTCGGCCTGGTGGATCATGTGATCGGCCTGGTTGCGGACCTCGACCTCTTCGCGCTTCGCGCGGTCCTCGGCAGAGTGCGCCTCCGCCTCCTTGACCATGCGGTCGACCTCTTCCTTGCCCAGCGTCGAGGACGCTGTGATGGTTACCGACTGCTCGCGGCCAGTGCCCTTGTCCTGCGCCTTGACCTGAAGGATGCCGTTGGCGTCGAGGTCGTACGTGACCTCGATCTGAGGCATGCCTCGCGGCGCGGGCGGAATGCCGTCCAGGTGGAACCGACCCAGCGTGCGATTGTCGCGCGCCATTTCGCGTTCGCCCTGCAGGACGTGGACCTCAACCGAGGTCTGGTTGTCCGCCGCGGTCGAGAAGACCTGCGAGCGAGACGTTGGGATGGTCGTGTTGCGCTCGATGAGCTTTGTCATGACACCGCCGAGGGTCTCGACCCCGAGTGACAAAGGCGTGACGTCGAGGAGAAGGATGTCCTTGACCTCGCCCTTGAGCACCCCCGCCTGGATTGCCGCCCCGATGGCGACCACCTCGTCCGGGTTGACGCCCTTGTGCGGCTCCTTGCCGCCGAGCAGGTCCTTGACCAGCTGCTGGATCACCGGCATGCGGGTGGAACCGCCCACCAGAACAACCTCGTCGATCTGCTGCGGTGTCAGGTTGGCGTCTTTCAGCGCGGCCAGGAACGGACCGCGGCAGCGCTCGGTCAGGTCGTGAGTCAGCGACTCGAACTTGGCGCGGGTGAGCGTCATCTCGAGGTGCTTGGGACCTGTCTGGTCCGCCGTTATGAAAGGCAGGTTGATGCTCGTCTCCAGCCGGCTCGACAGCTCGATCTTGGCCCGCTCGGCCGCCTCGGTGAGGCGCTGCAGAGCCTGGCGGTCAGTCTTCAGGTCGATGCCGTTCGACTTCTTGAACTCCTCGGCCAGCCAGTCCACGATCCGCCGGTCGTAGTCGTCGCCACCCAGGTGGGTGTCGCCGTTGGTGGACTTGACCTCGAAGACGCCGTCGCCGACGTCGAGGACGGACACGTCGAACGTTCCGCCGCCCAGGTCGAACACCAGAATCGTCTCATTCGCCTTCTTGTCCAGGCCGTAGGCCAGGGACGCGGCAGTGGGCTCGTTGATGATGCGGACCACGTTCAAACCGGCGATCTGGCCGGCGTTCTTGGTGGCCTGACGCTGCGAGTCGTTGAAGTAAGCGGGTACGGTGATGACGGCGTCGGTCACCTTCTCGCCCAGGTACGCCTCGGCGTCAGCCTTGAGCTTCTGCAAGATCATCGCCGAGATCTCTTCCGGCGTGAACTCCTTGTTTGCGTTGGGGACCCCAACCACGACCCGATCGTCTTTGCCCGCCTTGACCTCGTAGGGCACGATCTTTCTCTCCTCGACGACCTCGGAGAATTTGCGGCCCATGAAGCGCTTGATCGAGTAGACGGTGTTTTCGGGGTTCACTGCCGCCTGCCTGCGAGCGAGGTTGCCGACCAACCGCTCGCCGGACTTCGTGAAGGCGACAACCGAGGGCGTGGTCCGAGATCCTTCGGCGTTCGGAATGACCACCGGCTCGCCGCCCTCCATGACGGCGATGACTGAGTTGGTCGTCCCCAAATCGATTCCTACGGTCTTCGGCATATGTGTTCTTTCCTCCAGGTGCGCAGTTGGGCGCGAATTTGAATTTCTATAGGAGTGTCTTTCCCCTGGGCGGCAGACTCAAAACAGGCTCTAGGCTAGTCTGCGTGGCGATCTTCGAGCTCGACCCTGTCGACCGGATTGCCGTGGCCGCGGTCGGCAAGCCGGGGGAGCGCCAGTTCTTCCTCCTGGCCACCGGCTCCGGACGCCAGCTGACCCTGTCCTGTGAGAAGTCCCAGGTCCAGGCCTTGATCGTCCGGCTCAAACAGATGATGGAGGCGCAGGGCATCCAGGCGGCCGAAAAGGCGACCGAGGCTGCGCTCGTGCCGGGCGAGCCCGAGTGGCAGGTGGGCGAGATGGGCCTCGGCTACCACGAGGCGCGCCGCATGTTTGTCTTGGTCGCGAGCCAGGGCTCGACTGGGGAAGAAGGCCAGTCGGACGACGCCCCCAGCGTGCGCTTCTGGCTCAGCCACGAGCAGGTGGGCGCGTTCTCGAAACAGGCCGAAACAGTGCTCACCGCGGGGCGGCAGCTGTGCCCGCGCTGCGGACTGCCGATGGACCCGGCAGGTCACCCATGCCCGGTTTCAAATGGCGCGCGCCCGATCTTCTGATCCCACCGAGCGTCTGCTCGCCGACCTTCCCGAGCTGGAGGTCGTCGGCCTCCTGCGTGGTGCTTCGAATTACACCTTCCTCGCCCGGTTGGAACCTCATCCGCCGGCGGGTCTCCTGGCCGTGTACAAGCCGGCCCGCGGCGAGTCTCCGCTGTGGGACTTCGAGGCCGGGACGCTTTACCGGCGCGAGGTCGCGGCCTACGAGCTGAGCAAGGTGTTGGGCTGGCCGAGCATCCCCCCGACGGTTGTGCGTCAGGAGGGTCCGCACGGAGTCGGAGCGGTGCAGCTGTTCATCGACGCCGACCGCCGGCACTACCTCGACGAGCAGTCGTCGCGACCGGAGACCTGGGCGCAGGTTGCTCTCTTCGACGTGATCGCGAACAACGCGGACCGCAAGTCCGGCCACTGTCTTTTCGATGGTGACGATCATGTGTGGGTCATCGACCACGGCCTGACCTTTCACGTCGACCACAAGCTCCGGACGGTGATCTGGGACTTCTCCGGCGAGCCGATGCCGCCCGAGCTGTGCGGCGACGTCGAGCGCGCGCTGATCGAGGTTGAGAAAGGGCGGCTGGCGGAAAAACTGGCAGAGCTGCTGCGCCCGGCCGAGGTCCGAGCGCTGAAGCGCCGGCTCCGCGGCGTGCTCGATCCTTCGTGGCGATTCCCCCAACCGACGTCGGGCTGGTCGGTGCCATGGCCACCCATTTAGTACCTGCTAGCCTTCGTCGGGTTTTCATGCGCAGTCTTGGATCCCATGCGTGGCTGAGCTCCGCCTTAGTCGTTGCAGGCTCCATCGCAGCAGCCACAGTCCTCGTCGCCGTGTCCCCGACTGCGCACGCCCATGTGCGTGTGACTTATTGCACGGGCACCCCGACCACCGGCTTGTGCACCCCGCCGCCGCCGACCCCGTCACCTACCCCGCCGTCATCACCCAGCCCGAACCCCAATGCATACCTCACGCTCGACGTGACCGCCGGCGGGCCCAACACGCTGATCACGGTCACCGGATCCCTCTTCCTCCCGAACCAGGCTGTTTCGCTCTACTGGGACCAGGAGAACCGGGTCTCCGGAGCAACCGACGCGGATGCCAACGGCAACTTCACATGGAAGGTCAAGCCGTTCCCAGGCGATCCCCCGGGCCTCCATAAGCTTTGCGCCAGCGTGGCGCCGAAGCCCTGCGCCACCTTTACGCTCCAAGCAGCGGTCACGACGCCGTCGCCCGAAGCATCGCCCTCGCCGGAACCATCGCCCTCGAGCTCCCCGTTCGGGGCCGCAACCCCGGCGCGGATCGATTCCAGGCTCTCGCTCGATGTCATGCTCAGGCCGCCGTTCGTGATCCTCCCGATCACCGCCGGGGTGGGCCTGGTGATCGCGCTCATGTACTGGATCCTCAGCATCGCCCTCCGACCTCGGCAGCAGACTTTGAAATCTGTCACGGTCGGACACCTCGCCTCGCGGCCCGATTACACGGCGCCCTTCGGCGCGGCGCCTGTCGCCCCGGCGGCCGCCGAGCCGATGCCATCGGCGTGGGATGACATGCCGCGGACAAACGTCGTCGCGCCTTCTGACGCGGCAGCGGAAGAAGCGGAGCTGCCCCCGCCCGCATCCCCTGCCTACCCTCCCGCTCAAGCGGCAGGTGAAATGACGCAAGACGTGACCGCATCAAGTGAGGCGCCTCTGGCCGACTCAGCCGCGGCGTCGGAGACCGCGTGGACCGGCGAGGGAAGTGCCGAGTCCGACCCGATCCTCGCGGCGTGGGCTGACGTGCTCCCGCCAAGCGGCGGAGCTGTTGATGCACCGCCACCTGCTGACGGTGAAGGCACGCCAGGACGTGACACGAAACCGCCGGCCTCGCGCGACGACCCGCTGGACTTCCCAGAGCCCGGAGACTAGGGACCCTCACTCGCGACTCGCGCGCCGGCCGGTCTCCTTATAGACTTGCGCGCTGATGCCGTTGCTCGAAGTGCGTGACGTCAGCGTCCGCTTCGGAGGGATCGTGGCACTCGATTCAGTTTCTTTCGACGTGCCCGAAGGCGCGATCGTCGGCCTGATCGGACCCAACGGCGCGGGCAAGACGACGCTCTTCAACATCGTCAGCGGCCTCTACCGCATGGACAGCGGTGACCTTGTGTTCCGGGGCCAGAGCATTGCCGGCCAGGCCCCTCACGATGTGGTCCGCAAAGGAATCGCGCGGACGTTCCAGAACGTGGAGCTCTGGCCGCGGATGACCGTGCTGGAGAACGTCCTCACCGGCTACCACTCCCGCTTCAAGACCGACTACCTCCACTTCGTCCGTGCGGGCCTCCAGCTGCCCGGAACGCGCGCCATCGAGCGCGATGCGAAGGAGAAAGCGCTCGAGGTGTTGCGCTATCTCGACCTCGAGAAGCTGGCCAACCACCCGGCTCGCGGCCATCCCTTCGGCATCCTCAAGAAGATCGAGCTGGCGCGTGCCCTGGTCTCGGCGCCCAGCCTACTTTTGCTGGACGAGCCGGCCGGTGGACTGACGCACGAGGAAGTCGAACGACTGGCCGAGCAGCTGCGCCGCCTCCACTCCGACTTCAACGCCACGCTGCTGATCGTCGAGCACCACATGAACCTGGTCATGAAGGTCAGCGACCGCGTCGCAGTTCTCAATTTCGGCCGGCTGATCGCCGAGGGCACACCGCGGGAGGTGCAGACCAACCCGCGCGTCATCGAGGCCTATTTGGGGACGCAGCAGAATGGCGCTGCTTGAGCTGAACGAGGTGGTCGCAGCCTACGGGCCGATCACCGCACTGCACGGCGTCTCACTGAAGGTTGACGCTGGCGGCGTCGTCGCTCTGCTCGGAGCCAACGGCGCCGGCAAGACCACGACGCTGCGAGCAATCTCGGGCACCGTGCAGAAGACGGGCAAGGTCATGTTCGACGGGCACGACATCTCCAAGAGTGCGCCCGAGCAAATCGCAAAACTCGGCATCGGTCACGTGCCCGAGGGGCGCGGCACGCTGGGTCAGCTGACGGTGTGGGAAAACCTCCAGATGGGCGCTTATACCCGTCGCGACAAAACCGGCGTCAAGGCCGACTACGACCGTGTGTGCGGGTACTTCGCCTGGATTCCGGCCCGTCGCACTCAGGTCGCCGCCACTCTCTCCGGCGGCGAGCAGCAGATGCTGGCGATCGGCCGCGCTTTGATGATGCGGCCCCGACTGCTTCTGCTCGATGAGCCGTCGCTCGGTCTTGCGCCGATCGTGGTGCAAGAGATCTTCCGGATCATTCGCGCCATCAACGAGCAGGACAAGGTGACCATCCTGGTCGTCGAGCAGAACGCGAGCATCGCGCTGCAGGCCGCGGGACAGGCTTACGTCCTCGAGGTCGGCAGGGTCGCAATCTCGGGCACGAGCGCCGAGCTGCAGAAGGACGAAGCAATCCGCAGGTCCTACCTGGGTTACTGACGATGACAGCCTTCGCTCAACAGGTCATCTCCGGCATCGCGACCGGCTGCATCTACGCCAGCCTTGCGCTGGCCCTTGTCCTCATCTACCGCGCGATGGACCTGGCCAACTTCGCGCAGGGCGAGATGGCGACCTTTTCGACCTTCATCAGCTACTCGCTGATCGAGTACTGGCACCTCGACTTCTGGCCGGCCTTCGTGATCACGATCGTGCTCTCCTTCGCACTCGGCGTCGCGATCGAGCGCGTGGTGATCCGGCCGTTCGAAGGTAAGCCGGTGCTGACCTTGTTGATCGTGACGCTGGGCCTCTTCACCGTCTTCAACGGGCTCACCGGGCTGATTTGGGGCTACGTCTTCAAGACGTACCGCGGCGGTTTCCCCAGCGTGCCGGTGCAGTTCGGCGGCCTCTACCTAAACGTGCAAGACATCGGCGTGCTGGGCGTGGTGCTCGTGATGCTGCTGCTCCTCTACCTGTTCTTTTCCCGCACCAAGGCCGGCCTGGCGATGCGAGCGGCGTCGCTGTATCCGGACAGCAGCCGCCTGCTCGGCGTGCGCGTAGGTTGGATGTTGGCGCTCGGCTGGGGCCTGGCGGCCTCTGTGGGCGCGGTGTCCGGAATGCTCGTCGCGCCGATCATCTACCTGGATCCCAACATGATGCAGTCGATCCTGCTGTTCGCCTTTGCCGCCGCCGTCCTGGGCGGGATCGAGAGTCCGGTGGGGGCTGTCGTCGGTGGCGTCACGATCGGCGTCCTCATGGCGCTGGTCGGCACCTACATCCCGGGCGGCCAGGACCTGCGCCTGGCATTCGGGCTGATCGTGATAGTCGTCGTGCTGCTCGTGCGACCGGCCGGACTGTTCGGGCGGGCTGCGGTGAGGCGGGTGTGAAGCGGCTGCTTGGGGTCCGTCCCGAGCTGCTCGGTCTGGCTGTGGTCGGGAGCATCGTCTTGATCGGCCTGCCCACGGTGACCAACCAGTTCTTCACGTTCGAGTTCGCCAAGGTCGCGATCTTCGTCTGCGCGCTGCTGGGCCTCAACCTGCTCACGGGATACAGCGGCCAGATCTCTTTAGGCAACGGAGCCTTCATGGCGGTCGGCGGGTACACGACCGCGATCCTGGTCCACGCGATCGGCGTCCCGTACTGGTTGACCATTCCGCTGGCCGCCGTCGTGGCGGGGGCGGCGGGCCTCCTCATCGGCATTCCCGCTCTGCGACTCTCTGGTGTCTATCTGGCGTTGGCCACCTTCGCGCTCGCTCTTTCGATCCCGCCGATCCTGAATCACTTCGACACCTTCACCGGCGGCCACGGCGGCATCGTGATGCCACCGGTCATGGCGCCGTTTGGCCTCGACCTCAGCCAGGAGCAGTGGCTGTACTACCTGTGCACGGGCATCGCCATCCTCCTCTTCGCCTTCGCGTGGGGCGTGGTCCGCAGCCGCACCGGTCGCGCGTTCATGGCCATCCGCGACAGCGAGACGGCGGCTACCGCAAGCGGTGTCAGCCTCGCCTACTACAAGACTCTTGCCTTCGGGCTATCGGCCGCGTACGCAGGAGTCGCCGGCTCGCTGCTCGCGATCGTGACAAGCTTCATCAACCCCGACAGCTTCGGCCTCGGCCTGTCCCTCACGCTCCTGGTCGGGGTGGTGATCGGCGGGTTGGGCTTGAACTTCGGCGCCGTGCCAGGGGGCCTCTTGGTGGTCTGGCTCCCTTACTTCGCGGAGAAGGCAGGGGAGGCAGGCCTGCATATCGGATCACTTTCGTTCGCCGGAAAGCCCGACATTTTTTTCGGGGCCGCCCTGATCCTGATCATGCTCTTTGCGCCCAACGGCGCGGCCGGCCTCTTGGTGCGCGGGTGGCGGTGGTATCTCTCCTTCCGCACTGCGACGCGGTTGCCGGTCGCGGGTCCGGTCGCCGGTAGGTAGGCTCGGCGCAGGAGGCCGCCGATCGGGAGAATGGACAACTGGCGCCGTTTCGCCGACCGTTGAAGCAGCCAAAATGGATCGTTTGATCCATCTAGAAGGGTGCTTAAATACAAAGCCATAAAAGTGGGAGGAAGTTCTATGCAACGTATTGGGTCCCGAGTCGCTGCCATTGCAGCCTTTGTCGTCTTCGTCGCGGCGTGCGGAAACCAGCCGTCGGGCACCACCGCCACGGACGTGGGCATCACGAAGGATGAGATCAAGATCGGCGCGACCTACCCGCAGAGCGGCACAGCGTCGTTCTACTACGCGGTCGCCAAGGGCGCTCTCGCCTACTTCGCCTATATCAACGCGGAAAAAGGGGGCGTCAACGGTCGCAAGATCAACTACGTCGTCCTCGATGACGGCTATGACCCCGCCAAGACACCCGACAAGGCGCGCGAGCTGGTCCAGGACCAGAAGATCTTCGCCGCCTTCGGCACGCTGGGCACGCCCAACAACAAAGCAGTGCGCGACTACTACAACGCGCAGAAAGTGCCGCAGCTGTTCGTGTTCACCGGCGCCAGCATCTGGGGCTCCGACTACGACAAGTACCCGTACACGCTCGGCTGGCAGCCCGACTACGTAACCGAAGCCAACATCTACGCCAAGTACATCCTGGCGAACGCGCCCAACTCCAAGATCGCGATCCTCTACCAGAACGACGCTTACGGGCAGGACGGCTGGCAGGGATTCAGGACCGCACTCGCTGACAAGGTCTCCATGATCGTTGGCGAGGCCAAGTACAACGCCGGAGACCCGACCGACATGCGCTCGCAGGTCACCGCCCTCAGGGCCAGCGGCGCCGACACCTTGTTCGTCATCGCCACTCCCGGCTACGCCGCGAGCGCCGTCTCCAACGCCTACATCAGCGGCTGGAAGCCGAAGATCTACATGAACCAGGTCGCGGCCAGCACGACAACGTGGCGGGCGGTGATCGGGAACATCAAGAGCTCGGCCCCCGTCGACGGAATGATCTCCACCCGCTACCTGAAAGACCCAAACGGCTCCGAGTTCACCAACGACGCGGGGATCGCCCAGTACAAGACGCTCCTGGACAAGTACGGCAACGGGTGCCAGTTCGCCGACAACTTCTGCGTGGCCGGCATGGCCTTCGCCTTCTCCGTCGTGGACGTGCTCAAGAAGGCCGGCAGCAACCTGACCCGCGCGAACGTGGTCAAAATCGCTGCTGAACAGATGAACGAGACAGACAACTTCTTGCTGCTGCCGGGGATCACGGTGCGCACCTCCAAGACGCACCGCTTCCCGATCTCGCAGCTGCAAACCATCAGGTGGACAACCGACCACTGGGAGGCATTCGGCGCCATCCAGGACGGCCGGCCCGGCTAACGCTCCGCAATCAACCCAAAAACCAAAGCAAGGGGCCGGATTTGATCCGGCCCCTTTTTGTTTACGATGGGGCCCGCTTGGTCCAACGCCTCAAGCCTTACTGGCTGCATCTTTACCTGCTGACCTACACGCCGTTCCTGCTGCTCGCGGACAGCAGGATCACCGCGCTCTGGCAGCAGTGGCTGCTTGGCCTGCTCACATTCGCGGCGTTGTACCTGGCCGCTCTCAAGGCGCCGAATGCGCAACGCCTGCAGGTATGGACCTGCGTCGTCGTCGCCACCGGCTTCGAGATCTTCGGCTCTCTGATCTGGGGCCTTTACGTCTACCGCTTGCACAACGTGCCTCTCTTCGTGCCGCCGGGTCACGGCATGGTGTATCTGTTCGGGCTGCTCGCGGCGACCACTCCCGTCGTGATCCGTCACGGCAAGCGCGTCGCGTACGTCATCCTCGCGGGCGCCACGACCTGGGCGGTGGCAGGGCTGACGTTGCTGCCGTTGATCACCGGCCGGGTCGACCTCCAGGGAGCCCTGTGCCTTCCGGTGTTCGCCTACTTCGTGCTGCGCTCGCCGAGGTGGGCGCTCTTCGCGGCGATCTTCATCGCCACCGGCGAGCTCGAGATCTTCGGCACGTCATTTGGCAACTGGTTCTGGCTTCCGGTCGCGCCGTGGACGCACATCGCGTCGGGAAACCCGCCGTCGGTAATCGCGGGCGGCTACTGCGTGATCGACGCCTCGGTGCTGCTTGCGATGCGCGGAATGGCCGCGCTGCGAGCGCGAGTGCCTGCTTTCCGGCGTGCATTCAGCCTCCTGCAAGAAGCCTGAAACATTTCCAGAGCTAGCGCGGCGACCAGGCCGGGTTTATCCCGGCCGTCACCCAAGCCCTCAATTCTTCTAGGCGCCTCCCAGCGTCGCCAGGAGAGGGGAGAGACCGCGAGAGGGGACCGCGTTTTACAGGGTCGGCTTGAAGACCATCATGGCGAGTATCAGCACGACGATCACCCCGAGGGCTTGACCCAGCGTCTGGCCGCGCTTGGCCAGCCGGGAGAACTCGGGCGACGTCGTGTCTCCGGCCTCCGCGAGCTTGACCTGGTTCCGCAGAGTCGGCGTGTACTGCGTGGCCGCGACAACGATCAAGGCCACGAACAGGACCAGCGCGACAGCGATCCACAGGGTCGTGATCTTGTACCCGATCAAGAACACCATCAGGAGCCCGGTGACAAGAAGCACGCCGTAAGCAGGGTTCGCGATGCGATCGTCGATGAACTTGATGCCCTTCAGCGCGAAAGCCGTATGTGAAGGATCCCTCTGGGCCCGAATGATCCACACCCCGTAGCTGATGTTCATGCCTACCGCAACGATGGCGGCCAGGATGTGGATGAACTTGATGATCGTGACCAGCATCTAACCCTCGATCTCCTTTATCAGCTGCGCATTGCGACGGTTGCAGTGCCAAGCGTCGTGCGCTGGCCGTCGGGATCTTCGCCCCAGACCTCCAGCTCGATGTCATCGCCCTCAACTTTGGTCACGCGGCCGCGACAGCGGTAGGGCTTGCCCGGAACGTCCAGGCCTCGATAGCTCACGTCGAAAGTCTTCAGCGTGCCGCGGTCGCCGAGCCAGTCCGTGACGAGCTGGCCGAGGAACGCGGCCTTGAGCAGCCCGTGAAGGATCACTCCCGGCAGCGCGACGCTCTTCGCGAAAACCTGGTCGTAATGGATCTCGTAGAAGTCGCCCGACGACCCGGCGTACTGGACGAGCTGCCGCGTCGTCGGATGCTTAACAAGCTCGGGGAGCTCTTGGCCTACTTGCACGGTCATCGCCGGATCGCCGTCCCGCGCAGCCGCGCGACGCTGCGGCCGTCCTGGTTCACGTAGTCGGTCTCAAAGATGATGAAAAGCAGGCTGCCGCTTCCACCCGTCTTCTCGTAGACGTCGGCGACGCTGCTCGTCGCGGTGATCCTGTCGCCGACCCTCACAGGCTCGAAGTACTCGAACCGGTTGCCGCCGTTCAGCCAGCCCTTGCCGTACTCCTCGGCCTCGTCCAGGTGCATCGATGCCGGCGCCAGCGCGACGAGGAACGTGGGCGGCGCCTCCTTGGTCCAGCGCGGGTTGGGATCGCCGATCGCCTCCACGAACCTCTTCAGATGGCCGGCCTCCACGGTCGCCTCGGTTGGTGAGCCCTTCTGTCCGATGCGTGCGCGGAGGCGCTCGACGACCGAGGTGGTGGTGCTCACCGGCCGCGAGGTAGGCCGAGCACGCGCTCGGCGATGATGTTGCGCTGGATCTCAGAAGACCCGGCGTAGATCGTTTCGGCCTGAGCCCACATCCAGCCGTACTGCCAGCGCCCGTCCTCCAAGACATATGGGGAGTCGGGGCCGAGCGCGCCATACGGGCCTTCCACCCCGACCGCCGTCTCCTGGATGCGCTTGTCCATCTCGCTCCAGTAGAGCTTGGTGAGACTTGCCTCCGCACCGGGCGCGTGCCCGTGCTGCGCTTTGGTCAGGTTGCGCAGGCCGATGAGCCGGAAGACGTGCGCTTCGATCTGCGCCTGCGCGACCTGCTGGCGCACGCGGACGTCCGCACCCGCACCGCGCTCGCGGGCAAGCGTGGCGAGCTCCTGGACAGCGCGCTCGAATCGAGCCGCCTGGGCCAGGCCGCCCCGCTCGAAGCCGAACACTGTCATCGCGATCTTCCAACCCGCGCCAGGGTCGCCGACCAGGTCTTTTTCCTCGACCTCGGCTTTCGTGAGGAAGATCTCGCAGAACTCGCCGCCGCCGGTCATCTGGCGGATGCGCCGTACCTCGACGCCAGGCTGCTTCATGTCGACGAGGAAGAATCCGATCCCGCGGTGCGCCTCAGCCTGCGCGTCGGTGCGCGCCAATAAAAAGCTCTTGTCCGCGTAGTGCGCTCCGCTGGACCATGTCTTCTGGCCGTTCAACACCCACTTGCCGTTGTGCTTTTCCGCACGCGTCCGCAAACCCGCGAGGTCGCTGCCCGCGTCGGGCTCGCTGAACCCCTGGCAGAAGATCAGCTCGCCGCCGAGGATCTTGTCGACGTAGGTCTCCTTCTGCCACTGCGATCCGTGGACGAGCAGGGTGGGCGCGAGCAGGCTGACCCCGAGGCGGCCGAGGATGATCGGAGCGCCGGCCTTCGCCATCTCCTCCTGATAGATCGCCTGCATGACCGGGGTCGCGGCCCGGCCGCCGGCCTCGAGAGGCCACGCGAGCTTCAGCCACCCGCCCTCGTGGAGCTTGCGCTGCCACTGCCGCTGGAGGTCGGAGTCGTCGTCCTCGCGAAAGCCGCCCACGCCGCGGTGACGCCACTCGGCGGGGAGGTTTCTGTCGAGCCACGTTCGGACCTCGGAGCGGAAAGCTTCCTCTTCAGACGTGAAGCCCAGATCCACGATTTGCAGGCTATCAAAACGGGCATATTGGATGGGTGGCGGCCGACGTTTTCTGCGGAACCTGCGGCGCCGTCCTGGCCAATCCGAATTCGCTGTGCCCGCGCTGCGGGGCGCCCGCCTCAGGGCGCTATCAAGGCACTGTGATCAGGCGCCCGAAGAACCCGCTCACCGCGGCCGCTCTGGCCGTCATCCCGGGATGCGGCCACTTCTACCTCGGCCACAACAAGAAGGGCATTGGCTACCTGCTGGGGATAGGAGGCCTTCAGTTCTTCGGCTTCGACCTCGACCTCACTGTGGTTGGCGCGGCGCTTGGCGTGCCGATGGAGCTTGGCGGCGGGGCGCTGTGGCTCTACAGCATCGTCGACGCGTACCGGACGGCCAAGCACGAGGAAGAGGTCGCAAGAGCCGCCGCCACCGGCCGCTACCCGACCTAGGCAACTTAGCCGAGAATTTCGACACGTTTGGCGCCTGACGCGCCTTTGAACTCAACGATTTGACACGGCCGGCACGAAACGTGCCCTTGTTCGCTTCTAGCTAGTCTTGCGCCGCTTCTTCTTCACGGCTCGCTTGCGAGTCGCCGCTGCGGTCACCGTCTTCCGGACGGCCCGCTTGCGGGTCGCGGCTGCGGTCACCGTCTTTCGCCGCCCTCGCTTCGCCGGCGCGGTCACGGCCTTCTTCACGCGCCGCTGGACCTTACGAAGCCCTCTCTTCACGGCCGTCGAGGCAACCTTCGATCCGCGTTCCGTGAGCTTGACGACCTCGCGCTTCAGCTTGCGGTTCTCCCTGACGAGCTCCGCAACCAACTCGTTCAGGCGCTGCGCGAGGTCGGCGCCGCCGAGCTTCTTGCGCCCCGTGCCCCCCGCGGACACAGTTGAGGCCGCAGGCTGGCGGGCACGACGGCCACGACGAGCTGGGACGTCTTCACCGTGTGCTGCGTCGTCTGCTGACATGTCGACTCAGTCTAGGCGGCGACGAGCGCCGGCTGTTTCGACAGACTCTTCAATCCTTCGCGTGCGAGCTCGTGTGCAGGATTCGCTTTGCGGCTCACATAACGAACGACGCGCCACCCACGCCTGCATCTCTCTCGAACTTCGAAAACAGCAATGCGAAAGCTGTCACTGGACGGCATACGACTGCGCACAACTGGCGCGCAATCGGTTCGCACTATCACGCGGTGATGCGGCCACCGCGCGGCGGCGAGATCGAGAGCGCCCGCGCACACGTGCGCCTCGAGTTGCGCGGACCCTCCCAGGTGCGAAAAGCCAAACGATTCCGTGTACACCGCGCGGCCTCTAACAAAAACGGCCAGGCCACATCCAGCCCGGCCATTCTTGTCAAGAGCGGCGTCGACGTAGATCACCAGGCACTCCCGCAAATTGCGTCCCTCCAAATAAGGCGTTCTAGGCCGGGATTCGCTCAACAAACCGCAGGCAGGAGGCGACGCCGGAATTAGCGAAGCCGCAGCCTGGCGCGTGCAGGGCACTCATTGATGCGAGGCCGTGTATTGGCGAGGCTTCCTGGACCAGACAACCAAGATTTGTGGCAGAGACTAGCACGATGTTGCGCCCTTGTCCTGCCTTGGGCACAACATCTTGGGCACTACTGTGTTTTCAGTCCCGCGGCGGCAGCTGAGCCCCCATAGCGTGGTACCCGCCGTCGACGTGCAGGAGCTCGCCGGTGGTCATGTCCAGGTAGTCCGAAAGCAGCGCGCAGGCCGCTCGGCCGACAGGCGACTTGTCCTGGAGGCTCCAGCCCAGCGGCGCCTGCTTTTCCCACACCTCTTCGAAATCCTTGAACCCCGGAATGCCGCTCGCGGCAAGGGTCGCGAGAGGTCCCGCGCAGATCGCATTGACACGTATCTTGTAGCGCCCGAGGTCGCGCGCGAGGTACCGCGTCACCGATTCGAGCGCTGCTTTCGAGACGCCCATCCAGTCGTATTTGGGCCACGCCTGCGTCGAGTTGTCGAAGTCGAGAGTGATCATCGAACCGCCGTGCTCCTTCATCAACGGAAGGAATCCCGCGGCCAATTCTTTGAATGAAAAGGCGCTCACCTGCAACGCGGTGGCGACACTTTCCCACGGCGTGTTGAGGAAGTTTCCGCCCAGCGCATCCGGCGGAGCGTAAGCAACCGAATGCACGATTCCATCGATCCTGTCCCAGCGTTCGCCGATCGCTTTCGCGGCAGCCCGGATGTCCGACGGTTTCTGCACGTCCATCTCGAAGATTTCCGGCACAGGGCTCAGCTTCTTCGCCGTCATCTGCGTGATGCTCATCATCCGGCCGAAGCTGGTCAGGATCAGCTCCGCTCCCTCCTTCTGCGCCTCGACCGCGATCGCGTACCCGATACTCCGCCGATCGGACATGCCGGCAATCAGGATCTTCTTACCCTGCAGAATCACGCCCAAGATCCTAGAACACAGGGGGTCCCCACTCGTGAGCCCCACGAACTCGCAGGCTTCGCCTTGAGTTCGCGGGGGCCCCTGTCACGGCGAAGCCTCGGACTTCGTGGGGTTGCCTTAACCCGGTTCCTTGCCGGTGGCCACGGGTGCGTCGCGGTTCGACCAATCGCTCCACGAGCCGGCGTACAGGCGGCCGCCCTGCAGCCCTGCGATCTCCATCGCCAGCAGATCGTGCGTCGCGTTCACGCCCGAGCCGCAATAGGCGACCGCCCCGTTATCAGCTCCAAGCTCGGCGAACCTGGTGCGCAGCTCGGCTGGGGATTTGAACCGTCCATCCGGTCCGAGGTTGTCCTTCCATGGCGCGCTCAGCGCTCCGGGTATATGGCCGGCCTTCGGATCGATGGGCTCTCTCTCACCGCGATAGCGGTCCCGGTCCCGCGCGTCCAGCAGCGGCACGCCCTCGAGCACCCGGACCGCCTCGAATTCCAGGATGCGCGTGCGGTCAGGTGGTTTCGACCGAAAGGCGCCACGCGCGACTGACTCGGGGCCAGTCGCGATCGGCCCCATCCATGCCTGCAGGCCGCCATCCAGCACTGCCTGAGCCTCATGTCCGGACCAGCCGAGAAGGAACCACAGCCGGGACGCGACCGACCCGCCCGCGTCGTCGTAGACGACGACCTTTGTTGTGTCCTCCACTCCCGCCTTCTGCATCTCGTCCTGGAGCTGCCAGTTGGCCGGTAGCGGATGGCGGCCTCGATTGGTCTTCGAAGGAGCGCCGGTCACCGACTCGAGATCGACGAAGACGGCGCCAGAGATATGCCCGCGTGAATACTCGTCGCGGCCATTTCGGTCGAGCAGGTACCAGCGGAAATCGATCACCGTGACGTCCGGATCGCGGAGATGCTCCTGCAGCCACTCGACGCTGACGAGGGGGCCGAAGCTCATGCGTGCACCACTTGCGTGTCGTGACAGAAATGCACCGCATGCGGGTGCATGCCGTGCAGCTTGTGCAGCGAGTCAGTCCACGCGTTCTGATCGGTGTACTGGCCTTTCCAGACCTTGAGGTCAGCGTTATCGACGTCGCGGTAGATGTCCGCCGTATACGCGGCGTCGCCGATCATCACCGCCCCGCCATCCGGTGTGTCGACGATGACGCTCTGGTGGCCGACGGTGTGACCCGGAGTCGCAACGACTCGCACGCCGTCGGCGATCTGCGCGTCGCCGTCGACCAATTCAAACCTCGCGCCCGCGAAATCGAACCACTCGTTCGTAAGGTTCTTTTCGCGTCGCGCCCGCTCGAGCTCCGTGCGCTGGACGTAGAACGGCGCGTGTTTGAACACCGCGTTCTGGCCGCAGTGGTCGAAATGGAGGTGACTGTTGATGACGATGTGCACGTCGGCCGGGCTCAGGTCGTGCTCCGCCAGCGCGTCGGCCGCGTGGCGGTTGACCACCTTCCATTCCTTCACCAGCTCGGTCGGCCATCCGACGCCTGTGTCGACCAGGATCGCGCCTGCTTTCGGATGCTTGATCACGAAGCCATGCACCGGGATGTTGTTGAGCACCTCGATTCGAGCCAGGTGCAGCCTGACTATCTCCAGCAAAGTGCTAGTGTCCCGCTTCCGAGGTCCGCAGAAAAGTTCGCGGCATCGACGGGCGGAGCCAAGGAAAGGGTGGCGCAAGGAGGAGCGCATCCGTGGATGCGTGACTCCGCAGCGCCGGGCCCCTTGACGCAGGCTTCAGCGCCGAAGGCGCCCGCCCGTCTAGGCCGCGAAGATTCAAGGAACTTCGGAAGCGGGGCACTACGGCAGGAAAGGTGAGACCGCGAACAAGACGAACAGCACCGCCACGTACGTGATCGAGTAGGCGAAGACCCGTCTCGTCCACCCGCGGCTCTTTACCCCACGAACTCCGAGGCTTCGCCGTGAGTTCGTGGGGACCCCTGAAAGCAGGTCGAGCACAGTGACAGCCACCAGCCCAAGGCCGAGCACCACTGCTCCCGCGAGATAAACAGCGCCGGCCATTCCCGTGAAGAACGGGACAACACTGACGGCGCCGGTCAGCACCGCGTAGGCGATGCTCTGGCGCTTCGCCGAGCGCTCGCCACCGACAGCCGGCAGCATGGGGACGCTCGCACGCGCGTAGTCAGTCTTGAGCATCTGCGCCAGCGCCCAGAAGTGCGGCGGCGTCCAGAAGAAGATCACTCCGAACAAGGCGAGCGCAGTCGCATCGAGGTGGCCTGTTGCGGCGGCCCATCCAACGAGCGGCGGCACCGCCCCAGCCGCGCCTCCGATGACGATGTTTTGCGGCGTGTTGCGCTTGAGCCAGACCGTGTAGACGAACACGTAGATCAGAGTGCCCGCGAGAGCGAGGGCGGCGGACAGCAAGTTCGCTCCCGCCCACAGGACGGCGAACGCGAGCACGTTCAGAACGATGCCGATCGCCAGCGCGTGCCACGGCGGGATCCGGCCCGCGGGCAGCGGCCGCCTGCGGGTCCGCGTCATCTCGGCGTCGATGTCCCGATCGAACCAGCAGTTGATTGCGTGCGCGCCACCGGCGGCGAAGGTGCCGCCCACCAGGACGGCCACCACCGCGCCGAGCTGAGGGTGCCCGTGCGCGGCGGGGATCATGACGCCGACAGCTGTCGCGTCCAGCAGCAGCACGATGCGCAGCTTGAGAAGGCTCACGTAATCGCGCGCGACGGCCATGATGCTGCGCGGCGCTGTTGCGGTTATCACACTCATTCGAATCCCTTTTCTACAGCCAAGCGTGACAGCTGCGGTGCTCGGTCCGTGCGCGGGAGAGTGAGGAGCGCGGTGGTCAGCACTCCCGCCCATACCAGTGTCGCCAGCGCGACATGGAGGCCGTTGAACAGCTCATTGGCGGTGATCGCCGAGCCGGCTCCGACGGCGACCTGGACGCCAAGAAGCAGAAGCGTCGAGATCGACACAGCGCCAAGCCCTGGTTGCCTCAGGCCGCGGACCAGGACGAAGACCAGCAGGGCACCGATGAGGAGCACCGCACCGCGATGAAGCATGGTGTAGGCGTTCACGCCGGCGAAGTCGGGAGTAAAGCCCGCTCCGCACAGCGGCCACGAATGGCAAGCCTCATCGGCGCCGCTGGCCACCACGGTCGAGCCGGTGAGCAACAGGAAAAATGTTGCCCCCGCGGCGATGGCGGCGAGACGCCGGAAGCCATGGTCCCCAACGGCACTCGAGGCTGGCATCGCCATCACGGCGGCGGCGACGAGGAAGCCGAGGATGATCATCGCCAGCGCGAGATGAACCAGCACCAGCCACGAAGCGAGCTCGTTTCTCACGACCTCGGCCCCGAGCAGGCCCTCCCCCACCACACCGACGAGTGAAGCCGTCGCGAGCCACGCCACGCTTGGCCTCCGGGTACGCCAGACCACCCAGGCGAGCACGACAGTCGCGATGATCAGCACCCCGGTCACGCTGCCGACCGCACGGTGCGAGTACTCGATGATCGCGTGAGCGTCGGCGGGCGGGTACGGTCGGCCATGGCACAGAGGCCAGTCAGGGCAACCGAGGCCTGACCCGGAGACACGCACGACGCCGCCGAGCGCGATCTGTATGTAGGCGAAGATTGCGGTCACGACAGCGAGCCGCCGGAAGAGGGCAACCGACACCAGGCGAAGTCTACTTAGACACCAGATTCGACAGGTAGGACGCGAGGACCGCGGCGTCGAGCTGGCCGATGTGCCGCGCGGCGATCGTGCCATCGGCGCGGACGAACACCGTCATGGGCAGGGCGACCGCGCCGTACGCGTGTCCAACGCCCAGGTCTGAGTCGAGCAGCGCGGGCTGGTGGATGCTTAATGAATCGAGGAAATCGCGTGCGGCCCGGCTGCTGTCGCCCTCGTTGACGAGCACTAGCTGCACGCCGGATTGAGATCCTACCTGCCGCTGCAGCAGCGGCATCTCCGCGCGGCACGGCGGGCAGTACGTGGCCCAGAAGTTGATCACCACCGGCTTGCCCGCAAGACCCGCCAGGCTCACCTGGCGCCCGTCGGTGCCTGTCAGCGTGAACGAAGGAGCCTTGCCTCCGGGAGTGGGCGCAGGTTGCCGAGGCCCGGCGATCGTCAGTAGCGCCTTCAGCACGTCCGGCGCGCCCCAGCCGTCCCCGTGCGAGGCAAGCTCCTGCAGGCCGCGCGCGCTCAAGCCCGTGACCAGCGCCGGCGGCATCGCGCTGCCGACGTCGGGAACACCGCGATAAACGAGGCGCACATATCCGTGGCTGTCGACGATGGCGAGTGTCGAGACATGGGTGTCGCCGGTGGCGAGCTGCACGCCAAACGGTTTCCAGAACGCGGTGAGGGCCTCGGCGCTGCCCGTCGCGAACGTCCATTTCGCCCCGACCCGCTGCGCGTAGTCGGTGAGCACGGCCGGTGTGTCGGTCGCAGGATCCGTCGTCACCTCGGCCAGGGTGACGCCCGACGGCATGTGGTTGGAGATCTGAAAGAAGAGCGCGGTGTACAGCGGGCACGTCTCATGACATGTCGTGTGGAAGGCGGCGATGACCAGGTCCTTGCCGGCCGTCGTCGCCTGGTTGAACGGTTGGCCGCTTCGATCCACGAGGTCGAATGCGGGCATGGGGACGAACTTGCCGCTCAGCTCGCCAAGTCCGAGGTTGACCTCGTCGTTGCCGGCGTAGGCAGCGCCCGGGATCAGGTGGCCGTCCTCGATGCCGAGCAGAATCGGTTCCACCTGGCCGGCGGTGACGGTGATCGATACGCTCTGCAGGTCGGTCCCGAGGCGCACGCCGTCGTAGGTGCCGACCTTCACGGACACAGCCTTGAGGTCGCGTTCTTGCGGAGCCGCCGGCACCGCGCCTGACACGTCGCCGAGGGCCACCCACTGCCCGCCGCCATGGATCATCAGCGGCGACACCTGAAACGACCCCGCGCTGCGGCCGGACACCGCGACGAGCAACGTCCCGGTTGGCGGCCGCAGTCGAGGCACCACAAGGGCGAGCAACAGGGCCAGCACAGCAACGCTCGCGGCAACGACCCACAGGACCCGGGGACTCGGCAGCTCTACGCCACCTTAGAGGGTCCCCGCGCTGTTGGTGCTCGGGGGGATCCCGCTGTACCTGGCGGCCACGCGGTCGATGAAGGAGGCGCACATGTCCGCCACCGCGGCGCTCTCGATCTGGAGCACGTTCTCCGCGTTCTCCTCGCCGCTGTGCGAGAGGTTGAAGCTGCCCGTGTAGATGTAGTCGTCCGCGACCAGGATCTTCGCGTGCATGAAGTCATGCACCGTGCCGACGCCGTATGGAGTTGAGCGCTTGGCCCCGAACTTGATGGCGCCCACGACGGTCTGGAAGGCAGCGATCTTCCACGCCGCGCCCGCCTGCGTCGCCCACTGGTGGTGCACCTCCTCCATCTGCGTCGCATCGTACACACCGGCAATGTCGACGCCGGAAGGGTGCTCGACCAGCTCGGCGAGCGTGCCAAGGATCGGGCCGGAGGTGATCACCGGCGAGCAGATGCGGATGCGCTTTTGCGCGGAGGAGAGCGACCTGGACATCGCGTGGACCAGCTTCATCGCCCGCCCCGGGCAGAAGTAAGTCCGCACGCGGGTGCCGTCGGCCAGCGCGGACCACGGCGACGAGATGCGCCCGGAGATGGCGACCACCGGGTTCTGCCAGAGCTCTTCGAAATTCGCCCGGTAATCGCCGGTGACCTCGCCGGATGCGACGGTGACGATGACGTTCTCTTCTCGGGTCCACGAGTCGTTGGTCCAGTTCGTCGACCCGGTCAGCACCGCTGCCGCCGGCGTGCCGGCGTCACGGACCACGTACTTGTGGTGCATCAGGTCCGGGACTCCGGGGACGGGCTTGACCTGGACGCCGATGGACTGGAGCCGTTCGATGAAAGTCAGATCGATCTCCGGTGGCGGCGGGACCGGGATCACCAGGGCGTGGTCCTGGTTGTAGACCAGGCGCACCACCACCCCGCGCTTCACCGCAGCCTCGAAGGCGCTGAACATCGTGTTCGAAGGAGAGTCGTTCAGGCGGAGGTCATATGTGGCGATCTCCAGAGTCTTGGCAGCTCCGTCGATGAAGGAGGCGACGCGCTGCGCGACCACGTCGGCGCCCTGCCCGCCATCGGTCAGGAAATAAAAATCGAGCGGAGGGGTCGCGGCTATCAGACGTCTCTCTTCGGTTCGCCGGTCTGCTCGCGAGGCACCTGGACCTTCAGCGGCAGCGGCCGGGTCGCCATCTCGGCCGCTTCCTCCGGGTCGTCAGTGAAGCTGAGCAGGTTGAGGTCCTCGGCACCAATGGCTCCTGCCGCCAGCACGACTTCCTTCATCCAGTCGATGAGCCCGGCCCAGTAGGACGTCCCGAAGAGCACGATCGGGAAGTGCTCGATCTTGCCGGTCTGGGCGAGGGTCAACGACTCGAAGAGCTCGTCGAGCGTGCCGATGCCGCCCGGAAAGATGACAAACCCTCGCGCGTATTTGACGAACATGTTCTTGCGGACGAAGAAGTAGCGGAACTCGACACCGAGGTCGACGTACTTGTTGAGCGACTGCTCATGAGGGAGCTCGATGTTGCATCCGACGGAGAGGCCGCCCGCTTCATGGCAGCCCTTGTTGACCGCTTCCATGATTCCGGGGCCACCGCCGGTGATGACGGCGAACCCGCGGCGCGCAAGCGCTGCCCCGAGCTTCACTCCGTCCTCGTAGTAGGGGTCGTCCGGCTTCGAGCGCGCTGAACCGAACACCGTGACCGCGGGCCCGACCTCGCCGAGGGCGTCGAAACCCTCGACGAACTCCGACAGGATGCGCAGCACGCGCCAGGGATCGGCGTGGTGGCTCAGCTCCTCGATCGCGCTGCGCTCGAGCAGCGCCTTGTCCGCGGGAGCTTGCTGGGACGGAACGACAAGGCGGCCTGCTCGGCGGTGATCGGACATGGGCTTAAGCCTAGGGCGCAGGTTCGGTGGCTGGCGTTTCGTGACCGCCGTTTGTCGTCACGGCAGTGCTCGCTGAAGGCTCGGCCACGGCGGCGAGGGCGACGCGCTTGGGCCGCGAGAACCTGCGCTGAGCGGCGGGCGCAACGTCGCCTGCAGCCTCGGGCTCGGTGGTCGACTCGGGCGGAGCGAGCGCCGCTGCAGACGGTTCGGCCGGCGGCAGAGTCTCGACCGTGACGGGCTTCCGCGGCAGCTTGGAGGTCGAGTGGTCAGGCATCTCGAGCACCTGGTCCAGGTGAGCCCTCAGGGCCGCGACCTCAGCCTCGAGCTCGTGGACGCGGTGCCGGTGGCGCATGTGCTCCGTGAAGTGGTGAAGCCCGTCCATCCAGTGGTAGAGGGTGCCGGCGACCAGCACGACGACGAGCGGCACCACCGCGACCGTCCAGAGCGGCACCCCATCGACGTGGAAGATCGACCAGCTGACGTCGACGGCTGTCTTGTTGCTGTAGCCGAAGATCGTGGCCGCAACACCGATGAAAAGCCCGACCAGCAGTGAGCTGGCGAGGAGGAAACGCTGCCAGAGGTGGGTCAAGCCGGGCACCGGCCGAAGGTTACCCGGTTTGCGCGCGCTTTCACGGGGTTAGTGAACCGGGCGCCTCCGGTGAGGCGCCCGGGTCGATTGTCGAGCGGATCGGGAAATTAGCCTTGTTGGCCTTCTTCGTCTTGCTGGCCGCGGCGGACTCGGATCAGCTGCGCCTGGGCGGCGCCTGCTCGGTTGTCGGCGGTGACGACCATGAGACCGAGGGCGGGCGTCTGCTCCCACTCGGCGGCGTCGATGGAGACCGAGGCGGTGACCGTGGCGTTGACATCCACCGCGGAGTTGAACTGGCCCGTGCTGATCGCCGGCGAGAAGGCGTTGAACTTGGCGGTCCCTTCGAGGACGTCGCTCACGTGGCCGCGGTCGCCACGGACGTCGAAGCTCGCGGCGGTGTAGGAAAACCGCGGGTTGGCGGCGGTGAGGCCGAGGTCAGCAATGTCCACCTTCAGCAGGATCGTGCTGCCGTTGAAGGGAGCCGTGGCCAAATACTTGGACGTGCAGTTGGCTGCTTTCGGCAGGTCGCAGAGAACGCTGGCGTAGGTTCCGTCGTAGCTGTTGGCGCTGAACTTTCCGAGGTCGCCTGCAGCCAGCACCCAGTTCGGGGTGCCGGTGCCGCTGGTGTCGATCAGGATGTCGTACTCGTTGACGTTTGGAGTGACGAAGCGGCCGAACGTGTTCACGGCGAAGGTCAAGGTGCCACCGGTAGGGTTGGTGCGGGCGCCGACCGCCCGGATGCCGAGCTCGCCGAGCTTCCGGTCCTTGCCCTCAAGGCCCCAGGCGTAGAGGTCGGCGACGCCAGAGCGTGCGCCATTTGCATTGGTGATCGTCGCGGTCCCGGTTAGCGAGTCTTTGCCGAATCCCTTGGAGAGCTCGGTGGCCACGTTGGAGCGGGCGCGGGGGACCATGAAGTACGGCACGCGAAGCGAGACTCCGGCGTTCATGCCCGGAGCCACCGGTGTCAGCTGGATCGCACCCGACACCTCGCGGAATCCGAAAGCGCTGCCCACGTCGGAGGCCTTGACCGAAAGCGTGACCTTCACGCTTGCCGAATCGTCCGGTGCGACCGTGACGCTGGGATCGCTGAACACGACAGTGTGCATCGACCCGCCGTCGGGAATGGCGGAGACGTTGAAACTCACCGGCGCGGAGCCGTGGTTGGCAACCCGGAACATCTGCGTGCCCGTGAAGTCGCCGGTCATCTCGTTGAAACCGAAGCTGAGGGCGGTCGCCGCGTCCTCGCCGGTGGCCGTTGCCTGCGTGCGGACGGCGGAGACCGCCGAGACCTCGCCGGCGCCGCCGCGGCTGACCTTGTAGTTTTTGACCTTGGTCGCTGAGATGGTCGCGGTGTTGACGATCGCCGCCCGCTGCTCCTCCGGTTCCCAGTCGGGATGGGCCTGGCGGACGAGCGCGGCCACGCCGCTCACATGCGGGGCGGCCATCGACGTGCCGGACATGCGCGTGCCCTGGGTGCCTGACCCGATGAGCGTCGACACGATGCTGACGCCCGGACCCGTGACGTCGGGCTTGAGCATGCTGTCGCCTCGGCGAGGACCGCCGGAAGTGAAGCTCGCGAAACCCGTGTAGCCGGGGTTGGGGGTTGTGGTGGCGCCGACGACGTCTACCGTGGTCGCAGCCTTCAGCTTGTTGCCATCCACGCCACAACAGGGGTCGCTTGGGAAATTGAAGCCGCGGATGCCCAGAAACGGAATGTTGACGCCCGGGATTGGGCCTTCCAGGACGGGGTATGCGGTCGAGATGTTGATCATCGCCACCGCCGCTGCGCCGTGCCTTGCCCCGAAAATCGCGCGATCGACGCGAGCGCACGAGCCGCGCACGGTGACGACCAACTTGCCAGTGATTTTCGCCGGGTCGTACTCGGCCTCAGTACAACCGGAGAAAGAGTTGCCGTTCATCGGCATGACGTAGGTCTGTAGGCCGGGCATCGGGCCCGAGGTGCTCTTGTTCGAATTCAGCGCCACGAGGGGGCCCCCCGGGTGGAGGGTGAGGTTGTAAGCAGGCAGCGTCGCTATCGTGTCCGCCGCGGCAACGCTGATCGCCCGCTCGGCGATGGCCGGCGAGCCCGTGATGTACGGGGCGGCGCCGCTGTTGCCGGCCGAGGCCACGACGATGATGCCGGCGTCGGCGGCGTTGTTGGTTGCTTCAACGTCAGGATCCGACGGGTCTCCGTAGCTGGAGCCGAGGGACATGTTGACCACGTCCATCCGGTTGGCGACCGCCCAGTTGAGGGCGTCGACGACGACGTTGGTCGAGCCCGCGCAGCCGAAGACGCGGATGGCGTAAAGGTCGGCCTTCGGTGCCACGCCGGGGCCGATGCGGAAGTTCGTGCTGGTGTAGATCGACGGGTTGTAGGCACCCGTGTACGTCGCGCCGGTGCTGGTCACGCCAAAGCCGGCCGTGGTCCCCGCCACGTGACTCCCGTGTCCGAAGCAGTCCAGTGGGTTGACTCCGGGGTGAGGGATGGTGGCGGGGCTGCCGGCTGGCTGGGAGGCGTCATAGGCGTCGCCCACCAGGTCGACGCCGCCCTTGACCTTCGGCGAGTTGGGGCCGAACCAGCTCGGGTCGGGCAGCTGGTTGGCCTGCTTGGCTGCCAATGCGGTGGCGAAGGCGGCTTCAGTGCCGGGGCCGCCGAAGTTGGCATGCGTGTAGTCGATGCCGGTGTCGATGATCCCGACCTTGACACCTTCGCCACGAAATCCAGCGACGCCCGCCCACGCTGCGGGGGCGTCGATGAAGGGGACGCTCTGCGTGTTCTCGAGCTGGTGCACGGCGACGGCCTTGACCGCGACGACGTTGCGAAGAGTGGCGAGCGCCGCCACCTTGCTCGCCGGCACCTGCACCTTGATGCCGTTGTAAGCGTCCTGGTACGCGGCCAGGACTGTGCCGCCGTTGGCCTGGATGTCACCTTCGATCGCGTCCTGGCGGCTCTTCAGGTCACCGCGGACCTGGTCCCGCTGGCCGTCGTCGAGATTCGCGCGCGCCTTCTTCTGCGCCTCCGCCACCGAGTCACCTGCCATCTTCAAGATGACCGTCGTGGTCGCGTTGGGGTTGGCGGCGAATGGCTTGTTCGCCGGCGTGAAGCTGTCCCCCGGGATGAAGGCTTCCATGGCCGAGCCCTCAGTGTCTGATGGTGAAACGATGTTTTGAGCGCCGACCGGGCTGACCGCGAGCAGCAACGCGCCCGTGGTCAGGATTGCGGCTAACGAAAACCAGGTCCGTCTGGCATGCATGTCCACCCTTCACCCCTTCCAAAAGCCCCGAGACACTTCGCGGCGTGTCTTTCTCCGCAGGTGCGGAAGTCGAAATATTAGTGCTCCCAGGTCGTCCCAAGCAGTCTTAAGGGAGCTTTTTTTCCGCGGCCGGCGCAGTCATGCGGCTAGCTGGATTTGACGCGCTCCAGGACGACGACCGGGATCTGGCGCGAGGTCCTCCTTCGGTACTCGTGAAAGGTCGGGAGGATGTCGGCGTGCTGCTTGTAAAGGCGCTCGTACTCCCCTCCCTGGGGGACGTGCGCGCGAGCTTGGAAGCTCTCTCCGCCGGCTTCCACCATCACCTCCGGGTGAGTGACGAGGTTGTGGAACCAGGCGGGATGCGACGGAGCGCCGCCCTTAGAGCCGACGACCACCAGGTTGTCTCCGTCGCGCGTATAGGCGAGCGGGTTCTCACGCAGCTGGCCCGACTTGGCGCCCTTGGTGGTGAGGATCAGAACGTCGCGGCCCTGGAAGGGGCCGGAGGTTGCCTTGCCGCCATGGGCGCGCAGGTCCTTGATCAGCTCGCGGTTGAAATCTTCAAAGCTCACGGGAGGTTCATACCGTCGAGATGGAACGCCCATTCCCGGGCCTTATAGTCGGAAGGCCCATGACAAACACCCGCTCGGCTCAGCTCGCGGAGCAGTTCGAAACCGCCCATGACGAGTTCATCCGTCTGATCGAGTCCCTGGACGACGAGCAGTGGCACCGTACTGGCCAGAACTTCCCGACGCGCCTCGACGACGAGGATGAGGGCCGGCCCGTGGGCGTCATCGCCCATCACGTCGCGACCAATGGCGACTGGATCATGCAGCGGATCCAGACCATGCTCGCGGGCGGCCCGCTGTCTCCGGTCAACATGCGTGTCATCAACTCCGAACACGCCAGGGAACACGCCGATGTGACGAAAGATGAGGTCTTGCGGCTGCTGCGGGCGAGCAGAACGCGGATCGCGGATGCAGTGCGCGCCATACCGGACAACCAGCTCGACATTCAGCGGGAGACACCTGCCGGCCCGATGTCAGCGGCTCAGCGCGTCGAGAGGGTTTTGATCGGACACATGGAGCAGCACGAGGGCTCGATCAAAGCAGCGGTCGCGTAAACCACCAAGCTGCGGCTTGGTGGAGGTGGCGGGAATTGCACCCGCGTCCGAGACAGCATCCCCCGGGATCTCTACGAGCGTGTTCAGGATTTTGGTTCTCGCTTGGCGGCTCCTCCCGACAGGATCCGCTTCTGCCAGCCGCGGAACTTGTCCTACTTCAGGGCCGTGGCGCCCCTGAAGCAGCGATCCGGTTTATGTGATACCGCTCCCCAGTCCGCCGGATTGACCGGGGGCAGCACCCGGGATCTAAGTCCCGGGGCTTACGTCTCTACTGCTTACGCAGCGAGGGCGAAAGCGGTTCTGTTGTTGGCGTTTGTAAACGCTGCGCTGTAACGCACACGCCTTCGGCTCGCAATCCCGAAGCTCAACTGCCCCGTCGAGACTAGACACCCCCACGAAGCCGAACTTGGTTGCGCTTAGATTCTACCCGCCCGCGCCCCGACCTAAGCGCAGGTGCCGGCCGGCGACGCGGTGACCTCGGAGATCAGGACCGCGCCAGTTCGGGACGTCCAGAGATACACCCCGTCGAGGCCTCCCAGCCACCAGCCGTTTGCATCGGCGATCGCCTTGCCCGTGAGGGGCTCGGCGTCACCGGTTCCAGGGTCGATCACCGACTGCGCCTGACCCGGCCCACTCACCACCCAGAGAAAGGACGTGTCCGGGTCATTCCCACGCACGACTATCCCTCGCTCGGCGACCGCGGTCACGTATACGTCGGTGCCGGCGCGATACATCCAGGTTGTGGTCTTCGAAGTGTTCAGATCGCGGCTCCGCACCTCGTTGAACCCACCACCCATGCCTGGCGGGTGAGGAAGCTTGTCCGCGTCGTTCCAGGCGTAGGTCCAGGCAACTTGTCCAGAGACGAAAGCCACGGGCGAATCGCTGAAGATCGTGCGCATCGCGCCAGAGTCCGGATTCACAAGCCACAGCCCGGGACCGACACCTTCGTAACTCTGGTGGATGAAGATTCCAGCGCTGGTGAAACCGACGACGCCCCAATACCCTTTGTCGAGAGGCAGCGTTCGGTCACGACCTGTGGCGATATCGACAACGTGCAATTGGAAGTGGGCGGTGTCGTGGTGGTCGACGTAGGCGTATCGCGAGCCGTCTGACAAAACCGCGCTGACATCGGCCGGCACCCACCTTCCGGCGGCTCGGTTGTAGGAAATCCACGCTTGGCCGTGCAACACCGGCTCCGCCTGCGACGCGGACCCAAGGCTGTCCAGGACAAAGCCCCCCTTCGGATCGTCCGCCACCTGGCCGGTCGCAAGGCTGAGGAACTGTCCGTGGGGTGGCGAGTCCGCGGAAAGGGGCAACCGGCAATCCGGCAGTCCGGCGACCAGGGAAATGAAATGCGGACTGCCGGTCGCGTTGTCGACGACCCCGAGCAGGGCTGCCGCCAGTCCCCCCGCGCCGCCGGGCTTGAAGATGACGTCGACATTGCACTGGGCGTTGACGGCTAGCACCTTGGCAGAGCACGTGTCGCGATCCACCTTGAACAACTCCCGATCCAGGCCCGCCAGTGTCGCGCTCTCCATCCTGAGCGGCCCATCGCCAGTGTTTGTAACGGTCACGGTCACCTCCGCCGACGTTGAAGGTGAGCCGAAGTTCAAGACGCGGCGGCTGAACGAGGCCTCAGGGACCGTCATACCGATGCTCGCGATCTTGCTGCGCCCGGCTTCCGTGAACCACATGCGGCCGTCGGAGCCCGCCGCGATGCCCACCGGCCCCGAGTTCTGCCTGGGCAGGGGAAACTGCCGAACGTCGCCCGTGGGGCTGATCCTTCCCACGGTGTTTCGTTCAACGTTGGTGAACCAGACGTTGCCGTCTGGGCCGACTGCCAATCCGGTTGGACCGTTGTTCGAAATTCCGAATCGGGTGATCGCGCCGGCAACGGTTATCCGGCCGACACTTCCGATCTGCGTGAACCACAGGTTTCCGTCCGGACCGGCAATGATCTCCGAGGGTTGGAGCTGCTGATCCGCGCTTCCGCCCAACGAATACAGAGTCACTGCGCCGGCCGTGGTAATTCGCCCTATCGCGGTGTAGTTGAAATCGGATTGAACGAACCACAGGTTGTGATCAGGCCCGGTCACGATTCCCCTCAGCGAGCTGCCGGCCTGAAATTCGGTGACGGTCCCCGCCGGCGTCATGCGGCCGATCCGCCCGGTCCAGAACTCCGTGAACCAGATGTTGCCGTCGGGACCCCAGGCGATGCTCTCCGGCCCGACACCGACGCCGATGGGAAACTGGGTGACGACTCCCGCCGGGCTGATCTTGAGGATCAAGTCGGGTTGGTCCTTCGCCTGTATCCGGCCAACCATCCAGACGTTGCCGTCGGGTGCTCCGACGATCGACCTCGAGCCGGACCCGCCCGCCGGGACCGCGAACTGCGTGATCACGCCCGCTGGTGTCACGCGGCCAACCAGGGTCTGCCCGACATCGAAGTACCAGACGTTTCCGTCTCTGCCGGCCGTAATGCCGCTCAGGCTTGCTTTGCCGCAGCCCGCGCACCCCGAGCCGGTAGGTGAGGGATTGGGGACTGCGTATTCGATGACGCCGCCCGACGTCAGCTTGCCGGGCGAAGGGGTGGGCCTGGAGGTGGGCGCCGAGCTGACTGAAGGTGAAAGTGCAGGACTGCGGTGGGCAACGGCTGGGCCGTTGGCAGTGCAGCCGACCACCAAGAGCAGACAGATCGCCAGCGCAGCTCGCATAACCCGTTCAAACGTAGCCGCCGCTCGGGAATTACGGGCTTCTGCTCTAATGGACGCCATCTGAGATGGCCGTCACACAAAAGCGAGAGCGGCTGGACCCCCAAATGGAGAAGATCGCGCGCGCCGATCTCAAGCAGCTGGGCGACATCCGCATCGACGATGTCCTCGCCTTCATCGACCGGGGCATCGAGAACATGCCGAGCTACATGGACCTCTACCGGCGCTGGGAGTCGCAGCAGTGGTCAGTCGGCGACCTCGACTTCACGCTCGACCGCGAGGACTGGTTGAAGTCGACCGACCTCGAGAAGAAGTCGACGCTGTGGTCACACCGACTGTTTTTCAACGGTGAAGAGCGCGTCACTTCCACGCTCGCGCCGTTCGTCTGGGCCGCGCCGACGCCAGAGATCGAGATCTTCCTCTCCACGCAAATGGTCGACGAGGCCCGGCACACCGTGTTCTTCCAGCGTTGGTGGCACGAGGTTGTCGGCACCGACGCTAAGAGCCTGGGCGAGCTGCTGGCCGAGATCAAGCCCGACACCAACGAGGGCTACAACACGCTGTTCTACGACCGCCTGCCCTCCACCGCCCAGCGACTGGCGAGCAACCCGAAGGACTTCGACGCCTTCATCGAGGGCATCACCATCTACCACATCATCATCGAGGCCACCATCGCGCTGACGGGGCAGCGCTTCGAGCTCGAGTCGATGCGTGAGTACGGGACCACCGATCGAGGCTTCTACCGCGGGTTCACCGCGGTGGCTCGCGACGAGTCTCGACACGTGAGCTTCGGGATCAAGGTTCTTCAGGAGGCGGTGCGCGAAAACCCCGAGCGCTTCGCACCGCTGATCCAGAAGACGCTGGTCGAATGCCTGCCCCTCGTGGCCGGCACTCTGGACCCGCCCGATCCCCGATACATCACTGAATTCGGTCACACGGAGAGTGAGATTCTCCAGTTTGCATTTGACTCCCTGAACAAGCGACTGCGAGCGATTGGAATCAACCTGGCCGCCTAACCCCAGACATTCGCTCGACCTCAAGCCCATGGACGCGGGCGACGAGGACCGGGTCATGGAGGCAGCGGAGCTTTTCGATAACCCGCCGCAGAAGAAGGCGGTGAAAAAGTTCCTCGCCGACCCGAATCATCACCTGCTGATCGCGTACTCGCATGGCGTACCTGTCGGATTCGTCTCCGGCGTGGAGGTGACCCATCCCGACAAGGGGACCGAGATGTTCCTGTACGAGCTCTCGGTAGACCACGGTCATCGACATCACGGCATTGGCACCGCGCTCGTCAAAGAGCTGAGTGACATCGCGCGCAAGAACGGGTGTTACGGGATGTGGGTGCTCGCCGACGACGACAACGCCGCGGCGGCCGCCACCTACCGCAAGGCGGGCGGCGACGTCGAGAGCCAGCCGTTGATGTTCTCCTGGAAGTTCGGGGACGGTTAGGCGGCCCAGCGCATCCCCGGCCCGCGCGCTCTTCTGATGACGAACTGTTCAGGCGGCAGGAATCGAAACTCCCGGCCGGCTTTGATCACCTGCCAGCCGCCCTCATGGACGAGCCGATGGTGGTAGTGACAGAGCAAAACTTCATTCCCGATGTGATTCGTGCCGCCTCTGCCCCAGAAGACGATGTGATGCGCACTCGTCCAGTTCACCGGCCGATCGCAGCCAGGGAATCGACACCCTTTGTCTCTGACTCTCAGCGCCCGGCGCCTCGGCGCCGAGGTCACTCGCGTCGCCCGCCCGACGTCCATCACCATCGAGTCGGCGAGCAGCACGCGGGAGACAGTGGAGTCACAGGCGATGCGCTCCATCGTCTTGCTCGAGATCGGCAGCCCGAACTCAAGGTCCGACGGTGGCACACCGACTTCTCCTTTCAGCGCCTCGAGGGTCGTCGTCACGGTGACATGCGGCCGGACTCCGTTGCGCCGGGGCAGCGTGCCCTGATCCATCGCGTGGTGAACCAGCTCGACCAGCGCGTCGTGGTTCCGCTGCGACCCCGACCGGCCGTCTTCTTGACCGCGCCGCTTGGACAGAGAATCGATCGCAGTCTTGAATGCAGCCCCACACTCAGGGTCGAGAGTGCCATC
>Ga0099794_10000093_pt1 | contig 33005 bp, 28 predicted proteins | sample Rivendell_Oct201_10_FD_77320 | JGI IMG/M metagenome (GOLD analysis project Ga0099794, IMG submission 77320) | Vadose zone soil microbial communities from the Eel River Critical Zone Observatory, Northern California, USA -... | ecosystem: Host-associated > Plants > Roots > Rhizosphere > Soil ... | reverse complement strand
TGGAGATGCGCGCTCAAGAGATCGCCGCTCACGCGCTGGCCGGGCGCCCACTGCGTGTCGTACTTGTACGCAGGATCGTACAGCAGCCGCTGATCCGCCGACCGGAGGGCAAACAGGCGTGCCGTGTACGGGCCGCCGAGCGGCACGCGAAGCTTGGCCGCGGCGTCGTAGCGCTCGCCGCTGTTATGCGGCAGGAGAGCAGGATTGTCGTGCCGCGGATCGCGTGGAACGGCCGGCGCGGGGGCGTTCACCGGGTCCGCATCGAGCCGGCCCTCCGCGTCGATGACCGCGACGAGACCGGCCCCTCCCGGCAGCGGTCCACTTGCCGAGAGGACAGCGCGGTCGAGTCCGAGATCGGCGCCCCCACTGAGCGGACGATCAGTCTCGTAGGCCGCGCGTCCGCCCCAATGCTCGTCGCCATCCTTCGTGACCACGTTGACCAATCCCGAAATCGCTTGTCCATAGCGCGCCGAAAAGCCGTTCGTCGCGAGCGAGGCTTCGGTGAGGAGGTCCGGGGGGATCCGCACACCCAGCGGGCCGGTGGAGGCATCGAGCTGATTCTTGATGCCCAGACCGTCGAGGACGAATGCCTGCTGACCCAACCTGCCGCCGCGGTAGCTCTCGCCGACCGCGCCGGCGGACAGGGCGATCGCTTCTTCCACCGTCGTCACCGGGAAGCGGCGCAGCTCGTCGCCGCTGATGCGCTGGACCGTTGCGACGATCGCGGGATCGAGGATCGAATCGGCGAACGCTTCTACCACAACCGGCTCCTGGATTGTGTACACGTCGATCACGAAATTCACGATCGAGATCTGCCCGGCGCGCGCCAGCACGCTGTCGCGCCGCGCCGATTCGAAACCGATCGCCCGGACCGTGACCAAATGCCAGCCGCTGCGGACCTCGCGAATCCTGTAGAAACCGGAGCTGTCAGAGTACGTGACCCAGCGACCGTCGAGGCCAATCTCGGCGCCCGCGAGTCCCGTGTGACCGTCGCGCTGCCGTACGTGGCCGCTGATCGATCCACCGGTCTGCGCGGCGCCGGTCTGTGCCGCGATCACACAGCCGACAAGCGCCAGACCGAGGACCGCCGCGCGAGACCTCAAGGCAGTTGGAACAGCCACAGGTCGCTGGTGGGCGCAACATTCCAGGCGGCGACCACAAGGTGTTTGCCATCCGGCGCCACCTGTGGACGCCGGAACCTCCACGCCGCATTTCCCAGCTGCGTTGGAGGGCTGCCGAGAATCATGAGGTATAACGGCCCGCCGCGGTCCGGCTGCGAGGCACCCAGCACCGAATCGACGAAGTAGCTGACGTCACCACCCACCACTGCGGCGAGCCTGCTCCTCGACACGCTCACGTCGCGCGCGATGCCGGCCGCACCGAAGTCGTAGATGGTGTCGGTCCGGCTGCTTGAAAACACGTGACGATAAACGCGCGAGTCGCCGTCTCGGGTGAAATGCAGCGTATCCCCCGACCGGTCGGCGGCCAGCGACGACGCGCTGTCCCCATTCTGGAAGCGACTGAGGCCGACAACCGCAGTCGTGAAGTCGATAATCACGGTCTCGATTCCCGTTCGCACCGTATCGGGCGGACAGCCACGACACTGTGGATAGGTGACGCGCTCGCCCACGGCCGCCAGACGATTACGGCCGAGCCACGTGAGGTGAGACAACCCGTCAAAGGTCGTTCCCCACGGTGCCGTAAAGGGAAGCCGCTGCAACACCCTGACGTCGTTGGGATCCGCGACGGGCGCGACGACGAGCTGCTCCGCATCTGGACCAAGGCGAAAAACCGCTCGCGTGTTGCTGGCGCGGACATACGCGATTTGACTATCTGCGGATAGTGCCGTCTCGTCGAAAACGTTCAGCGAATCGTCCGCTGCGCCGGTCCGGCACACGTACCGACTGATGGCGCCACCCGCCGCAGGCAGAAATGCGAGACAGTAATCCCCGTCGGCCCGGTCCAAACGTTGTGCCGTGTAGACGATTTCGGCGCCCGTGGATGACCACGCCGGCATGAGGTCTTGTCCGGGGTTGTAGGTCAGTCGCGCGGGATCGCCCGGAGTGAGAACTCCCGACGGATCGTAGGCTCCAGGACGAAACGGTGCCGTGTGCTCGCAGGCAGCGAGCGCGCCCGCCACGGCGATCGCGAAACGGATGCGGAAATGCGTGTGCATGTTCGTGGTCCGAGAATCTACGCGTGCCCGTGCACTCGCGCGCTACGGCACCGCGGACTGAGGCGTGGGTACATTTCTGTTCACCGCGCTCTCTCTCCCAAGGATCTGCTATGCTCGTTCTGTCGCTCGTGCTCGCGGCGTTGCAGCAACCTACGCAGCCCGCGCAAACGCCAGTCGCGCTGCCGCAGTTGCCGACCGCCCGCTCCGACACGTCGCCGTTTCGGCGCCTCGCACTTCCGACTCCGACACTGCTCCGGGAGGGATCGGGCCGGCCGGGCCCGCGTTACTGGCAGCAACGGGTCGACTACACGATCGCAGTCACGCTCGACACGGCGACGCACACCATCGCGGGCCGCGAGACGATGCGCTACACCAACCACTCGCCCGACACGCTGCGCTATGTCTGGCTGCAGCTCGATCAGAATCTCTTTCGTGACGACAGCCGCGGCGCGCTGCTGAATCCGCCCGATGCGCGCTTTGCAGCGCGTGGCTTCAAGGGTGGGTTTGTGATCGATGGCGTACGTGCCGTCGGGCCGTCACGCCGTCAGGCCGCCAGCAGCGCGATATTGCGCACGACGGAGAACGGCACAACAATGCGCGTGGAGCTCGACCGCGCGCTGGCGCCGGGAGGCGTCACGTCGCTCGAGATCGGCTACTCGTTCCAGGTTCCGGAGCACGGCGCCGATCGCATGGGACGCGAGCGGTTCCCGCAAGGGTGGCTGTATGAGATCGCCCAATGGTATCCGCGCTTCGCCGTCTACGACGACGTGCGCGGCTGGAACACGGAACAGTACCTCGGCCAGGGTGAGTTTTACCTCGAGTACGGCAACATCGATTTCGCGATCACGGTCCCGCGGGGATTCATCGTCGCCGGAACCGGGCGGCTGACGAATCCGCTCGAAGTGCTGACGGCAACCGAGCGCGAGCGACTCGCGCGAGCGCTGCGCTCCGACTCGACGGTGGCCATCATCGCGAGGAGCGAGGTCGGACAGGCATCGACCCGACCGGCGGGAACGGGCGCGACACTCACCTGGCGTTTCTCGGCGAATAACGTGCGCGACGTGGCCTGGGCGGCCGCGCCCAACTTCATCTGGGACGCGAGCGGCTGGAGCGGCATCCTGATGCAGTCGTTCTATCCGCCGGTCGCTGATTCTCTCTGGCGCGAATCGACGAAGCTGGTGCGCCATTCGATCAAGCATTATTCGGAGAAGTGGCTTCAGTACCCCTATCCGACCGCGATCAACGTGAACGGGCCGGTGGGCGGCATGGAGTACCCCATGATTGTGTTCTGCGGCAATCGGCGGAGTACCCGAGGGCTCTTCGGTGTCACGACGCACGAGCTCGGGCACCAATGGTTTCCGATGATCGTGGGCAGCAACGAGCGGCTGTACGCGTGGATGGACGAAGGGTTCAACACGTTCATGAACACGTACTCTGCCCGTGCGTTCTATCACGACACCACCGGCCCGGGCGGCAGCGGCATCGACAACTGGGCGGGTTTCGCGGGGAGCGGGCGCGACGAGGCTCCCTCCATCATGCCCGCCGACCGCGTGCCGGGCTTCCTCCTCGGCGCCGCCGCGTACAGCAAGCCCGCCGTCGGCCTGTTCCTGCTGCGTCACTCGATCCTCGGGGACACGACCCGATTCGACGGCGCGTTCCGGGAATACATCCGCCGCTGGGCGTTCAAGCATCCCACGCCGGCGGACTTCTTCCGGTCGATGGAAGACGGCGTCGGAGAGGATCTGTCGTGGTTCTGGCGCGGCTGGTTCTATCGGACCGACGTCGTCGATCAGGCGGTGGACTCGGTCCTCACCGCGAGGGACTCATCCGGCAATACGTTCACGGAAATCTTTCTGTCCAACCTCGGCGGGTTGCCGATGCCCCTCGATTTGCACCTCTCGTTCGCCGACGGGACGACCGACAATGTGCGGCTGCCCGTCGAGATCTGGTTTGAGGGCAACCACTTCGTCTACGTGCGTCAGTTGCCGAAGGAAGTCGTGAAGGTGGAGATCGATCCGAACCGGAATTTCCCGGACGTGCGCCGGCAGAACAACACGTGGTCGAAGCCCGGGGCGACTAACGCGCGGCCGTAGTCTCGGAATCGCGCAGCTCGCCGCTGTAGAAGTTCGGCTTCCCGGACGCTTGCAGCAGGCCGTGCAGGACGAACTGCAGGGCCACAAAAAACAGTCCGCCCCAGATCAAGTCGGGCAGTTGGCGCGTATCACGCCCATAGGCGACGAGCGCCCCGCGCGCGAGTACGTAGCACCACAATCCGCCGGCAAACCAACCCAGAACCCGGACGATCTTGCCACCACCAGTCTCGATTCCCGGGATTTTCAGCAGCAGCACTTCAACCCAGTGGCCGACGTAGGTGAAGCCGAACGCCAGCGTGAACGCGTCCAGATAGTCCCAGCCAAACGAGCTCTGACGCGGCAGCACCGTCATGATCAGCAGCGCCAGCGGGACGGCCAGCAGCGTGTTACGGGTGAGCGCCTTCATGCAGGTGCACCTCCAGCCAGTCGAGGACCGTGCCCCACCAGATGCGGCGATTGCGCGGCCGCAGCACCCAGTGTCCTTCGTCGGGGAAGTACAGGAACTTCGCGTCGAGTCCCATCCGTTTCGCCGCCGTGAAGGCCTGGTAGCCCTCCGACAGATCGACGCGGTAGTCGAGTTGGGAATGAACGATCAGGATCGGTGTCTTCCAGTTGCTCACGAAGTTCAGCGGCGACCACTGCTGGTACAGCGCGCGATTGGCATGGAGCGCTCCGCCGAATTCCCAATCGGTGAACCACAATTCCTCCGTCGATCCCGCCATGCTCGCGGGGTTGAAGACGCCGTCGTGATCTACGAGCACCTTGAACCGGTTTGTATGGCCGGCCATCCAGTAGACCATGTAGCCGCCATAGGATGCCCCTGCCGCGCCCATCCGCGTCGAGTCGACGTAGGGCAAGCGCGTGACGACGTCCAACCCTTTCATGAGGTCTTCGAACGGATAGTCGCCCCAATGCTTCGAGATCGCGTCGGTGAACTTTTGTCCGTAACCGGTCGAGCCGTGGAAATTCACGGCCGCCACGACAAACCCGCGCGCGGCAAAGAGCTGATAGTTCCAGCGGGCGCCCCAGTAGTCCGTCCACGCTCCCTGGGGCCCGCCGTGGATCAGGTAGATGAGCGGATACTTCTTGCCAGCATCGAACGCGGGCGGCTTTTGCGTCCAACCGAATACCGAGTCGCCCAGCGCGCCAACGAAGCCGAACTCCTCGAGCGGCGGCAGATCGAGCGTGGCGACGGCGGAATCGGTCTGGTGTGACAGCGCCTTCCCGGAAACCCAGACCTCAGGCGGCTGGGTGTTGCTCTGATGGAGATAGACGAGCGTACGGTTGTCCGGCCCCGCCTGGACACCGGTGTTGACGCCACCCGAAACGACGATGGAACGATGGAACGATGGAACGTCAATTCGGTAGACGTTATCTCTCCCACGCTCTTCCACCACAGCGTAGATGCACTGTGAATTCGGGCACCACGTATACGAGCCCACCGAGAGGGACCAACCCGCGGTTGCTTCTATGACGTTGCCACCTTCCGGCCTTCCATCGTTCCGTCGTAGTATCATCAGCCGCTGCCGGTCAGCTTCGAATCCCGCGCGCTCCATCGACAGATACGAGATGAACTTCCCGTCTGGAGAGAAGCGAGGCGTATTGTCCGCACCCGGATTCGTCGTGAGCTGTTGGATGTTCGAGCCGTCGGCTCGCATCAGATAGACGTCCACATTCGTATTGTCCGCGACCACCGAGTCGCCGTGCATCGCGAACGCGATCGAGCGTCCGTCCGGTGAGACCGCAACGTCGCCATCGCCACCCGTGGCGATCGTCGGGACGTCGTGATCCAGCGGCGTCAGATCCGTCGCCTTGCCGCTCGCGACGTCCACCAGGAAAACATGCTGTCGCTTCCCCGCGCGCCAATCGTCCCAATGGCGCCACAGGAGGTTCGTCCACAGTCGCGCGTCGGTCGGATACTGTCCGTTCCGCTGATCGATCTCCTGCGACGCAGGCCACTTGATGTCGCTCGTGACCAGCAGCGCTTTCCCGTCCGGCATCCATAACGGATCCGATGCGCCCTCGGGAAGGCTCGAGACCTTGCGCGCGTCACCGCCGGCGACCGGCAGCAACCAGACCTGCGCGCCTCCTTCGCGCGTCGAGACGAAGGCCAGCGTCTTCCCATCCGGTGACCAGCGGGGCTGCCGATCCGATCCCGGACCCCCGGTGAGCTGTCGCGATTTCCCTGTGGCCACTTCGGCAACCCAGACGCGCGCCACGTTGCGATTGTCCTGGAGCGACGGAGTCGAGACCGTGTAGGCCACCCACTTCCCATCGGGAGAGAACTGCGGATCGCTGACAGACTTTAGCGCGATGTAGTCTTCGAAGGTGATGGAATGACGCTGCGCGGAGACGACGGTTGGAAGAATGGAAAGTTGGAATGTGACAACGATTCCGAGAATGATGTTCCTTCCAACATTCCAACATTCCATCTTTCCCCCTCAGTAGTCTGGATGTGTAAGAATCGCCCGCACCAGCTCATCGAACACCTGCGACTCCGGTGTCACGTTGCCCCGTTCGTCGGTGTGCACGTTCCAGGACGACAGCTCGTTCAGCGCGGTGGCCTCTTCATACGTGAGGTGCAGCACGTAGCCATGGGCCTGTGTGTTCGCCTTGTCGAGCACGTTCTTGAGCACGTCGGGGAGATGTTTGGCGTTCCGGACGGCCTCGTACTGTTGTCTGGTCACCGTGAGGTCCATGCGCTAATCTTGGTAGCTTCACTCTCACCCGCAACCCAGAGCATCGATGCCGCGCACACAATTCCTCGCGACCGGTTTTCACGTCCCCACCCGTGTCGTCACCAATGACGAACTCGCGCAGATGATGGACACGTCGGACGAATGGATCGTGCAGCGCAGCGGCATCAAGACGCGGCATTGGGTTGACCGCGGGGACACCGGCGTCGGGCTGGCGCGCGAGGCGTCGCGCAAGGCGCTCGACAAAGCGGGTCTCAAAGCGGCCGATCTCGACTGCATCATTTATTGCACCTGCACGCCCGATCATTTCGAGCCCGGGAACGGCGTCTTTCTCCAGCGCGAGCTCGGCCTCAGCGACATTCCGGCTGTCGACGTGCGCAATCAGTGCAGCGGGTTCATCTATGGCCTGTCGATCGCGGACGCGTGGATTCGCACCGGCCAGTACAAGCGCATTCTCCTGGTGGGCGCCGAGGTGCATTCGCGCGGGTTGGACAAGACGTCGCGCGGTCGCGACACGGCGGTGCTGTTCGGCGACGGCGCCGGCGCCGCGGTGCTCGCGCCCGTCGAGGATGACGGTCGCGGCGTGCTCTCGACGCACATTTTCGCGGACGGGCGCTACGCCGAAAAGCTGTGGGTCGATGGGCCCGGTCTGGCACACGATCCGTATGTGAGCGTCGAGATGCTGGAGCAGGGGCTGCACCGGGCGGTGATGGAAGGACGCGACGTCTTCAAGTTTGCGTCCGTTAAGATGCCCGAGTCCGTCGCCATCGCACTCAAAGCCAACCGTCTCACTCCCGCCGACATCAAGCTCCTCGTTCCCCACCAAGCCAACCTGCGCATCATCGAGATGGTCCAGAAGGCAGCGGGCCTGCGCGAGGATCAGGTCTACAGCAACATCCAGAAGTACGGCAACACGACGGCGGCATCGATTCCCATCGCTCTCGACGAGGCGCTTGCCGAGGGACGATTGAAACAGGGCGACTTGCTGGTGCTCACGGCGTTCGGGTCGGGATTTACCTGGGGGAGCGCCGCGATTCGCTGGTGAGATCCGCCTACTTGAGCTCCTTCAGCTCGCGGGCCGCGCCGTCCGCGAACGACGTCCCGCCGTAGCGATCGACGAAGCGGGCCAGCTCCACCTTCAGTCGTTCCCTGCGTCCCGTCTTGCGGTATACGTCGATCAAGCCATTTGCCGCACGCATCTGTTGCCGCCGATCGGCCGGCGGCTCTGCCTTCCGAATTTCGAGATACAACCGCTCTGCCTCGTCGTAACCTTGCAGGTGGCTCTCCAGGAGCTGAGCCAGCCGCAGTCGCGCGTCATGATCGCCCGGCTCGATGCGGATGTGGTCGCGAAACCAGTCCGCGGCCTCGGTGTACTGGCCGCGCGCGATCAGCACATCCTGGCGCGGATACGTCGGCTCCAGCGGCATGTCGCCCACCGCGAAGATCGTATGAACCAGGCCCACCGCTGCACTGCCGACGGCGCGGTGTATGACAAATATCCCGAGGACGGTAAGCGGCAAGTTGAGCACGAGGAGGAGGGCGAAGACCCCGCCCGAAATCCAGCCTTTGTTGAGCATGAAGTACCAAAACAGCGACAGCATGAGGTAACACGCGGGGCCGAACCACGCCGCGACGCGCAGCAGCTGAATGCCATCGGCAGGGTCGGAATACTGGGGACCCCTCACTGCGCCGGTTGACCCCACATGGTGCGATAGACGATCGGCCCTTCGTTCAGCGCTTTGATCCCGGCTTCGATCAGCGCTCGATCGCCCACGACGACGATCGCGAAATGATCGGGGTCGATGTAGCGCCGGGCGGCGCGCTGCACCTGCGCCGCGGTCACGGCGTTCACCGCGGGACCGAAGCGTTCGTACCAGTTGAGCGGCAGGTTATAGACCAACACGTCGCGGAACCGGGCCGCGGCTCCCCCCGTGGTCTCGAACGCACCCGGCAGCTGCAGCGTGAGGTACTGCTTCGCCTTGTCCAACTCGGCTTGCGGCACCGAATCATCGCGGATGCGCCGCAGCTCCTTCATGAACTCGATGAGTGAGCTGTCGGTCTTCGCAGTCACGACCGATGCCGCTGCGACGAAGAAGCCGGGCAGCCGGCGTGCGGCGAAGCCGCTCGAAGCGCCGTAGGTGTAGCCGTGCGTTTCGCGCAGATTCTGGTTGAGCCGGCTGGTGAACGCGCCGCCGAGGATCGTGTTCAGAACCTGAATCGTCGCGTAGTCCGGCGTGCTCCGGGCAACCCCAGGCTCACCGATCCGGATCACGGATTGAGCGGCGCCCGGTTTGTCGATCAGATAGAACGACCGCGATGCGGGCGCCGGGGCCTTACCGTGCGGGAACGGCGTCACAGCACCTCGCGGCCACGCGCCGAGACGCGCGGTGAACAGGCGCTGCGCCTGCGCGAGTGTGATGTCGCCCACGACGAGAATTTTCGTGGCATTGGGCCGATAGGACGTCTGGTAGAAAGAAACCACGCGGTCATGCGTCAGCTTGGGTGGCGTCGAGTCGTTGCCGGCAGTGGGGTGCCCGTAAGGATGTCCCGGTCCGAGCACAATCGCCGGAAACGCGATGCTCGCCATCGCCACCGGTTGATCACGCTGTTGCAGAATCGTCGTGGCGAGGAGCCCGCGCTGCCGCGTGATCTCGGAATCAGCGAACTGCGGCCGGAGCAGCACGTCGGCAAGCAGGTCGAGCGCCGACTCGAGATGTCGACTTGGCACGTGCAGTCGCACCGTGACGGCGTCGAAGTCGCTCACCGCGGTGAGCTGCGCGCCGAGATAGGCGACTTCGTCGGCGAGCGCGAGCGCGCCGCGCGTGCCGGCGCCTTGCGTCAACATATTGGCCGTGAAGGCGGCGAGCCCAGGGACGTCTACCGGATCGCGCGCGGTGCCCGCGTCCACCAGAACCTGCACCTCGACCACCGGCACCTTGTGCATCTCGACCACGGCGAGCGTCAGCCCATTGGGCAACGTGACGGTGCGCAGGGCGGGCAGGTGTAACGCCGGCGCCGGCCCGAGTGCCGGGGCCTTGGTACGATCGACCTGGGCAGCGAGCGGACCGACGATCAGGCTGGCAAGCAGGATTGCCGCAGCAATCGACTTCATGGTGCCTCCTTCACTGCAAGCTCAGGTTTCCCTTGTGGCACCACAGAGAGCACGACGCGATGCGCGTCGCGGAGATACGTTCGCGCCGCGCGTTGCACGTCGGCCGCGGTGACGCGACGGTAGCGTTCGAGATCCGGCTGGAAGTAGTCAGGTGTGCCGACGTAGTAGTTGTAGAAGTTCAGGCGGTCCGCCTTGCCGCCGAAGCTCCCCATCCGCTCCATCGCATTCAAGAAGTCAGCCTCGATGGAATTCTGCGCGCGCTCGAGCTCTCGCACGGTTGGTCCGGAGTCGGCCAGCAGGCGAACCTGATCGTCGATCACTCGCTGGAGCTCGGGGAGATTGTGACCTGGCCGCGCGGTGGAAAACACCTCGAACTTGCCGTCGATGCGGCTGCCATCCTGAAACGCGACCACGTTGGACGCGATCTGCTTCTCGTAGACCAGGACCCTATAGAGCCGCGATGCGCGTCCCGTCGCCAAAATCGTCGCCACGATGTCCAGCGCCGCGTCGTCGGGCGCGAATGCCTTTACTGTGTGCCAGGCGTTGTAGACGCGCGGCACCTGCACGCGATCATCGATCGTCGCCACGCGATTGCTGTCGAGCCCAAACGCCGGCGGCGGTGTTCGCGTGACCGCCGGCCCGCGCGGGATGTCGCCGAAGTACTTCCGGGCCAGCGCCCGTGCCGCCGCCGTGTCCACGTCACCACCGATCACCATCGTCGAGTTGTTCGGCGTGTAGTAGGTCCTGAAGAAGTTGCGCACGTCTTCGAGCGTGGCCGCCGAGAGATCCGCCATCGAACCGATCACCGGCCAGTGATAGGGGTGATCGGGCGGGTAGAGCCGTTGCAGGATGTTCTCTTGCGCGAGGCCGTAGGGCTGATTCTCGTAGCTCTGGCGCCGCTCGTTCTGCACCACACCACGCTGGAGATCGACTTTGGCGGAATCGATTTCGGGCAAGAGAAACCCCTGGCGGTCGGAGTCGAGCCACAACATCAGCGGCAGCGCGTTGCTCGGCGCGTCCTCGAAATAGTTGGTGCGGTCCTCGGTCGTGGAGCCGTTGTTGTCGCCGCCCGCCGCCTCGAGCAGCTTGTCGAACTCGCCCGTCCGGACGTGCTGAGAGCCCATGAACATGATGTGCTCGAAGAGATGGGCGAAGCCGGTGCGGCCCGGCTTTTCGTCGCCGGACCCGACGTGGTACCAGATGTTGACGGTCACCACCGGCACCGCATGATCGGGCGCGACGAGTACCTGGAGACCGTTCGCGAGCGTAAATGAGTCGTACGGCACGCGTAAACCCTGTGCCGCGAGGGGGGTGACGGCGAAAATCATCAGCCACGACAAGCGAGGTAGCATAGCGAGCCTCCTGAGGATTCCCCTTTTAACACCCGGGCGATTGATTTGCGCCTGAAACGCCGCTCACGCAAGTTGCGTAAAGCGCCGTACCTTAAGGAGAACAACGATGCTCTGGCTCGCGGTGAGTGCCGCCGCATTGATCGGCGGTTTCCTGGTGACTCGTGATTTTGTGCGGCGCAAGCTGCGTTTCGTGGACGCAATTCAGAAACCGGCGGCGCCGTTGATCGCCGGCGCGGCGGCGGCGGTCGTCGCCTTGCCGGCAACGCTGCTTCCCCTGGTGACTGTTGGAACCGCGGTGGCCTTCGGAATCGGCGTCGCGGGAGGGGTGGCGAGCGGACGCTCGGCGCCTCCCGCGTTGCCTCCCGGCAGCTAACCGACCTTCAGTGCCGTGGCAGGGGCCGTCGCTTCCGGACGGCCGGCGACAACGCGCAGCGCCCGCACCGCCTCGCGGGCGAACGTTTTTCCGGCTCCCTTCTCCAGCTCTTCGAGGGCGCTCCACCGCGTGAACGCGGGCCGCACCGGCGTCGCCATCTGCAGCGTCTCGAACGCATCGGCGACCGCGAGCACTTTCACCGGAACCGCCATCGGCAACGCTTCGATATCCCAGTCGTCGCCGACGATCTCGTAATAATGCGAGTACTCGGCGATGATCTGCGCCGCGCCGCGTAACGCGCGCGCCACAGCGAGCGTTTCGTCCGTGACGGAGCGGGAGAGCAGACGGAGCAACCGCTGATCCGCCGTGCCCACCTCGTGCAGCAATGCAGCGATGCGCAGGTTTTCGATTTCGTTCTCGGTGAGCTTCAGCTCGACGCCGATCGCACCGCTGAGCTCCGCGACGCGCGTCGAGTGTCCTTCCTGATGTCGGTCCGCCGACTCGATGTGGAAGGTCAGCACCTCGAGTGTCGCGAGATAGGCGTTCTTCAGGTCTGCGAGGCGGGCCGCGCGCTGTTCAGCGAGTCCCCCGACGACGTAGCCGGTGAGAATCAAAAAGCCGCCCCACGGAATCAGGAGCATCAGCGCGTCCTGCGTCAGCCCGGGGTCCATGCCCAACCCCTGTGTCGCCTGAAAGAAGAAGACGAGGGACGCAATGAACAGTCCGGCGACGACGGCGAACCGGCGGCCGCCGTAGAAGCCCGCCAGGATAATCGGCAGATAGTAGAAGCTGAGAAACGCGAACTTCTGCTCGACCACCCAGTTGATGGCGAGCAGGGACGCGACGAGGAGGAGCACCAGCGTGCGCTCGAAATGCCGAAAGAAGAACTGCTGCATTTACAAAGTGCCTTTCTCCTAACGAGATACGCGACGCGGGACCAAAGTGAATAACCAGTGGGCAATCTGCAAGTGAGGAAGCTCACAAACGCCTCCTCCAACCACGTTAACCGTCATCAAAAACATGAGGATACGACTCGCCGACCAGTCCGGCACGGAATTCGCCCTAGGGAAATACCCGGGGGAGGGGGGACCGGCCTGCGCGTCCTGGAGGCCGACCCCCCGGCCGGTAAGAGAAGCCGCGGTTATTAAGTTGTGGGCGACTTGAACCCGGACCTTCTGATGCTCTGGCTCGCGGTTCTGCTCCAGGACGAGGTCGCGGCGCCGTTTTGGTTCCTTTATGGAAGCCATGCCGCATTCCGCATTCATTGTCATTCACAGCACACTGATGGTGATCGGGTTCTGGCTGTCGCGCAGAACCCGGAACAACGGATTCCTGTTGTTCGTCCTCGCCGAGCTGTCGTACATCACCTACCACGCCGGCGTGACGCACTTCTTGTTTGCACACATCGTCGCCGAAGTGCTGGACGCTCTCGCCCTCGTCACGATTGCATTGGGCTTTCGGCAGAAGACGGCGACTGCCCCGGGTCCGGCGGTTCGTACCCCGGGCATGTGATCACGGGAAGCGGCGGGTAACGGACGAAGCGGGGATCATCGTCGGCACGCAGGCAGCGGTAGAACACCGATCCGCGCCGATTCGTCACAATCCGCACCCATCGGCAGGTCGCGCACAGCCCCACGGCGTGCTCGGTCATTAGGTCGAAGAACAAGCTAGTTATATCTTGGACCCCGTGAGCCAGGAGGGGGGGGTCGACGACTTCGGGCTCCCGCCCGGAGTACGAGACGAGTACCTGCAAGGAGCCCGCGACCAGTTGGGTGCAATCGCCGAGCTGGCCGAACGGCTGATAGCGGCCGGCGACGACACCGAGGCGATCGAGGCGCTGCGGCGCGACGCCCACCGCCTCCGCGGCTCCGCTGGATCCTTCGGATTCCCCCAGGCCAGTGTCGTCGCCGCCGAGCTCGAAAACACGGCAAAGCAGTGGCTCGAACGGCCGGCCAACGGCAGCGGAGATCGCGGCCAAGCTGCGCGGGCGTTTGTTCGTCGCCTGGCCGCGGCGCTATTCACGAAACAGCCCCTCGCCGCACCGCCGCTTCCTCCTATCGCCCCCGCCAAGCCTTCGCCGGCGGCGGCCACCGAGTCACAGGATCTCAGTGATGTCCCAGAGGTCATCGTCGTCGAAGACGACCCGACGCTCGCAGAGCTGCTGACATTCGGCCTCGAGGCTCGCGGATACCGGTTCGTCCATTTCCGCAACGGCCGCGAAGCGTTGGACATGCTCCGCACCATGAACACGCGCGGCACGTCGCCATTGCTGCTGCTCGACGTGGATCTTCCCGCGCTCGACGGCTATTCGATCTTCGATGCGCTGCAGCAGGAGTTCCCTGGGAAGTTTCGTGTCGTCTTCACGACGGTCCATGGCAGCGAGACCGAGCAACTGCGGGGACTCGAAGCGGGCGCGATGGACTACATGGTGAAGCCGATGAGCCTGCGCGTCGCGCTCGAAAAGATTCGGCGGTGGGTGGGTAGATGAGCGCCCGCCATTTTCTCATTGTCGTCGCGATCGTGCAGGGTGGCCTGCTCGCGGCACTGATCGTGCTGATCATCCTGAACCGCTGGTTCCGGCTGCGTCGGAGCACGCGGCTCAATCCTCGTCGCCAGGCAGTCGACGCCTCGATGCGGCGCTGGGCGGCGGGAACGACTCCCCTCGCGGGCGTCCTCGTCGGATTGGCACGTCTTCCCGTCCCGCTGGCGATCGATGCCCTGGTGAGCTGGTCGGCGCGCGTTCCAGGCGAACGCTGGCGGCAGCTCGCCGGAGCGCTCGAGCACAACTTGTGGGCGCGGATCGTCCGCACCAACAGCGGCTCGGCGCGTTGGTGGAAGCGTCTGGAATGCGCGCGCTTCCTCAGCGTCGTGGCTATGCCGCGCGACACGGCTCGTCTCCTGCGGCTCGTCAACGATCCTCATCCCGCCGTGCACGTCGCGGCAGTCGCGTCGCTGGAGCGCATGGAGGACAGCGCCCTGACGCTCGCGGCTCTCGACCGGTTGCCGCGTCTCGCGCCGACCGTGCAGGCGTATTACGCCGCGATGCTGCGCCGCTCGCGACCGATCGTCGTCGACCATCTCCAGAAGCGGTTGCGTCGATCCGAAGACCCTGCCCTGGCGCGGCTCGCCGAGTTTGCCGGCCGGCTCGGCGAGCCCGCCTTGCGCGAGCGTCTCACCGCGCTGGCGACGCACCACGATCGGGAGGTTCGGGTCCAGTCAGCTCGCGCGCTTGGCAACTTCCCGCATCGGGAGTCGGTAGCGGCGCTGAAGCGGCTCGCGACCGACCCGGCCTGGGAGGTCCGCGCGCAGGCCATGCGCTCGCTCGGCATGATCGCCGACGCGTCGACGCTGCCGCTGCTCAAAGCAGGTCTGCGCGACGACGTGTGGTGGGTACGCTTGCGCGGGGCGCTCGCGCTCATGCGCTTCGCGGCCGGCGGGCGCAACGCACTGCTCGAAGCCGAAGTCGGCGCAGATGTGAACGCGCGGGCAGTGGCGAAGCTGGTCCTGGGGCTGCCGGCTCAGGCGCTGGCGGAGTTCGCCGCATGAGCGTCCTGGGCACCGTGGTGGGAACGACGGACATCACGATTCTCGTGTACTTCCTCGTCCTCAATTCTTTCTACGCGCTGCTGCTCATTCTGTCGATCCCGGAGATCTGGGAGCAAACCCGACTCGCCGAAGACGAAGATTTCCAGCGGCTCATGCAGAGCGATGCGTTGCCGCCGATCACCATTCTCGTGCCGGCCTACAACGAAAGCGCCACGATCGAAGCGAGCGTGACCGCGATCCTTACGCTCGAGTATCGCAATTACGAGGTGGTAGTCGTCAACGACGGCTCGCGCGACGATACTTTGGAGCAGCTGCGACACGCCTTCGATCTCTATGAAATCCCGCGCATCTATCCCGAGACGATCCCCACGAAGCCGTTGCGGGCGCTGTACCGCTCGCGCTCGCGCTCGCGCTTGCTGGTGCTGGACAAAGAGAATGGCGGCAAGGCCGATTCTTTGAACGCGGCGATCAACGCCAGTCGCTTTCCGCTGGTGATCGCCGTCGATGCGGACACACTCATCGAGCCCGACGCCCTGTTGCGGCTCACGCGACCTTTCCTGTTGGGGCGTCAGATCGCGGCCGTCGGCGGCACCGTACGCGTCGCGAACAACTGTACGGTGAAGGATGGCCGCGTCAGCGATGCGCGCGTTTCGACGCATCCACTGCCCGGCATTCAGGTCGTCGAGTACCTGCGCGCGTTTCTGTTCGGGCGGCTGGGATGGAATCGCCTGGGCGGCAACCTGATCATCTCCGGCGCTTTTGGTCTCTTCCGCAAGGAATACGTCATGGCCGTCGGCGGTTATCAGACGAGCAGCATCGTCGAAGACCTCGACCTCGTCGTGCGGATGCATCGGTATCTCCGGACGAACAAGATCAAGTATGAAATGCCGTTCATTCCCGACCCTGTGGCCTGGACCGAAGTGCCCGAATCGCTGAAGATCCTGTCGCGCCAGCGGGAACGGTGGCACCGCGGTCTCATCGCGGCGATGTGGCAGTACAAGACCATGCTGTTCAATCCGCGTTACGGCCGGATCGGCTTCCTGGCGATGCCGTTCTACGCGTTCGGCGAGATGCTCGCCCCCGTCGTCGAGCTGCTCGGCTACGTGATCACGGTGCTCGGACTCGTGTTCGGGCTCGTGAACGTTTCGTTCGCGCTGCTCTTCGTGCTGGTCGCGTGGGGATACGGAATGCTGCTCTCGATCTGGGCGGTTGTCCTCGAGGAAGTGAGCTTCCGCCGCTATCGCCGCTTCTCCGATCTTTTTCGGCTGCTCCTATTCGCAATGCTCGAGAACTTCGGTTATCGGCAGTGCACGGTGTGGTGGCGCCTCAAGGCGTTCGCGAAGATGTGGAAGCGCGCGCACGTCTGGGGCGACATGGCGCGCAAAGGCTTCGGGAAGCCGAGCGTCGCGGCGCTGTTGCTGCTGTGTATCGCGAAGCCGGTTCATGCGCAGAGCGTCCGCATTGCCGCGTGGAGCTCGTACGAAGGAGTCACCGCAAGTCAGGATTGGTCAACCGCGGGCGCGCAGTTCACGCTCTCGGGATCGCGCGGTCACGCCGGCTGGATGGCGGGTGAAGTGTTAGGTCGCTTCGGCAGGACCGACGTGATGGAGCGGCTCGGCGGCGTGATTCATCCCAGTCAGCGGCTCTGGCTTTCGGCGGAGGCGGGGACATCACGACGCCCGTTCTTCAGTCCCAAGAACACCTGGCAGGCTGACGCGTCGGCACTTGTCGCCAAGCGAACGTCCGCAGGCATCGAATACCGTCGCTGGAATTACGTTCCTGGCCCCGTCGACATCGTGATCCCGCATCTCACAAGTGAAGTCGCGCGCGTCACCTGGGACCTGCGCGTCGCCCTCTCTCGCAATCCGTCGAAGCGCACGGATGGCGCCTTCACACTGCGCGCGACCCGTGGATTGTCGCACCGGACGAGCGCCTGGCTGCTGGGCGGTGCGGGACGCGAGAGCTATCTCGTGGGAGCGCTCGTTCAATCGCTCCAAACGGTGACCGGAGTGGCCGGCATTCGGTACAACGCGGCCAGCGGTCTGACGCTGCGGCTCGACGCCAGTGTGATTCGCTCGCGACCAGTGCTCTCCCGGCGCGGCATCGCGATAGGCGTGGAACGCGGGTTTTGATACGCGGGAACGGTGATCACAATCACGCGGGTGATGGTCGCCATTGCTTTTTCAGATCCCTCTCAAGGCATTAGGGGGGGAGGCCAGGCTCATGAGGGTAGCCAGAACAGCATTCGTGTTGCTGCTCCTGTCGTGCACAGACGCCACAGGTCCGGGCAACCAATCGAACGCTCGCATTTCGATCGTCAACGACGCCGGTGCGCTGGCGGCGCGGGTCACGTATTTGAGTGACTCCGTGCCGATCGATAGCGCCCACGTCGGCTATCCGTCGGCATCGATCAAGATCTGATGTTCATCTCGAACGGCGAAGCGGGCGTCTATCTCGCGCAAGGGAGCCAGGTCTTCTCGTCGACGGGGCCCGAAGCGCCGCAGACGATCACCATGCGGGGCCGGTTGCGCTTCAGCAACCTGCAATCGGTGAATCACGTCGCCTACCTGTCCCGGTATCTCATCATTGCGGCTGGGCTTGGCGGTCTCAGGATCGTTCAGGTCATCTAGCTAGTATTCGCCGTGCGCGTGACCTCTCTCACGTTGCCACGGTCCCACTCGCTGGAGCGATTAACGCGCTCGTCCACCTGGCGTCTCAACCAGGACTCCAACTTCTCGAGGTATTAGGCATGAGAAACCGCACTATCGTCGCCGCGTTGCTGGCGCTCGCCCTCGGCGTGCCCGCCGCGCGTGCGCAGCAACCCAATGATACCGCAAGAGATCGCCATGAGGTTCGTCACGACCGGCGCGGCCTTCGCCGCGATCGCCGTGACATGGGCAGTGACCGCCGCGACATTCATCAGGACGTTCGCGCGCGCCGTCAGGATCTGCGACAGGGCGACACGACCGCGGCGCGTCAGGAAACGCACGACATCCGTCAGGACCGTCGGGACCTGCGTAGCGACCGGCGCGACCGGCGCTCTGATCGACGTGACGTCCGTCAGGACCGTCGTGATCTACGGCAGGACCACCGCGATTCCTCGCAGCGGGATTCCACCAAGCTCCGTAACCGCACTGCTGCGCTGAGCTGAGGGGGGGGCGCTACCGGCCCCTCAGCTCGGTGGCGACCCGCTCCGCGTCACGCATCACCCGCAGGATATTCAGTCCAGCCACCCGCTTCACGTCCGCCTCGGTCCAACCGCGCCGCAGCAGCTCCGCGATCAGATCGGGAAATTTCGAGACGTCTTCCAGACGATTGGGCACTTCCGTGATGCCGTCGAAATCGGAGCCGATGCCGACGTGATCCACACCGGCGATCTGCCGGATATGATCGATGTGATCGGCGACTTGCTGGAGCGTCGCGTGGGGCGCCCGTGACTCCCACGCGCGCATCGAATCCGCGCGCGTAACCGAATCGGCTCCCGCCGCTCGCAGACGGCGGGCCCATTCCGCCATGCTGTCGCCGTACACTCGGACTGCCTCGGACACAAAGCCGGGGTTGAAGTTCACCATCACCACGCCGCCGTTCGCCGGGATCAGCCGCAGGATCGAGTCGGGGACGTCGCGCGCGTGATTCGTGAGCGCGCGCGCCGACGAATGCGAAAAGATGACCGGTGCCTTCGATGTGTGAATCGCGTCTGACATCGTCATGTCGTTGACGTGCGAGAGGTCGACCAGCATGCCCACCCGATTCATCTCGAGCACGACCTGCTTGCCGAACTCAGACAACCCGCGACGCGCGCTATCGGTCGACGCCACCGCCCAATCCAGGCTGCGCCAATGCGTGAGTGTCATGTACCGCACGCCGAGGCGGGAGAACATCCGCAGTGCGCCGAGGGAGTTTTCGATCGCGTGACCGCCTTCGATGCCGATCAGACATGAGATCCTCTTGGCAGCGAAGTTTCGTTCTACCTGGGCGGTGGTCGTCGCCATCGCCAGCACGCTCGGGTAGCGTGCGCACAGCCGATGGATCAAGTCGATCTGCTCGAGTGCGTACACAGCGGGATGCGGACCGGAGTCCATCGTCGTGACCGGCACGTACGCGGCCCAGAACTGCCCACCGACCGCCCCCGACCGTAGGCGCGGAATGTCCGTCATCAGCTTGGGCTGGTTGACCGCGAAGTTCACGGAGTCCAGTCCACCGCGCTCCCGAATCGCGTCGGCGATGTCGTTGTGGCCGTCGATGAGCGGGACGGTGTGCAGAATGCGGAGGGCTTGGGCGCGGTAGTCCTGGGCGGTCAGATGGAACGATGGAATGATGGACAGAAACACCAACACCCAGACTCGGGACTGCAAGCACGTTCCAACCCTCCAACCTCCCATCGTTCCCTCGCTTTCTTGCCCAAAAGCTAGATTACGTCCTGTCCATGAGCAACGAATCAAAGGTCAAGATCGCGCTGGTCGTGAACGGCGAGCTGACTGAAGTGGCATTCGCGCCACATAAGACGCTGCTCGAGGTGCTGCGCGAGGACCTGAGTCTCACCGGCACGAAACATGGGTGCGAATTAGGCGAGTGCGGCACCTGCACCGTGTTGCTCGATGGCACGCCGGTGCTTTCCTGTCTGGCGCTTGGCCTGGCATGCGCCGGACGTAGCGTGCGCACCGTCGAAGCGATGGCCCAGGGCGGCAAGCTACACCCGCTGCAGGAGACATTCGCCGATCTGGGCGCCGCACAGTGCGGTTATTGCACGCCCGCGTTCCTGCTCGCTGCCGAAGCGCTCCTCGCGTCCAATCCGAAACCGACGCGCGCCGAGATCAAGGACGCTCTCGCGGGCAACCTCTGTCGCTGCACCGGCTACATCAAGATCTATGAGGCGGTGGAGCTGGCGGCGGCACGGATGCGTGGAGAGATCGCGGAGCCCAGTCGAGAGTCGTTGTATGGCAACTGAAGGATGGAACGATGGAGAGATGGAACGTGAGAATCGTTCCAACGTTCCATCTGTCCAACGTTCCAACATTATCGGCAAGGCCCTGCGCAAAGTCGACGCCGTCGCGAAGGTGACGGGGACGACGCGATTCGCCGATGACCTCGCGTTTCCGAGAATGCTGTACTGCAAGCTCCTGCGCAGCACGGAGCCGCACGCGCGCATCGTCTCGATCGATACAGCGGCTGCGGCGAGCCTCGAGGGTGTCCACGCCGTACTCACCGGACGGGATCTGCCGATTCCCTTCGGCATTCTTCCCGTCTCGCAGGACGAGCACACGCTCTGCGTCGACAAGGTCCGGTTCATCGGCGATCCGGTCGCAGCGGTTGCCGCTACCAGCGAAGAGGTCGCGACTGCGGCGCTCGATCTGATCAAGGTCGTCTACGAGCCACTTAAGTCGATCGCATCCGCCGAGGAAGCGGTCGCGCATCCCGAGCCGCGCATCCATGACTACGGCGATGGCGGCAACCTGCACAAGCTCATCGACCTCGAGTTCGGCGATGCCGACGCGGGGATTGCGGCAGGCGACGTCGTCCGCGAGGACCTGTTCTTTTTCGAAGGCAGCACGCATCTGCCGATGGAGCAGCACGCAGCGGTCGCGATCTGGTCGCCCGATGGCAAACTGACGCTGTGGACTTCGACACAGACACCCCATTACGTGCATCGCGCGGTGGCGAAGGTGCTGGAGCTCGCGCCCGCACGCATCCGCGTCATCGCCACGCCGAACGGCGGCGGCTTCGGCGGTAAGAGCGATCCCTTCAACCACGAGATCGCGGTCGCAAAGCTCGCGATGCTCACCGGCCGTCCCGTCAAGATCACGCTGACGCGGGAAGAGGTTTTCTACTGCCATCGCGGCCGCCATCCCACGTTGATGTGGGTCAGGACGGGTGTGAAGCGCGACGGGTCGATCACCGGAATGCATTTCCGGTCGCTGCTCGACGGCGGCGCGTATGGGTCCTACGGCGTGGCGAGCACGTACTACACGGGCGCGTTGCAGACCGTCACCTATCACGTGCCGCGCTACCACTTCCAAGGTGCACGGGCGTTCACGAACAAAGCGCCCTGCGGCCCGAAGCGTGGTCACGGCACGCCGCAGCCGCGTTTTGCCGTCGAAGTCCATCTCGACAAAATCGCGGAGCAGCTGGCGATCGATCCGGCAGAGCTGCGCCTCAAGACCTTGGTGCCGCCGAACTCACTCACCGCCAACTATCTCCGCGTCGGCTCGATGGGCCTCGGCACGTGTATCGCCAAGGTCGTCGAGGGATCGGACTGGAAGCGGAAGTTCCGCAAACTGCCCGAGGGCCATGGCGTCGGGCTCGCGTGCTCGAGCTACATCTCGGGCGCCGGGCTGCCGATCTACTGGAACAACATGCCGCACTCTGGCGTGCAGCTGAAATGCGACCGCGGCGGCGGCGTTACGGTATTCTGTGGGTCGACCGAGATCGGCCAGGGCTCGGATTCAATCCTCGCCTACATCGTCGCTGAAGTACTCGGCGTCGACCCGTTCGACATCGCGGTCGTCACGGCTGACACCGATCTGACGCCCGTCGACCTCGGCAGCTACTCGAGTCGCGTGACTCTGATGAGCGGCAACGCCGCCCTCCAGGCGGCCGAACGAGCGCGCCAGATCCTGGCGCTGCACGCCGGGCGCAAACTCGAGGTCCCCGTCGAGCGGCTGACGTTCGCCGGCGGGCGCGTGTTCGATTCGAAGGATCGGAAACGCGGCGCGTCCTTTGCTGAAGCCGTGCAGTGGGCGGAAGCCGCGGAGGGCACCGTGGGGACGGTTGGATCGTACACACCGCCCCAGAGCGCGGGGAAGTACCGCGGCGCCGGCGTCGGGCCGTCGCCGGCCTACTCCTACAGCGCCTGTGTGGCCGAGGTGGATGTGGATCCGGAGACCGGGATCGTGCGCGTGCCCACGATCTGGATTGCGCATGACGTCGGTCGATCCATCAACTCCGCGTCAGTGATCGGCCAGGTCGAGGGCTCGATCTACATGGGGTTGGGTGAGGCGTTGATGGAGGAAATGGCGTACCGCGGCGACCTGAAAGTGGTCCACAAGATTCCTTCCCTGCTCGAGTACAAGAGTCCCACGACCCTCGAGATGTGCGACGTCATCACGTATCTCGTCGAAGATCCCGATCCCAACGGCCCGTTCGGCGCCAAGGAAGTCGGCCAGGGACCGCTCCTGCCGGTGATGCCCGCAGTCGCCAATGCGGTCTACGACGCGGTCGGCGTGCGGATCGACGAGGTGCCGATCACGCCAGAGAAGGTCTTCAAAGCCTTGAAACGGAAGCAGAAAGGCGAGTCCCCGCGCTACGGACCCGAGCAGTTCCCTGACATACCTTGGCCGGAGCCGATTCGCGTGCCGACGCCGTGGGAAGGCGGCGACGGCAAGGCCGTCACCGCGGCGCCAGTTCCGCTCGAGCGGCCGCACTGATGCTTCGCCTCCCCACGTTCCGATACCTGCAGCCGAGGAGTCTGGCGGAAGCGCTGCATATGAAGGCCGATGCCGGCCCCGACAGCATGTTCGTCGCGGGGGGGACGGACCTCTATCCGAACATGAAGCGACGGCACCAGGAACCGAAGACGGTGATCTCGCTGATGGGAATCTCTGAGCTTAAGGCGAGCGAAGGACGGAAGGACGGAAGGACGGTCGGTTCGTGCGTGACGTTGAGCCAACTTTCCGACCTTCCGTCGTTCCGTCGTTCCGTCGTTGCCACCGCCGCCCGCCTGGTCTCCACGCCCCTGCTCCGCAACATGGGCACCCTCGGCGGCAACCTCTGCCTCGACACGCGCTGCAACTACTACAACCAGTCCTACGAGTGGCGGAAGTCGATCGACTTCTGCATGAAGAAGGACGGCGCGATCTGTTGGGTGGCGCCCTCATCGCCGCGCTGCTGGGCAGTGAGCTCCTCCGACGTCGCGCCGGTCATGGTGGCGATCGGTGCCGAATATCGGTTGGTCGGGCCGCAGGGTGAGCGTGTCGTTCCCGCGGGACGGTTCTACAACAACGACGGCATCAATTATCTCACCAAGCAACCCGATGAAATCCTCGCCGCCACGCGGTTGCCGGCACCCAATGGCTGGGACGCGGTCTATCACAAACTGCGTCGCCGCGGATCCTTCGACTTTCCCGTGCTGGGCGTCGCGGCGTGGATTCAATGGAAAGGCAAGAATGTCGTCGACGCGCGTATCGTACTCGGCGGTGTCGCGAGCTACCCGCAGGAGATCCCTGAGGCGGGCGCCGCACTCAAGGGCGCGACGCTGACAAACGAGTCGATTGCGGCCGCAGCGGAAGCAGCATACCGTCCCTCAAAACCGATGGACAACACCGATTTCGATTTGTCGTGGAGGAAGCAGATGACGCGCGTGTACGTCACCCGCGCACTTGGAGAGCTGCGAGACCGGCACAATAAGTAGCAGCAGCATCGCGACACTTCCAGAACAGCGCGGCCTCAGGCACGTTTGTCGCCTTATGACACCACGTCCGAGACCACTCGTTGTTCTGTCGGCGCTCAGTCTCGCCGGCGCGAGCCTGGCCGCGCAGCTGCCGCGCGATCTCGACACCTACGTCACCCGCGTGATGCACGATTTCGAGGTACCCGGCCTCGCCCTCGCCATCGTGCAGGACGGTCGCGTCCTCCTCGCCAAGGGCTACGGCATCCGCAAACTGGGCGAGCCAACACCGGTCGACGAGCGGACGGTGTTCGGCATCGCGTCCAATACGAAAGCCTTTACCGCCAGCGCGCTGGGGATCCTCGTCGAGGAAGGAAAGCTCCGCTGGGACGCGCCAGTGATCGACTATCTGCCGGGCTTTGCGATGTACGACCCCTTCGTCACGCGCGAGCTCACGATCCGCGACCTCCTCGTCCACCGCAGTGGTCTGGGACTCGGCGCCGGCGACCTCCTCTGGTGGCCGACGTCCACATATGACCGAAAAGAGATCGCGCGCCGACTGCGGTACATCAAACTCGCGACCAGTTTTCGCAGTGCGTACGCGTACGACAACGTTCTCTACCTGGTCGCCGGGCAGGTGATCGAGACGGTCTCGGGGCAATCGTGGGAAGACTTCGTGCAATCGAGAATTCTCGCCCGCGTAGGAATGACGGGGAGCACCGTGCGCCATTCGTCGGCTGCGGGGGGCGGGGGGGGCAATGTTGCCGCACCGCACGCGCCGATCGACGGCAAAGTTCGGCCGATCGCGCCGTTCACCAGCGACAACACGAATCCGGCAGGGGGCATCAACTCGAGCGCAACCGACATCGCGAAGTGGATGATCGTGCAGCTTGATTCCGGCCGCTTGGCCGGCAGTCGTCTCTTCTCGCAAAATACGGCGCGCGAGCTCTGGTCCGTGGTGACACCGATCCGCCCGGGTATTCCGCCGGCCGAGTTGACAGCGCTCAAGGCGAGCTTCGCCGGCTATGGGCTGGGATTCTTTCTACGCGACTATCGGGGTTATAAGCTGGTAACGCACACCGGCGGGCTGCCCGGCTATGTCTCGCGAATTTCGTTGATCCCCGATCGGAAACTGGGCATCGCCGTCTTCACGAATCAGGAGTCCGGCGAGGCATTCGAGGCGATCAGCTGGCGACTACTCGATCACTTCCTTGGCGCGCCGGCAACTGATTGGGATGCCGCATATCGCGTCGTCAGGGCCCGCGGAGACTCCGCCACCGCGGCCGAGGAGAGGCGCGCGGTCGCCAAACGCGACACGGCGTCGCGACCGTCTCTGCCGCTCGAGAAGTATGCGGGGACGTATCGCGACGCCTGGTATGGCGATGTGACGATCGCGCTCGAGACGGGTAAGCTGGTGCTGCGGTTTTCCCACACGCCGTCGCTCACCGGCGATCTCGAGCACTTCCAGTACGACACCTTCATCGCGCGTTGGCGCGACCACGAGCTGCGGGCGGACGCCTACGTCAGCTTCGCGCTCAAGCCCGACGGGTCCATCGATCAGGTCAAGATGGCCGCCGTGTCCCCGGCGACCGACTTCAGCTTCGACTTTCAGGACTTGTTGCTAGTGCCTCAATCTCCGCCTTAGCCTTCGCGAGGATTGCGGCGATGTTCTTGCGGGCTGCCTCCGTCTCAGTCTTCCAACCGGTCCGGTAGACCGCCTTTACGAGCTGGCCAAGCGACCGGTTCACTTCCGCCATCGAGCCGCCCACCGTGCGCTCTACCGTTTCGGTCACGCGGTCGAAGATGTCTTCGACAATGTCTTTGTGCTCGTCCAAGAATGCCCGTCCTGTGTCGGTGATTTCGTAGACCTTCTTGCCTTCGATGTCACGAGCGACCACGAGGCCTTCGTCCTCGAGCCACTGTAACGTTGGATATACGGTGCCGGGCGACGGCGAGTAGCAGCCGTGCATCCGCTCTTCCAATTCCTTCATGACTTCGTAGCCGTGACGTGGCTTGTCACGCAGCAGCTTGAGAATCACGTACTTCATGTCGCCGGCGCCGAACCACTGGCGGCGGCCACCGCTGCGGCGACCCCGGAATCCCCAGGCCCGCGGGCCGAAACCGAACGCGAACCCCTCCCAGCCGAACTTCCCAGTCATCTCTGCCTCATGTTAGATGTTACGCCACGATATTATGGCACGATATATCTTGTCAAGCGGCCATTTGCGCGGCGTGCGCCAAGTCACAATCAGACTTGAGCTTGCACGTTCGAGGCGCGCTCCTACATTCCACCCTCGCTTGGCCTGTCGCCCCACTGTAGCGCCCTGGGAGAGGAGCAGCGATGGCTGTGCAAGTCACCCCCCACCCCTCGTGGGTGGCGGAGCTGGATTCCACGCTCGAGCCAAGCCGGCAGGCAATTCTGGACACGCCGGTCATTATCGACGCGTCCGAGAATCAACTGGTCGACGGACAGATCCAGAACTTCCTGGTCTCCTTCTATCCCATCATTCGAGACTTCCCGCAGTGGCTGCAGGTGCTCCTCGACCGCTCACCGGCAATGGGGCGAGAATTCTTCACGGACAATATCCGGGTCGAACGGCGCCATGACGCCATGTGGCGGGCGATGGGCGATGGCTTCAACGTGCCCAAGAAGCGCTTTCAGGAGCCCGAGCCGATGCTCGCCGAAGTCAAGAAATTCCATGGCTATTTGACGGACATGTGCCGGAACGCGGAATTTGGTACGGCAGTATCGGCGACCAACTACGCGGTGGAAGGCGTGGCCCAGAAGATCTCGGAAAAGGCCCTTCGCGGGCTCGCCAAGAACGTGAAGATCGGGCCGCGGGGGCGCTGGTGGCTGGAGGAGCATGCCAAGTACGACGATGAGCATCCGATTCATGCGCTGGAAATCATCAAGGACTGCGTCAAGCGCGGCCCCGATTCACCGCAGGGTGTCACCGATTCGGCGCTCGAGAGCCTGGACCTGATGCGGTACGCGATGGAGGCTTCCTATCACGCGTGAGTAAAAGTCGCCGCGTCTCGCCCGCGCGGGGTGCCCGCCCGACCGCTGCCGCCAAGCGGCCGGCGCTGGACCTGCTGCAGGCTGCGACGGACATCGTAGCAGCCCTTCCGGACGCCGTCGTCGTGACGGGGATGGACCGCCGCGTGCTGGCAGCCAATGACGCCGGCGCCGACCTGCTGGGATGGGAACTCTCCGACATCGTGGGCCAGGCGATCGCCGATGCCGTGTCTCCCTCTGAACGGGCACACGTCGCTTCCCGTGAAGACCGCGTTCTCGCCGGCGAGCCACAACGCTACGAAACCAAAGTCGTAAACCACTCGACCGGCGAGGAGCGGGACGTCGCGGTCTCGAGCGGGCCGTTCCGGGTGAACGGCGACCTGATCGGCACGGTCGCTACGCTTCGAGACATCACCGATCCGAAGCGCGCCCAGGACACGCTCGCGCGCTCCGAGGCTCGCTACCGGCATCTCGTCGAGTCCGCGTCCGATGCGATCGTGACGCTCGACGCCAACGGCCGCTTCACCACGGTCAACCACGCCGCCGAAAACATCTCCGGCTACCGCCGCGAAGAGCTCGTCGGTCAGTGGTTCGCGCCGATGCTTCCCGACGACGACCTGCCCAAGGCATTGGCGCATTTCCAGCAGGCGCTCGCCGGTGAGACGGGTCTCTTCGAGACCCAGTTTTACCGCAAAGACGGCGAGGTCCGGACGATCTCCGTCACCTACTCGACGCCGCAGAAGGACGAAGAGGTCCTCTGTCTGATTCGCGACGTCACCGATCAGAAGATGCTGCAGGAGCAGCTGATCCAGTCCGAGAAGATGTCCGCGATCGGCCAGCTGGTCTCCGGCGTCGCGCACGAGCTCAACAACCCGCTCGCCGGCATCTCGGCCTTCGCCCAGCTGCTGCTCGCCGAAAAGCGCTTCCCGCCCGAACAGCGTACCGCCGCGGAGACGATTTACAGCGAGGCGCGGCGCGCGAGCCGTATCGTGCAGAACCTCCTCACCTTCGCGCGGCAACACAAGGCCGAGAAGGTGCCGACCGCCTTGAACCAGGTCCTGGACGACACGCTCGAGCTCCGCGGTTATGAGCTGCGGGTCCGCGGCATCGATGTCCGTCGCGAATACGACGAGACGTTGCCGGACACGATGGCCGATGCGCACCAGCTCCAGCAGGTGTTCCTGAACCTCATCACGAACGCCGAACAGGCGATGGAGCAGCGCGACGGTCACCATCACCGCCTGACCGTGCGGACGCGCCGCACCGGTGACACCATGCGCATCGAGGTGGAGGATTCGGGCGACGGCATTCCGGCGAACTTGATCGAACGGATTTTCAACCCGTTCTTCACGACCAAGCCGACCGGCTCGGGGACCGGCCTCGGACTCTCGATTTCACTCGGCATCGTGCGGGAGCACGAAGGTCGGATCTGGGCCGAGAATGTCCCGCAGGGCGGCGCCCGCTTCGTGATCGAGCTTCCGGTCATCCAGCCACGCGCCTCGGGAGAGTTTCAGACCGTGGCGCAGGTGCACCGCGTGGGGGACAGCCTGCGGGTGCTCGTCGTCGACGACGAAGCATCCGTCCGGGTTTCGCTCCAGCGGTATCTCGCGGGCCGCGGCCACGACGTCGAGACGACGGCCAGCGGTGAAGACGCCCTCGCCCGTCTGCGCGCGACGTCGTATGACGCGGTGATCGTGGACATGCGGATGCCCGATCTCTCGGGCGAACAGCTCTTCGAGCGATTGCGCAGCAACGACCCGGCGCACGCCGAGCGTGTGATCTTCACGACGGGCGACCTCGTCAACGAGCAAATGCGCCGTTTCCTCGACGGCTCGGGCCGGCCTTGCGTGCCCAAGCCATTCGAGTTCGCTTCTTTCGATCAGGCACTGCCGGCCGCGCGCCGGCGGTAATTCTCACCTCATCTCCGACAGGTCCATGCGCCCGATCCTCGTCGCGCTATCGCTCTGCGTGTGCTCCACTACGTCCGTCACGGCCCAGGACGCATTCGACTTCTACGCCCGCGGCCCCTACCGGCAGGCGGTCCCCCGCCCCGAAGCAATTACCGGCTATGCCGCGGGCGAAGAGCAGACGATGTACGCCGTGATGCAGCGGTACCTCGACACGCTGGTAGCGACGGCGAGCGACCGCGTGCGCATCGAGACGTGGGGGCGGACGGTGGAGTACCGGCCGATCCGGGCGCTCGTCATCTCGGACCCCGCGAATCTGGCCAAGCTGGATCAGATCCGAGCGGCCATCGCGGAGCTCGTGGATCCGCGCAAGACCTCCGCGGCCCGCGCGCAGGCAATCGCCGCGCAAACCCCCGCCATCGCCCTCTTGCAATACTCCGTGCACGGCAACGAGCCCGCCGGCTTCGAAGCGGCGATGCAGGTCGCCTACCAACTCGCGGCGTCCGACGAGCCGCAGACAGTCGAGCTGCTCAAATCGCTCGTCATCGTGCTGAATCCTTCGGCGAACCCCGACGGCCATGAGCGCTTCGCGGCGTGGTACAACTCCGTCGCGGTCGGCGCCGATCATCCGTGGGCCTTCGAGCAAAATGAGCCGTGGAGCATCACGGGCCGCTATAACCACTACCGCTTCGACATGAACCGCGATCTCGTCGCACAGAGCCAACGGGAAGTGCGCGCGATGATGGACGGCATTTTGCGGTGGCATCCGCAGGTGTTGGTCGACCACCACTCGACGACGCCGACGTTTTTCTTCCCGCCGGTCGCGCAAGCGGTCAACATGAATCTTCCGGCGCAGACCACCAAGTGGTTCGACACGTACGGTAGAGGCAACGCGGCCGCGTTCGACAAATACGGCTGGCAGTATTTCGTCCGCGGCGTGTTCGACTTCTTCTATGTGGGCTATTGGGACGAGTGGTCGACGTTCCAGGGCGCGACCGGAATGACGTATGAGACCGATGGCGGGCCCGAATTCCGCAGGCGGCGCGACGACGGCACGATCACGACGTTCCGCGACGGCATCGCCCATCATTTCATCGCGTCACTCGCGACACTCGAGACGACCGCGAAGAACCGGCAGAACCGTTTGCTCGACTACTACGACTTCCGCCGCTCTGCCATGACGGAAGCCGCAACGGACCGGCTCAAACGCGTGGTGATCATTCCCGGTAACGATCCGCAATCCGCGGCACATGTCGTCGGATTGTTGCTGCGCAACGGCATCGAAGTGACGCGGCTGCGGCAGGCGACGTCGTCACGAGGGGCGCACAGCTATCTGAGCCCGCGCGCAGCGGCAACCGCGCGGACGTTCCCGGCGGGCAGCTATGTCGTCGATCTGAACCAGCCCCAGCGCCGTATCGCCAAGGCGCTGCTCGAGCCGGACGCCGAGTTGCAGCGCACGTTCGTGGATCGTGAGCTGGCGAAATTTCGGCGCAACCGCCGCCGCGGCGAGGATGCCGACAAGGAGGAATACGGCTTCTACGACATCACGGCGTGGTCGCTGCCGCTGACGTTCAATCTCGACGCTTATTGGACCGAGGATGCTGGAGCGGGGGGGGCAGCTGATCCCGTCACCGATACGACTCTTGCCGCGCCTCCCGCTCCGACGCGCGCCGCCAGCGCCTACGTCTTCCAGAACGACAACCCCGGTGCGGTGCGGCTGGCGCTGGCTCTGGAAGCCGAAGGCTTCAAGGTCGCCATCGGCACGCAGCCGCTTCGCGCCAATGGGCGGACCTATCCGCGAGGCGCCTTCGTCGTTCGCCCGCAACGGAATGCGGCCACGCTGCACGATCGCGTCGCCGCGCTTGCGCCATCGTTTGGCGTGACGGTCACGTCCGTGCAAACCGCGTTTCCGGACACTGGGGAGGTGGGGATCGGCTCTGGCGAAGTCGTAGGACTGCACGCGCCTTCGATTCTGGTCGCGGCCGGTGACGGCATCTCCGAGACGAGCTACGGCTGGACCTGGAATTTCCTCGCGCGCGAGATGAACGCGCCGTTCACTCCCGTGCCACTCAGAGCGCTCGCGCGCATCGCCGACCTCCAGAGCTTCAACGTCCTGATCATCCCGAACGGCAACGGCGGGCGGATGCGCCGCGAGCTGGGCGACGATGGCGTCGAACGACTGAAGGCGTGGGTGCGCTCGGGCGGCGTGCTGATCGGGTACGGTGGCGCAGGCGAGTTGGCGTCCGCCAAAGACGTCGGTCTATCGACCATCGCGACCGTGGCGCCTGACAGCGGTGCCAAGCCCGATACTACCGCCGCTGGGCGCGAACCCGCCCTGCTCTCGCCCTCCGCACCGGCGCGCGACCGGCTCGAATGGATCCCCGGCGCGATTTTCCGGGCGACGCTCGACACGACGCATTGGCTGACGCTGGGCTATGATCGCGACCGCCTGCCGGTGTTCATCGACGGCGACACATTCTGGAAGCCGTCCAAGGGCGGGGCCAACGCCGCCACGTTCACCGATCCGGTTGATTCGCTGGTGTTGTCCGGTTTCACGTGGCCCGACAACACTGCCCGGCTTCTCAAAGGCTCCACCTGGGCGGTCGTCGAGAATCAGGGCAATGGCCGGGTGGTGCTCTTCCTGAGCGACCCGCTGTTCCGGGCGTTTCTGCGCGGACCGGCCCGGCTGCTCACGAATGCCATCTTGATCGGACCGAACCGATAAAAAAAGGGCGGCAGATACTCTGCCGCCCTTCTCTCGCTTTGCCGGCCCGTCCTCTAGATAACCCTCGTCAGCCGAACGTCCCGTGGCCTCCAGAGTTTCGGCCTTACGTGGAACCAGCTCGGTTCTTCACGCGCGCGCGGAGCCACGTGGAACATCCGATTCTCCTCGGGCACCTTCCAGTTGACCGTGACGTGCTTCTGCTTGCGCAGCACGTCGAGCGTGACGGTCTCGCCCGGATCGTAGGACCGCAGAATCCGCATCGCCTGCATCGGTGAGGTTGGCTTCCGTCCGCCGATCGACAGGATGACATCGCCGCCCTTGAGGTTCAGGGTCGAATCCTCCGGAACACGCACGACGAGAACGCCCTCGCGGGTTCCGAAATACTCGCCGAGCTCGGGGTTCAGCTCGACGAGCTCGATGCCGCCCCAGGGGCTTCCGAACGCAAATTCGAACTCGTTCCCTGGGCCGGTCTGCATCCGCAGCCTGGGCAGTATCTCGTCCATCGTGCCCATGCCAGGCATTCCAGGCATCTCCAGGCGGCCGGTCATGGGAAGCTCTTCAGCCACAATCGTGGCCTTGCGATTCTCGTTGCCCCGTCGGTACTCGACCTGCACCGTGTCACCGGGCTCGAGCCGATGCGCCAGCTCGATGAGCTTCAAGCCGGGACCGGAGCCCTCGCCCTCCTCTGCCGCCGCCCCACCCAGCGACGTTGTGTTAAAGCGCGTGATGACATCGCCCTGTTTGATGCCCGCCTTGTCGGCGGGTCCACCGGGAGTCACGCCTTCGATTCTGGCACCGATCTTATCTCCCGCCGCGTCGGCCTTCGTGTCGACTACGACGCCGATGCGGCCGTGGCTACCGCTGAACGAATACACGCCGAACGGGCCTGTCTGCACGCGCACGCGGGGACGCGCTCGTACCCGAGGTTGCGGCGCGTTCTGCGTCACTGACGCAGCCGGCCAGATCAGACAGGCGGCCAGAGCCGCCATGCTCAACTTGCGAATCATTGCTTTCCCTCCAGGGCTTTTAGAGCCCGACGTAACGAGCCCGCGTCGCGCGGGCCGTCACCAGCTCCCGCATCAGGCCGACCCGTTGCTGCCACAGTTTTACGAGTTCGGCGTCCTGCTCACCCACATTGCGCTGCGTGAGGGTGGCAAGCGTGCCATCGATATCCGAAATGCGATCTTCGAGCTCCGCTACGACGGCCGCGCAATGACCGCTGAGGACGCGTCCGTCTACGTCGTAGTGCTGCAAGGAGTCTTCGAGTGTCGCGGATTGTTGTTTCGCCTGAGTGAGCTCGGCGTGAAGGTTGCCGCTCTGGCCGAGGATCGACGGCTGGATTAACAGGACTCCAGCGAGCAGGGCTGCCGCGGCGAGCGTCCCGCCCCAGGCACTCTGGCTGCGCCGCCGACGGACCCGCTCCGAGTTCAGCACCACGCGGACGGCCGGCCAGCGATCGCGTGGCGGTCGCAGCGTCGGCAATGCCTTGAGCTGCGCCACCCGTTGGTACAGCGCTTCCAGCTCCGCCTGACAGATCGCGCAGGTGATGATGTGCCGGCGTGCCCACACCGACCCCTCACCAGCCCGCAGCGCTCCCAGGTCTTCCATCGTGCAATGCATCATGGC
>Ga0099794_10000090_pt1 | contig 33776 bp, 52 predicted proteins | sample Rivendell_Oct201_10_FD_77320 | JGI IMG/M metagenome (GOLD analysis project Ga0099794, IMG submission 77320) | Vadose zone soil microbial communities from the Eel River Critical Zone Observatory, Northern California, USA -... | ecosystem: Host-associated > Plants > Roots > Rhizosphere > Soil ... | reverse complement strand
GGGGTGTTCGCCGGGTTCGATCTCCCCGCTGCCGTGCGCCAAGTACTCTTGGTTCCTATCCATTGCTCGCCTCCCTCAATCCATCAGCAAAACGCATTCGCAAATCGTTACGTTCGTGTTGTTCTCTGCCAGGTCAGGCCACAATCTCATCGCGTCGTCCGGGTGAACTTCCAGCCCTCGCGCTACACAGCCCATGAACAGGTGTCTTTCCGCTCGCCATGCCGCGTCAGCATCGTCGTTGAGCCGGACGCGCACCTTCTCGCCAGCGAAGCGCGTAACCTGTCCGGGGTCGGTCTTGTGAAATTTAAGCGCGTGTTCGTGCATGGCGATAATTGCAGGCGTCCAGTCGCTTGCCACGAACGCTTCTATTTTTTCGACCTCTTCGTTGCTCATCTCACATCTCTCCCATGCGCCCCTTTTGCGACCAGCTCAGGGCTGGCAACGCTTTCGGCGGCCGCCTGCTCGGTTTGTGGCGTGGGCGTCTCTTGCGGATAGAGCGAGTCATGGAAGAGACGCGCAGCCAAGTACTCTTCTAGGTGCGGATTAAGATAGGCCCCTATAACTTCCTCGTTGGAAGAACTGACCATGAACGGAGGTGCGGAAATATCTCCGTGCTCTCGGCAAGTGCGAATGCTATGCGAGGCTAGGCATCCGCCGCATCGGTCCATGACATCGAAGGGGAACTTTCCGGTATACCAGTGACTTCCCAGTTCCCTGTCACTCATCGCCTTCAACTCCTCCAACGTCAGTCGCATCGTTTTCTCCTCAAAAACTCTTCATCTGCTGCTCGTCAATCGGACACGCCTCTAGCGCCTGCCACCAATAGCGAATAGCTTTGCGGTTTCCTTGGATTTAAGTAGGGCTTCCGCGAAACGCTCCAAATCGCGCTTATAGCAGCCGTGGCGCTCAACGATTCCCTGGAACTCTTCGATGTCATGCTTGCGAACGCGCCAAACCAATCGCCCCCTTTCATCCAATTTCTGCTCGTCTTCTTCATTCACAACGGGCGCGGCGTGACACAATTCGTGATCGAGTAGAGCCCTTTTCTTATCTGCGGTGAATTCGCTATTGACCCAGACCTCTTGATTCAGGAGGATTACAAAATCCCAATCAGCAAGTTCGCGCTGGAGGTCTGACGCCTTTACGCATTTGCCGAGGACCAAGCGGCCATCAACATCGGCCTTCAGAGACTTGCGCCAAGCAAGGGCTATTCTGGCCTCCTCCAGTTCCTCGTGGAATTGCGAGCGCACCTCCCTGAGGAGCCTGTACGGCTCGCCTTCCTCGTTGACGATTAATTCAAAGTTGACTTTCTTTGGTTTCGGCTTATTCATAGCTTTTCTCCCTTCACATCTCCGTCATTTTTTGTTCGTCAATCGGGCAAGCAAACCAGTTCGGGTGTGCCTTCTCCGCTGCGTAGTCGCTGCATTCGTCGCTGGGCTTGCGCTCGCGGTGCTGTGGCCGAAGGTGCGGGAACAGGACTGGCACCTCGCGTTGCGGCTTCGGCGCCGGCTTGAGCCAAGCATCCACGGCCCACGCCAGCAGCACGGCTAAGAGAAGGCCACAGCGGAGGAAGCGGGTCATGGACGCACCTCGACGTGTTGCACTTCCGCCCACAGGGGCTTCGCGCTCTCGCTTCGCAGGCCGCTGTACCAAATGCACAGCCACAGCGCGCAAACAATCGTGATGAGCGACGGAACCAAGTGATTCAGCTTGAACCACAGCCAGAAATTTTTAGTGATGCCGAGCGAGTAGGCGAAGCCGAACACTGCTTGCGCCTGCCAGCGGACCCCGAGAACGATGGCGCCAATCTTGAGCGCGGGTTGGAGATTGGCGAGCGCCGCCCATGCGCACAGCGTCCCGCAGCACAGCATCAGCACTGAATAGCCCACGGTGACGTACAGCCAGCCAGCCGGCTTCAAGTTGTGCAGAACTGCCGCTCCCCAAGAAAGGGAGTAGGCCGCCGCCGCAAGGCTGAACCACAGCCATGCACCTTGGAAAGCCGGACGGACGAGCACCACTGTCACCGCGATACCTAAAACCATTCCCGCCGCGAAGAGGAAAGCGAAGCAGCGCACGTACTGCGGCTCATGGTTCTGCGCCCGATGCAAATTCAGAAAGTTAATGAGGTCGCACAGGCATTGCGCAGCGAGGTAGGCCGGAATTGTCCACGGCATAGCGTGAGACGGAACGCGTAGAGAAGCGCCCGTAGCCAGCATCAGCGTGACGCAAGACAGAAGCAGGGGGATGAGGCGGAGGGTAATCACGCCGTCTGCCCCTGCTCAACTATGTCGTAGAGTTCTGCCGGGCTAACCTTTGGGCCGATGCGGGCATTGCCGTGTTCGACGTTGTGACAATCCCAGCACAACCACTCCACCTGTAAGGGCTTGGAATAATCCGCATGATGCGCGTGTGGCTTGCACGGCTCGTTGCACCGTGAGCAAACCCTAGGCCTGCGCAGTACCCCCTTGGACAGAGCGACGGAAACCGCTTTATGGGCAGCGAGCTTCTCTGGATTGCGCTCCCTCCATTTGCGCTGGTATTCCGTCCTGTTGGCGCGAAGCCATTCAGGATGGCGAAACTTGTAAAGCTTGCGCTCAATCGTTCGGCTCATGCCACCCTCGCATAACTGTTAGAATTGAACGGGCTTAGGTGCCCAGAAAGGGAGGTGCCCCATGTTCGATGGACCTTGGCCTGGCCCACAACCGCCACTCGTTTAATGGCGGAGAGGCGCCGCCCGCGAGAGCTCCCAGGGGTAGTGGGATTGATTGCTCTCACAGGCGGCTTTGGCCCTAGCTGTTGGGGCGTGATGGAGGCGCTAGGGAAATTAAATTGGCTTTGTGCAAAGTTAATAACTTTTATTCGTTGCGCCTGATTCATCGCAGCGATTACCGTGTCCGGTGTGAAGCCCAGCCAGTCCAGAGTTTCGAGCGCGAGTCGCACCAGCCGTGATCGGTTGTCGCCAACCAGCATGGAGAATTGCTCCTGCCAGCGAGCAAGGCGCTGCTGCGTCTCTTCGTCCAAGCTGATTACGACACGGATTGGCTCGCCCATCGCTGTGCTCCTATGCCTTGACCGCTTCTGCTTTTTCTTCCTTCTTGGCGTTCCACAGCAGTTGCGAAACTTTTTGAATGTGCTGGATATGCAGCTTGTAGATTTCTACGTCCAGCGAAGAGTAGCCTTCGACGCTTCCGATTTTCTCGGCATGGCGCGTCCACTCATCAAAGCTGTGAACATGGCAGCCGATAGCAAGGTGGCCATCCATCGTTGTGAACAGGCCGTGCTTGTGGCCGAGGATGGAGATTGGGAACCGCTCAAGGTTTTTCGCCTCGCGCAGGTCCGCCCCGCGCAGGTCCGCCCCGCACAGGTCCGCCCCGCACAGGTCCGCCCCGCGCAGGTCTGCCCCGCACAGGTCCGCCCCGCGCAGGTCCGCCCCGCGCAGGTTCGCCCCGCGCAGGTCCGCCTCGCACAGGTTCGCCCCGCACAGGTCCGCCTTTGCCTTGTAAGCAGCCTCGATGGCTACGCGCCAAGAGTCAGCCTCAACGCTAAAAACTATTTCGCCCGACCAGCGATTCCGAATCTCAAACTTCATCACACTCTCCTGTCATCCCACCGAATCAACTCCAAAATCGCGTGCTCCATCGAACAGACAACGCTCCACCGCCGATGCTTAGGTGCCCCGCTGTGCCGCTCCACGCAAAACTGCCCATCCCTGCGAATCCAGAACCAGCCGTTGCCGTTGCCGACCTTGCCGCATGTCGCGCATTGGATTGGCTTCTTCAACAGAATCCCCGTTAGTCCTATTGACCCTGGTACGTCGGTACTAATTACAGGCCTGTTACATGCACAGAGAATGCGCCGCTCAGGGGGAACCTAATGAACTCGCTACCTAGCCCGGAACGCTTGATTGAATCGTCTGACCAAGCCTTACAGCAGGAAGAATTGGCCTTGCTCGACCTGGCAGCCCAAGCATGGAAACGCGCCCAAGCCGAGATGCAGCAGGCTCGCTGGCTGACAGCCAAAGCGGAAGCGCTGCGGTACTGGATGGACAACCGAGAGGATTTCATTCGGCTGGCGCGGGGCGTAGCGGATGGCAAACAAGCCACGCTGAGGTTTGAAGAGTTCGCGCTGATGCGGAAGGCCAGTTGAGTCATGCGGCCCTCTTCTCGAAGCGCTTCCGGGCAGCATTCCGCAAAACGCGGTGATTTTCACAGACACGGAGAAATCTTCCCCACCTGCGGGCGCATCGTGCTCCGCAATAAGGACACCGTGATTTGGTCTTGGCATAAGAAGCCTGTTTGCGCATCACGGCCAATAAGTGGCGCTCTAGGTAACGGGCATGGCGCTTTGCATGGAGCGGATGGTGAATGTTGGAACCGCACGAGGGACAGCGCTCAACCACAGGCCACCTCCGAATGGGTAGAAAAGTTACGGTAATATGTTGAGTAGCGCGTAAGCAGGTAACTTGCAGAGGCGGGAGTTAAGGCTTGGTGTGAGGCGCGTAAATTACAGAAACTAAACTGGTTATTCCTTATAGGACGCTGTGTCAAGTAGGAGGGCTGGGTGGTCATGAGGTTAGGCCGCTGCTTTCTGCTTGAGAACGTCGGTGAGCAGGAGTTCTACGAGGTTGGACAGGGAGCGTTTATCAGCAGCAGCGAGACGCATGAGTTCGCGCTTGAGGGCTGGGGGCACGCGAACGGCAAGTACGACATCGGCCTGAGGTTTCATAACGGGGACAGTGTAGAGACACGCGTATACGGCTGTCAAGTGAATTCGCAAACAAAAAAGTACTAGAACGTTAGAATTTTGTGCTCAAAAGGTTAACGCTGGCTTGGAGGGGCTGAGGAGGGATTGCGGGGCGCGAGGCCAAACTTGCTTAATCAGCGCTGAGTGGCCTACAAATAGGATGCTCAATAGGAATAGCACCATGATGCCGATGGCCGAAATATGCAAGATGAGCGTAATCCAATCACGCTTCATATCCAGTGATTCTAGCACGACTCCAGCGAAATGATGCGGTCGCCGCGATTGAAACGGCCTCCGGCTGGTAGAAAAGGAAAAGGAGCCTCTCCGCTGACTAAAAAAGAGGCTCCCCTATAATGGACAGCTTTCCTCGCTTTCTCTTGGCCGAGGAACTTGGCTAAGGCTGTTTTATGCCGTAAATGCGCAGCGCGCCCCGAACTAGCGCCGTTTGCGTGTACAAGTCTATTTGCGCTTTCTCGGGCGTGTCGCGCTTGGCCGCTTCGTCGTCCTGCTCTGCTTTGGTGCGCCACCCGATGTATGCCTTCCCTGCGGGAGGAACAATCAGGGATGCCGCGGCAACCGGAGCACTCATCAGGATGTGCAGCGGGGCACGCCAGAGGGCGCGTTTCCAGTCGGAAAAGAGGGCCATTAGAAACGAATTACCGGCCCGAGCGACACGATGACCGTGCTATTGGCGTAGCCGGGCAGCTTGGCGTATTGCGCCTCCCCAATCAGGCTATAGGTCTTGGAACCGCCGATCGCGTAAGTGAGCCGCCCGCCGCCAAGGAAGGAATAGTGCTGGTGGACAGTGCCGCTCGAGTCCGATACCCGGTCAACGCCCGCGCTGCCCGTCAGCTCGAGCCGGAAATTGTAGCCGTTGAGCTGTGGCGACAGATTGTTGAGCAATTTGCTGAATGGCGCGATGTTGTAGTCGAAGCCGCCATAGAAGCCTGTCAGGTTCCCCGGCGAGATGAGGTTCGTTTGGCGCAAGCTCAGATTTTGCGTGATCCCCAGCGTTATGCCGTCTAGCGAGCCGACCACACTGGATTTGTTGCCCGGCAGAGAAACCGCCGTGGTGGAGACGCTGAAGGTGCTTACGGCCGGAGCCGTCTGGGCCTGTACCGCCACAGCAGAAACAAACAATGCAAGAAACAGCGTTGCTAGATATTTCATTTTTTACCTTTCGTTTTGGGATTTACAGAGATAAGCTTTTACACGATGAAATGCGTGATTTGCGACAAGTCCAAGACCCGTAGGAAAAGATTGTTCTGCGCCAAGTGCGAGAAAAAGTACAAACGCGCCCTTACAAAAATCCTTGTTGACGGCTCAGTGGCGATTTCCGATATGACCTACAAGCTGTACAAGATTGCGCCGCCGCAGTGGGCCGACAAACTTCTGTATTCGGTGGTTGGGACGGCGATTCGCAAGGGGAAAAGTGCCGCTACGCTCGCGGCTCCCACCTAGCGGCATTCAGTGGGCCTCGCCATTCTGAGCCTTTGCAGACGATAGGATCGCCAATACAAAGAAACTCAGGTTTGTTATCAAGTGGCCTCACTTCCTTCCTCGCGCAGAAGCGCCCTTCTTAACTTCGTAGCGTTCGCACCCCGCCTGCCGAGTAAGCGTCACGCCATCGCACTTGATGTGCTGCCCGTCCGGGCCGTGACAGTAGGTTTTCTCCGTGGGTTCCAGCTTCTCTATGCAGGAATTGGGGATGACAACTTCGCCGTGGACAGGCCGCTTGTGCGAGGCACAACCTGAGCAGAGCAGCGCCAGGCTAAGAACTGTGGTCTTTTGCCAACGCACCGAGTACCGCGATTCCAGCCGATACGAGTAACTGTTTCCAGCCCACGCCATTGACGCTGACATTGCCGACAGCGGTGAGCAGTCCTGCGAGTGTGGTTTTCCAGTTGTGGAACATGTTTCTCCTTTAAGTTGCGTCGGTAAAATGAACGTCTCCGCTCGAGTCCTGCGGAAAAACTTCGTTGAAAATCGCCAGCACCTTAGCTGCTCGAGCGGGGTCCGTGCTCCACGTCTTGCTGACTTCCGCGATGTAGGTTTCCGGGTCCGGTGCCGTGAGCGCGGCCTGATAGTGTGGGTACACGCTCCTGAGCCGCATCAGCGTTGCCATGCGATCGGCGAAGCATTCCTCGAGGTTCTCGTACTTCACCCACTGCCCTATCTCCTGCTTCCACTCACCGTTTAAGAACTCTCGAGTAGGCAGCGGCAAAGTTCCATAGACCGGGTGCGTGTGCTGCTTCATGCCGAAAAGGTTGAAGCCAAGCCGGGCAAGCGCAGAGGTTCCATAGTCGCTCTCGAGCGCCGCTTCACAGGCCGCCATGCGCGCGTGGACGTGCTTCGCCTCGAGGGCTTGGTTGGTCGTCTCGAGCACCCATAACCGCCGAGAAGGGGTCACTGCTTGCCGCCGAGCACATGCGCCAGCAATACACCGCCGAACGCCAATACAAGAGTTCCGACCAGGCCGATAACCCACAGCGCCACTTTCAAGCCGCCAGCAAATGAATTGATCTGCGAGGAGTGTTCGTCTACCGTCACTTCCAGCTTTGGAACGCGCCCTTCCGGTTGCGTCATGTCGCGGTGAATCTCGCCCACCTTGGTTCTCAGTTCGATTAGTATGTCGCGGTCGGATTCAGGCATGGGGCTGGGAGCCTCCGTTTAATTTTTTAGTGAGCAGCAGCCAAACCATGAAGCGCCGCGTGTCATTGCCGTAAAGTCCCGCTTGCTTGAACAGCTTGGCGACGTGGTAATGGACCCCCGTTCGTGACAGGTTCAGCGCGTGCATCATCTCTTTGTTGGTGTAGCCTTGACGCAGCAGTTCTTCCACGCGCTGGGCCAGCTTTTCATTTGGGCGCGGGCCTCGCTTCAAAACGTCGCCCCTACGCTGGCCTGCAACGTTCCGTGCTGCCCTGTGGAGTCGAGCGTAATCCTTACGGATTGGCTCGTTATGGCGAAGCCCGCTACGCTGGAGGCGAGCGGCAGAGTCACGGACCAATTCACTGCTGGCTTATCACTCATAGCAGGAACCGTCACGGTAATGGTGTAGAGGTCTGCGGGCAGATTCGCTGAGACTGTCGGCCACGAGCCGGGAGCTTTGGCAATGACTGTGCCTTTCGAGTTCGTAATCGTCGTTGTGGCGTTCGTGATCTGCGCTCCGCTGCTCCAGTACAGACCGAGCTGGAGCTTGGTGGATTGCGCGAAGCAGGGGCTAGCCAGCAGCAGGAATAGAATAAGTTTTCTCATGTGCTCAATCTCGCTTTCCCCAGCCGTTTTTGAATACATCAAAATGACGCGCACAGATATTCAGCACAATTCCCCAGAACTCGCCGCGCACAAAGCTGGGCTTCCCGCAGAGGTCGCAAGCGGGGAGCTTGACAGTCAACTCATTCCCTCTCGCATTGCCCCGTCAGCGGCCTGTATTTTTCGTGATTGTTGAAGCACTGATGCTCGTTGTTTGGCGGAGCGCCTATGCTGCCGTCGTGGACCTTTCGCGCTGCGCAGCCGCACGTTGACAAAAGGAGTACAATAGAAAGCATGAATACCCTACTTTTACTGGCCTGCATATTCGCCTCCGGTAAATGCCAGATGCCGCCAACGCGGATTGTTCCCCCGCCATGCATTGAGCAGGCGCGTGTACGGCATGATGAAGTTACGGAGATTCTGTACGCCAACTCCCATTGCCGCCTTAGCTACCAAACATTCGTTGGGCCAACCGTCTTGCGCTTTGCCGATGGTGGGCATTTGGAACTCCAGGTCGCTGATGTTGGAGTGACTTTGCACGCAGGCCGAGAAGCCGCTGCGGTTGAAATCTATCGAGTCAATGCATGGAACAGCCAAGAGGAAGCTGACAAGCACGCCCAGCCTGACCACGCGATAGCCACACGCTGACTCCGCCGCTCACCAGCAGGGCTGATGCTGAGCACTTGCTGCCCAAATGTGCTACCGCCAAGCGCCAGCAGGACCAGCGAGAGAAACAGCGATTTAATTTTCATTTTGCTTAGTTGACCCACTCGAAGATCACGATGCCGGCTGCGCCGTTGCCGCCAGCCAGATTGCCTGCGCCTCCTGCCCCGCCTGCGCCGCCGCCACCGGCACCAGGAGCCGTTCCAACACCACCAGCCGCCGAGCCACCGCTGCCTTGACCAGCACCTCCAAATGGGCCAGCGGCACCGTGACCGCCAAGGGCATTCGTTGCGGGAGGCAGAAATAGTCCAGGACTTCCCGCGACATTAAAATCGCCCCCTACCCCCGCTGCACCGCCCGTTCCGAATGCACCACCCGCACCGAAGCCGAACGTTCCAGCATTTGCCGTGATTGTAGTTATGGTTTGCGTTCCAGAAGCTACCGATGAGTTGCCTCCGCTGCCACCGTTAGCACCCGCTACCGCAATCCCTCCCGCTCCGACAGTCACGGTAATGGTGTTTCCGGGAGTGAGGCCACTCAGCCATTTGATACCCATCCCTCCAGAGCCGCCGCCGCCGCCAGCAGTGTTTGCGGCGTTGGTTGCGCCACCGCCTGCGCCGCCGCCCGCAACTACCGTCACTTTGACAGCGGTTACCCCTATCGGGATCGTGAAGGTTCCGTTTGCGGTGAATTGCTGAAAGCGCGGGCCAAGGCTTGTTCCGCCGCTGAAGGTAGAAAACCCGCTCACGGACAAGGTGCCGCCGACGCTGGCCGCACCAGTAGTGGTAAGGGTGCCGACCGTGCAGGAGGATGGTGAGCAAGTTACGGAGGTCTGGTAGCTGTAACCGCTAAACCCGCTTGCCGTCTCTGTAAGCGTGTAATTACCCGGAGCGATAAAAAATGTGTAATTGCCGTTGGCGTCGGTAGTTGTGGGATTCGAGACAGGTTGCGTGAGCGCGGCATTGCTGAAAAGTACGTTGCTAAGAGCTGGCGAGCAAGGTAATCCAGCCGCTCCCGATGCGCAGACGGTCACAGTCGCTACTACGGGCCTCATCTGGCCATTGACGGTCGCGGTGACTGTACGGGGGCCTACGGAGACTCCCTGCCCAAAGGTGGATTGTGCCCAAAAGCACACCCCTAGCAGGATGAGCACCTTCGATGCCCGTTCGATTGACAGGCGTCTGCTACGTGTCAGACTATGCATATGAGACAACTCCTGCTATTCACTGTCCTGCTCCTGAGCGCGGTTTCGGTTCAGGCCCGGCCCCGCAATGTTTACCCGATGCAAGGGTGCTCCCAAACCGACGTGCAAGAAGCGGTCAACGCCTTCGCAGAAGAATCCGCGCCGTCCTTCGACCTGTATGTTGTTTGTGCGGAAAAGCCTTGGTCTGGATTCTTGAGTGCGCACCATTTTCCTCTCACTGTCGCCGCCGCTACCGACTGGAAAGAATCACGCATTTTCATTGGTCCCAAGCCTCTTCACGATACCGTGCTGCTTAGGCACACCGTAGAGCATGAACTTGAGCATCTTCGCTGCCGCTGTGACCTTGGCGAAGGTCACTGATAGACAGCCGTACTGCTCCCGATAGTCGGGAATGTCCCGCACCCACCTGCTGCGGTCAATAAACCAGCGGCGAATTCATGTCCGGCAGTCATGGCAATGGAAATCGCTCCTGAATCGAGTCGGAATCCTACGGGTTGCGCAACGATAGTAATACTTGTCAAATTCGTACTGGATGTCATGTCCCTTACTCCGACCACAGCATTTGTTGCGCATCCAGAAGGCGCAGTGCTCAACTGAACCGTGAACCGCGTAAGGGTGTGGGCATTAGCTAGAATGGCATACCCACAGGCGTTGCCAGGGGCACCTCCGCACTGATTCCCAGCACCAGTTGATTGAGAATCGCCGCCGCCAAATGTGGCCTCGGTCGCCGCTGCGGTAGGCGTGACCCCGACAATGGCTGAACCGTTCCACTGGAGGTTCTGCCCCGTAGTCGGTGCCGTCCCTGAAAGCGGTGTAGCCGCCGCGCCGAAGTGTAGCTGCGTCACTTGGTCTGACGTGTTGATGTCCACGCCAGAACCGACGATCTGCACGGCGCCCCCGCCATTGTTCGCCATCTTCCAGCGGTGTGCGGTATTGTCGGCCCATAGCACATCGAAACCAGCCGTCGCGCTTGGTGCGCCGACTTCTGGCAGTTTTAGCGACCCACCCGCCCATGTCAGCAGATCGTTCGAGTCCTTGCTGATGCACAAGTTTGTCGAGCCTGAGGCGTTGCGCCAGCAGACAGAATCCGAAGATGCAAGTCGCAAAATGCCGCTGGTGGATGGACTGGCACTTGAGCTGATAAAGATTCCCGTGAAGGGAGAGCTGCCGCCGCCCCCTGAAGAGGTTGCGCCGCCCGGAACGTTGTCAATGCTCGCCAAGACATCCGCTGGAGCACAGAAGGCACCGTCATTTTGCAGGCACCAAACTATTTTGTAGAACGCCGACGTGGTAAGCCAGATGGTCGCTCGCGACCCGATGGGCATTGGGTTGGGATTCTGCGTTGTCCCACCGCTGTCTGTGTAAGTTGCCTGCTGGGTAGTAGTGCCCGCTTGGTAAAAATAAATCACTGCATTAACGTCAAAAGTCCCTGTATTGTCGAATACTTGGACCGTTCCGATGCCGCCCATTGGGCTGACGGTTTGGGCTTGACCTACTGAGGCGCAGAGGAACAAAATTACTGCAATGCTCAGGGTGATTCTCTTCATCCTCATTGTCGCGATTGCCTTTCTTCGCTCTCGCACGTTCATTGCTCCTGTGAAGCCTGCGTGGACCTTACGGCTTGGCCTAATCCTGGAGTTCTCGGCACGGAAACCACTAGGGCGGGTGCTGCGGCGGGTCGGCCCCAATTCGCAAAAGCCCGCTCCATCATTGCCTCTGAAGTCTGACGCTCCTTGAGCCAAGTTGCTGCGGCGCTTTGCTGTACGCCTTCATAAACGCTCCACGGGTCGCCGCGGGCGACTCCGACCGCGATCTTCGCGTAAGCTCTGGCCTTGCTGATTTGCTCGGCCATGCTTTGTGGCTGCTGTCTCAGGGAAACATTCTTTCTCTTGGACAGAACATCATCGAAATTAGAAAGAGCGCCGTATCGCTGCTTCAGATCGGCTGCGCCTGGGCCCGTTAGTTCGTCAAGCTTGGAGTAGAGTGCTTGGCGCAGCGTGTTCGCCTCGGCAACGACGTGCCCGGTCTCTGGGTCGCGCGCGGCGACTTGCTGGCCTACTTTGTTTTTGGCGTAATAGGAGTTCAGTTCATTATTCGCGGATTGCAGGAACTCTTCTGCTTCCTCGACTGACATGGAGCGACGGTAGGTGTCGGCAACCTTAGTGATCTTCTTAACCAATTCCGGGTTTTGCAATGTCGTGCGCTGGTCGATAGCCTTCATCATTGCGTCAGCGACTTGGTTCCCGTCAATGTTCGTAAGCGATGGCGCGTTCGGGCCAAGCCCTTTTACCTGGGTCAGTTTCGCTTCATACTGAGACCATAGCTTTGCTTTGGCTGTCTTGATTGCCTCTTCAGCGTCATCGAACGTCTTGATGGGCCGTCCAAGTTCCGATTCAGCGGCCTTTAGATCAGGAAACGCCCGCTTCACGTCCGCCGCCCATTTGGTGTTATTCGTGCCCGGCTTTAAGGCGCTGGTAATTAAGCTTTGTGGATCTTTGTCCAGAATTCCGAGGCGCTCACCGATGATGTCCCCGGCTGGCTTTGAAGTTGGTGCTGGTGCGGTCGTCGCGGGCCTGGGGGCGGTCGCCATCTCGGCCAATGTGCCCGTGGTTTCAGGGGTTGTTTTCGGTGGGGTCGCCGCCGATGTCGCCGCCGATGTCGCCGCCTCTTCTGCTTTGCTGGCCTCTGCCGCTTGTTTGACGCCCCTGAGACTACGCAGAAACCCGAACGCCTTTTGGAGAAGGCCACCTGTTAGTTCCCCGCCTCCGTATGAAGCTCCCTGCTCGCCCATGTTCTTGAGGATGTCTCGGCCCGATGGATGCTCGGCGACAGCGCCTTGAGCCGCACCAGTGGCCGCACCAACGCCCGCCGCGGCGCCGATCTTGCCAATAAGCGGCCAAGTTTCAGGAACAAATGCTAGCGGTATCAGCGAGGCAAAACCAAGGCCGCCCTTGGTGGCTTGCCTTTGCGATTCCGGAGACATCAATCGATTGAGCGGCATTGAGCCTTCTGGCCCAGTGCTGATGTCTTCATTGGGGTCGCCGAGAGCCGCTGCGCCCATGCCTGGCTTTGCCGTTGGTGCGGTAGACGCGCCACCGGAAACCAGCGTTGCGCCAGGTGGCAGCGGCATTGGCACTTTCCCGCTTAGCAGAGTTGCGCCAGGAGGTAAACTCAAGGCTTCTTGACCTCCGTATAGTTCTTCAGGTCTGCGGTGTCTCCTGAGCCTTTGTATTGATAATTCTTGTCACCGATGGCAATGACGTGGCCCGTTGCCTCCGCACCAGCACCCTTCGACACTTCGGCGCCATACTGCCTCTTCATGAATTGATTGTTCCCGATGCGCGAATCCCGCTGGGATTGAACGGCATCGCGGGTTGACTGGATTGCATCGGCGCGCTGTTCTGGACTGGCAGCTTTGGCGAATAACTGCAATGCCGCATCTCTGGCGTGGTCTGATGCATTCCCGCCGCCCATGACCTTGCCGTAATCGTCAGCTACACCGAGCGCCGTAGCTGCATATCCAGCCAGCGGCCCCTTGCCGCGTGCGACCTTCTGCCAATCATCAATCGTGTTAAGCACCGGCAAGTCGTGCTCTGGGATCTTCTTACCCTGCGCTTCCAGTTGGTCGAGCGTTCCACCTTTGGTAATGAGAGAGTTGGCCGAACCGAAGAACTGATTGGCCGTTCCTGACTTCGCAACGTGCTCGGCGATCATTTCATCTGCGGGATTGTATTTCGGGTCGAGTTTCTGAGCTTCCGCCGTCGCCTGCTCGATGAATTGAGGCGTTGTCCCGCGAGTTTTGAGGTCCGCAAGGGTCAGCGAACCATCGGCCAGCATCTTCCCTGCTACTTTCGGATCGCCCTGTGCGGCTTGCTGGCGGGCGTTCGCCTCTATCTTCGCCTTATTCCCTGCCAATGCGAGCGCTTCTGGGCTGCCCTCCACGGCGAGTTTGGCTTTAGCCTCCGCCGATGACTTCGCCGCCGCGCCTTCAGGTGTAGCATTTACCGCTTCTTGTTTCGACTTGTGGAAGTCGGCGATTTTTGCGTCGAGTCCGATACCTCCCGCCGCTGCCTGTAACTTTTCGATGTCCCCCGCCGTGGCGGCCTGAAAAATATGCGCCAAATCGTCTTGCGGCACGCCCGCATAGGATTTTTGATTCTTCACCAGGTCCTGAGCCAATGCGGTCATGGCATCTTTGGCCTTTGCTGCTGGCGTGTCGAGGACTGAGCCAATCTTGTCGGCGAGTAGTTTGTATCCTTTGTCCCGCATCGCGGATTGCGCTTCTCCCGCCTGAGCGTTCGTTTTGGCAATTTCAGCCAGCGTCTGTGAGCGTTTCAGGTAGTGGTCAACAACGGCCTGCGCCTGTTGCGGTTGGACGCCATAATTCGTAGTGAGTTCATTAATCATGGCATCGGGATCAAAGCCCGCGCCGCCCGGCGCAGTAGTATCGGTAGCCGAAACCTTTTTTACGAAGTCAGGATTACTGAATGCCTTAATAATTCCCTGCTGCGATTGCAGTTCGAGCTGTTGCAATTGGTTCTGTGTGGTGGCCTGCTGCACCTTTTGCTGCTGCTCCTGCACCTGAAGCGGAGCAAGCTGCTGGCGGAGTGCATTCTCGCTGAGCATCCCGCTGAGAGTGGCCTGTTTCTGCCGCTGCGCCAGTGGGTCAAATGGCGGGGGTTGCTGAACATTGAAGTTGGGCATTATTGGGAGTTGGAAGGCCATTTTAGTGTGTCACCTCCCCGCCAAAATCACCGTTGCCAGGTCCGCCGCTGCCGCCGCCGTTGCCCTTGAGTATGTTGAGGATGTCCGAGAGGTTGCCGGTGAGTCCGGGAATCATTCCTACGAGGCTGTTAGCTGAGCCGATGGTTCCCTGCGCTCGTGCCGCGCCTTGCTGTCCGTAGAGGCTCGCTATGTCGCCGCCGATTCCGCTGATGAGGTTCCCCGCACTGTTCGAGGCGCTAAGGCCATTATTCGAGAGGCCCATGAGCCGCGAGTAGGTGTTATTTTGGTTGTTGAGGAAGGACTGGTAAGCGTTCTGATATTGCGTGAGCGAATTGCTGAACGTGTTCTGATAATTCTCACTCGCCAACCCCTGCGAGAACTTGTTCATATCCGCAAGGGTGCCGCCTGAAAGCAATCCGCCCCTTGCCGCCGCAGAGTTCTGAATTGCGTTGTTGCCTTGCTCTAACTGGAACTGGTAACCCGGCGTCTGCGCGGCCTGCTCTGCCGTTGGCGCTTGGAAGGTGTTCGTCCACGGCGTCAGCAGCCCTTGCCCCGGAGTCTTGAGCATGTCCGAGAGCATCCCTGTCGCGCCTGAGCCTGCGGACAGGTAAGGCTGGAAATTAGCAAGCCCTTTGTTCTCGGTGTCGGTGAGCGAGCCTTGCGCCTGCTTGAGAGCGTCGATGTACTGCTGCGAGGCTTTGGAGCTTGCGTTCGCGCCGAAGAGTCCGCCGAAGATAGAACCCGCCGCACCGATTCCCGCTGTGAGCAATCCGCCGAATGGCATCTAGAGGTGCCTCACCTGTACCGTGTGCTCCGTTGTGTGGCCGTACTTCGCAAACAGCGTCTTCTCGAAGTCATTGCCGGGAATGGCGAAATAAACTTTAATCCCCAGCCTTCGCAGTTCGGTGTCCAAGCAGTTGCGCAGTTCGTAGGTGTGGCCTTGCTTGCGATGCTCTTCTTTGACCCACGAGCCCGCCGCGTGCCAAGCAGATTGCACGGCAGCGAACCCCGCAATTTCATCTTCTTCGATGAGCAGGCTTGCCAAACACTGGCCCAACATAAACGGAACATTGCCGAGCGAGACGGACAGGTCGCTGAGCTTTTTCATATCGCGGAAGGTGGCCGCTCGGACTTCCATCAAAGCTCCGACACCTGCAAGCTAGACGTGTTCACAAGGTTCCCCACCAAAGCATTCGTGCCCACAAACGCGAAGTAATAGCGGTACGCCTGATTCGCGCTCAGTCCGCTGTCGATCCATGACAGAGAGCCGTTCGTGTTCTGGCCTGCCACCGTTGCAGGCCCGGCGAAGTCATCGCCACCCACAATCGCATCACCGCCGTTCGGTGCGGCACCGTTTGCGGGAATTGCGCCAGTCGTTCGATAGACGCGAAGCCGCAGAGCGCCACCCGCGCTGATGTTGAACGTCGCACGCGCAGACACCCATAATTCGCTATATCTTTTCGGCGTAATCGTACCTGTCCCAATGCCCGTTGATTGCGCTGCACCGTTCAAGTTCACGGCTGTGGCGTTAGTGCTCGCAGTAACTCGATTTACTACTACACGGCTGATGAGGTCCACAAGCGACTGAATCCAGCGAATCCAGCCGAGTGTCGGCAGCTTTCCAGTGTCGAACGTCGAAGCCGAGGGCATCTGTTCTATGAGGTCCATTTAGAGAATCTTCGCGTAACTCTTCGCCATTCTTGGCGAACTGTCTTGCGTGCCGTTCGTGTAGGCGTCAACGATGCGCCACGGAATCGGGTCGCTAACGGTAACTTTCGGTGTCCATCGCCGCCAGCTTCCTAAGCGTGTGTCGCGCGCCTCTACTTGGAAGTTCCCAGCCTGTCCGCACGGAATCATGCGCTCGGGAGTCCACGTTTTTCCGTAATCTTCGGAGTACGAGAACATCGCCATTGGGTCACGAGGATTGCCGACCGCATCTTTGAGCGGCGGTTCCGGCCCAAGCCCTACTTCAAAATCAACTTGGAACTCGTTTATAGGAACCGTATGCGCTGCCGTTTCGCTGGAAATCGTTGGCCCGATGCGCGTCCGAATGATCGGCGTAAAAACTCCCGCCCCGGTGTTCTCGTTCAGGAACTTGGAATCCATCACGTAGACGTTGCCATTGGTCCGGTCGCCTACGATGTGCCCGCCCAGCGCAGCATTGTAGGTATGGCAGCGCCCGAGATGCGCTCCGGGCTGGCCTTTGACAAGAGAGCTGAGCTGGTGCCACTTGCCCAGATCGGCGTCGAGTCGCCATGTAGCATTTGCGGTTGGAAACCATAGCCAGTAGAAGTTGTGGCCTTGCTCTTGCGTGGCGAAGCCCACGGCATCGGAGATTGTGTTCTTCGAGAGGAAGTATTCGAGGGCTCGACTGGAAAACCGTTGAGGCGTGAAGCCGTTTGCCGCGTAGACCACGCCGGCGCCGCGCTCATCTCCGCCCAGCCACATAATTGTCGTTCCTGCAGCCAGGGAAACACGCGCCACGGAGAACTGTGCGAGGATGCCAACTTCGAGGAAGCCGCCATTGGCAACGGCGAACGGGAAAATGGGCAGGCCAGCATTGTAGTAGACGACTGCGCGTTTCGCTCCGAACACCCACAAGAGGCGATTGCTGGCAATGAGAGAGAGAAGCTGGTCAGAGAAAACAGACACCTGGGAAATGGACAGCCCGCTCCAGTTCGTGCAGTCCTCGACGTTCGATACCTGCCACGTATTCCCCGAACTGAGCGCGATAAAGAAACCATCAAGAAAGTCCACCATCAGGATATTCGCTGGCGCTCCGGTAATCGCCGCGAAGGAGTTTGTCGGCAGGACAAAGGCAGTCAGCGTGCCACCGCTCGAAATCAGGATTTGCCCCGGATAAGCGCCGCTCGCAGTTCCACCTGCGACCATCACAGCCGGAAGTCCATCATCCACGATGTTGTTGTTTGCGGTTGCGGGATTCCCGCCGTAGTCTGTGACTCCATTGGCCGTGATCTCATACAGATGCGTGCCAGCCACCTTGAACGTTCGTCCACTCACCGTAATCGAGCCGCGCACCGAAGGCAGGCCAGGGGCAAGTGTGGCAAGCAGACTGACACCTGGGGTGAACAGTTGCATCCAACCCGTGCGTGCATTCTCTGACTCTGTTTTTTCGGGATAGAAATTGATGGAAAGCTCGGTATTCGCCAGCGGCGACTGGGACTGATCCGACCCCCCCACGAAACCGAATCTAATTGTTGTGACTCCGCGACGCAGAGCCGCTGTAGATGTTTCCTCTTGACCCGCTCGCACCTACAATCGCCGCATCGCAAACCGCTTCCTTCATCGCCACAGATGCCAGATTCAGCGACTTGATGACGTTCTTCGCTTGGTCTGCAATCTTCATCACTAGCTGGAGCTTCTGCATGTCGCAGGGAAATTCCGCCGCTAGGTCCACCGCGAGGTTGAAGCGAATCGCCCGGATATAGGCTGGAGGGAAGAAGAACTTCGCCTGCAAGTTCGGGAACTGATTCAGCGCGGCCCACGGATAAAGCACGACAGGGCTTACCTGCGTTGGAATGGGCCAGAAGTAAAGCAGCCAATCTGTGCCATCGACAGTCGGTTCCACGTAGCAGACTTCTGGATAGAGTGATTGCGTCGATTTGTTGGGGATGCTCTGCCAACGCACATCGTCATACATCTCCATCGGTTTTTCGATGGGCGTCGATGCGCTGGCATTGATTACGATGGAGGCGCGGTCGATTTTCGGCGGGCGCGGCAACAGGAAATTTTCATTCCCGTTGACGTTACCGAGCGTGTACTTCTGTTTCCCCGCAGAGAGGGTAAGCGCGACTCCGTTTTGGTCAAGCGTGGTATACGGAACGGTGTAAATCATCAGCCGTTCCGCGCTCCATGCGTCCACCATGTCCTGCAAGACTTGCAGGGAGTCTGTCAGTTCCGCCGCGCTCAGGTTTTGCCCTGAACGCAGGGAACCGACTAGACGCAGCCCGCTTTGGATGAACTGCTGAGCAGACCGCTGAACGGGAATGTTTGCGCCGAGGTTAGCCATTTGGTGTCCACTAAAAACAGCCTGCTTTTGTTGGGCGCATTAGGTATTTATTTCGCTGGATGCTATGGAGCATTTCGATCTGGTGAACATGAAGGGCGCATTCAACTCGAATTGGAATTGAAGGCACATCCGAACAGTTGCATCACTGGCCAATTACTCCAACTTGACGGGAAAACTTATCTCTGCTCCGAAACAAATAGCTGGCACTAGGCCGCTTTTGCCTTGCCCTTGCGCTTCGGTGCTTCGCCGCCATGCTCGCGCAGCCAAAGCTGTTCTTCGTCTTTGTCATGCACGATGCTCGCGGTGACCTGCTCTTTCCATGCCTGCTTCGCTTCCCGGTAAGCCTCCAAGGTGTCGAATGTTTCGGGTAGCGGCGCAGGCATGCGGTCCATCGTTTTCGGATACTGGCGGTCCTGCACCGTCAGCGCCTGGTCGTCTTTGTGCTCGTCCAGCCACTTCTCTTCCTCGGCCTTGTTGTGGACGATGCTTTGCGTTTGCAGTGTGTCCCACTCTTTGCGGGCATTGTCCAAGAGGATGTCGGCGTCGGGCTTGCCCTTGAAGTCTTTCAGTTGCGGACAGGGCGTTTTGTCCATCACTTTCGGATACTCCTGGTGATGGTAGGGCTTTTCGACGTAGATGCCGAATTGCCCCTTGGACGGGTCATGCACAAACTGGTGCGGCCCGCGCCGGATTTTTTCCTGCTTGGCGGGATCTTCGATGTTCCCCATCTATTCCCCCTTTCCAGCCAGCAATTCGGCTTCGTGGGCTTCGTCCTTAGCGATGACCGGATCGCCAGTTTCTTTGTCGTGCGCTACGGCCTTCGGATACTCCTGATGCTCATAATCCGCGGGCTTGTAGCCGCTGGCTTCGTGAGCTTCGGCGCTCGCATTGGCAGGAGCTTCATGCGTATGCGGCGCGCGCACTACCTGCTCGTGCGCATCGAAAGGTGTCGGCTTGATTGTGTCTGTACCATCCAATTTCATTTTCTTCTCCTTTTAAAGTGAGGGGATGCCGGGAAAGCGCATCCCCCTTGGTTGAAGGTTAAATTACGTGAAGGACGAAGGCACGAACTTGGACAAGCTCGCCGACCACGTAAACGTGAATGTGTGGCCAGGGGTTCCAGTTCCCGCCGTCATGATGTTTCCAGCTGCGGTCCAAGTCCACGTCGAACCGGCAGCAGCAATCACGGTGAAGGAGCAACCGCCCACCGCCGTAGCATTGCAGCCAATCGGGACAACGAAGCCAGTGATGGCACCAGCGCCGCTGATGACAAATAACGGGCCAGTGGGAGTTACCGTACCAGCAGCCGCAGGAACCGTTGCCGTCTGCGAAGCGGAATCAATAGCCCAGGGGTTCTGAAAACCAGGAACCCAAGTGCCGGTGATCGGAGAACACAACCACTGAGCGCCCGTGAGTATATTCACCCACGGCGTAGTAGGTATGTTCGCTGCCGTGCAACCGCCACCAATCGGCGGGTCTTGCTGGAAGAACCCAGAAGGCATGGGGTTCGCTCCATACTGGACGTTTGTTTGATAGGCGTTAGAAATCAACACCATGTCACCAGACGGATGCGGAGCGGCTTGCGTACCAAGATAGCCACGAAAACCGCAGACGCTTTTGATGGAGGTGTTGACCGTCAGCACGCCCAGCGCTTCCCTGCCAACGTAAATAACGCTGACCGGCGAACCCGGCAAAGGAGGCGTGCTGATACCAGTCACAGAAGCAAGGAACATGCACTGGTCAATCGTCGCCGAAGTGCCGGCATACAGCGCGGGGCCGTTTACGCTTGATGTGAGCGTGGTTTGTGTCAGTGCGACCTGGGCCTGCGAGATTCCGCAGAAACTCAGGACCGCCGCGAGAATGAGAACTGCTTTTTGTAGTGTTTTCATGTTCGTTGTTTTCTCCCTTAGCTCGCGATCCTGACTGCGCCCTGCGGATACTGGGTTAGCCAGCCGCCAAGCGTGTCCAAGCGCATCAGCAAACGGTCGGTGTTGATGTCGGGTTGCGCCCACATGCGGATCGCCAAGCCAAGTTCCTTATCCGCGGCCATTTCCATGATGTGCTGGCCTTCGTAAGTCTCGAGGTCCGCACAGCCGAAAGTGAAAGCGGTAGGATGGAAGCCGATGCCGCGGTAGGACTGCACCGCGCTTGCGCCCTGTACCGTAATCGCCGCACCGTTGGCCGGTGAAACGTCTACAGTCTGGTAGGGACCGCCAAGCGTGAGGCCGTCACCGTCCACGCACGCGATTGGGATTGTGGCGTTGCCGCCGCCATCCGAGTTCACGTTGGCGAGTACGACGAAAGGCCGTAGGTCGCCAGTGGACTGACGGGTTAGCGGGTTGATGCGGTGGACGCCAGCGAAGAAAATGATGTCGCCAACGTTCAGCACCTGAGTTGCTGCGGTCCAGCCGTTTGTGACGATGTTGGAGCCAGTCTGGTTCGCTCCGTTGACTAGAGGCGTGCCGCCTTGCGTTCCAGTCTTGAACGTCGGAACGTTCTGCGACATGAACCACTCGAAGCCCAGCCCTTCAGCGACGAGCCCCTTCATGTAATCATCTTGGCCGCCCTTGCCAGGCTTCAAGTTGCGCAAGAAGCCCAGAGACGCCGTGCCGCCCGCATTGGTGATCAATCCCTGCAATGCAGGGAAGATGGCCCGCTGCATACGCGGCGCGATGTGAACTGACAAGCTCTCTTCGTCATCAATCGGGAAGCCTTCGTCTGCGAGGATTTGCAAAACGTTCAGATACGTGTCTGCGGTGCTGGGGACCGTACCGGGCGTCCCAACTTCAGCAGGCACGTCGATGAAACGCTGCAAACCGTCGTAATCGATGTCATTGGCGATCTGGACGATGAGCGGCTTGGTGACCCGGTTCGTGAAGTCATCGAGGCTCAATGCCATATCGGAAGAGGTGAATCCGCGCGCCTGCTGGTATTGCTTGTTCAGCACCAAAGGCACAGAGCGTTCAATGTAGTCCTGCAACTGAATGCCCTGCCCTGCGGTACTGACTGCACGCGCGGGCTTGCGGATGTTGATGAGATAACCGATTTTCGCGCCAGCTTTGCCGAATTTATCGTCGTACTGGCGGTCAACCTTTTTGGTGAAGGAAATCGAGTTTTCGAGAACCAATAGGTTCTTCCAACTGATCTCCTGTCGGGTAAGAAGTACGTTTGCCAATTAAGGCTCCTTCTGCTCTATCGCCCTGCGGACGCTGCGCGCTTCAGATCCTTGGCTTTGCCTGGATAACTGGGCTTGGCGGCAATTTCCGCAAAGGTGAGAGCGGATGTGGTTCCCGAAGTGTTCACGGTCCGCACCGGAGCCGGCACTTTGGGTTTGGGTTTAATAGGAGCTCCGTCGTTAGCATCGCTGGTTGCAGGCGAGCCAGTCTTCAGCCTCGCGGAGAGGCGACCGACTTCCATAACGGCGGAGATTGGAGATAATTCACCGAGTTTTGCTGCTGCAACTGGGTGACGCCCAAGGTAGTAAATCACTTCGGCGCCATTCTCCAGTTCTAAGATCGCTAGTTGGGCTTCTTTCCCAATAAAAATGTCTTGATTGACGACTTCATCGAAGTCTTCGTACTTTTCCTTCGCCTCTTCGAGCTGAGAGGCATAGTTGGCGAGGTTTTGGTCGAAGCGCGTCTTGTTTGCAGATTCAGCGTCTTTCAGAGCCTTGTCAGCGAGGGCCTTTTGCGTGCCCCAAGCAAGCAACGCATCTTCGTATTTTTCGTCCGTGTCAAAGTCGGCACGTTTTGGCCGCGCCTGCTCCTTCGGGGCTTCGACCTTTGCCTCTTTCTTTCCTTCGAGGGCCGCGAGGCGGTCTTTTGTTTCTTTCAGCTCGTCCTGAAGCTGACGAGTGGCGCGGTCGATGGCTCGCTGTTTCCGGCTCGGCTTCTTCGGAGCCTCTTCCTCTTCGTCATCCTCGTCAGCTTTTGCGGCTGGCTTTTCCTGTTTCTCTTGCCACTCGACATGCGCCACTTCAAATTCCTCTTCGGTGTCGAAGGCATCGCGCTCCGGCTCCGCAACGACTTCAGGAGCAGCCCCTTCGGGCTTCTCGACCTCGTAGCCAGCTTTTGTCATTACGGCTTCGAGGTTTGCCTGGCGTACCTCATCGCTTTCTTCGTGGCTGGCAGACTTCAGGATGATTCCTTTAGACATTTATGTTTCCTTTCGTTTTGTTTCCAAGCAGGAGAGCGAGGAGGAGGAGGGGTTTCATTGCACATCCTTGGGCCATTTGATAAATGGCCTGTATTTCGTAATGTGACACTTCGCGGTGATGTGGTGCCCAATGCCAGTGGTGATGATGGTCACGCGCTGCTTTGTGACCTTGCCGAATCGCAAATGCTTATTGTCTTCGGTGTCTACCCAGGTACACGCTGGAGTCGTCACAGATTCCGGTAGGTCCACGGAAATGATTCCTTCGCCTTGACCATAGCCCGATACCCGCTCCGTCACTACGCCGGAAAAGTCCCACGGTTCGCTGGTTAGAATGCGCCCGTCGATGTGCTGGAAAAGCGCGAGAAGTAAAATCAGTTTCATCGTTTACCTCGCCCAACAGGTGTAATCAATGTCGTAGGTTGAAGCTGCTGTAAGTGCTCCGGTTTGATTCCAGTTGATGACTGGAGCGGTCGTGGAGCGCGTCGTTAGCACAATGGGCGTGGTCGCAGTCAGTGACCATGCGCCAGTTCCAGTATTGGCATAGTCGAAATGACAGGATGGCGTTGTATTCGTCGCCCCCGCGAACGTCCCGGCATAGGTTAGAGTCACGGTGCCCGTTGCAACCGCGCTGGCAGTAATCCTGACCGTCCCTTTTTCGTTTGTGCTGCCAGCCACCAAGGAACAGGCGGTGCCGCCAGTTGTCGCCGCGCACGTTGGAGCAATCCCCGCCTGCGTTCCGCCAAACGTACTCCCTGGGGTGTCCGTAAACCATGCGCTACCCGCTCCGTTGCTCACATTGTTTACGAAGGTGTTACCACCTTGGTCGTGGAACTTGCAGACGTTGGACGAGGCGGTGTTAAACACGGCGAAGTTGCTGGAGCCGCCTTGCAGGAATCCGTTTCGTGAATAAACGGTGGAGCTTGTTCCTGTGGCTGGACAGTAAAGCCCGGTCGAGCTGGCGTTCCCAGTCATCCCGAAATTCATACCGTCAAGGTAGGTGATGTTTGTCGTTCCGCCTCCCGGTTCTGTCTGAACTGCAACCTGAGCGTTGCCGCCATAGCCCGCAATTCTTTCGTGGTTGCTCCACCAAATCCCAAAATTGTGGACAATGGCACCATTCGGCTTGGAAGTGATGCCGTACCCTCCGCCCTTGGTTTGCAACGATGAGTTAGGCATGATAATGAGAGACTCAGCGTAAGAGTCTCCGCAAAATGTATCGGTCATTACGCTGCCGGAACCCGTTTCGTTCCGGCAGGTAACGTTTCCTATCGCGTCAAATACTCCGTACCAAACAATCTCTCCGACAGTCCCGAGCCGAACGCCCATGACGTTTGTATCCGCGACCCCGCAAGCCCAGCCCTCCCCTAACACATCGTAGATATAGGTATCAGTCGTCAGCCCAAAAACGCTGATGAGCGAGCCGGGATTCGGGACATTGCAGTAGTTCAAGCCAAAGACACCGAAGTGCATCAGGGTTGTGCCCTGTACGCCGCCCACACAACTCTGAAGCACGCCAGTGCAACTCGTGGTAACGAAAGTTGGGGCAATGAGAAGCTGATTCTGCGTGCGACTCCAGCCCATAACCTGCATGCCTCGGCTACTGCCGCCTGTCTGGGCGTTATTACAGGCTGGGGTGGAAACGAAAACCGCATTCTCGACAATGAAACTGGAACTTAGCAGGACCGTACCGCAGGGACCGCCACCCTTGCTCCCAGTCTGTGTCCATGCCGCATTGAGTCCAACGTCGTCATTGTCCACGCCGAAAGCACAGGACGCTCCGGTAGCGTTGGCGGAGGCGTTGCTTCCCGCCGTTACCGTGGTGGCATTTACTACCGTGATAGAGGACTTCGGAACGTTCAGGACGCCATTGACCTGCCCTCCACCGACGGAACCGCCAGACGTACACCAGATGACATGCCCTGCCCCTTGGTCGGTTGCAGCGGACCATCCAGCCGTAGCGGATGTGACTGTCGGGCTGCTAACCGTCAGAACCGCATCAGACACCCATCGCGCACCACCCGTAGCAGGCGTAAATCCTTGCCCAGCAATAGTGGCATCGATTACGCCCTTCAGGCTGCTCACTGAAGAGGAGCCGCCTGACACTACGCTTTGCACTTGCAAGAGGCCCGTGGAGATCGACACCTGTATGTTGCCAGACGTGTACGCCGTGAGGTCCACGCAGAGATGTGAGAAGCCGTTAGTGGAATAGGTGCTAGTACCGGCAGACGATAAAGTTCCTGCCGTCGTCCAGCTTGCTCCGCCATTGTTCGATTCGCGCACGGTCAGTGTTGCGGAAAAGGTTCCGGCCAGGTTGACCGTTGTAGTGGAAGCATTTACGGGGAGCTGCTGCGTGACGTAGGAATTGGCCGTCGAGCATGTGCCCCCATCTTGCACAGACAGAACGCCAGTAACGGGGTTGGTGATATTGCCGATCTGGGCGAACACACTTCCGCCAATCATCAGTACAATGATGAGGAAGACCGCGAGTTTTATTTTCACTAACCTGTGCTCCCTGGAACTGGTACGGTCGGCGCAGCCGGCGTGATTGGTTGAACCTTGGGCTCTACCTTACCGGGCAATTCCGGCGTCGGCGGAGCGGCGCCAGCATCCTGCTCCGGCGTCATGGATTCATGCAGCAATTCCATGCGATGGCTGATGGTGTCGTAAACCGCTTGAGCATGAGCGAGCCCAGCCGCTCCCTCGGTCTTGAGAATCTGCAAAGCAAGCTGCGTCTGGGAGTTCAATCCGGCAATGCGTTCCTTGGTTTCATTGCCCAGCCGGTCAGTGCGAATCGTATCGCTGGCCCTCGCCAACTCCGCGACAAGCTGTTGCTGCTGCTGGCCCAACGCCGCAAGCTGCGATTGCAAGGCCGTAACCTGCGCCTGAGCGTCGTCCGCGTTATCGTCCTGCAACTGTGGAGGCAGCATCTTCTTGAATCGTTTGGCGGCAATGTCGGCATCCGCGAAATCTGCGTTACGCATCCAAATATCGCCAAGAAACTGAATCATTTCGGGCTTCTGCGTGATGACATAGGTGAGCGCTTTAAACGCCTCTTGGCGCGCGGTCTGATTCATCGGGCCGCTCGATAGCGTTATGTCGTACTCGCCCTTGCCAACGTCGTAGGCTTTTTTGATTGCCTCGCCGTCGAGCAAATGCGCGGCATCTTCTTGGCTTGCGCCAAGCTGTGAATTAAAGATTGCCGCATGCTTCACGCTGTCATCGGGATTGATAATGCGCTGCAACTTAGGCACCGTGACGTAGCGTGGCCACAGGTCCAACAAAATCGTGCCTTGCCAGCGGATCGCACGGTTGAGGTTGTCTGACCAACTCACCATGCCAGTATCCGACTGCTGTTGCCGCGTCATGATGGCGAAACCGGATTCCGCTTGCATCCCCGGCTCGTCCACGCGCGGCCCGTAAATGCCGATTACCGCCTTCATGTCGTAATCGGCCTGCTTGATGATTTCTCCCATGCCCTGAATGTCTACATTGCGATTCGCGCGGCTCGGCGGGGGCAGCGGCTTGCCGTTTTCGTCATACGCATAGTAGGGAACGATCGGGAAGTTCTTGCGGTTCATCATCCGATACATCTCTTCCAGATTCGTGGTGCTTCCCACTGCCGCAAACAGTGGATCTTTGCCTTGCGCGTCGATTTGCTCAACCTGGCGCGTCACCATGAAGTCATAAATACGCTGCGCATCGCGGTAGTCGCGCACCATGCCGGCGCTGTAGATTTTCCCGTTGACGTTCAGGCGTAGGCCGTTCACTTCGACCAGCGGAATGTATTTCCCGAGGTATTCGTAGGTCTCCAGCACTTCGATGGCGTTGTGTTTCACGCAGCAGACTTTACGAACAACCGTCTCGCGCTCGTCGTCAATGGCCATCGCTTCTAAGCGGGTCAAATCCTTCTTCAGCTTCACGCTGCCATCGGCAAGCTGGCAGATTGTTTCTGGCTGGAGCTCAATCCACCAATACTCCGCGATGCGCGCACCGTTTTTCGTCACCCAATCAGGCGCTGGATTGCCAATGTCTGTCGGGAAATGAAGCTGGGCCATCTGCGAATTGCCGTACTTAGCTTCGTACTCTTCTTTGCTCAGATCCTCGACAACGTGCGCCCACAATGGGTCTTGCCCAAGCATGTTGCGAACGGGCGAAAGGTAAGCGGCAAAGGGATTAGCGATTGGCTCAATGCGCTGCTCTTGGTCGAACGACATATCCGAAACAAAGTCCGTCTTGATGCGCCACGGACAGCGGCCAATCCGCATCATCATGTCGTAGGAATCGTCGTAGGTGATGTCGGCAAAGCTGGCCACTTCGATGTGCCGTAAGCTTCCCTGGTGAATCTTGGCTACTTCGATGTCGGCGCCTGAGCCAACGGGATTCACCAGCATGGACGGCCTGTGCTGGCGCTCATCGCCAGTGTATTGACGAAGAAACGCATTGGCGCGGTTAACGGTGAGGCAGGGCTTGCCTTCGACTTCCCGGTTGGCCTTGACCGCTTCATCCCATTGGCCTGTTCCGATAGAGAAGCGCAAGTCCTCAAGCTCTTTTTTGCGGCTTTCGGATTCAGTATCAGCCGTGATCTGAAAGCGTTTCAGGGATTTGGCGATAAGCTCGTCATCAGCGTCCAGCTTCTTATCGCGCTTCTTGGATTTCGAGGAAAGGACTACGGCCATTTAGAGTCGAACGCGAATATCCGCTTCTTGACACAGCGCTACATCTTCCACTTCGAGGTCTACCCAGTTGCCAATGAGCACGACGTTGCCGGGTTGCACGCTTAGAGGCTGGCGATAGCCGAGAATCCATTCCCAGTCGCTTCCAACCACAGGCACGGATATTTCCTTGCTAGTTTCAGCGTCATCCATCGAGAGGAACAGCGGCTTACTGCGCTTCCACCACTCACCCGGCACGCGCTTCCCAGGCCCCGTCTTGAGCACCACCGCCTTGCGGCACCCGCCGATCAGTGGCTCAGGGTCCGTCAGCGTGATTGAGCCTTGCTGCTTAGTCGAAATGAGCTGCACTAAAATACGGTCCCGCATCGGCTCGACGCGGCGGATAAATGCATCGCGCGAGAGACTGCCCACTGGTAGCGATGAATCCCACTCTGAGAGCTTCTGGCCATACACATAGTTCGCAGGCTTCTCAGGCTTGCCATGCGTGGTGTCGCGAATTTCCCGCTTGGATTTTTGGCGGCCCACGTAGGGCTCGCCGATTATTTCGGCAAAGTCCTTCATGCCATCTCGCTCAGCTTTCCGCTCATCTTGCGGTCATGCTTCTTCTGCATCGCGCGGCCCTTCTTGGTTTCTTTATTGCCGCGCATAGCACCGACCTTGTTCATGGTTCCGTAGATGGCGTGCTTGTTGTTGCCATACTCTTTTTTAAGCTTGGCTTCGAGGAAGGCGGGCATCTATTCGACCTCTGATTCGGATTCGGAGCCCTCTTGCTCGCCCAACTTCGGATGTGGTAGGCCAGCGTGACGCGCAATATGTGCCGCTGCGCGCCCGCCTTCTTCTTTGCCGAATTTGTACGGCTTCGGCTCATGCTGATAGCTGGTGTAGTGGTGCTCAATCACATGGCCGCCTTCGAGCGATCGGCTAATACGCAAATGGTCGATAACTTTCGGAACTTTCTTGCTCTTTGTTGATTCTGCTACCGCTACGCCTTTGTCCATCGGAGCCTCCTTCAGCTCATCCATGCGCCGTCACCGCGGGGAAAATAAGAACTAGTCACTGGCTCACTCGTCTGCTTTGGCCGCGCTTCTTCTTTCACGGCCACCGCTGCTGTGCGCAATGCATCCGCGTCGTGCGAGGCCCAATCGTGCAAAGGCTCGCGCTTGAAGGTACGCAAGTTCTCATCGTAGGCGTAGCGATAGTGCCGAAGTGATTGCAGGCCGTCCGCACACTTCTCACGCTCAAAGTAGCACTTGGGGAAGATCGCGCGAACCGCTTCAATACCATCCGTTACGGCGAGCTTCTTCGCGCAGCGTACATTCTCTTTGCCGTAGACCGCCTGGATTTGCTCTTGGATCGAACGCCCAGTGCCCAACTCTTTCGCCGCACCATCCCACGGCAGGTAATGCAGGCCGTAGGTATATCCGCGCTCCTGCATGGCCTTGAGGTAGTAGCTCAGCGCCTGTAATGACCCGCTCAGGTGGTCAATGAATCGAAACTCGAACCCAATGCTCTGCTCGAACCAAATGGAGGTATTGTCGCCAAATCCTAAATCCCAAAACGTATTGACAGGATGGGTTGGATCGTAAGGCACGCGGGTAAACTGGCCATTCTTTTCGGCGGCGAGAACCTCTTTCTTGTAAATCGCGCCCTCTACCACTTGCTTGCAGTGACCCTCATACACGTGCTGATAATCGTCGTCTGAACGTCGCCGGCAGTCCTCAATCTCCTGCTTAATGACTTCAGACAGCCAGGGATTGTCACGGAACGTGGTATGCACTACCACCGCATTGGTCGGCGGCGCCACCACGAACCGCTGAAAGGTTTCATCGCTCTCAAGCTCCGGGTTGAACGATACCCAAATCTCAGAGCCTTCTTTGCGGATGGTAGGAATGAGCACGTTCCAGCTATTCTTCGAGACGCGCTGCGCTTCCTCTACCCAAACGATGTCAAACCCCTCGAACGACTTGATATTCGCAACGTTCTGCCGAATCCCCGCAAAGGCAAATTGCCCACCGTTCTTGCATAGGATTACCGACTGTTGGACCTCGTAAAACTTCCCCAATCCTAATAGGCCGATCTGCTCCTCAAGGAGATGATGGACTGACTCCCCAATAGACTTCTGCGTTTCGCGGGCGCAAAGAATACGCGGAGCCTCTGTCCGTCCCGGCCACAGCAAAGACGGCTGCGCGCAAATCAGCAGCAATGCCCGCGCGAAATTCCACGACTTCACGCCAGCTCGCCCGCCTTTCGCAACTTTGTACCGATGAGGCTCAAAGAGAAATTGCAGCTTCTCGGGAAACTCAGCCGTGAGTTCAAGACTTGGACTTGCCGCCGCCATCGCCCTTCACCAGTTTTATCGTGATCGCCAATGCCTTGCCGCCAGGCCCAGTCAGTTCCACTTGCTGCGTCTCTTTCACTTTCCCGTAGGCTCGGTCCGCGAGGACGCTGAAAGCGTAGGCATTGCCTTTACGGAGCTGAGCGACCATGCCCTCTGTGACCTGCTGTTCATTCTGCTCGAAGGCGCGGCGAGCGATAAGCGCAGCAATGTCCGTACCGGGTAAGCCTCCGGGGTTTCCTGACACGCCAGGGGGGAACGGTTTGAGATTAGTGTCTCCCTTTCGGGAGTTTGGGTGCTTGCCACGCCCGTCGCCTCGTTTGTTCTTCCCTTTGGGCTCAGTGGAAACCGCTGCCTTGTGTTCCTCAATGGATTGGGCTGTTCGCTTTCGCACATCAATACCCGCTCATGCGTAATCTGCAATGTGCTCGCGCGATTCAGACAAGCTGAAGCACCAATTCTCCGCGCAGGGCCTTGTCATGCCTTGTGAAGCTGAAGCCCGGTAAGCTATTGCCGCTCGGCCGCGCCTTCCACTCATCGAAAACACCACGCACGCTCACCCGTTTGGATAACATACGGATGGCATCGTATTGGCTGTCGTAGCCGCAAGCGATTCCATCCCAGAAGGCTTTGCCTTCGTCGACACGGGATTTCGCTTCGAATTGATACAGATGGGCAGGATTACTGCCGTCCTCAAGGATGACGGCTACGCGGGGTTTAGGGATGGGAATTCCTTCATGGGGAGCTGCCTGTCGAACCCAGGCGCAAGGTGTTGCTTTCCCACTCTTTCCCGCTCTGGGCGCCAGCGGAGGAGGCCGACCAGCGCCCCAGCGTGATGCAGAGTGGTAAGTTGATGATTCGCTATGACTCAGGGCGAGTCAAGTGTTTCTGGCAGGTGTTGACGATTTTCCGTTGACGATTTGTAGCTGAAGCCGTTGATTACGCGCCAGATGACTGCTCTATCGACTTTGAAGTGAATGGCTATTTGTCCGTAGGTTCGGCCGGCCGCACGCGCTGCCCGTATCCCTCGCACTTGGTCTTCGGTCAATTTGCGCCGGCGATCCGTCAAACGCTCCCCTCCGCCTCATTCTCACGCCACTCCTCACCAGGGATTGCTATATCTGGGCGGGCTGTTTTCCCGGCTTTCCACCTCTGCCAGCGGTCAATCATCATATCGGCTATTTCAGCTCGCTCTTCTGGAGTTAGTGGCTGGTATTGCGGGTCCGGGTCATCATCCTCAAACCAGAATCCACCGTCATAGCCTTCAGTCAGTTCCAGATCGGGCGTTAGGCCTAATATGCCGCGATTGGCTCGTAATACCTTGCCAGTTTTCAGCTTAATATCGCTCAGGGCTGCTGCTCCTTCCCCGGCCTTTTTTCACCCAGCGGCGTGGATTCAGTCATGGCTATCGCCTGTTTTGGCCTCGGCGTGGTTATGTTTTTCAAAATCTCCATATGCAGACGCCAATCGTCGTACATGAAATCGCTATGCGCTGGACGGAACGAGCAATCTCCTTGAACGCAACCGGAGTCCCTGTCCTTTGCCAGCGGCCACCCACAGCACATGCAGCGCCCTGTAGCGGCATACCAAATCATTCGCTTCATGCCCTTGCGCTTGTCATCCACGCTCAGCCTCCTTGATGCGGTCGCCATGCTGCTGCCCGCCGCTCGGTTTGTGAGAAGACCCCCTCCCCTGCCCTGTCTCTGGCTGGGCTGCGCGTTCCAGCTCCACAGTGACCCGTACTTTGTCACCAGCTTTGAACTTTTTCAGCGGCGGAATATTTATCAGCATGTCGCCAGAGTGGTAGACGGGGATGTTGTAGGTAAAGACTGTCTCCGACAGAACTGCTGGCACGCCGCAACCTCCTGCCATTGCCGGGGTAAAGATCGGCGGCTGCACCTGAATGCCGCGGAATACCTCTCGTTTACGTCGCTTCATTTCCCCTCCGCTGCGCGTTCTAGCGTGGTGCGCATCGCTTTGTATTCTTCCGCCCAATTCGGACCCTTGTAGGGCATTCCGTGAACGTGAGCCATCACGAATATGCCAGACGTGTCCCTCTCAATTTCATCAAGCTTAGCGAGTAAAGCAGTCGCAGCTTCAATTAGCGGCTTAGACGTTTCCAGCGCACACGCGGCCAGCGCCCCGGCCAGCCACCCCACAATCGTCTCTACTGCTGTTTCTTCGGTGTACCACTCGGCATCACCCAAATGAGGCTCCAGCAACTTTGCCAACTTTCGCGCTCTCTCTTCCAGCTTTTGCGTCATGGCTTCTTTATTTCCTTTCCGCAACGTTCGCATAGTCCGCAAATGGGACAGATGATGCGGTCGCGGCAGCTACAGGGTTTCGGCTTGCGCTCCTGCTTAGTGGTCATGGGCGCGTCTCCTTCCCCTCGCCTAACAGTTGCTCCACGCGACGGTATGCCTCACATGCACCGCGATGGTATTCATATCCAAGCAGATTATTTTCCGCTTTGTGCGCGTCTTTATTCTCGCTACAGTTCGTGCGCCACTCCTTCACCTTCGCCTCCAGCTTGGCGCGCAGCCCCGCGCCACACAGCCGCTTATCAATCCACGCGATAAATCCATCCTGCGCTTCCTGCTCAGGAAACCAGTCGCGGTCCCAGCAATTCGAGGCCAGCACCAGTACTTCATCGCGTTCCTTGCGCGTGAGTCGCCCCGTCAAGTTCGCCTCGGGGGTGGCCGCTTGACCTACCGCAGCTTCGGCTGTGTCCCGAATCCACTGCAATAGGGCAATGTCGATGAGGTCATTCTTGTCGTAGAATCCTCGGCTGGAAATCTTGCCGTAAATCAGCTTCAGTGCTTCGTTCTGCTTCGTCACTTCCCCTCCTGTTTTGGTGCTTCAGCCAGCGCCTGCAAATCGGCTAACACTTCATCGTAAATTCGCATGGCGATAAATGCCGAGTTCCAGCTATTAGTCTCGAATCGCTGTTGCGCAGTCCTCATCGTGTTCCTGATTACAGCCCGTTTTCTCAAAGCACTCGCCGCAATACTGGTTGTCGAACTCATCGCGGTCACACATGTAGACTGGATTCGATGGCTTGCCGCAAACGCTACACCCACTCATTGTCCACACCCGCAAGAATCCGACTCCAAGCATGAGACTCCATCATGGTTACGATGGCCGCAACTAGGGCACTTTCCCGCTGCTGGTGCAGGGGCCAGCGCAGCTAGTCGCTTGGCGAGATCGTTCCACCAGAAGTCTGAATAGCGGATGCCTTGAGCTTCTTGCGAGACGCGCTTTATTTGCTCTGGAGTCAGCGCATTAAACAAGTCCTCCATGTCACGCGGGGCCGCAGGCGCAGTCCGCTTGCGCTCGATAATGGCGATTAGCTCTTGTTCCAACTCGGGCGTGTATTCAGCGTTAAAGCGGTTCTTGAACAGTTCCGCTAGGGGCGGGGCCGCGGCAAGCTCTCGCGCATCAAACTCAGCAACCGTCTCATTGCCTAATCCGCTGAGAAAGGCAGGTGCGTCTAACGAACTCGCGTTGAGCGCATTGGCCATGCGATTCCACATCTCTTCGGCGGGGCCTTTATATCCAGCCCAATATGCAGCCTTAAACTGCTCGCCAGTAACTCTCAATCCTGCGCTGCCTGGTGTGACTGGCGCAGTAAAATAAGTTAGCCTGCCCTCCGCCGCCGCAGTAAGCCTCTCGCCGAATACTTGCCAAGCGTCACTGTAATCATTCCCGCCAGTCGGTCCCGGCTTAAGCTCCTCGTACATGTCGCTGAGGAGCTCCTTGTACGCGCTCGCTGCTCCCGCGCTGCCTCCGTTTTGCTGGGGTGCGTGAGGGCAAGAGTCGTACCAATTCCTGTCCAGCTTCCTGCATTCGTCGCAAATAAATGGTTGGCAATTCATCGTCTCACCTCATCGCGCATCTGAACAAAGGCTTCTTCCAGTTGACGCAGCGTCACGTAGTAATCGCGCTTCTCACTAACGGTTTGGTTGCTATCATGAGACAACCGCACCATGCGGGCAT
>Ga0099794_10000088_pt1 | contig 33960 bp, 27 predicted proteins | sample Rivendell_Oct201_10_FD_77320 | JGI IMG/M metagenome (GOLD analysis project Ga0099794, IMG submission 77320) | Vadose zone soil microbial communities from the Eel River Critical Zone Observatory, Northern California, USA -... | ecosystem: Host-associated > Plants > Roots > Rhizosphere > Soil ... | reverse complement strand
GTGCTGGTCCGACGTATACATCGTGAGGCTGGCAGTCAGCAGGATCAATCCTGCGAGGCGGCCAAGGCGAAGGCGAATAAACGCTCGCTGCGCGAACGCTTCGAGCAGATCGGCGGACCTCATGGCCCCGAGAATATAGACCGAGTGGCAACTCGGTCCAACGAGACGCGGGGTCTACAGACTGATCGTTTCCAGGGCCTCGCGGATCTCCTGTCCTACAAAACCTCTTCTTGCCAGAAACGCGACGAGCCTCCGCTTTCTCACCACCGGCGGAAGCCCCGCCAGCTGAAGCGCCCGCTTTTCGGCCAACGCCCGCACCGCTTCCGCCGGATCGACACCCTCCGCCGCCAGCGACGTGCGCACGGCGGTCTCAGCCACACGGCGCTCTACCCCCTGGGCCAGAAGGTCCCCGATGAGCCGCGCCGGTCCGCGGCCACGTCGCGCCTTCGCAGCCGCATAATCGACGGCGAACCGGGCGTCGTCCAGCAGTCCCGCCGCTTCGAGCCGGGTGAGTGCTTCATCCACGGCGTGCGGCGGATGCTGCTTCTGCAGCAACCGTCGCCGCAAATCGTGGTGTGCATGCGCGCGGCGTGCCAGGGCACGCAGCCCGGCGCGATGCGCGGCCTCGATATCGGCGAGCTCCTGGAGTCGCTCGAGTACAAGAGCGTCAATCTCGCGACCGATGACCAGATCGAGTCCCGCCAACGCATCGGCGGGGAGCGACGCAAAACGCCCCCGATCCACTTCGACCAACCGATACTCCGGGCGGCGCGGATCGGGGGCGAGTCCAGTGAGAATCACTCTTCGCTCGCGGGCGTCTCCTCGTCGCCGAGGCCGCCGGGGCTGTCTCCGGCGGGCGCCTTCACGCCGAGGTGCTCTTTCACGCGTGCCTCGACTTCCGCCGACATATCGGGATGGTCTTTGAGGTAGAGCTTCGCGTTCTCACGTCCCTGCCCGATGCGCTCCTTGCCATAGGAGTACCACGCCCCGGACTTCTCGATGATCCCGGCCTCTGCCGCGATGTCGACGAGCAGCGACTCGTGGCTGATGCCTTCGTCGAACATGATGTCGAATTCCGCCTGCCGGAACGGTGGCGCGACTTTGTTCTTCACGACCTTCACACGCACGTGATTGCCGATGACCATCTCGCGCTCTTTCACGGGCCCGATGCGCCGCATGTCGAGACGCACGGAGGCGTAGAACTTCAGCGCCCGGCCGCCGCTCGTGGTCTCGGGATTGCCGAACATGACGCCGATCTTCTCACGCAGCTGATTGATGAAAATCACGGAGGTGCGTGAGCGGTTGATCGCGCCGGCGAGCTTGCGCAAGGCCTGGCTCATAAGGCGCGCCTGGAGGCCGGGCAGCGAGTCGCCCATTTCGCCCTCGATTTCAGCCTTGGGGACGAGGGCGGCGACCGAATCGACCACGACGACGTCAACGGCGCCCGAGCGTACGAGGATCTCGCAGATCTCGAGGCCTTGCTCGCCGGTGTCAGGCTGGGACACCAGCAGGTTCTCGATATCCACGCCCAGCTTCTTCGCGTACTCGACATCGAGCGCGTGCTCCGCGTCGATGTAGGCGGCCGCGCCGCCTGTGCGCTGCGCATGCGCCACGACGTGCAGCGCCAGGGTGGTTTTGCCGCTCGACTCCGGCCCGAAGATCTCCGTCACCCGGCCGCGGGGAATGCCGCCGATCCCGATCGCCGCGTCGAGATTGATCGCCCCGGTCGAGATCCCCGCCACGCGGACCTGCGGCGTGTCCGCCCCCATCCGCATGATGGACCCCTTCCCACAGGTCTTCTCGATTTGCGTGATCGCGAGACTCAGCGCCTTGCGACGGTCGTCCGTGAGCTTCGTGGTCGGGGGGGTGGGGGGGGGCTGTTCTGCCATGGGTGACCTCAGCATGAGTGGCGAGCCTCCAAGGTGTGAGGCCCGAATATATACCGAAACAGCGTTCACCGCCATCCAGGACGAAATGCGTCCTCGAGATGCTCCAGCTTATTGTCAACCAACGCGATACAGTCGAACCGGTAGACGTCTTCCGGCCGCCCATATCGGTCCATCCAAACGCGCGCCGCCTTCACGATCTCGCGGCGCTTCGCCCCCGTCACGGCCTCGAACGGGCTCCCGAACGCCGTACCCCGGCGCGCTTTGACTTCAAAGAAAGCCACGAGGTGACCGCGCCGGGCGACCAGGTCCAGCTCGATTCGGCCGACCCGGAACCGGTGCGCCACGACGTCCCAACCGCGGCTTTGGAGGTATTGGATCGCCTGCTCTTCACCGGCGAGTCCTCGCTGATGGCGGGGATCTGTCCAACCGGCCGGATCGCTGTGCACCCCGCTCGACATCGGGTGAACCTACGTCGTGCGGGTCTGCCTCGATAACCCGATTGCTGCCCGCCGGCGCATTTTCGCGCCCCCCCCTGCTTCAGGCTCCCGAATTGCCATTTCCATGGCCGACGATGTCGTCCAGATCCTCGAGTCCCACGAGAACGTCTCGCGGTTTGGAGCCATTCGGCGGTCCCAAGACGCCGGCCAGCTCGAGCTGATCGATGATTCGCGCCGCGCGACCGTACCCGATGCTCATGCGCCGCTGCAACAAGGAAGTAGATCCCAACTGGTTCTGAATGCATACCTCAGCCGCCTGCCGGAACAACGGATCGCGCTCGCCGAAATCCCCTTCCCCCTTCCCGCCTCCCTCTTCCCCTTCTTTTTCTGCTTTCTCGAGTGCCGCGACCTGTTCGTCGATCGAGCTTCCCGGCGACGCGGCGACTGCCGCGGCGGCGGCGTGCTTCCGATACCATTCCATGACGCGCTCGGTTTCGTCCGTCGAGATGTACGCGCCCTGCACGCGCATCGGCTCGCTCTTCCCCGGCGGCAGGAACAACATGTCGCCATTGCCCAGCAACGTCTCGGCGCCGTTTTGATCGAGAATGGTGCGGCTGTCGACTTTCGCCGAAACGCGGAACGCGATCCGGCAGGGGAAATTCGCTTTGATCAGTCCCGTGATCACGTTGACAGACGGTCGCTGCGTCGCAAGGATGAGATGGATCCCGATCGCGCGCGCCTTCTGCGCCAGTACCGCCAGCGGCGTCTCGATTTCTCCTTGTACCGTGAGCATCAGATCTGCGAGCTCGTCGACGACGAGGACGATGTACGGAAGAATGCCGTCGGTGTATGCAGCGTCGAACGGCAATTCCTTCTGAATTCCTGCCTGCGTGGCGAGCGTCTCGCGCGGACCTTTGAGCGGTGCTTTCGCTTCCACCTTCTTATTGAAGTCGGCGACGTTGCGCGCGTGATTCGCGTGCAGCAACCGGTAGCGGCGCTCCATCTCCCACACCGCCCACTTCAAGACATTGGCCGCCCTATGATGGCTCGTCACGACCGGGAGACCGAGATGCGGCAACGCGCCGTACATCGACAGCTCGACCATCTTCGGGTCGATCATTAGGAGTTTCAGGTTCTCCGGACCATGCGCGTAGATGAGGCTCGTGATGATCGCGTTGATGCAGACCGATTTTCCCGACCCCGTCGCCCCGGCGATGAGGAGGTGCGGCATCTTGGTGAGATCGTCGATGACTTCGTCGCCTTCGAGATTCCGACCCAACACAACCGGGAGCACCCGACCTGCGCGCCGGAACTCGGCGCTGTCGATCAGATCGCGCACGTGAACGAGTCGCGGCGTTGGATTGGGAACCTCGATGCCGATCGCCGCTTTCCCCGGGATCGGCGCGACGATACGCAGTGACTGCGCGCGCATCGCTAAGGCGAGATCGTCCGCGAGCGAGGAGACACGCCCGACCTTCACGCCGCGGCCCGGCTCCAGCTCGAAGCGCGTCACCACGGGACCCACGGTCTTGTTCGTGATCTGCGCGCCGACGCGGAATGTTTCGAGCGTGTTCACGAGTCGGCGGCCCATGTCTTCTATTTGCACGGCGTCGGGGTCAGCGACGGCGCCCGGCCCTTCGGTCAGCAATTCGATGGGCGGGATGAGGGAGCCGGGAGGCGGTGGCGGCGCAGGCCGGGGCGGCGGGGCGGGCTTGAGCTTTCGCTCGACCGGCTTGGTACGCGGTGCGCTGTGAGCGGTGCGCGGGACTTCCGGCTCTTCAGCGTCCTCGTCTTCCCGCGTACTGCGCACCGCGACCCGCGCACGTAGTACGGTGAGCGGATGCCACCCCACGGTGAAAATCCCTAGTGCCGAGAGCGCGAACAGTCCGATCAGCACCGCGCCCGCGCTCCCGACCGCGCTCTCCACTCCGTTCGCTAGAAACCCCGGGAAGAGGCCGACCAAGCGCTCGGTGCGAGTCCAGTTGACGTAATCGGGAGGAAATGCCGGACCGATGGCGACCGCAATCCCATACGGGACCAGGAGTATGAGTCCGGCGCCGAGGACTGCGGCCCGGCCCCAGGAGAGCGCGCCCAAGCGTTCGAACGCGGCGAGCGCCCAGCCCAGCCCGAGGATCGGCAGGATCACGGCACCCAATCCGAACATCTGCCGCAGCGCGGCGCCGAGCGCGCGTCCCCAACTTCCCGTAAGCGCCACCGGCAACAGCGTCAGCCCCAGGAACAGGCCCACCAGCAGGGCCGCAATGCCAAGGAGTTCCTGGCGCGCCTTGGGATTCATGCCGCGATGCGTCGATCCGCGTAGACGGGAACGATCGTCAGCCGGTCGGGCTGAGCGCAGAAGCGCACGTCGTCGCCCAGGCCGGCTTCGCCCAATTGGCGCGCGGCATCGCTTGCGCCGAGGGCGTCCTGCCAGCCACCCTGCTGCGCGGCGAGGTCGAGGGAGACCTGCGCCGCGTCGTTGAGCGACAGCTTCTTGGGTGGGACGCCCTTCTTCACGGCCTTGATGAATCGGCCGGCGGTGTAGGCGTCCTCGAGCGCGAACTGCTTCTCGCGGCCGGCGCAGATGATGACCAGCTCGCCGCGTTCCTGAAAGAGATTGCGGGCCCGCTCGGCGACCGCGCTGAAGTTGAGCGCCGCCGCGACGAGCACCGGATCACCGCCCTGCGCCGCGAGCAGCGCCGGGGTGCCGTTGGTGGTCGCGAGAAACAAGGTCTTGCCGCCGACGGCTTCCGGCGTCATCTCACGCGGCGAGTTGCCAAGCGCGAACCCCTCGATCTTCAGCATCCGCCGCTCGCCGGCGAGGACAATGCCGTTCCGCTCGAGATTCGCGGTCAACCGAACCGCTTCGTCGGAGCTGGCGGCCGGAACGATGGCTTTGGCCCCCGCCGCGAGCGCGGTGACGATCGTGCTCGTGGCGCGGAGCACATCAATGACGACGACCGCTCGGCCGTTCAGGTCCCCCGCATTGAGGCCGAGTGGTGTGTGGTAAACGTCGATCTTCATGTCTGATCTTTGAGAAGTTGCGGCTCGCGCTCGAGGAATTTCGTGTCGACCTTGCCCGCGACGAAATCCGGATGGCGCATCACCCGGCCCAGAAACGGGATCGTCGTGGTCACGCCTTCAATGATAAACGAGTCGAGCGCCTGCCGCATACGGGCCAGCGCTTCCGTCCGCGTGTTGCCATGCACGATCACCTTGGCGAGCAGCGAATCGTAGTACGGCGGCACCGTGTAGCCCGCGTAAATGTGTGTGTCGACGCGCACACCCGGTCCGCCGGGCGGATGATAGGCGGTGATCAAGCCGGGCGACGGCTGAAAATTGCGGCTCGGGTCTTCGGCGTTGACCCGGCATTCGATTGCATGGCCGCGCAGACGATGACCGTTCATCACGAACGAGAGCGGCGCGCCCGAGGCGACGGAGATTTGCTCCTTCACGAGGTCGAAGTTCGTGCACATCTCGGTGACGGGATGCTCGACCTGAATGCGCGTGTTCATCTCCATGAAGTAGAACGACCCATCCTCGTCGAGCAGGAACTCGATCGTGCCGGCGCCCACGTAGCCGATCGAGCTCGCCAGCTTCACGGCGGCATCGCCGATGTCCTGCCTGAGCGTCTGATCCACCACCGGTGACGGGGCTTCCTCGACCAGCTTCTGATGCCGTCGCTGAACGGAGCAGTCGCGCTCGCACAGGTGCATCACCTTCCCGTGCGCGTCACCCATGATCTGGATTTCGATGTGCCGCGGCCGCGCCAAATACTTTTCGATGTAGACCTCGCCGGATCCGAACGCGGCGAGTGCTTCCTGTTTGGCGAGCGTGAACGCCTGCGCGAACTGGTCCGCGTCGACGGCGACGCGCATGCCCTTGCCTCCGCCGCCCGCGGCCGCCTTGATGATGACGGGAAATCCAATCTCTCCCGCCACCTGTTGGCCGGCTTCGGGCGATTCGACGGGTCCGGGGGAACCGGGGACCGTGGGAACACCCTGCGCCTTGGCGAGCGATCGCGCGGCCGCCTTGTCGCCCATCTGGCGGATCTGGTCGGGGCTCGGTCCGATGAATGCGATGTTGGAGGCGCTGACCTTTTCAGCGAATTCAGCATTTTCGGCGAGGAAGCCGTAGCCGGGATGAATCGCGTCGGCGCCGGTGATTTCGGCTGCGGCGATCAGGCGCGGGATGTTGAGATAGCTGTCGCGGCTGGGCGCGCGGCCGATGCAGACGTCGTCATCAGCGAAGCGGACGTGCAGCGACTCACGGTCGGCTTCGGAATACACCGCCACCGTCTCGACGCCCAGCTCCTTGCACGCGCGGATCACCCGCAGGGCGATCTCCCCGCGGTTCGCGATCAGCACTTTCTTGAACATCAGGGCGTCAGCTCGATCGCCCCGGCCGCGTCGGCCCCGCCCAGCCGGTTCCCCGAGGAATCGACGCCCGACACCTTCAGCGCGAACTCGCTCGGGTTCGACGCATAGAAGATCGCGCTCTCGTAGCTGATCACACCCTGCTGGTACCAGTGGAACAGCGACTGGTCGAAACTCTGCATCCCGTATTGAATCGAGCCTTCGGCGATCAGGTCGGGGATGTTGAGCTGCTTGGAGAGATCGCGGATGTTGTCGGCTACCGCTGCGGTGTTGATGAGCACCTCCGACGCCGGCACCCGACCGCGGCCGTCCTTGCGGGGCACGAGCCGCAGCGAGACGATGGCCTGCAGCGCGGTGGACAGGAGGTGACGGATTTCGTCGTGCTGGTGCGGCGGGAAGAACGAGATGACGCGGCTGACCGTCTGCGTTGCGTCGGTCGTGTGCAGCGTCGAGAACACCATGTGCCCGGTGTCGGCCGCCTTGAGCGCGGTGTCCAGCGTCTCCATGTCGCGGATCTCGCCGATCAGGATCAGGTCGGGATCCTGCCGCAGGACGTGCCGCAGCGCCGAGTTGAACGTGAGCGTATCGTTGCCGACTTCCCGCTGCGAGATGTTGGCGTGCTGATCACGATGCAGGAACTCGATCGGGTCCTCGATGGTGATGATGTTGACCCGCCGGTTCGTGTTCACGTGGTTGATCATCGCGGCGAGCGCCGTGGACTTCCCCGACCCTGTCACGCCCGTGACGAGGACCAACCCCCGCGGCTTGAGCGCGATCTCCTCAAGGACTCCGGGCAGGTTCAGCTCGCGGATCTGCTTGACTTCGTAGGGAATCGCCCGAAACGCGAACGCCACCGTGCCGCGCTGCTGGTAGACGTTGGTCCGGAAGCGGCCGACGCCCGGCACCCCGATCGCAAAGTCCGCCTCCTTATGCTCGGCGAACTCCTTGACCTGACGCGGCGTCATGATCTGCTCCGCCAGCGATTTCAACTCCTCGGGCTTGAGGGGCGCAGTGTCGAGGGCCACCAGGTCGCCGTTGACGCGGATGGTTGCCGGCCGGCCGACCTTCAGCAACAGGTCGGATCCGTTGCGCTGCACCATCTGCGTGATCGCTTGTTTGAAGTTGAATGCCGGCAGATTGCTCTGCGTCGCCTCACCCATGCGGATCCACCCGGAAAAGGACCTGGCCGAATTCCACCGGCTGCGCGTTTTGCGCGGCAACTTCCCGAATCACACCCGTGACTTCAGACTCGATCTCGTTCATGATCTTCATCGCTTCGATGATGCAGACGACCTGCCCTACGGTCACCCGGCTGCCGACCTTCACATACGGCTGCGCGGCGGGCTCGGGAGACTGGTAAAAGGTGCCCACCATGGGCGACTTGATCTCAAGGTACTGGGGACCCTGGGAGGACGGCGATTCCCCAGTCCCCATTCCCCGTGACGCCGGGACAGGGGACTGGGGAATGGTCGTCGGTTGCGTTACGACGATGTGTCCACCGCTCGCATTCGTCCCATGACCCGCCTTCGACACCCGAACCGACGACCATGCGCCAAACAGGCCGCGCCGGATCTCGATGGCTCCCACTTCCGGCGCGTCCTTCAAGATCTGCACGATCTGCGCGATGATGTCGAGCTTCATACCGTGAAGATACCCCCCGAGAGGCCCTACACCAGTTCCACGAGATCCGTACAGCCGTCGGTCAAGAGCACCGGTCCGTCAGCGGACAGATGCACGTCATCCTCGATGCGAACGCCGCCGCGTCCCGCGACGTAGACACCCGGTTCGATCGTCACCACGGCATTCTCGGGCAACGGATCCGCGCTGGTGCGCGCGAGCCGCGGCGCTTCATGGACCTCGAGGCCCACGCCATGTCCCGTCGAATGTCCGAACGCAGCGCCGAAACCGCGCGCCTCGATCGGGTCGCGCGCCAGCGCGTCCGCTTCGCGCCCGATCATGCCCGCTCGCACCCCCGCGCGCGCGCGCTGCTGCGCTTCCTGCACCAGGTCGTACAGCGCGCGTTGCGCATCATCCGCGCGCGCGCCGACGACAACGGTCCGGGTTACGTCGGCGCAGTAGCCGTCCACCACGGCGCCAAAATCGAGCAGCAGCCATTCACCGGCGGCCACCGTCCGCTGGCTCGTGTGCGCGTGGGGCAGCGCACTCCGCGGCCCACTCGCCACGATCGTGGGGAACGGATGGGCCTCGCTGCCGTGGCGGCGGAGCGCACATTCCAGGACTCCCGCGACTTCGAGCTCCGTCTGACCGGGCCGCACAGCGGTGAGCGTCTCTCGTAGTGCCTCGGCGGCAAGCTTTCCCGCTGCGCGAATCGCAGCCACTTCGCCTGGATCTTTCCGCACGCGCAGCCGCTCGACCAGCTCACCCGCTGGCTTCCAACGCCACGCGCTCGCGACCGGGCTGGACAGCCGTTCCGCCTCTTTCACGGTGAGGGCATGGGCCTCGAATCCGATGAGGCCTCCCCTGCCGGCCTGCGTGCTACCACCGAGCTCTTTGAAGAGCCGATCCCAAACGCTGACGCCCTCGATTTCGACCCTTGCGACGGCGCCAGATTGCTGGCGCGCCTGCTCGTCGTAGCGAAAGTCGGTCACCAGGAGCAGCGCACCGCGTGTCGCCACCGCCACGCCCGCCGAGCCGCTGAAACCCGTGAGATACCGGATATTGGGTCGCGACGTGACGAGTAGTGCATCGAACCCTTCTGCCTCGAGGAGCGCAGCGAGTGCCGCCTGGCGTTCGGGACGCCTATCGTGACTTGATATGAGCGACCAACCCCTCGAGTCCCAGGCGATAGCTGTCCGCCCCGAACCCCGTCACGACACCGACCGCGAGATCCGCGAGCAGCGAGCGCCGCCGCTCCGGTTCGCGCGCGAAAATATTCGAGAGATGGACTTCGACGAACGGCACGCGCACCGCGAGCAGCGCGTCACGGACGGCGAGACTCGTGTGCGTGAACGCCGCAGCATTGATCAGCGCGCCGTCCGCCTTCCCTTTGAGACCCTGAATCGCGTCGACGAACTGGCCTTCGTGATTGGTCTGGACCCAACTGCATTTCACGCCGAGTGCCCGCGCCGATGCTTGCGTCGCGCGCTCGATCTCCGCCAGGCTCGCACTGCCATACAACTCCGGCTCGCGCTCACCCAGGAGATTCAGATTCGGGCCGTTCAACACGGCGACTATGATTTCAGTTTTTTGAGCCACTGCTGAAACTGGTCCGCCTCAGCCTCATCCTCGGGAGGCCGTTGGCTGCGGCCGGATGACCGCCCCCCCCCCGCGGCCGGTGTTTTGGCACTCGCCGTGTCCGGGGCGGGACCTGACGTGGCTCCGCCCTCTTTTCCGCCGGCGAAGAATTCATCGAAGGAGAAGCCGGCGGTTTGTGCGCCCTCGGGCGCAGCGCTGCTCGGTTGCGCGTTCGAACGGCGCGCGGCTTCCTCGCCAAACACCGAATCGAGCGAGATGTGATCTTGCGCCGGACGCGATGGCTCGCCCGGTGACGGATCGGCGACGTCAAACGCCGCGGCGAGCGTACTGTGCTCGACCGGTGCCGGCGACGGAGGAGGAGAAGGCGCACCCCGCCCGGACCAGATTCCCTTGAGAAACGCTTGCGCGGAAACGCCAGAGCCCTTTTTCCCCCCAGGCGAGAGCTGCTCGACTTTGCTCTTGAGCTTGGGATCGTTCGGTCGTTGCGCCAGGAGCGCTTGATACACGCGCAGCGCGTCCTGCTGGTGCCCCTGCTTCAGATAGAGCTCCGCCATCGTCTCGGTCAGGACGGGCTCCGCGCGCGACAGCGTCGCCGTGTCAGCGGCGCCGTCATCGTCGGAGGGCACGCGCGCCTTCGCTTGCGGCGCAGGCGGGGGGGCCGGGGGGGGCGGGGGGGGAGGTCGCGGAGCGGGCGGCGGCGGTGCAGGACGTTTCATCTCATCGTCGGGCATGATGAGCGGTAGATCGACCTGCGGGAGCGACTCGTCCAACTCAGGACCGGCACCCGTGGGCTCGGGAGCGTCGAGCTTGAACATCCCGCTGCCCTCGTACTGCGTACGCGCGAGGCCTTCAATCTCCACCTGCTCGATCTCCTGGGCGTTCAGCTCGACATCTTCCTGGACTTCAAGACCCTCCGCCTTCGCGGCCGCGTGAGCGGATGGATTGAAGCTGATCGGCTGCTCGAGATTCTCGACGTCGGGCGACGGCGCCGCACCCGAAGCGCTCGGCCTCGGCTTCAGCGTTGTTTCGACCTTCTCCTCGTGCTCGATCGCGAAGTCCGGCTTGTCCATCGCGGCAGTCGGGGCTTCCGTGGCCTCGACAGGTTTAGTGGTCACCTTTCCTTTCGCGCGCGCCAGCGCTTCCGCCGCGTCCCCATTCATCGGGTCTGCGTTCAGCAACCGCGCCAGCCACACGACCTCCTCTTCGTATTTCCCGTTCCGCTCGGCGAGCTCGGCGAGACCGCGGAGGGCGATGATATTCTCGCCGTCGAGCTCGAGAACGTTCTTGAAAACGCCGAGAGCGGAAGGGTCGTCTTTCTTGTCGACGAGGCAGCGGGCGTAGACGATGTAGGCGCTGACGTAATCGGGGTGGAGCTTGAGGCCGTTCTGGCAGAGGTCGATCGCGTTATCTATAAGCCCCGCTTTGCGATAGGCATCCGCAAGCGGCGCAAAATTGCGTCCCTTGGGGTTGTCCCGAAAGCGCGCTTCGAGCTTGTCGATCTCGCTGGTGTAGGCCACAGCGCTCCGTAAGTCTATGTGGGGATTGGGCGAAGATAGTGTTCCGCCGCCGCTGCTGTCAAATGACCGGCGGTTCTGTGCGCTTGAGTTTGTTCGTTGTCGTTTTTAGACTTATGCCCCTTCCCACCCTTTGTACTGGAGTTGTCGCAGTGGCCTTGATGCGCACGATGCACGCGAACGCGAAGTGGGTCTTTTACATCCTCGCCATTTCGTTTGTCGCCTGGTTGGCCGTCGGTCAGGTGATGAGCATCCTCGGTCCCAGCGGTAACGTCGTCCTCCGCGTCAATGGCAGAGAATACCAGATCAACGAATACCAGCAGCGCGTGCAGGTCGCGACGGAGCAATACCGGCAGCAGACGGGCGCGGCGCCGATGACGCGCGAGGACGAGCAGCAGATCGGCGACCAGGTCATCAATCAGATGGTGCAGGAGACGTTGCTGCAGCAGGAGTATCGGCGTCTCGGCATTCGCGTCAGCGATGACGAAGTGCGCGAGATCGCGGCGACATCGCCGCCGCCCGAGGTGATGCGGGATCCGCAGTTTCAGACCGACAGCCAATTCGATATCCGCAAGTGGCAGCAGTTCCTGAGAACGACGACCGATCGGCAGCTGCTCGCCCAGATCGAGACGATGTACCGCGATCAGATTCCGCGCATCAAGCTGGCGCAGTACCTCACGGCGGACGTGTACATGTCGGACGCCAAACTCTGGCGGATCTACAAGGATCAACACGATTCGGTAACCATCGCGTCGCTCGCGATCTGGCCCTATGCCATCCCGGACTCTTCGCCGATCAGCGATGCCGAAATCGCCGCGTACGTGGCCAAACACCCCGACGATTTCAAGCGTCCCGCCATCGCGTTCGTCCGCTTCGTGGCGTTGCCGCGCCTGCCGAACGCCGCCGATAGCGCGGCCGCGCGCGCTCATGTCGCACGCGTGCGCGCCGAGCTCGCCCGCGGCGCGAAGTTCGAGGACGTCGCCAAGCGCGAGTCGAGCGATACCGTCAGCGGGCATCGCGGTGGCGAGCTCGGCTGGGTGAAGAAAGACGATCCCAGCTTCGACGCCCAATTCCGTGCCGGGATGCGCAATCTTAAGCCGGGACAGGTGTCGGCTCCCGTGGCCACGCAATTCGGCTTTCACCTGATCCGCATCGATCAGATCAAAGGCGATTCCGTCAAGGTTCGTCACATTCTCATGCCGGTCAGCCTGCAAGGCGCGCACCTCGAGCAGGTCGAGGCGCGGGCTGATACGCTCGAACGGATTGCGGCCGAACGGACCAGTCCAACAGTGCTCGACAGTGCGGCACGCCGCTTGGCGCTGCAGGTGTCGCCGACGTATCAGATCATCCAGGGCGAGCGCTTCAATCTGGGCCGCTACGTGATTCCCGACGTCAGCGTGTGGGCGTTTGAAGCGCCGATCGGCGAAACGAGTCCCGTGATCGAGGGACAGGCAGCGTACTACGTCTTCCGTCTCGACTCGCTCGTTCCGGCAGGCGTGCCGCCGATTGCCCAGATTCGGGATCGCGTGAGCAGCGTCGTGCGGATCGACAAGCAAAAAGCCTTGGCGCGTCGCCGCGCCGATTCGCTCGCCACGCTGCTCAAGGGCGCTCCCGACTTGACGGGCGCGCAGCGCTTCGGTCCGTTCACCCGTCTGCGGCCACCCAGTTATCTGGGCCGCGAGCCGGTGCTCGTCGGTACTGCGTTCGGCCTGCGCATGGGCGAGCGGAGTGGTGTGATCGAGGGAGAGGGCGGCTACTTCATCATCCAGTCGCTGTGGCGCAAGAGTGCCGACTCGACCGCGTGGCTGAAACAGCGCGATGCGCAGCGCACGCAGCTGCGTCAGGCGGTGCAGCAGGCGCGCATTCAGCAGTATCTGGACGGGTTACGCGCCAAAGCCAAGATCGTCGACCGGCGCAAAGACCTCTTCAAATCGCAGGCGGCGGCGACCCTCGATTAGAAGAGCGACCGCGCGAACAGGTAGGCAATCACCACGCCGACGACGGCGAGCAGCGACACGTCCAGCCCGATCGGTCCCAACGTAATCGACATCACGAGCAGGTCGAGGTGAAACGGCCCGATGGTCGGCGTCACCGACCAGGTGAACACCTCGCGGGCAGGTCCCTGTGGCAGAAAGCGCCGCAAGAAGGCGTGCAGCAATCCGCCCACGACGAAGCCTATCGCAAGCACGCCGATATAGAAGGCGGGGCGACGCGGACCGTGCGGCACAGCTTAGCTGCGCCGCTCCACGGCGTATGCGATGCTCCCCTGTAAGGCGTCGCGGGCCGGCGATGGCGGCAACACATCCAGCTCGCTTTCGGCCTGTTGAGCGAGGTCGAGCGCGCGCTGCCGCGCCGTCTCGAGCCCGCCTGCCGCCTCCACGAGCCGGATGACCTCGGCCACCAACTCGTCGCCCGGCTCCGCCGTCTCCATCAGCTGCGCCACGACGCGGCGGTCGTCCGGGGTCATGCGCACGAGCGCGACGATCAACGGCAGGGTCACCTTGTGTTCGCGAAGATCGAGTCCTGACGGTTTCCCCGTCACAGCCTCGGGCTCCGTGTAATCGAGCAGGTCATCGGTGATCTGGAAGGCCATGCCGAGCAGCATGCCGAACCGGGCCAGCGCCTGGCGGAAAGCGTCAGGGGCAGCGAGCGCGCCGACCTCGCAGGCGCCCGACAGCAGCGAGGCGGTCTTGGCGCGAATCAGCGCGTCGTATTCCCCCTCGCCGTATGCGAGCTTGTCGAGGGCTTCGAGCTGGCGCATCTCGCCGACCGTCATCTCGTTGGTGACGCGCGCCAGCACGCGCAACGCCTCATGATCGTCGAATCGCACCAGCTCAATGATGGCGCGAGAGTAGAGATAATCACCCATGATCACGGCGATCTGGTGTGAGAACAGCGCGTTGATCGTCGGCAAGCCGCGGCGCAGCACGGAATGGTCCACCGAGTCGTCGTGCACCAGGGTGGCGAGATGGATCAGCTCGACGATTGCCGCCAACGTCACGGCACGTTCGTCATTGCATCCGGCGGCCTTGTTACTGAGAAGCAACAACGTCGGCCGGAACAATTTCCCCTTCATTTGTAACAGGTGATCGTTCACTTCACTGACGATGGGGAAATCGGCGGCAATCACGCGGCGCAACTCTCCGACGACCTGCTCGAGCTCGCCTGCGACGGGGCGCTGGACATCGAGCAGGCTCACACGAGCGACCTGTTGACTCACGTTATTTCGCCTTGGCCAGCGCTTTGACGCGCTGTTCGGCGTCGAGGAAGCGGATGTCGACCGCAAAGACGCGGCCGTAAAGATCGCGCGCATCGGCCTTCTTGCCCTGTTGCTCCAGCGCGCGGCCCAGCCAGTACAGCACGCCTAAGCGCTCCTGATCACCGGATGCGGGGAGATCCAACCCGCGGCGCAGGATCGATTCCGCGACGCCGTAAGCGCCCTTCTCGAAGAAGCAGATTCCCAGCATCTCCGAGGTGCGCAGCTTGCCTTCAGGCGCACGCAGCGCTTTTTGCAGCTCCGCGATCGCCTCGTCCAGCAGGCCCATCTCCTTGAATGCGACGCCCAGATCGTAGTGAGACTGGAAATCGGTTTCGTCGATGTTCTCGTCGATTCCCTGCTTGAAGCGCGCCAGCATGTCGTGAAAGTCCTGCTCTTCATCGCCGGTGGGCTCCTCATCGGCGACGGTCATCCGCGTGTCCTTGGCCGGCGCACCCTCATCTTCCTCGTCGCTGAGCATCGAGCCAAGATCAACGAAGTCGCCGTCCAGCGTCGCTTCGTCGCGGACTTTCATTTTCGCGTCTTTCGCCTTGACTTTGCCTTCCGGCTTGGACGGCGCGACGGAGGGCGCGAGCATCGAGAGCGCGGCCTTGGCGCGCTCGTTCTTGGGATCATGCTCTGCGACGCGTGCGTACACCGCGCGTGCTTTGTCGGGGAGGTCTGAGCGCAGCAACGCGTCCGCAAGCTCGATGTACGCGTCGACCAGCTTTGCTTTGTCTCCCGCCTTGAACGAGTACTCGACGGCCTTCTGACGATGGCGCACGCTGTTGGGGTCGAGGTGCAAGACCTCGTCGACGAGATCGCGCGCCTGGGCGAGATTGCCGGCGTTTTCGAAGCCCGCGGCCGCCAAGTCCAGCTCTTCGATGCCGCGGTCGCGCTCGCCCTGCTCGATGAGCGCCTCGCCCAACGCCTGGTGGGCTTCGGGATCGTCCGGATTGTCCGCAACGCGTGACTCGAGTTCCTCGATGCCCGGCGCAGCGGGCGTCTGCTCGATGTTCGAGAACACGAGCGAGCCCGTTTGGTCGCCGTGCGTGCGAATCTCATCGATTCCCAGATCGATGAATCCCGAACGCCGTCCCGGCGCGATCGACGTGTCATCCTCAGTCTGAATGAAGCCCGGCTTCACGGGCTGATCGTCGATGTCGTGCGCGGCATCGGTCACCGAGCTCTCGAAATCGGGTTCGAGCTCGAGCGGCGGTACCTCGACGACCGTCTTGCGCTTCCCCGGTCCCCCGCCTCCACCTGGTCTCGATGCTGGATTCGGCGCAGACGGCCGCTTCGGGACAAAGGGCTTCACGCGCAGCGGCTCGGGCGCCGGCTTGCCCACCGGCGAACGGCCGAGGGGCTTCATCTTCGGCGGAGGCGGGGGCGCGGTTTTTTTCTTCTCCGGAGTGGGCGCGACGTCGATGTTGCCTTCCAACACCAAATCCGCGTCCTCCAGACCCGGCACGACATCCTCTGCTACGGCGTCGTTAGTGACCGTCGGCTCGAGCTCCGCCATCGATTCGAGCTCCAGGTCGGCGGGGTTCAGCTCTTCGCGGATGGATGGCGTCTTCGGCGTGGTGGACCTCATCTGGCCGAAGTCCGCATGCGTGGTCTCCAGGCCCTCGAGCATGCCGCTCGTACCCGCCGCTGGCGCTTCGTCGATGAGGCTCGTCGTCTCGATCTGCAGCGACTCGTCGGGCTCCGGCACGACTTCTTCGATCAACCGCTCCGCCACCGGAGGAGGAGTAGGAGCAACGGCCTCAGCGGGCGGAGCAGGAGGAGCTTTGGCACCGCGCGGCTCGTCGAGGTCGAGAAAAACCAAGCTCGATGTTTTGCGTTTGCCCGATTTCGACACGTCATCGTCTGCATGGGGCGCCGACTTCGGTGCCGCCGTGCTGACACGCGATCCAGCGGCCGAGGCGCGCTTGCCAGGATCGGCGCCGTACATCTTGAGGTGCTCGGCCAGCATTTCCCGCAGACTCTCGCTCTCGGGCGAGATGTCCGTGAACTCCTTCAACGCCGCAAACGCATGCTCGATTTTGCCGACCTTCTGCATCCGTTGGGCGTACTCGACGAAATTTTGCTTCGCCTCGCCGATGAAGCCCTTGGCCGCGTAGAGCTTCGCCAGCTTCAGGTAGGTCGCCTGCCGCGCCGGCGCGTTGCGCAGCACCTTGTTGCACATCGCGATGGCGTTGTTGTGAAAACCCAGCTCGGCGTATTTGTCGACTGCCTGGTCGTAATAGTCGGCCGCCTGGCCGGGATCCTTGAGCTTGATGAACAGGTCGCCGATGCGGTTGTAAATCGAGAGGTCGGGGTCCCCTTCGGACTGCTGGTTGTTGAGCGCCTCGAGCCAGATCTCGATGGCCCTCTTCGGGTCCTTAGCCTCGAGACCCTTGGCTTTTTCTTTGAGCTGCTCGAGCTTCGACATGGGAGCACTAAGATATCGGGGCCATCCGGGGCGGACAAGCCGAACCCGCTGTCCAGACGGCGCTTACGACGTTGGCCCCCATCCAATACGCTATCTCCCGCCAGTCGTCCACGGCCGCAACGACGAGGTCGGCGACGCAGCCTGCCGCGATTTGACCACGGTCCGCCGCCAGCCCGAGCGCGGCGGCGGCATTGATCGTCACCGCCGTCACAGTTTCGGCGTGACGTAGCCCAAGTTGCGAGACACCGAGTGCCATGACGAGCGGCAAGCTCATGGTCGGCGAGGTTCCTGGGTTGTAGTCGGTCGCGAGAGCGACCGCGGCCCCGGCCTCGATCAGGCGCCGTGCGGGTGCCTGCGACTTCTTCCCCAGGAAGATCATGGTCGCGGGCAACAAGACTGCCACCGTCGAGCTGCCGGCAAGTGCGGCGATCCCCCGGTCCGAAATACTGGCGAGATGATCGGCGGACAGCGCTCCTAGGTCGACCGCGAGCTCGGCGCCACCGGAACCCTCGAGCTCGTCGGCGTGCAACTTCACCGCGAGACCATGGGTCCGCGCGGCGCTGAGGATTTGGCGGCTCTCGGCGGGACTGAACACTCCGGGCTCGCAGAAGACGTCGCAGCTCTTCGCCAGACCTTCGCGTGCGACGGCGGGGATCATTGCCTCACACACGAGCCGCACGTAGGCAGCGCGATTACCGCGGTATTCGGGTGGGACCTCATGCGCGCCGAGGAACGTCGGCACCAGCGTCGCCGGAAGATCGCCAGCCAGTCGCCGGATCACCCGAAGCTGTTTCAGCTCCGCTTCCAGCTCGAGTCCGTAGCCTGACTTCACCTCGATCGTCGTTGCGCCATGCGCCAATAACTGGGCGAGTCGTGCCCGGGTGAGCGCCTCGAGCTCGGCGGCGGAACGAGCGCGCACGTCGCGCACCGATTGCAGAATGCCGCCGCCCGCCGCGGCGATCGCCTTATAGTCTACGCCGAGCGCGCGGCGTTCGTGGTCATCGAGCCGCGGCGCGCCGAATACGGCGTGCGTATGACAGTCGATGAATCCGGGAAACATGACGCCGCTGACCTCGACGACTTGTCCGGACGAGGCGGGAGCCTCAGAACGCGGACCGACCCAGGCGATGCGCTCGCCGTCGATCAGGACAGCCGCATCGCGCAGCACTTCGACATCGGCCATCTCGCGCCCGCGTCGCGCGCGCGCAGGACCACGGCAGGTGACGACCTGGCGCGCGCCGACGAGCAGCGTCTTCAGTCGAGATTCTCACGCATGGGAAGACGGATATGATGGCTGCGCGCCGTCTCGATGGCTTCCGGATAGCCGGCATCGGCATGACGCGCGATTCCCAGACCGGGATCGTTCGTCAGCACTCGCTCGAGCCGCTTCCCCGCTGCCGGCGTGCCATCAGCGACGATCACCTGCCCCGCGTGCAGTGAGTTGCCGATGCCGACACCGCCGCCGTGGTGGAACGAGACCCACGACGCTCCGGACGCGGTATTGAGTAACGCGTTCAGGATCGCCCAGTCGGCGATGGCGTCGGAACCGTCGCGCATCGCTTCCGTCTCGCGAAACGGCGAGGCGACCGATCCGGTATCGAGATGATCGCGCCCGATCACGATCGGCGCCGACAGCTCCCCGCGTCGCACCAGATCGTTCAACGCGACGCCAAAGCGCGCGCGCTCCCCTTGACCCAGCCAACAGATGCGCGCGGGCAATCCCTGAAATGCCACGCGCTCTTGGGCCAATGTGATCCAGCGACGCAGATGCTTGTTGTCAGGAAAGAGCTCCAGCACGAGCTCGTCGGTGCGCCGGAGATCGGCAGCATCTCCGGAGAGGGCGACCCAGCGAAATGGCCCCTTCCCCTCGCAGAACAGGGGTCGGATGTACTCCGGCACGAAACCGGGGATCGCGAACGCGTCGGTCACACCGGCGTCACGCGCCTCGGTGCGGATGTTGTTGCCGTAGTCGAACGTGACGGCGCCGGCAGCCTGGAAGGCGAGCATCGCTCGCACGTGCACCGCGATGCTCTCGCGCGCTCGGCGCACGTACTCGCCCGGGGAAGTGCGCCGCAATTCGGCGGCGGCGGTGAGCGTCAAACCGGCGGGGATATACCCGCTCAGTGGATCGTGCGCCGACGTTTGGTCCGTCACCACGTCGGGCCGGAAGCCGCGCCGAACCAGCTCGGGCAACACGTCGGCGCAGTTTCCAATCAACCCGATGGACACAGCGGTTCCGCGTCGCCGAGCGTCCTCGCACCACGCGAGCGCCTCATCGATCGAAGCAGTGGAGCGATCGAGATAGCGGGTCTCGAGACGACGCTGCACGCGCGCGGGATCGACTTCCACGGCGAGACAAATCCCCTCGTTCATCGTGGCGGCCAGCGGCTGGGCGCCGCCCATGCCGCCTAATCCACCGGTAAGAACGATTCTGCCGCGCAGCGATTCTTGAAACCTGGCTTTTGCAACTGCGCCAAACGTCTCGTACGTGCCCTGGAGGATGCCTTGAGTCCCGATGTAGATCCACGAACCCGCCGTCATCTGACCGTACATGATCAGCCCGCGTCGCTCGAGGTCGCGAAACACTTCCCACGTCGCGAAGCGGCCCACGAGGTTTGCGTTTGCGATCAGCACCCGCGGCGCATCGGCGTGCGTCGTAAAGACACCGACGGGTTTGCCCGACTGCACGATCAGCGTCTCCTCGTCGCCGAGCGTCTGCAAGGTGCGACAAATCGCGTCGAACGACGGCCAATCCCGCGCGGCCTTCCCCGTGCCACCGTAAACGACGAGATCCTGCGGCCGCTCCGCGACGTCGGGGTCGAGATTGTTCATGAGCATTCGCAGCGCGGCTTCCTGCACCCATCCTTTGCACGACTTCGTCGACCCGCGCGGCGCGCGAATCGTGCGCGACGAGGAACGCGTCACGGCGCAAACCTGCCCGCACGGATATGCGCCGCGACCGTTTCGATGTCCGTGGTGAGAGGCCGGTCGGTCGCCAGCGCCGCCGAATCCTGACGGACGGCGGCATACAGGCGCGCCACCGCCTTCGCCGGGCGCAACGGCTTCAGGTATTCGAGCCCCTGCGCGCCCGCCAGCAGCTCGATGGCGATGACGCGCTCCGCGTTGCCGAGGATGCGCTGCGCCTTCCACGCCGCGCTCATCCCCATCGGCACGATGTCCTCCTGATTTCCTTCCGTGGGGATTGACTGAACACTCGCCGGTGTCGCCAGGATACGACAATCGGCGACAAGGGCCGCCGCGGCGATTTGCGCGGTCATGAACCCGGATTCCAGGCCCGGATCCCGCGCCAGAAAGGCCGGCAGTCCGGATGACAGATCGGGATTCACCACACGCTCCAACCGCCGTTCCGCGAGACCCGCCAGGGTCGTGAGCGAGATGGCGATCACGTCAAGCGCGAGCGCAATGGGCTGGCCATGGAAGTTCCCACCCGAGATCACGTCATCCCCGAACACGAGCGGGTTATCCGTCGCCGCGTTCAGCTCCGTCGTCACCAGCCGCTCGGCGAACGCCAGCCCCTCCCCGACGGCGCCGAGCACCTGCGGCGTGCAGCGCAACGAATAGGCGTCCTGCACTCTGGGATCGTTCTCGCGATGCGATTCACGGACCTCGCTATCAGCGAGGAGGTCGCGGAGTAAGGCGGCGGATCGCTGTTGCCACGGATGCGGGCGGGCGTCGTGGATGCGCGCGTCGAACGGATCGGGGGAGCCGCGTACGGCCTCGAGGCTCATCGCCGCCGCCGCGTGCGCCGCGCGCCACAGCATCCAGGCGTCGCTGACCAACAGCGCCGCCAGGCCGGTTTGGGCCTGCGTCCCGTTTACGAAGGCAAGGCCCTCTTTCGGCTCGAGCGCGACCGGCTTCAAGCCCTGCGCCGTCAGCGTTCGTCCGTCCTCTCCCTCGCCGATCATCGCCAGCGCAAGGTGAGAGAGCGGCGCGAGATCACCGGAGGCGCCCACGCTCCCCTGAGACGGGACCCGCGGGTGAACGCCGCGGTTCAGCATCTCGATGAGCAGCTCGGGCAGCACCGGGCGCACGCCGCTGGTGCCGCGCATCAGCACATTGGCACGGAGCACCATCATCGCGCGCACGGCATCGACGCTCAGTGGGTCGCCGACGCCGGATGCGTGGCTGCGGATCAGATTGAGCTGGAGCTGCCGAGCTTGTTCGGGCGGGATACGGACGTGGGCGAGCTTTCCAAAGCCGGTGTTCACGCCGTAGATCGTCTGGCCGCGCGCCACGGCAGCCTCGACTACTTTCCGCGACTCCGCGACGGCCTTGAGCATTTTCGGGTCGAGCGCAACGGACACGTTGCGCCGCGCGACGGCGACGACGTCATCGATGGAGAGCGACCGGCCGTCGAGTGTGACTGACCCCGCCATGGGGTCCAAAGCTAAGGCGCCGGAGTGGCTATTGACACTCCGGCGCCTTGTCTTCGTTGCCGCTATTTCGACCCTGGAACGACCGAACCGGTTGGCAGCGATGTCGTGAGGCCGGCTCGCATCAGGAGCTCCGGATTTCCGATGTCCGTCTGGAAGCTCCAGTCGAAAATCAGATAGTCACGCCCGACGTGCGTGATCCGCAAGGCGCCGTAACGGAGCGTCGTGCCTTCAATGATCTGGAAGACGTAGCCGTAGCCGGGTACCGCCTGGATCATGTTCCGCGAGTAGCCGGAGGCCGGCGCGAAGTCGATCGACGTCAGATCGGCGATCGGGCTCGTACCGTAGACCTGCATGCTGGTGCCGCTGAATCCGGGAACCAGCCACAGCGTGGAATCCGTCGGATCGCGGTGCACCCAGAAGTCGACGGAGCTGCCGTGCCCATCGACGACCAGCCCAAGCTCGGACGTTTGGGCGAGGCCGTCGCCGTTGACGTCCTGCCAGAAGCGGAAGCCGGACTGCGCGCCGTTCGCTTCAATTGCGTACACGAGCGTATTGCGGGCGTCGGGACGTGGCGTGTCCTGGTGTAGCGGCGACCAGAGACTCTCGTACCCTTCGCGGCTTACCGCCGAGACTCCGAAGCACCGCGGCACACCATTCCTCAAGGCGCTCGCGAGGAATTCGGGCGCGACGGTCGTGCCTTCCAGTAGCCAGTTGGCGTCGCAGAGACCTGTATCGAGGTTGTACGCGGTACTGTAGATGCGATACCACTTGAAGCGCGTCGGCGCGCTGGCGTAGGAGGTGTCATCCCACTGAAGATGGATTGCCCCGTTCAACGAGATCGAGGACAACCACGCCGGCGCGACGAGCTGCAGCCGCTCGTCAACGGTGATCGCGTTGCTGTACCCGCTTTCGCCACCATTCGCGTCGACGGCAGTAACGACGTACTGCAGGTCGGGCACGCCATTGTCGTGGAAGGTGTTCGACGTCGTTGCGCCCCGCAGTCCAAACGCGGCGCTGGTGGAGGCGCGCGAGTAAACGCGATAGTTGGCAAGATTAGCATCGGTGACGTCATCCCAGATGAGCAGGATTCCGAGCGGGCGATTGGGATCGCCGCTCGGCTCGAGCTGGTAGGTCAGATTCGCTGGCGTCGACGGACCGCCTCCTGGAGCGACCAACTCGCTCCGGCAAGCAACCGCGACCAGCACCAACAACGACAAGAGGTAGCGCATGGGAGCCTCGGACGGAGGTTGCCCCGGGTGTACGCACGCGCTATGCCTCAAGCGAAGTACTGAATTCTTCGTGAGTTAGCGCAGCGTTCCGAGTTGGATTGTCTCCGCGAGAGGACAGCGATCAGCGCACGTAGGTGCGTTGATCGTAGTCGAACTTGATGTCGGGCTGATCGGTGAGGGTGATGTTGAAGGCAAAGGAGAGATTCCCAGTACTCGTCTTGCCGAAGACGAAGCTCGCACGCCAGCGCCGCAGGTCGCGCTGCAGGCTCACGGCGTGATACGCAAACTGGCGCGTGACCAGATCGTAGGATGTGCCCCAATTTGCCGTCCAGTTGCGCGTCGGGCTGAAAGTCAGCTGCATCTGCGCGGTCTGCTGGCCGGCGAGATGACGTGTGGCTGCCGTCGTATCGCCGCGGTTGCGTGAGCTCGAAAACTGAACGGTGAGAGAAAAGTTTCCGCCGGCTCCTCCGCCTATGCCTCCTGCACTATACGGTGACCCGAACGGTTCACGTGAGGCGCCCTGATAGCGACGGAACTCGTCGGCGCGGGGTCCTCCTGGAAGCTGTTCACCGGTCGTGTCGGTCGCCGGCTTGGGTGCCACCGCGCGCGGGCGCAGGCCGAGTAATCGCCCGAGCCCGGCGATCGTGTTTGGACCGATCGAGAACGAAGCCGAAACGTTCTGCAGGAATGGATCGAAGTGGGCCGAATCGGTCCCGACCTGGCCTGGGCCTCTCCACAGATCGTGCACGATGCTCAACTGAAATCCGGGCAGCAGGTCCGACAGGAACGTGTTGCTGAGCGAAGGGGTTTGCCATCCGACGCGGTGGGGCTGCTTCGCCTGCTCAAAGTTATAGCTGATGCCACTCGTGCTGATGCTCAACAGGCGAATCTTGCGCGGTTCTTTCTCAGCGGCGGTATCGCCGGCGGGTGGCTTCAGCTTGGCCTCGAAGTTCTGCGACAACCCGATGCTGATGGTCTGCTGTGGATCGCTGCGCGCATTCAGTGCCCGCCCGGTCGGATCGACGACGCGGGCGAATTCCTCCGAAACTCGTGCCCCTGGCGCATACTGATAGGTGATCTGCGGCGATATCGTATGCCGGATGCGCGAGAGCGGGCCGAACCCGGGGAAGAATCCGAAGAAGGTGGGCGATGCGCTGGCGGTAAAGGACAACCGCTTCCCTTGGTGCACAAACTGCCCTTTGGAAAACTGATTGCGGATCCAGAACGGCCCGGCGCCGGTCGTATTTACAATCGACACCCCGGGCTGGATTTTCCACGAGCCCGTGAGCAGCGGCGGCAGGTTGATGCCCGTCTGCCAATCGACGGTCGTTTGAAATGTCTCTCCGAACAACACGCGCCGCATTACCGTATCCCCAGGCGCGATGACTGCGGGAATAAGGAATTCCTGCCGGTCGTGCGTGAAGACGTCCAGTGCGGAGAAGTTATTCGCCCACGTCCACCGCCCGATTTGGATAGGCGTGCCGAATGTGAGACTGGTTGTCCGGTCGCTCCTGAAGAGGGGCAGGGTTCGTACGGGCGTCGTATCCCCGGGCAAAGCGGGAATGAGTAGCGAGCCGACGGATGTGTGGAAGTTCTGGGTGTTCGTGAAGGCAAAGGTGGGAGACCAGGTGATCGATGGCGTGATGGTCACGACCCGTGGCGCCAGGTGGATATCAGGAAGCGTCTGGTTAATCTGATCCTGGGACAGGTCCTGTCGTCGTGTCCCGCCGATGCTCAGGGTTCCCCACGAAAACTGCTTGTTGAAGCTCACGCTCGAAGACGCCGTAGAAGTGACTTGATACGGATTGACCGAGTTCCGCCTGATGATCGACGCGTTCGTGTAATACGTCACGTTCGCATTGAAGTCGGTCCGCGAATCGAAGCGCTGTGAGTGGCTCCACGAAATGCCCGTATTGGTCGAGTGCTGATCCAGCTGCGTGCTGTGCGTGTAGCTGAGTGACCCCTGCAAGAACCGGTCGAGCCAGCGGTATTGTGCCTGCCCGTGCATCGAGACGTACCGCCCAGCGTACCAATCTCCGGAAAACAGCACGTCCAGGTAATCGTTGACCGCGAAATAGTAGCCGAGGTCGGAAAAGTGGCGCGAATAATGCCGCGTGGGCCGGACCAGGTCGTTCAGGCCAAAATGCGGAAACAGAATGCCGCTGCGCCGGCCGCCGCGAATGTCCTGAAAGATGAAGGGCAGCCACATGATCGGCACGTCCCGGACGTAGAGCACGACCGGGCGCGCGATCATCGTGCGCTTGTTGATCCACTTCACCTGTACGGCAGCAAAATGATAATCGGGCACCGGCTGAGGATCCGACGTGAACTTCGCACCTCCCACGTACACCCGCGTGGATGCCGAGTCGAGAGAGATGTTACCGCGCACGTACCACTTCTTCCCACCCTGGTCAAAATCAGTGAGCGCCTCGTGCACGATGCCCCGTCGGGCGCACGTGTCGTAGTCCATCGGGTCCCCGACGAGCACGGTGTTCTTGTCGAAGAGCTTGGGGTCGCCGACCGCATTCAGCCGGCAGCTCGCCTGGTGGTAGCGAATCGAGTCGGCCTCGACTTGCGTTCCCTCGCGCTCGACGAACGCCTGCCTGCGCAGGAAGATCGTCTGGCTGTCGCCCTGCACCACGAGCGTCTCGGCCACGTAGCGGGTGATGCGGTAACCGGGCAACTTGAGCAACGAGTCGATCACGTGATCGGGAGTAGGAAAGGTGCGGCTCGGTCCGGTCGGCAGGCCGATTCGGCGCGCGGTTGCCGTGTCGACGCTGCCGTTTTGTCGCCCTGCCGTGTCCCCCATGATACGCCGTCGCGCCGCTGCGCTTGTGTCCTGCACCGGTCCGACCCGCGGCGCGGGAGGCGGGCGCGGGGGGCGCGGGGGGGGCGGAGGCGGATTCTGGGCAACCAGTGAGCCCGTCCCAAGCAGTAACAGCACGATGGTCGCCGCCGCCGTGCGACGCGCGCGCCGGCGGCTCGCGATCCACGCGCACCAGATGCTGATCTCATAGAGCAACAGCAGCGGAATGAGCATCAACAGCATGGAGAACGCGTCCGGGGGCGTAAGGATCGCCGCCAGCGCGGCAGCGATGGCGATCGCGTAGCGCCGCTGCCGCCCCAGGAATTCCGGCGTGACGACCCCGAGTGCCGCGAGAATCGTGATCACGAGCGGCAATTCCGTAATGAGACCGCATCCCACGACGAACGGCACCGCCATCCCGAAATACCGGTCGATCGTGATCATCGGGTTCAGATCGTAGCGCTGAAACCCGAGCAAGACCCGGAGAGCAGCCGGCAGCAGCCACTGGTAACACGCGATCGCGCCGATGAGAAACAGAAAGACGCCGACGACGAGCGCCGGCACGACGAGTCGCTTTTCACGCTCGTACAAGGCCGGCGAGAGAAATGCCCAGATCTGATAGATGACGACCGGTGATGCCACCAGGCAGCCCAGCGCGAACGCCACTTTCACCGTCAGCATGAACGGCTCGGCGGGACTGGTGAAGATGAGACGGCCGCCGGGCAGATAGGGAGCGATGGGACGTTTCAGCCACTCGATGACATCGATGCGGTCGAGCAGAAACCAGCCGACGACCGTCCCGATGACGATGGCAAGCAGGCTCCACAGGATGCGCCAGCGCAGCTCCTCGAGATGATCGAGAAACGGCATCTCACCGCGCGAAGGTCTGGGAGCCGGCGGGGGCGTCACAGTGTCAGCCACGAAGCCCCTCGGATGCTACGGTTTGAGGCGCTGCTGATTTTGACGCGCGAGATCGGCTTCGGGAGAGCGGGGATACCCGGCGATCACCCGGGCGTAATAGGTCCGCGCGGTCGCGCGGTCGCCGCGCTGCTCGGCGAGGAGACCGAGCTTGTAGAGGGCGGAGGCGGCGCGCGGTGAGTTGGGATAGTTCTTCACAACCTGATCGTACACCGCAGCGGCGGAATCGGGGGCGGCTTGCTCAAAGCTCTCCCCCACGTAAAACAGCGCGTCGGGAGCCCGTTCGTGCGTGGGGAAGACCCGTAGGAATTCGCGGAAGCCAAGACGCGCCGTGGCGAGGCTGCCACGGCGATACTGTTGCAGCGAGAGGTCGTACATCTGATCGGGACCCGGGCCCGCAGGTTTGCCGGACGGACCGACCGGCGCGCCGCCCGGGCCGACTGCGCCACCGGACGGTCCCGCATTGTCTTGCTGCTGGTTACGCGCTTCGATCCGCGAACGAAGCTCGGTCAGCCGCTGCTGACTCTGCCCGGTCAGCTCCTGCACCGACACCAGCTGCTGCTGCACCGACAGCAGCTCGGTGCGCAAGTCGCCGCGCATTTGCACGAGGTACGCCTGCTGCGTCGCCAATGCCTGCTGCAGCAGCCGGACGGCGGCCAGGATGGTGTCCCGTTCCGCCGCCCGCGCGGCATCACTCTTCGCGAGATCGGCGCGCAGATCCTGGACCTGGAGCTCGACTTTCCGGACGTCGCCTTTCAGCGCGCATCCGGCCAGGAGCCCCAGGGCCAGGACTACTGCGTTACGACGGGCGACGGAGGTTATCGCCACCACTGATGATTTCGAACTCGTCGCGCCGGTTCTGCGACCAGGCGGCTTCGTCGTGGCCCTGCGCGAGCGGTTTCTCCTCGCCCCACGATTGCGTCTCGATGCGGCTCGCGTCGATCCCGTGACTGACGAGGTACTGCTTGGCCGCCTGTGCGCGGCGATTGCCGAGCGCCAGGTTGTACTCGTCGGAGCCGCGCTCATCGCAATGCCCGGCGACGCGGATGCGGAGATTGGGGTTGGCCTGCAGAATCGCCACTTTCTGATCGAGGATCCCTGCATCTGCAGGACGGATGGTCGCCTTGTCGTAGTCGAAGTGGGTCATCGTCGCCAGCGTGGCGCGCACTTCTTCGGTCGTCCGGCCGAGTGCGGCGAGCGAATCCGCCTCGCGCTGGTGAGCCACACGTTCCGCTTCCTCGCGCGCGCGCCGGTCCGCCTCGGCCTGCGCCGCGGCGATCGAGTCCTGCCGCGCCTTCTCGGCCGCTGCCGCCGAGTCCGCGTTCGGTTGCGGAGCCACCTGCGGCGGCGGGTTCGAGGAACACGCGCCCGCCCCGATGGCGACGCCGAGGCCAATCACGAGGAGCAACGATACCGATTTCATCCTGTCTCTCCGATCAGGGGGTGGAAGAAGGAGCCTCCGAAAGCCGTGGAGACCAAGCCGGCAACCGTGCGCCGCTCTGCTGCAGTAGCGGCCGGATACGGCCGGTTTCAAGATCGATGATCCACAACTGGCGGTAGCCTGACCGGTCGGACACGAAGGCGAGGTGACGACTGTCGGGCGCCCAGGTCGGATCCTCGTTGCGCCCCACCGAGGTGAGCTGACGGACCGTACGCGTGCGTACGTCCAGCACGAACACCTGCAGCGTCCCTGCCACGTCCCGGTGAAATGCCACCGATTGCCCGTCGGGCGACCACTCCGGTGCGTTGGACGCGCCGGTGACGCCATAATCGAATGGAGCGAACAACTGCTGATCCGTTCCATCGGCCGCCATTACATAAATCTGCGGCAGACCCGGGCGCGTCGAGACAAACGCGATGCGTTGTCCGTCGGGACTGAACGTCGGGGACAAGTTGTCTGAAAAGTGCCCTACGGTCAAGCGCCGTAAACAACAGTTGTTCTTGACGTTAATTGTGTAGACGTCGGTGCCTTCTTCCGTAGCCCGACTGAACGCGAGCGTCTGCCCGTCGGGCGAGAAAGCGGGCGTGAAATCGAGTGCCGCTCCCGTGGTCGCAACCGCGATGCGCTTTCCCGTCGCCATTTCCTGCACGTACAACCAGCCGTGGCCCGCCTGGAATTCCATGTAGGCGAACCGCCGGCCGTCGGATTCCCAGGCCGGCGACATCGCCTGGCGATCCGAGGACGACACGAGCTTCTGATCCGCGCCGTCCTGATCGATTTGATAGGCCTTCCCATCTTTCACGAAGAGCACCCGCGTGGCCGCTATTCCCGCGGTGCCGAGCGCAGCCTGGACCATCTGATCGGCCAACCGATGCACGGCCTGCCGGAACCCCGGGTCGGTCGATCGTGGCAAGACCGCGCGCACGGCCCGGCGCACACCGGCTGCCGCGATGTCGTGCAGGGTCCCCACGGTGCTATCCCCGGCTGCCGTGATATCGAGCGCGAAGTCGGCGCCGAGCGCTTGGTACAGTGGGTAGTTCAACGCGCTTGAAGAGGTACGATCGCTGTGGGCGGTCTTCGTGCCTCCAGACGATGGCGTCGCCAGGCGGATCGAATCGCCACCGGGCAGTGAAATGATCTCGAAGCGATCGCTGTAGTCGAGATCGCGAGCGACGATGGCGCGCACGGAATCGAGTCCCATGCCTTTGCGCGGCAACATCACCATGCCCGGCCGGACGCCCGGACGGTAGATGATGCCGATGCGCACGCCGCGGTCGATCGTGGAAGTGTCTTGGGCAGAAAGTTGGACGGTTGGAAGGTTGGAAAGAAGAACCCCCAATATCAGACATTCCGACTTTCCAACGTTCCAACGCTTCACTGTCTCTGCCCCGAAAAGTAAAACCGCACGAACAACACATCCGCGGTCCAGCCATTGGGAAGCGCGCCGAACGCCTTAAATCGCCCCGCCTCCTCCACCGCTCCCTGCGCCTCGAGATCGAACGCAAAGTTGCCGGAGCGGCGGACGAACTGCAGGTCGGTCACCGAGCCATCGCGGTGCACGAAGAACGACACCTCCGCCTCGAGCGGCGTGCTCTGCGCGGGCCGCTGCCACCGCCGCAACACCTGCGACACGATGTTCTGCAAGTACTCCGGAAACGGAAATGCGATGCCTTCCGTGCTCACAGTGGCGACGTCGTTGCCGGTGGATGGCTTCTCGCCGGGAAGCGGCTGCGCCGTCGGTGTGGTTCGCGGTGCGGCCTCGCGATGCGTCTGATCGCGCGTCGGCGGCGGCGTCGCCCGCGAGACGGTGCTGCGCGGAGTCTTCGCGGCCGGCACCGGCGCCGGCTTCTCCTCGGCGGGCCGCTCGAATGCTTCCGGCGCCTTGCGCGCTTCGAGATCCGCCTGCGGCGCCGCAATGAGCCGGACAGTATATGTGGGCGGCAGTCGTACATGACCGCGGGGTGTCGCGAACAGGAACACACCGACGAGCCCGTGCACGACGAGCGTGCCCGTCACCGCCATGCCCACCGGTACCTGCGCGCGACTGCGTCCTCTCATCGATTGATCGTCTCCGGCTCGGCTACGAGACCGACATCCTGTACGCCTGCGCCGCGAATCACCGCGAGCACCTGCACCACGCGGGCGTAGGCCACCCGACCATCGGCCCGCAGATACACCCCGGTGGGCCGTTTCGTTCGGACGAACGCGGGGAACGTGGCCTGGAAATCGTCGTAGGAGAGCCCAGCTTGATCGAGATAGATCTTGCCATCGGCGTCCACGGTCACGACGAGTCCCTGCTTCGGCTCGATGGCCCGCACCTGCGCGCGCGGCAATCGCACATCGACTCCGCCTTGCATGATGGGCGCCGTGATCATGAAAATGATGAGCAGCACGAACGCGACGTCCACGAGTGACGTCACGTTGATGTCGGCGTTCAGCGGCAGCTCTCCGTGTCCGCGCAGTCCCCCGCCGCCGCCACCTCCTAGCAGTCCGGCCATTAGATCCGTCCTTCGCGGGCCAACGTGCCGACGATCTCCTGGGCGAAGCCCTCGAGCTCGCCGGCGAACAGGCCCAGCCGGTTTACGAGAATGTTGTACGCCATGACGGCGGGAACGGCGACCGCCAGCCCGCCCACCGTCGTCACGAGCGCTTCCGCCACTCCGGGGGCGACCGCGGTGATGTTCCCCGAACCGCCGACCGCGATGCCGATGAATGCGTCCATCACTCCCAGCACAGTGCCGAGTAGCCCGAGCAACGGACTCACCGAGCCGAAGGTCGCGAGCCACGGGATGAACCGCGCCGCTGCGTCGCGCTCGCCGGCGACTTCCTTGGCGAGGACCATCCGCAAGGCTTCGAGCTGGGTCGCCGTCAATGCGGCCGACGATGCCGCGGCCGCGGGAACGACCCCGCTCATACCCTTCAGCGTGCCGGGTTTTAGCTCCGAGAAGAAGTGCACCGCCTCCCGCAGCAACCGATTGTACGGCGATGGAGGAAGGCGCATCGCCGCGTGGTAGGCGTCCTCGAGACGCGGTGCCTTTTCGACTTCCGCCAGAAAGCGATCACCCATGGTTCGCATGCGGCGGAATTGCCACCACTTGAGCACGATCAGATACCACGAGACGACGGAGAAGACCGCGAGGATGACCAACACGAACTGCGTTTCGCGGCTGGACGTCAGCACCAATTCCCACGGTGTCGTGGGAATTGCGCCTCGGACCTGTAGCAGCAGCATCAGCTTTCCCCTCCCCCTCGGTAGCCTTGCGGATGCGCCCGATGCCACTGCCAGGCGCTCTCCAGGATTTCATCGAGACTCGAGTGTTTCGTCCGCCATCCGAGTACTGTCGCGGCGCGTTGGACGGCCGCGACCAGCGCGGGCGGATCGCCGGGCCGGCGCGGCCGCTCGACGGTAGCAATCGGGCGGCCGGTGACGCGTCGCGCGCCTTCGACAACTTGACGCACCGATTGGCCCGCTCCTGTCCCCAGGTTCACGGCGACGGGTGCCGCATCGTCGAGTGACACCTCGAGCGCGCGCACGTGCGCGTCCGCGATATCCACGACGTGGATATAGTCGCGAACTGCCGTGCCGTCGGCCGTTGGATAATCGGTCCCGAAGACCGGTACGGCCGGTTGCTTGCCGAGCGCCACCGCCAGGATGTTGGGAATCAAGTGCGTCTCAGGATCGTGGTCCTCGCCCCGCTGTTCGGTGGCGCCCGCCGCGTTGAAATAGCGCAGACTCACTACCCCGAGCCCGTTCCGCGGGCCATAGTCCGCGAGCAGCTTCTCGAAATCGCGTTTCGTTTCGCCGTACGGATTGACGGGCGCTTGCGGCGAGTCCTCGGTAATCGGGATTACCGCCGGATGCCCGTACACCGCGCACGACGACGAGAAGACGAACCGGCGTATCTTGGCTCGGACCGCCGCCTCCAACAGTACACGGGCGGCGGTCACGTTGTTGGTCACATACTTGCCGGGCTGCGCCACCGACTCCGGCACGAGAGCGAAGGCCGCCATGTGGATAATGGCGTCGATCCGTTCCTGCTCGAGCAAGGCTTCGACCAGCTCGCGGTTGCCGACATTGCCCTGTACGAAACTGGCGCGACGCGCGACGGCATTGCGGTGTCCCGTGCTCAGATCGTCGAGCACGAACACGCTCAATCCCCGTTCGAGAAGTTGATCTACGATGACGCTACCGATGTACCCTGCCCCACCCGTGACCAGGATCCGTTGCGTCACGCCGGAGGCTCCATCCCGAACAGGCGGCGCAGCGCCTCGAGGAGACCGTAGCCGCGCCCCTGTTCCGCCGCCGCCTTCAGGGCCACCGTGGGCTCATGGAGGAACTTGTTCATGAGCGCCTGGCTGAACTGCTCGACGCGGGCGCGATCCTCGGGCGAGAGTGTCCCTAGCTGCCGGAATGCGCGCTCCAGCTCGGCGGTGCGCAGCGCTTCCATGCGGCTGCGGAGCTCCTTGATCGCCGGGACGACGCCGAGGCCGCCGTACCAGGCCCAGAAGAGGTCGGTCTCCTCCTCGACGATTCGCTCGGCGGCCGGAATCTCATCGCGCCGGCGCGCGGTAGCTTGTGCCGCTACCGTCTGCAGATCATCGACGTCGTAGAGGAACACGTTTTCGAGCTGAGCGACGGCCGGATCGACATCGCGCGGCACGGCCAGATCGAGAATGCACAGCGGTCGCCCACCGCGGCCGGCGATGATGTGACCCACGCGTTCCCACGTGACGACCGCGTGCGGCGCGGCCGTCGAGCAGAGCGCGATGTCCGTCGTCGCAAAGTGTGCCCACGCTTCCTCGAGCGACACTGCCCGGCCACCCAGCCGTTCCGCGATGGCCCGCGCACGCTCCTGCGTCCGGTTGGCGACGAGCGTGACCTGTACCCCTTCGTCGCTCAAACAGGACGCCGCGAGCTCGGCCATATCCCCGGCGCCGAGAATCAGTGCGCTGCGGCCCGCCAGATCCCCGAAAATCTTTCCCGCGACCGCCACGCCGGCTGACGCCGCGGAGGCGGTGCCCATGCCGAGACCGGTTTCGGTGCGGACGCGCGACCCCACGTGCAGCGCCGTCTGGAAGAGGCGGTGTAGCACGGGGCCAGCTTGAGCGCGCGAGATTTCCCACGCTTCGCGAACCTGTCCCTGGATCTGCGATTCACCCAGGATGATCGAATCGAGTCCCGAAGAGACACGATACAGGTGTCGAACGGCCTCGCGATCGCGGACGACGTATCCGTATTCTCGTACTCCACCGGCGGGCGTCGCCGGCAGGCGCTCCCCGAGCAGCGACCAGACGGTTTCGAACGCGGGTTCCTCTTGCGCGACGAGATAGAACTCGGTGCGATTGCAGGTCGAGAGCAGCACTCCACCCTGCGCGCCCGCCGCCATCACGCGCGCCAGTGCGACGGGCACCTCGTGCGCGCCATGCGCAAAGCGCTCGCGCACGTCGAGCGGTGCGGTGCGGTGGTTGACGCCGAGGACTTTGATGCCCACGCCGCTGTGGTCGCTCATAGAAACCGTTCGACACCGGGCTGCGCGAGCTTCAGCGCGACGTAGACGAGCAGCACCGCGGAGAACCCCGCGATGCTGGCGAATGCCGCGCGCCGGCCCGCCCAATGCCGCACCACGCGCACCCAGACCGCCCACCCGAGCACGACCCAGGTGAACATCCCCCAGACGATCTGCGCCTTCGCGACGTGGAGACCACCGGAGAAGCGCGCGCCGTAGCCGAGCGCCAACAGCACGCCGAGCGTCAGCGTGGGAAATCCGACGATCAGCGCGAATCGATTCAGCTGATCGAGCCGCTCCAGTGGCGGGAAGAGCTGGAAGACCTGGCCGAAGCGCCGGGCCTTGAGCTCACGGAACTGAAGCAGGTAGAGCGCCGCGGCGATGAAGGCCAGCGCCATCAGCGCGACACCCGACACGCTCAGCGCCACATGGAGAATGAACCATGCGTTGCGGCTGCCCGCTGCTTCCGCGCCCCCCCCCCCCCCCCCCCCCCCCCCCCCCCCCCCCCCCCCCCCCCCCCCCCCCCCCCCCCCCCCCCCGGCC
>Ga0099794_10000087_pt1 | contig 34351 bp, 32 predicted proteins | sample Rivendell_Oct201_10_FD_77320 | JGI IMG/M metagenome (GOLD analysis project Ga0099794, IMG submission 77320) | Vadose zone soil microbial communities from the Eel River Critical Zone Observatory, Northern California, USA -... | ecosystem: Host-associated > Plants > Roots > Rhizosphere > Soil ... | reverse complement strand
GTCATCGTCGCCGGCGCTCCGGGATCCGGCAAGACGACACTTGCGCAGAGACTGGCGCCAGAGCTGCAACTTGCTCTGCTGTCCTCGGATGAAATAAAGGAACTGCTGTACGACACATTGGGCGCGCCAGATCGCGCTTCGTCGCGAAGGCTTGGCGCAGCCGCGTACGCGGTCCTGTACCGAGTCGCGGCGCGGGTCCTGAGCTGCGGCGATGGAGCAGTCGTGGAAGGCGCGTTCATGCGTGGTCTTGCCGAACCCGGCGCTGCGGAGTCACGCATCAACTGATGCGCTCCTCCGCTGCGGAGTCACGCATCAACTGATGCGCTCCTCCTTGCGCCACCCTTTTCCTTCGTCTCGGCGTCCGGACCGGCGCCCTGACGGTCGCCTGCCCCGACCTGCGGCCCGTCCGGCCGCTACAGTCCACTCAGGAATGCTGGCTGGAATCGACCTTGGCGGTACGCAGGTGCGGGTCGCGCTCGCACGCTCGGACGGGAACGTCATCGCCAGCGTAAAGACCAAGACGCCGCTGCTGGGAACCCCCCAGGCGATGGTGGATTGGGCCGCGGCCGAGATCGACAGGCATCGTGGGCGAGAGAAGGTGCGCAGCATCGCGATCGGGGCGCCTGGTCCGATCGACATCAAACGCGGTGTGCTCGTCAACCCGCCGAACTTGCCAGGCTGGCGCAACGTGCCGCTGGCCGCGATGCTTGCGCACGCGACGGGCGCCAAGGTCCACCTCGCCAACGACGCCGACATGGCTGGGCTTGGCGAGTTCCATCACGGCGCCGGACGGGGCACCCGCAACATGATGTACATCACGTGGTCGACCGGTGTTGGCGGTGGGTTGATCATCGACGGCAAGCTGCACCGCGGCGGACACGGCACCGCCGGCGAGGTCGGCCACATGATCATCGACCCCAGCGGCCCGCTCGACACGTGCGGCCAGCGCGGCTGCCTGGAGGCATTCATCGGCGGCGCCAACATCGCGCGTGAGACGGGCCACACGGCCGCCGAGCTCTTCGCGGCCGCCGCGAAGGGCAACAAACACGCGCGCATGGTGGTGGAGCGGGCAGCGCGTTACATGGGCATCGCGCTCATCAGCCTCACGAATGTCATCGATCCGGAGATGTTCGTGATCGGTGGCGGCGTCTCCAGGTCATGGGCGCTCGTCGAGCCGACGATCGTCGAGACGCTGCACTCCTCGCCTTTTATCAAACCAGCTCGCCGGCCCCGCCTGCGCCGCGCCCGACTGGGCGATCGCGCAGGGCAGATTGGAGCCGTCGAATGGGCGCGCATCAACCAGTAAGGGACTTGACCGACGAGGAGGTTTTGCGCCTCCTCAAGCAAGCGTCGGCCGAGCTGGGCATGCGCGCCTGGATCGTCGGAGGTTACGTGCGCGACAAGCTCCTCGGTCGGCCCCACCCCAATCCGGACGTGGTCGTGGAAGGCGGGGACGCGCTCAAGCTCGCGGAGCGGTTCGCCGAGCTCGCCGGGGCTCAGCCGCCCGTCACGTTCGAGCGCTACGGCACGGCCCAGGTCGCTCTTCCGGGACACCTGGTCGAGTTTGTGACCGCGCGCGCCGAGTCCTACGCGCCGGAGTCGAGAAAGCCTGACGTCCGACCGGCCAGCCTCGAGGAAGATCTGCGCCGGCGCGACTTCACCATCAACGCGTTGCTCATCGACCTCGACGGACACGTCCACGACCTGCTCGGTGGGCGAAAGGACCTGGAGGCTCGCATCCTGCGCACCCCCGCCGACCCGCTGCGCACTTTTGCCGACGATCCCCTGCGCATGCTCCGCGCCGTTCGCTTCGCGTCTGAGCTCGGCTTCGAGCTGGCCCCAGACGTCCTGCCCGCGATGCGCGAGATGAAGAGCAGGCTTGCCCCACCGGTCATCTCGGTGGAGCGCACAGCCGATGAGCTCAGGCGGATGCTCACCTCTGAACGTCCCCGCCTCGCCATCGAGCTTCTTGACGCGGGCGGACTGCTGGAAGTCATCCTCCCGGAAGTCGCCGCTTGCAAGGGAGTTCTCCAAAGCGGCTATCACACTCATGACGTGTACGGGCACACGCTGCTCACCGTCGAGCGGGTCCCTCGAGAGCTCGTTGCGCGGCTCGCGGCACTGTTCCACGACGTAGGCAAGCCGTCCACCGCCACCCCGGACGGCGCGTTCACAGGCCACGACGTCGTCGGCGCTGAGCTTGCGAAGTCAGCCCTTGAGCGGCTTCGTTTCGCACAAAAGGAGGTCGAGGCGGTCGCCAAGCTCGTGCGCCTCCACCTTAGGCCCGTCTACTACAGCTCGGAGTGGACCGACGGCGCGGTCAGGCGCCTGACCAGAGACGCCGGCGATCTCATCGAACCCCTGATGGCCCTTGCGCGTGCCGATGTCGCAGCGTCGGCCTATCCCGAACCCGAGAAGCTCGACGAGCTGCAGGCCCGAATCGAGGCGGTGCTGCATGAGCGACCATCGCGCCTGGCGCCGCTGGTCACCGGCGGGGACGTCATGCGCGTGCGGGGCATCAGCCCAGGGCCCGAGGTCGGGCGGATCAAACAACGCCTGCAGGAATTCGTCATCGATGGCGAGATCCCACCCTCACGCGAAGCTGTCCTCGAGTACCTGGCCGCCCACCCCGATCTCTAGGCCGGCAACCCGAAGAGCCGGGTATGCTGCGCGTGGTGGTGGAGTCCAGCTTGAGGCTGGGAATGGAGGTTTCAAGGTGACCGAGACTCTGGTCGATACAGTTGGGGTGTCCAGTTCGAACGGTGGCCAGGAGCCAAACGGGGCCGATTCGAAGACGACGGTCCTTGCCCGCGACGATGTGCTTTCCGGGCATCTTCAGATCAGGGGTGGCGGGCAGGTGATGGGCAATTTCAGCGGCCAGATCGAGTGCGACGGCGACTTGCTCATCGGCCCGGACGCCCACGTCGAGGCAGACATCCGCAGCGAGCGGGTGACGATCGCCGGGTTCGTCCGCGGCAGGATCGTGGCGGTCAACCGGTTGAAGATCACCAGCACGGGCCGCCTAGAGGGCGACGCCAAGGTCGGTGCGCTGGTGGTCCAGGAAGGCGGCGTTCACCTCGGGGTCATCCGAGTCCATCCCGAAGGCCTTCCCGATTCGGAGCCCATAGCCATCGTCGAGGCATCGCCGCGACCCGGAGTCGTAGCTTTGAAGACCGTGCCTAACCCAGTCGGCAGGGTCAGGAAGTTCTGGGGTGAGTTCTTCTAGGCGACCGCCGAAGAAGCCGGCCAGGGCCAAAGCGGCCGCCAAGCGCGCGCCCGCAAAGCCGAAAACCGCCGGCAAAACGGCCAGCAAGTCGGCCAAGCAGCCGGCTCCGAGCGCTCGGCCTGCCGGGCGCGCGCCGGTAGAACAAGCGAAGGGCGCCCGTCAAAAGAAAGTCAACATCGTGCGTAAGGCCGCGCTCAGGCCGGCGGAGGCCGCCAAGAAACCGCATCGCATCGCCGCCACACTGCCACCCCCTCCGGCACCAAAGCCGCCGGTCCCGCCTCCGCGACCAGCGATCAGGCTGGCCGGGTCGGCCTCGCGTCTCACCATCAAACCTGGTGCCCCGATTGCCACAAGGCCCCAGTTGGAGCTCTCGACCAAAAAGCGCCCGACAGGCCCCAGGCGCCTCAGCGACGTGGAGCTCGATGAGGATGAGGTGCTGATCGACGCCTTCGACGCCCTGCTTGACGGCGACAAGGTGCGGATCACCGCAGTGCTCGAGCGCACATGCGTGTACGTCGGCATGGATGGCGATCGCCGCCTCGCGCGCAAGATCGACCTGTGGGTCGAAGCGGACAAGCTGCCGATCCGCCGCCGCTGGATGGGTTGAGGTCGTAGCGGCTTCGTATACGCTGGGCACCCGATGATCGAAGAGCCCAAGATCAACCGCAACCTGGCACTCGAGCTCCTGCGGGTCACGGAGGCTGGAGCGCTGGCGGCCGCGCCGCTTCAGGGTCGAGGCAACAAGGAAGCCGCCGACGCGCGCGCCGTCGAGGCGATTCGTGGAGCGCTGAGCGCGGTCGACATGAAGGGAACGGTAGTGATCGGCGAGGGCGAGAAGGACGAGGCTCCGATGCTCTATTTCGGCGAGCAGCTCGGAAACGGCCTGGAACCCGAGGTCGATGTAGCCGTCGACCCCATCGAAGGCACGAGCCTCACCGCCTCGGGCCTGCCCGGCGCGATCTCGGTCGTCGCGCTGGCCGAGCGCGGGACGATGTTCACAACGCACGTCGCTTACATGCAGAAGCTGGTCGTCGGTCGGCGCGCGCGTGGAGTGATCGATCTGGAGATGCCGGTCGAGTGGAACTTGAGGCGGATCGCGAAGGCAGAAGGCCTTCCGGTCCAGGAGCTCACTGTCGTCGTCCTCGACCGCGAACGCAACGCGGACGTGATCGCACAGATACGAGAAGTCGGAGCGAGGATCAAGCTCATCACGGCAGGCGACGTCGCCGCCGCGCTCGAGGCGGCGCTCGAGACCAGGTCCGGCGTTCACTGCATGATGGGTTCAGGCGGGGCGACCGAAGGCGTGCTGGCCGCATGCGCGATCAAGACGATCGGCGGGGACATGCAGGCCAAGCTTTATTTCCGCAACGATAAAGAGAGGGACATGGCGGTCAAGGAAGGGCACAAGCCGAATCGAGTGCTCTGCCTGGACGACCTGTGCTCCGGCTCCGATATCTTCTTTGCAGCCACCGGCATCACGTCTGGAGAGCTGTTGAAGGGCGTGCGCTACGAAGACGTTTACGCATACACACAATCGATGGTGCTCCGCTCGGCGTCCGGCACGATGCGCATCGTCGACGCTTACCACCCGATCGACAAGCTGCGGGCCAAGGGCCTGTTGCCCGAGCAGGTCGCGCTCCGCTGAGCGCCTCGGACGCGGGACAGTTTCTGGTCGCGGCCAGCAAGTCGCTGGGCCCCGCGCAATGGGAGTGGATCGCGACCGCCCGGATTCTCTCGCGCCAGCGAGAGTCGACCTCTGCGATCGAGCTGGCGCTGGAGGGGTTGCTCGCGCGCGCCGACCAGGCGATGGTGAACGCGTTCACAGGTGGCTTCAGGGTGGCCCAGACGCGGCTCGCGATCGAGAAAGCCCTGCATGATCCCAATGCGGTGGCGGCGGCCCTCGAATCGGCCCAGATCGTCGCTCTGGCGATCCTCGTGCGGGAGCAGATGGACCCGGCCGAGTTCGTCGTCGCGTACAGGCCCTTTGCGACCATCCTCCCCGGTCCGGGGTCGCAAGCCGCGGCGCCCGTCGATCGGCAGATTGCGGCGTTTCTACGCATGCTGCCGACCCTGTCTGGGCCCCGCGAATCCGAGGTCGCGGCGGTCGCCAAGGTGTTGAGCGAGCGGCCAAAGACGGCCGCCATGACCGGCCCCGTCATCACCGGCCTGACCGGTCTCGATCCGGCGGCGAACTTTGCGGCGGCCTGGAAAGAGGTGATCGCGACGGCCAACCAGTCTGGTCGGACGTACGCGTTCCGCGCGATGCAGGACAGCGCCGAGCAGGCCGCTCCCCATGACGGGCTGGGGATTGTGGGATTCGCCGGCGTGGCAGCCGGCGGGATCTTCATGCGCGACGTCTTGCCGATCGAGAAGGTGCTCCTGCTCTACGAGCCGTTCTCTGCCGCCGCGCCTTACGAGAGCCTGCAGTAACGCTTACGCGGTCTTCACCCCGGCGGCCTTCTCCAGGCCCAGCTCCTCGACCGCGACCTCCCGCATCTTGAATATGAGCGAAAACCTCGGCGGTTTTCGCTCATCGGGGCGCTCTACGGCCGATGATGGGTTGAGTTGCCTCGGCACAAAATTGCGGCCGGATGAGCGCCCCTGCTCACTTTCCCCGGGATCGGATTGCTTGAGTAGTTACTCCCTGCGACGCTCGGCGACCTCATGCGACGCTAGGGACGGCCGGAATGAATCCGGCCTCCTTGTGACTTAATGGTTACGCGGTCTTCACCCCGGCTGCCTTCTCCAGGCCCAGCTCCTCGACCGCGACCTCTCGCATCTTGAACTTCTGGATTTTGCCGGTGACCGTCATCGGAAACGAGTCGACGAACTTCCAGTGTCGGGGGATCTTGTAGCTCGCGATCTTGCCTTTGCACCACAGCGCAAGCTCCTCACCGGTCGGCGTGGCTCCCTCCCGTGGCTTCACCCACGCCATTACCTCTTCGCCGTACCTCTCGGAGGGCACTCCGATCACCTGGACGTCGCTGACGTCCGGGTGTCCGTAGAGGAACTCCTCCACCTCGCGCGGATAGATGTTCTCGCCGCCGCGAATGATCATGTCTTTGATCCGGCCGACGATGTTGACGTAGCCCTCATCGTCCATCGTCGCCAGGTCTCCGGTGTGCATCCAACCCGCAGCGTCGATTGCCTGGCGAGTCGCCTCCTCGTTGTTCCAGTAACCGAGCATGACCATGTAGCCCCGGCTGCAGAGCTCGCCCGTGGTGCCTCGCGGCACAACCGCTCCCGAAGCAGCGTCAACGATCTTGATCTCGGCGTGCGGGTGGACACGTCCGACGGTGGACACTCGGCGCTCGAGCGGGTCGTCGGTGGCGCATTGTGTGGAGACCGGCGACGTCTCCGTCATGCCATACGCAATCGTCATCTCCGGGATGTGCATCGCCGTCTGGACCTTTTTCATGACCTCTACCGGGCAAGGAGAGCCGGCCATGATGCCAGTTCGCAGAGAGCTGAAGTCGAACTCTTTGAAACGCTGGTGCTCGAGCTCGGCGATGAACATCGTCGGCACGCCATACAGCGACGTGCACCGTTCCTTCTGCACGGTTTCCATCGTGAGGACCGGATCGAAGGCCTCAGCAGGTATGACCATCGTCGCGCCATGTGTGGTGCACGCAAGGTTGCCAAGCACCATGCCGAAGCAGTGATAGAACGGCACCGGAATGCAGACTCGATCGTGCTCGCTGTATTTCAGCGTCTCCCCGATGAAGAAGCCGTTGTTGAGGATGTTGTGATGCGTGAGGGTTGCGCCCTTGGGAAATCCGGTGGTGCCTGATGTGTATTGGATGTTGATCGGATCGTCGAACTGCAAAGATGCCTCGACCTCCTGAAGCGCGGCTTCGCTCGTCTGCGCGGCATCGCGCTTCAACGCCTCCCACCCGTCTTCCACAACAAGGGCCTCGCGCAGGCCGGGACACTTTCCTTTGACCTCGGCGAGCATTGCTTTGTAGTCGGCCTGCCGGAAGGCCGCCGCGAGGATGAGGAAGCTGATCCCCGACTGGTTGAGTGCGTACTCGAGCTCCGAGGTGCGGTAGGCGGGATTGATGTTGACGAGGATCGCGCCCATCGCTGCGGTCGCGTACTGAACGACGACCCACTCGAATCGGTTGGGCGACCAGATCCCAACTCGATCGCCCGGTTTCACGCCTCGAGCCATCAGGCCGCGTGCGACAACTTCGCACTGCGCGACGAGCTCGCTGTATGTCGAGCGGTAGTTCTGGTGCGCGGCCACCAACGCCTCGCGGTCACCGAAGCGCGCAGCGGTGCGGCGCAGGTTTTGAAAGATCGGTTCACCCAGGAGTGGGACATCGCTGGCACCGTGCACGTAACTCAGCTCTGGCATGCGCTCCTCCTCTGAGTGATTGTGGCGCCTGGGCGGTTACAAATGAGGGTCGTGTTGGAAAAACAAACCCCTTGACAAGGCCGCCCAAGCGTCGCAACTTGGACGCAGTTCGTTCGCCCGGGTCCACCGCAGTTCACGCAAAGGTTGGCCTCCACAAGTAGGCAACGGCCGTAAAGCGGCGCAGAAACCAAAGGCGTGTCACCCGGTGCGATCCGGTCGAGGCGGTGTCCGCTGCAGGCGCCGCCTCGTTTCTTGTCCACTTCCACGACAATCGCGGGCGTGACTAGACGCTCGCCGCTCGACGATCGCCGCTTTCGAGCTGTGCTGCTCGCCATCGCGGGCGTCCCGATCGCCGCTCTATACGTCTGGCAAAACGTGTTTCTGCCCATCGTCGTAAGCGGTTACCTCGGCGACTTCACGGCGAGCTACATGCGGGCTGCGGCACGTCTCTCCGCGGGCCAGGATCCCTACGACCTCTGCCAGACGATGGGTTGCCTGGAGCCGACGGGCCCGCAATACGTCACGCCGCCACCCCTGGCATGGCTGCTCCAGCCTGCGGTCGGCCTGGACAGCCACCTTGTCGTAATCGGCGCGGTGATCGTTCTGAACGCATCTCTCGCTGTCTTTCTCTTCTTCGTCCTGCGGGCCATGCGCGTAGACGACTGGCAGCTGGCTTTGCTGCTTGTGCTCGTGGCCCTGGCTTTCGAACCGGTCAGCGGCAACATCGAAGAGGGTCAGGTCAATCTCATCTTGCTGGCCCTGTCCGGCGTTTGGCTCCTGGGCTGGATCGCGGACCGGTGGTGGGGAGGTGTGGCGCTGGGGGTTGCGGTGGCGTTGAAGCTGATCCAGGCGCCCATGGGGCTTCTGGTCCTATGGGCCAGGCGCTGGTCGATGCTGGCCGCCGCCTTCGTCGCGGGCTTGGGGCTGTGGCTGCTGGCGGCGCCCCAATACCTGCTGGAGTATCTGTTCAAGGTCGTGCCCGCGATTGGCGCCGGGACTGGCTTTTTCGAGAACCATTCGCCGGGCGGCACCGTGGCCCGGTTCTTCGATTCAACCACGTTTCTCGGGGCCACGCATGGCGCTCCGCTGGCCGCGCGAATCATCACGACGGGGATCGCTGTTGCGGCATTGGGGGTGACCTTCTGGGTCCTGCGCCGGCCGCGAACGGATGGTCAGGGTAGGGCCCTGGAAGCCGCTGCCGTGGTGGCCGTCGGGCCTTTGGTGGCGAGCTACTCATGGGGCACCCACCTCGTCCTTCTGCTGCTGCCGATGCTCGTGCTCATCGCGTGGGCTGTGCGGCGGCGCGACTGGATAGTGCTTGGCCTCGTGGCTGCGGGCTGGCTTCTCATCGGCCCTGGTCACAACCGGTTCCAGGCCCTCCTGATCTCGGGCTACCCAAACATGTTCGTGCTGCGCTTGATGGCCGAAGTCGGGGTGGCGGGCATCACATGCGTCTGGATCGCATGCCTGCTGGCGCTGCGGCGCTCAGCGAACAGACTTGATGCGGCTCGTGAATACGGTGCCGATCAGTAAGAGCACTATCGCGCTGGCAAACACCACGCGATAGCCCGAGTTAGGCGACACGCCGTTGAAGTAGTCGAGCGTCGGCCCGGCGAAGAAGGGCACCACGGTCTGCGGCAGCGTCAGCGCGATGTGGAAGAGACCCATGTCCTTGGCGCTGGTGGCGCGATCGGGCAGGGTGTCGCATGCCAGCGCCCAGTCGACCGCGTAGTACAGGCCGTAGCCGATGCCGTAGGCGATTCCGAGCGCGAAGACCAGCGGGATTGCCTTGGGGAAGAACACGATGAAGATCAGGGCGACGAAGGCCTGGAAGCCGCCGCTCGCGAATACGAAGACCTTGCGCCGTCGGGTTCGGTCGGAGAGGTAACCGCCCACGAGCCCGAATGGAATGGCCGCGGCAAGGACGACCAGGAACCACAGGGAGGTGAACTGGGAGGGGTTGGTGACGCCGACAACGTCGCGGAAGAAGTTGAGGAGGTAGTAGGCGACCGCGGTGATGCCCGCAGAGACGAAGAATCGGGTGAAGATCACCCAGGCGAAGTCGCCCTGCAACATGGGTCGAAAGAATTCGTGGATCGCTGCCCCCAGTGGACGCGATTGACGAGGCGGTAAGGGCTCTGAACCTTCGCCGCGGGCGGCGAGGGAGGTCGGGATCAGCGTCAGCACCATCACGACCGCGAATGCGAGATAGACCCAGCGGTCCTGATGGGCGCTGACAAAAATGGTGTTGGCGGCCAGCCCCGCGCCGCTCCCGAGCTGCACCATCGTGGCGAGGAATCCACTCGCGCGCCCGAAGTCCTGCGCCGGGACCACATCGGGGATGATGCCCGCGAATGCAGCGCCGGCTGCGTTGAAGAAGAACTGGACGATCGCGTAGCCGACCATGATCTGCACGTAGCTGTGAGCGGTGGCCAACACAAGGAGGCCCGGCAGCGCGAGCAGAGTCGCGACGATCATGATCGGCCGGCGGCGGCCGAAAGGCGTCGACAGGCGGTCTGAAAGCGCACCGATGATCGGCGGCACGGTCATCGCGAACAGGCCGCCCAGGCTGACGGCGAGCCCGATGGCGGTGCCCTGGTTGGCCTTGGGGACGACCTCGTCGATCTGACTCTGGACGACGACCGTCGTCAGTGGCTGCCAAAGGAAGAAGTTGCCGAACCAGAAGGCGCTGAGGGCGAGGTGCCTGAGATTTCCAAAGCGTGAGGAAGCAGGCGCCACCGCCGTGACGGAGCTCATCGGTCCAAGGCTAGCGGTCCGCACCGAAAGTGCGACGTGCCTGAGCGGCTCTGGACGCCGAATGCCGGCGTTTGGGGGCCCGGCCCTTCGGAGTCACGCATCTCCGATGCGCTCCTCCTCGGGCCACCCCTGCCTTGGCCTCGGCGTCCAGACCGGTCGCCTGTGGCGACCTGCCACTCATACATCGCCACCCTTTCGTTGCGTACCGCGGTTAAGTAGCTTTCCCGCGGGACCGAAAAGCTGTAGGCTGTGGCCCGCCCCCATGCCATCGGTCTTTTCGCGCGCCAAAGAGCTCCTGGTTGATGTGCCGCGACACGGCAAGCTTGCCTATTGCCTGTTGCGGGACGACCGCGTGCCTGTCGCGCCCAAAGCGATCCTCCTCGGAGCCCTCGGCGTGATCGTCAGCCCGCTCGACTTCCCCGCCTGGATCCCCGTGCTCGGCGAGTTCGACATGCTGACGCTGGGCATCCTGGCGGTGGAGACTTTCATCGAGGCGTGCCCGGAGGAGATTCGCCACGAGCACCAGGAGGCGATCGCGGCGAAGCAGAGCATTTTCGATCGAGATGTGCGTGACACGGCCGGCGCCGCGCGCTACGGCGCAGGGCGGATGGTGAACCGTATCCGCTCACGATGGCGGCGCAGTGATGAATATCAATCCGTGTCGGAGGGTCTAGGAAATTGAAGGTGATGCTGACCAAGGATGTCGAGAACGTCGGGCGGGCCGGCGACGTGAAAGAGGTGGCTGACGGCTATGGCCGCAACTTCCTGCTTCGCCGAAAGCTCGCGGTGCCGGCGGGCAAGGGTGTTGAAGAGGAGGCGAAGAGGCTGAAGGAGGCTGCGGTCAAGCGCGAGACCAAAGATCGCGTCGACGCCCAGGCGCTTGCCGACGAGATCGGCAACAAGACCGTCGTCGTCCGGTTGAAGATGGGCGCCGAGGACAAGGCTTTCGGCTCGATCACCAACCAGGATGTAGCAAGCGCGCTGAAGGCTCAGCACCGGGTGGAGATCGACCGCCACAAGATCGACATGAAGGAGCCGATCAAGACGCTGGGCGAGCACCAGGTCTCGCTCAAGCTGCACCGCGACGTGGCGGCCCACGTCAACGTGATCGTCACGCAGGACCGGTAGGCGTTAGTGGCGCCCGGCGGCCGAGCAGACCGCCTCTCGGGGCTCAGGACGCCGATACGTGCGTCAGGGGGCCCGGCCCTTCGTCGTCACGCATCAACGGATGCGCTCCTCCTCGAGCCACCCCTTCCTTCGTCTCGGCGTCCGGACCGGCGACCTGACGGTCGCCTGCCCCGAGCGACGGCCCACCCGACCGCCGGGCTCCACTAGCTTGGCGACCACGATCCCTCTCTCACCAGGGAGGGTGCCACCCAATGACCTAGACGCCGAGATGTCGGTGATCGGCTCGATACTGCTCGACCCGCTTTCGGTCGCCAAGGTCCTTCAGTTCCTGCATCCGGAGGATTTTTACCGCGAGAACAACGGGCAGATCTTCCGCGCGGCTCTCGATCTCTTCGCCGCGGGTGAGCCGATCGACAACGTCACCCTGGCCGCGCAGCTGCAGACGATGGGGCTGCTCGACCGGGTGGGGGGCCGGGCGCAGCTCGCGTCGATGCAGGGCGCGGTGCCGACCGCGGCGAACATCGAGTACTACGGGCGCATCGTCAAGGAGAAGGCGTACAAACGCCGGTTGATCTCGGCAGGCTCAAACATCGCGGGGTTCGGCTACGACGATTCGGTCGACGCCGAGGAGGCGATCAACCAGGCGCAGTCCCTTGTGTTCGGTGTCGCGGACGACCGCGACCAGCGCGAGCTCTCGAAGCTCTACGACCTGCTGGGTCCGGCCATGGAGCGGATCTCCTTGCAGATGGAGAGCGGGCAGGGGATCGTCGGGATCCCGACGGGATTCCACGACCTGGACCGGATGACAGGCGGGTTCAAGGACTCGGACCTGATCATCGTGGCGGGGCGACCCTCGATGGGAAAAACCGCGTTGGCGCTTAACATCGCGTTGTACTCCGCATTGGAGTCGAAGAAGGCGATTGCGATCTTCAGCCTCGAGATGTCGAAAGAGCAGCTCACCGAGCGCCTGCTGACCGAGCAGGCACAGATCGATGCGCAGCGAATGCATCGTGGCCTGTTGACCGAGGCCGAGTTCGATCGCGTGTCGAATGCTCTGGGTCCACTCGGCGAAGCGGCGATCTTCATCGACGACACGCCGGTGATGGACGAACTGACCCTTCTGCTCAAGGCGCGACAGGCCAAGATGCGCCACAACATCGACATGATCCTGATCGACTACCTCCAGCTGATGCACGGTCGCACGCGTGGCGACGACAACCGTGTCCAGGAGGTCTCCTCGATCTCGCGCGCCCTCAAAGGATTGGCTCGCGAGCTGCGCATCCCCGTGATCGCCATCTCGCAGCTCAGCCGCGCTCCCGAACAGCGTCCAGACAAGCGCCCGATCCTGAGCGACCTTCGGGAGTCGGGTTGCCTTGCTGGCGACACGCCCATCTACCTCCCCGATTCGGGGACTTACGTGCCGATCAAGGATCTCGTTGGAAAGAGCGGTTTCCGCGTGCTCGCCGTGGATCAGGGATGGTGGCGCATGGAAGCGAAGACGGTCACGAATGCCTTCGCCACGGGGCGCAAGCCGGTGTTCAAGCTTTCCACGAATCTGGGCCGCAGCATCCGGGCGACGGCAAACCACAAGTTCCTGACGATGGAAGGCTGGCGGCGCCTGGATGAGCTGACGCCTGGAGATCGAATTGCTCTACCGAGAATCCTCCAGGGACCCGATAAGGACACGATGAGCCCAGAGGAGCTGGGGCTCCTGGGGCATCTGATCGGTGATGGGTGCACACTGCCGACGCACGCTATCCAGTACACGACGAAGGATCCGATTCTGGCGGAAGAAGTCGTGAGGCTCGCGACTGCAGTGTTCGGCGATAGGGTGCGGCCGCGAATTCATCCGGAGCGCACGTGGATTCAGGTTTACATTCCTCCGACTCGGCATCTCACGCACGGAGTTCGCAATCCAGTACGCGTCTGGTTGGAGGAGCTTGGGGCTTTCGGCCTGCGCTCGTACGAGAAGCGAGTTCCTGTCAAAGTCTTCAGCCAATCTCCTCGCGGAATCGCGGCCTTCTTGCGTCACCTGTGGTCAACCGACGGTTGCGTGCATCTCTCGCATGGGATCGGCCACTACGCCAACGTCTATTACGCCAGCAGCAGCGAAGGACTGGCGCGAGATGTTCAAAGCCTGCTCCTTCGCTTGGGAATTACCGCAAGGCTTTCTAAGCACTCACAGGGTAATAAGGGCCGCGATCAGTTCCACGTTCGGATCAATGGACAAGAAGACATACTCCGTTTTCTCGCCGTCGTCGGCGCACTCGGAAGCAACAAGAGTGTTCACAAGGTTGCGATTGTCGAGTATCTGGCCGGTAAGACTTCCAACACCAATCGAGACGTGATCCCACCAAGTGTTTGGGGTATCCACGCGCTCCCCGCGATGGCCACAGCTGGTATTTCTTCGCGTGAAATGCAAGCTCGAATCGGCTGTGCTTACAGCGGGACCGGACTCTACAAACAGAATCTGAGTCGAGAGCGGGCTGGCAGGGTGGCGAGAGCTGTACGTTCCAAGGAGCTCGAGTTGCTTTCCATCAGTGACGTGTATTGGGATCTGATCGGCGCAATCAGCCCGGATGGAGAAGACGAAGTTTACGATCTGACGGTAGAAGATCTTCACAACTTCGTTGCGGGAAATGTTGTAAGTCACAACTCAATCGAACAGGATAGCGACGTTGTAATGTTTCTGTTTAGGCCTGAGTACTATAAATCTGACGAAAGGCCTGGCATCGCCGAGCTCCACGTCGCCAAGCACCGCAACGGTCCGACCGGCATGGTCGAGCTGAAGTTCCGCCGCGACCACACGCGGTTCTACAACCTGGAGACGCGCCGGCCCGAACCAGGAACCGAGTAAAACCGTGGTCATCATCCTGGTCGGCGGCCAGTGGGGCGACGAGGGGAAGGGGAAGGTCATCGACTACCTCGCCGAGAAGGCTGACGTGGTCATCCGGTCGCAGGGCGGCAACAACGCCGGCCACACCGTCATCACCGAGCACGGCGAGTTCAAGTTCCAGCTCATGCCTTCGGGGATCCTCTACCCGGAGTGCGTCTGCATCATCGGCAACGGCGTGGTCGTCGACCCCAAAGTGCTGCTGCGCGAGATCTCCCAGCTGCGGGAACGTGGCATCGAGCCGAAGAACCTGATCATCAGCGAGCGCGCGCACATGGTCATGAGCTATCACCCCTTGCTCGATCAGCTGGAAGAAGAGGCGCGAGGGGACGATCGCCTTGGCACCACGTGGCGTGGGATCGGCCCCGCCTACGCGGACAAGGTTCGGCGCATCGGCTTCCGCATCGGCGACCTCCAGAAAGAAGCCTTCATGCGCAAGAAGCTCGCCTTCGTCGTCGACCAGGTGAAAAACCCGATCCTCACCAAGCTATATGGAAAAGATGCGTACGACTGGTCGAACATGCTCGACGAGTACATGGGCTACGCGAAACAGCTCGATCCATACATCAAGGACACGTTCCCGATCATCCAGGACGCGCTCGACCGAAAGGCAAACATCCTCCTCGAGGGCGCGCAGGCGACGATGCTCGACCTGGACTTTGGCACCTATCCGTACGTGACCAGCTCCAACCCAACGGCGGGGGGCGCCTTGACCGGAAGCGGCATCCCTCCAACCAAGGTCGACCTGACGATCGGCGTATTCAAGGCCTATACGTCGCGCGTCGGCTACGGCCCGTTCCCGTCAGAGCTCCTCGACGAGGTGGGGGACCAGATCCGCGAGCGCGGCCACGAGTTCGGCACCGTCACCGGCCGGCCCCGCCGCATCGGTTGGTTCGACTCAGCCGTCGCGCGATACTCGGCACGGCTGAACGGCATCGGCTGCGCGGCTCTGATGCGCCTGGACATCCTTGACGAGCAGCCGCTGCTGAAGATCTGCACCGGCTACGACTTCCGGGGCAAGAAGTTCGACCACCCCGTCGCCAACATCTCGCATTACAAGCACAGCATGCCCATCTACGAGGAGATGCCGGGTTGGGGGTCGGACATCGGGGCCGCTCGAGAATGGAGCGACCTCCCGCAGCGATGCCGGGACTACGTCGAGCGGATCGGGGAGCTCATCGGGGTCCCCATCGAGCTGGTGGGCACCGGCCCGCGGCGCGATCAATTCGTCACGCGTGGGCGGGAGCTCTTCGACTGAAAGCGTCGCCGGTCGCCGCGGAGCTGAGCTGGGCCCAGGTCAATGCCTTTCGACTTGGGCGCCACCACCTACTCGCTCGGGCGCCCAAGAAAGAGCTCACACGAGTGGTCGGAGACATCGGCGGCGCCCAGGCGCAGCTGATGTCGGCGGCTGAGCTTCAGATCGGCGTGCGCGCAAACTGCGCCGTCCAGGACGTTCGTGACGCGCTCTGGAAGCACAAGAGCCTCGTGAAGACCTGGCTCATGCGCGGCACCCTTCACCTCATCCCCGCTGACGACCTCCCCGTGTATGCGGCGGCGATGAGCACTCGCTGGATTCGCGTCAATAAGTCCTGGCTCAAGCTGATCCACCTGAGCGAGCAGGACCTCCTGAAGCTGGTCGCAGAAATCGGTGAGCAGCTCGATGGCACTCCGCGAACCCGCGAGGAGATCGTCAAGGCGGTCGGCAAGGGACACTCGGCGCGCGTTCTCGAGGTCTTGAGGTCGGGCTGGGGCGGCATGCTAAAGCCCGCCGCGCGCCAAGGGCTGCTCTGCTTCGGGCCCAGTCGCGGCCAGAGCGTTACCTTCGTCCGGCCCGAAAACTGGCTCGGATCGTGGCGCAAGGGCGATCCAGACGTGGCTCTGATCGAAGTCGCGCGGCGTTACCTGAGGGCTTTCGGGCCCGCCGGCAAGCTCGACTTCGCCCGGTGGTGGGGCAACTGGCCCGGGGTCGGAAAGGCGGCCTGGGCAGGGCTGGAGTCGGAGCTGGTCCCCGTCTCAGTCGAAGGCACTCGCGCGGAGATGCTCGCCGCCGACCTCGATTCTCTCGCCAAGACCGCGTCGGGAGTCTCTGTTCAACTTCTTCCGCTGTTCGACCCCTACCTGATGGGCTACGCGAACCGCGACCACCTCTACGCCCCGATCTACCGCTCGCGCGTCAGCCGAACCTCCGGCTGGATCTCAGTCGTCGTGCTGGTCGACGGGCGCGTGGCCGGGACCTGGTTTCATACGGCGACGAAGGAAACGCTCCGCATCAAAGTCGAACCGTTCCAGCGCCTCGCGCCAAAAATCCTTGTCGAGGTGAAGCGCCGGGCGGAGTCACTCGCGGAGACTCTCGGCCTGCCGAGAGCCGAGGTCACCGTCGCCTGACCGACGCTAGCCGGCCCTCGGCACGCTCTTGACGACTCGGAGGTTGGCTTCCCGCTGGCGCAGGCGTCGCGTCCGCTTCCAGCGGGCTGAGAGCAACGAACCTCCCCAGAACAGGAGTACGAACACCGCCATCACCGCCTGGACGCCGGCCACCGTGATGAACGCCGCCTCGATGCCGTAGCCATTTCTCCTCAAGCCGACCGCGAGAAGACCGGCGCCAAAGCCGAGCACGGGCCGGATGGCCCACGACCCGGGGAGCAGCCGCCGGTCGGCGAGCAGCAGCGCGGCCGCGAACCACGTCGGCCCGCTGTCGAGCTGAAAGACGTAGTTCCAGTGGAACGCGTAGATCGGAACTAGGGCGCCGAGCAGGAATGCGACGAGCACGACCAGGCTCACTCGCCGCGCATACATCAACCAGGCGGCTCCAATCGCGACCGCGAGCAAGGAAGTCGCGAAGACGGGCCCGGGGACATTGCCGACATACAGCGCGATGGGATCGATCGCCGCCGCTGAGGGGCTGAAGTAGTGGTACCAAACGTTGATTGGGTCAGGGAACGGAGTGCCGTCGGCGGGTCTGATGTATGCGAATGGTGCGCCTCGCGTGAGCAGCGCGACGCCTGCGTACGCAAGCAAGCCGGCTTGAGCGCGAATCGCGGGTATGTAGCGGGCCCTGAGCAGCTCCAGGATCACCGCGAGGCTCGCGATCTCGAGCGACGTGATAGGGCCGGCACCGGCTCCAATGAGAGCAACTGCAAATACTGCTGCGATCAGCGGGCTCGCCTGAGTTCGCGGTAGCTCCTTGCGCCACAGCAGGCGCGCCACGATCTGCCCAGCAATGCCGACGGCGAGCGCGATCGCCAGCATCTCCAAGGCCGGAACCTTGAAGATGATGAGTCCCGCGATCACCGGCGGAGCCAGTGCTAGTCCGGTGATCAGGTCATTCGGCAGCGAGGCGGGTTTGAATGCAGCGCGGTCCAGTGTGGCCGCGGCTCGAGCCAGCACGCAGGGATTGTAGGCAAACCGCCCTCCTGGAGGCTGGACCGTCGACCACCCGGCTTGGGTGATAATCGGCAGGCTTGTGTCGCTTCCTGGTCGACGTTTTGCCGCGACGCTACTGGCATTTTGGGTCTTCACGTTCGCCTCGATGGGCGTTCTCGCAGACGCGCCACCGCCTTCTACGTGGGTGGCGCTGAAGGCCCTACCGCATCAAGGCCGGTCGGCCATCTTCGCGCTCGCCGTTGATCCAACGAACAACCAGGTGGTCGTCGCAGGCAACTCAGCGGGCGCGCTTCTCAGAAGCACCGATGGCGCCGCGACCTGGACCCAGGTGTACACCGGCAAAGCCGCGCCCACAGGCATCGTGTTCAATCCGTTCAAGACCGGGGTCGTGCTCGCCGGCACGCGCGGCGCCGGCGCAGTGCTGAGCCGGGACGGCGGGGCCACGTGGTCTGTGGCCAACGGGCTCGACGGGCGCGTCGTGCGCGCCTTCGGCTTTGCGCGCACCCTCGTCGTGGCCGGCACCGACAAAGGAGTCTTCCTCAGCCAGGACGGAAGCTCGTGGTCGCAGTCTGGACTTGCGGAAAGAAGCATCGATGCCATTGCGGTGGCGGCCGTGAATCCGCCGATCCGCATCCTGGTGGGTTCTGACGGACCGCTCTCCGTCGGCAACCTGCAGATGTACCAGAGCATCGACGGTGGCGCCAGGTGGTCGGTGCTGAATCCGCCGATCAGCGGAACATTTGTGGTCGAGCTCGCGGCGAGTCCTCTGCCCCCAACCGGCACCACCAGGCGGCTGCTCGCCGGCACCAATGCCGGCCTTTTCTCATCGAGCGACAACGGAGCCTCGTTCGTCGCGCTCAGCGGAGGAAGCGTGCTGCCCTCGACCGACTACACGCGGGTCGCCTTCATTACAGACCATTTCGACCGCTTCTACGCGGCGAGCGACGGTGGCGGCTCGCGCGCCGGTGGGCTTTGGCGTACGAACGATGCGGGTCAGAATTTCATGTCCCTTGAACCGCCTGTGCCCTCCATCACCGCGCTTGCGGTCTCCAATGACGAGTCCCCAACGCTCTACGTCGCGGCTTTCCGGCCGGCCGACCATGTAGCTGCTCTCTGGGTCTACCGCGACACAGGAGGAACACCACTGAGTCCCGTTGCGTCTCCGACGCCCGTCGCCAGTGGGAGCCGGACCGCGGGTGTTCCTGGCTCGAGCGTGTTCGACCTCCTGAAGCTGTCCCAGGCGCCTTATGTCGCGCTAGGCATCGGCGCCTTGCTGATCGTCCTCTTGGCCGGCGTCGCCCATCTGCGCGGCCGCCGCCACTAGACTCCCTCGAGTTGCCAACACCGCACGAACGTCTGCAAACCCTGGGACTGAAGCTGCCCGCACCACCGGCGGCCTTAGCCTCCTACCTGCCGACCAGGCTGGTCCCGATCGGCGATGGGCGCGCGCTGCTTTACGTGGCGGGCCAGGTCTCGGTTCAGGACGGCAAGCGTCTGACAGGTCGATGTCCGGACGAGGTGACGGTTGAAGAGGCGCAGGCGCGGGCGCGCGTATGTGCGCTCAACGTCCTGGCGCAGATTGAAGCGGCGGCCGGCCTGGACAACGTCGAACAGGTGACGCAAGTGATCGGCTTCGTGCTGTCTGCCGACGGCTTCGGCGATCAGCCGAAGGTGCTGAACGGAGCCTCGGACCTCCTGGTCGACGTGCTTGGCGATGCAGGCCGGCATACCAGGGCGGCCCTGGGGACGAATGCGCTTCCTTTCTCCGTCACTGTTGAAATCGCGGCGGTGGCTGTTGTCCGCACCCGCTGAGGCGGAGCCGTAGGTGCGCCGTCCGCGGGTACTCCTGGTCGGCAGCGTCATCTATCTCGCCCTGATCTTTGGCGTGATGCTGTGGCAGGGCATCTCGATCGAGCCGGAGTGGGTGCTGCTGGTGCTCCTCGTCATTGCCGTCGCTCTTGGCCGCGGCCGCACGTTCATCACCGACTGGACGCCGTTCCTCTTGCTGTTCCTGGCCTACGAGGCGATGAGGGGTTACGCGTCGAAGACCAACTTTGCGCCGCACGATCTTTCCGGAATGGAACAGTGGCTCTTCGCAGGCACTATTCCGACGCTGACACTTCAGCACGCCTTCTACCACGCAGGCGTAGTGGGTCTACAGGACATCGCCGCGATGATTTTCTATTTCATGCATTTCGTCCTGCCGATCGTGGTCGGGTTCGTTTTCTGGGTCACCGATCGCGAGTACTACTGGCGCTTCGTGGCTGCCCTGCTTCTGATGTGCTTCCTGGCCTTCGTGACCTATCTCTTCTGGCCGAGCGCTCCGCCGTGGTTTCAGCTGCCCCACGAGGTAGTCAAGATCAACGACAAGACCGTTCATGCGATCTGGGGCTATACGCTGGTAACTCCGCTCTACCACAGCTTCAATCCGAACCAGTTCGCGGCCTTCCCCTCGCTCCATGCGGCCTTCCCGATGCTGGCCACTGTTTACGCGTGGCAACGCTACCGGCTCCTCGCGGTAGGACTGTTCCTATGGTCGGTGGCCGTGCTGGTGTCGATCGTGTACCTCGGTGAGCACTACGTAGTCGACGCGCTCGTCGCGATCCCCTATGTAGCGGCCGCCACGATCATCGTCGAGATGTTCAGCCGCCGCCGGGGCCGCAGAGCGCCGAGAGGTCCTACGCCTGCCAGACCTTCCGCATGATCACGCGCGCGAGTTTTTCTGGATCGTGGTGCGAGGGCAGCCTCACGTTGACAACGTCCGCGGCGATGAACCTCACCTCGGGGTGCCTGGTCACATCCACGGGCTGGAAGATCACCTGAGATTGCCCGCCGGTTGGAGCGTGCGCGAGGTTGGAATTGACCAGCACGAAGTCGAACAGGTTGGACCCGACGTGTTCCTGGATCACTCTCAGGTAATCGTCGACCGCGTAGCCATCGGTCTCTCCGGCCTGCGCGGCCAGGTTGCAGATGTAGACCTTTAGCGCGGGCGAGGCCTTGATCGCCTCGACCATTCCCTCGACGAGGAGGTTGGGCATGATGGATGTGTACAGCGACCCAGGGCCGACGATGATCAGCTCGGCGTTGAGGATGGCCTGAGCCGCTTCAGGGTTGATTTGCGCGCCATCCGGCTTGAGGAAGACGTGGCTTATCGGCGCATTCTGCTTCGGGATTTTCGACTCGCCTTCAACCGTGCTGCCGTTGATGGACGCGACCAGCGTCACGTCCTGCAGCGTCGAGGGAACGATTGTCCCTTTGACCGCGAGGATCTTGCCGGACTCTCGCAGCGCATGCTCGAAATTTCCCGTGACGTCGGCCATCGCCATGATGAACAGGTTCCCGAACGAATGACCGTCGAGCGATCCTTCCCTGAACCGGTGATCGAAAAGCTGCTTCATCAAGGGCTCCGCGTCGGCGAGCGCGATGAGGCACTGACGGAAGTCGCCGGGAGGGAGGATCCGATACTCGTCTCGCAGCCTTCCCGAGGAGCCGCCGTCGTCCGCGACGGTGACGATGACCGATAGGTTTGACGTGTAGACCTTCAAGCCACGAAGCAAAGAGCTCAAGCCCGTTCCACCGCCGATCGCCACGATGCGAGGGCCGCGACCTCGTAGGCGGAATGCGTGAATCACCTCGACGATGCTGCTCGTGTTGGTGCCGGGCAGGAACGGACCCAGAACGGATTGCGTGAGCTTCAGGTAGCTGAACAGCAGCAGGCCCACACCAACGATGCCAAAGATCGTCGCGCGTACCCAGTAAGGCCAGAACTGGAGCGTGATGTAGTAGAACTCGATCGGCAGTCTTATCCCCTGGTAGATCTCCTTCAGGGCGTAGGCGACACCGAGCACGAGTACAAGCTCGGCGAACATGAGCAGCAGGAGCCAGCGCTTGATCTGTAGACCAGGCGTTAGCCAGCGCAGCCAGCTTGCTGTGGATTGAAGCTTCTTGGCCATCTACCCCCGGTGCGACAACGTTTTCAAAACGTGCAAAGTTACTTTGGTACTACGCTTCACTGCAGTATGCGGACTTTACGGCGTGTGCGGCGGCTGGTGCGGTTTGCGGCCTTTGGCTTGGTTGTGGCGGCGGTCGCCACCGAGTTGTCCAAACCGGAGCCGGAGCGAACCTGGCAGGGGCGGGTGTTCGACGTCGTTCCGTACGATTTCCGGCCGCCAACCTGGCAGCGGATTCGGGACGCGTACTGGAATCCCGATTCGGACCGCCTGTTCAGCGACCGTGTGTTTGGTGTCGGCTGGGCGGTCAACCTCTACCGGGCGAAGACGCTCATGGAAGAGGCTTTCGGCCGGCTGATGGGCTCTCCAGAGCCAATTTCGATCCGGATGACGGTGCGATCGGAGAGCTCCTCCAAGAAGCCCGACGCCGTCATCACCCGGGAATAAGAAGAGGCCCCGCGGGGGGTAAATACCGCGAGGCCTCAGAGGGTCGACGGGCAAATGTTTTCAATCTGCGCGTAACAAAATCAGCAACAATTTCGCCGGGCCGGCCGACCCGACGACGCTTGGCTGGGACAATCAAAGCGGTAACGACTTTGGGGAGTGGCGCAACGGTAGCGCAGCTGACTCTGGATCAGAAGGTTGAAGGTTCGAATCCTTCCTCCCCAGCCAACAGATGATCAATCAGTTGGCGTTCCGCGAACGCAGATACCGACGTTCACCGGACGATCTGAGGAGAAGAGGCAGGCGGCCGCTTAGAAGCAACCGGCGCTCGCGAACCAGCACTGCCGTGCCCGCGAGGTCGGGCAGCATCATGTCCGGCCCGCCTGGCCGGAGAATCGGCTTCGCGGAGTCGCCCCTGAGAGCACGGGCAACGTTGTTGGCCACGCCACTGGCGGTGGCTTGAATAGACCGCAGCGTGGGGGGAAGACGATAGCCCTCTGGCACAGCGACAACGTCGCCAATACCCCAAACAGCGGCTGCGGCAGCCATCGTGTTGTTAACTCGCAACAGTGCGTGCTCGTCTACAAGGGCGGGCGGTAGCCAAGCCGTGGTACCGCGAAGGGGCGCGGCCACGGCGATTACGTCGGCGGTGATCATGCGCCCTCCAACTTCAACTGTTCCATTACCGATCCGCTCAACAGCCCCTTCAGTGACGAGCCGCGCTCCGCGCCTCTCGAACAGGCTTCTGATGTGAGCCGTCGCCCTGTCGCCGAAGCGGCGTGCCAGGGTGCCATCGCCATCGATCGCTGTCACCTTGACACCGGGACGATGGGCGGCGATCCAGCCCGCATATTCGAGCCCTGGTCCCGGCCGTTCCCAGCCGAAGACAACGACAACGTTGATATTCGACGCCGCGACCCGAGCTGCGAACTCGGCCGCGTCGTTTAGGTCGCAAGGAAAGAGTGCATGGTCACGGGCTCCCGTGATGCGGGTACGGTCGGCGACCGCCCCGGTGGCCACCACCAACTGGTCATATTCGATCTCTGCGCCGGAGCTGAGGACAACACGATGGGCCATGACGTCAGCGCCGATAACCGTGCCGGCTATTACGTCGACCCGCGCCGCAGCAAGGAGGCGAGCGAGTGGGATCACTGGCGGCGGCGGGCCCCCGGCCGGGACGCGGATTAGCCACGGCCGGTAAGTCAACTGCGTCTCGCTGCTGATCACCGTCACGCGGATCGCGGGGCGCTGGCTGCTTAGCGCCAGGGCAACCTCAAGAGAGGCGAACCCGCCCCCGACGACTACTGCGGCGCCGGTCACCTGCGCGCTCTTGTCATGATCCGACCGAAAGCCGGCGGTGAAACGTCTGCCAGGTCGATCACAGTCACCACTCCGAGCGCATGGAAAACGAGCGGGCTGCGCTCGGCGATTACTACTCCATTGTGTGACCCCTCGTCCATGGCGACTGCCTGGTAGTAGGCCGTCGCCACCGTCGGGTTCAAATGGATCAGCGCCGGAAGGAGCGAATCCAGAAGCCGGCCCAGTCTGTTCATTCCCCACCCCAATCGACCTAGTGGATTTCCCTATTTACTAGAGATGACCTAATATCGATAGTCTGTTACTCTATCCGTGTTGATCAAGCCTGTCAAGACAACTCGCACCTATAACGGGGCGCTGCGCACCGAGCACGCGCAAATGACTCGGACCCGCATCCTCGACGCGGCTCGAAGGCTTCTCGTCAGCGGGACCTACAGCAGCGTCACGATGGAGGAGATCGCCAAAGAAGCCGGCGTCTCTTACCAAACTGTGTATGCGATTTTCGGTAGCAAGCCGCGACTCGCACAAGGCCTCATTGAGGTGGGGTTCCCTCATGTCGCGGACGCATTGAAGCTGCTCGATGCGGTGCGACAATCGGACGACGCTGAACTCGGGCTTCGCACCGGCGCCCGCGTCTCCCGCCTCATCTATGAAATCTGTGCGGATCTCCTCCGCTTCATTCGGGAGTCCGGCGATCCAGCCCTACTCGCGCACTATCGCGAGAGGGAGGAGCAACGATTAACCGACATGACTCATTTCGGCCTGCCGTCGATGTTGGAGCGAAGCGGCCGGCTGCGGGCGGGAATCTCATCGTTGGAGGCGGTAGCTGTGATCTGGGCATTGACTGGCCCCGACCAATATTCCCAGCTGGTCTTCCAAAGAGGCTGGCTGCCATCCCGCTACGAGGACTGGTTGGGGAACGCGCTGATCAACATGCTTCTTCGACCAGCGAGCTAAGAGCTCATGTCGTCGAGGCAGTGGCTGGATTGATGCGCTATGTGCTGGATTAGCGCCAAATTCGCGCCCTGGGCTCAGATGCGGAGCAGCCGCGCAAATTCACTTATCAGACGCGGTAGCTCGATTCGGAACTTTGGTTGTCGATAACAAGTGTTGCTCTGGAACAGAAGGTCGAAGGTTCGAATCCTTCCTCCCCAGCCAACCGCCTGTAGAAGTTCGGCTCAAGGACTGCTTCAGGCGACCTGAGGTCGGACCGGCCGCCGCAACCATGCGAGCAGGTGCTCCGCGTGCCTGCGCACTCGGATCGACAGTCTCAACCGCGTCGCGTAGGAGTCGGCGCACTGCTGGCAGCCGCATCCATGTCCGGTATGAGGTAGGGGATTGCCTTCCTTGTCGAACCGTGCATTCATGGAACCCCCGCAGCTTTCAGGATGTACCACGCCTCAGGTCGGCGTGGGCGAGGCCAGTGGCGACTGCTTTGGCGAAGGCGACGGACTCGGCGAGGGCGATGGACTCGGCGAGGGCGATGGACTCGCCGATGGCGACGGACAAGCTGACGCAGAAGGCGAGGGCGACGCGCCTGCCGGGATGGACGGCGACGCACACGGCGACGGCGACGGCGAAGGTGAGGGCGTCGGGCAGGCGGCCAGGAAAGGATCCTGCGCAGTGCCGGAGCAGCCGTCGACAACGCCCGGCGGGCGGGCGTACCAGTTGCGCGTACCCGCGGGCAGCGCGTTGATGAACCTCTTCATGATCGTCAGGCCGACGTTCTCGCCGTAGGCTCGGATCCGTCCGCCACCGCCGTTCGGCGCCGTGTTTCCGACCCACACGCCGACGACGATGTTCGGGTTGTAGGCCATGATCCACGAGTCGGGAATCCCCCCCTTGCCGTCGTCGCTCGTGCCGGTCTTGCTTGCCATCTGCCGGTTCCAGCCGAATCCCCACTGGTACTGGTACCTCTTCAATACGTCGGTCATGAGGTACGCCTCCGCTGGCGTGAGGACGGTGGTGCTGGTCGGGTTTTCGAATTTGTACAGCGAGTGGCCCATCGAGTCGGTGACCTCGAGGATCGAGTGCAGGTCGACGCGCCGGCCCGAGTTGGCGAAGGTCTGGTAGCCCTGGACGTGGTCGTAGAGGGTCACGTCACTGCCTCCGATCGCGGTCGACAGGTTGGGCTGGAGCTTGCTATTGACTCCCATCGCGTGGGCGAGGTCGATCACGTTGTTGATGCCTTCCATCTGCCCGACCTCGACCGCCGGGATGTTGCGCGAATAGAGGATGGCCGTGCTGGCCTTGATGTCGCCCATGCCGCCGTTGTCGAAGTCGCGGGGCACGTAGCCGTTGAAGTTGGTCAGCTGGTCGTGGAGGATGGTGTCCCACGTGATCCTGTGGTCGCGCAGCGCGGCCTCGTACACGTACGGCTTGAAGGACGATCCGGGCTGGCGCAAGGAAAGGACGACGTCGAACTGGCCGCCAATGGAATCGTTGCCGTAATCCGCCGAGCCCACCCACGCCCTGACCTCGCCGCTCTTCGGATCCGCCGCGAGAAGCGCGGAGTTGTTGACGTTGAACACCTTCAGGTCGTGCACGCCGTTGGCGACGGCGTCCTGGGCCGCCTGCTGCAGGTCGAGGTCGAGCGTGGTCCGCACCGTGATGCCGCCTTGCTGCACGGCAGTGGAGCCAAACGTCCTCTCCAGCTTGGTCAGCACGTAGTCCACGAAGTGCGGGGCCTTGCTCTGCCGCGCGGTCGCCTGGATGTTCAGCTGGGACTTGACATCCTCGCCGGCAGCCTTGTCCGCCTCGTCGGACCTGAGCGCGTTGGTCGAAACCATGCCGTGCAGCACGTACAGCTCGCGCTCTCGTGCCAGACCGTAGCGGACGGCGGGGTCATAAGCGCTTGGCGCCTGGATCAATCCGGCAAGGAATGCCGCCTGCGCGGGTGAAAGGTCCTTTGCGTCCTCATTGAAATATGTGCGGGCCGCGGCGCCGACGCCGTAGGCGCCGTGTCCGAAATAGACCCGATTCAGATACATGCCCAGGATCTGGTCTTTCGAGTAGCGCTGCTCGAGCACGATGGCGAGCACGATCTCCTCCGTCTTTCGCGAGATCGACTTCTCCGGCGTGAGGAGCTGCATCTTCACCAGCTGCTGCGTGATGGTGCTGCCGCCTTGATTGAGCCCGCGCGAGGTGACGTCGACCCACGCCGCGCGAGCGGTCGCCGTCGGGTCGATCGCGCCGTGGCTGTAGAAGCTGCGGTCCTCCGCCGCCAGTACGGCCTTCGGCGCGTACGGACCCATCTCCTTGAGGGTCAAGGTGACGTGGTAGTGGCCGGCCGGGCTCCAGTCTTCGATGAGGTTGCCGTTGTGGTCGAGCACGACCACATCGCCAGCCGCGAGCACGTTCTGACTCGGGTCGGGCAGGTCCCTGATCACCCACAGCACGTACAGCGTCATGGCGATCAGCAACGCTCCAAGAACCCCTGAGATCCACGCCTTCCTGGCCCACAGCCAACTAATCGGTCGCACCCAGAAAGCGCGCTTGTCGCCGTTGGAGGACGGTCCAATGGTCACCCATGAAAAACGCTAGCACGGCGTGATCTAACCGGAAAACGGTCTTTTTGAACTCGAAGCCAGGCGTGCTGCGCGTCTGCTTCGCGCCAAATTCGGCGCCCAAGGCGCAGACGCGGCTCGGTCGCGTAATCCACTTTCAGACGCGGTGGCCCAACTCGAAAGGGCTGTCGTCCCTATTGCGGATTACTCTGGATCAGAAGGTTGAAGGTTCGCATCCGTCCTCCCCAGCCACCGATGGCCGCGGGCGACATGAGTGTGGAGCTGTAATCGATGGACGAGCACTACGAGTTCACCGACGTGTGGACCATTCCAGCCGGGATCGAAGTGGCCTGGAGGATGGTGGATGACGTCGCCAGCTGGCCTATTTGGTGGCCGGACTATCGCTTCGCGGAGGTCATATCAGAAATCAGGCACGGACCGGGCACGCGATGGCATGTAAAGGTGAGGTCAGACCTGCCCTACAAACTCGATTTCAACTTCACGGTCCTCACCCACGAACCGCCCACATACGTCCGCACTCGAGTCGAGGGTTTCTTCGAAGGCGAAATCGACTGGGGGTTGGATCGGCTGTCGCCGGACACAACCCGAATGACGCTGCACGAACAACCCGAGACGAAGTGGGCCTTGATCAATCTCACCGCCAGACTTGGAGGTAGACAGCTCCTGATGAGCAACCACAAATCTGCGATGCGTCGTGGCGAGGTCGGCATGAAGGCCGCCCTCGCGAGAGGCTATGTGCCGCCGGATCTCGACGCTGTTCAGGTCTAAAAGAGGATCTACCGCGCGAAGGAGGAAGGAAACATGGCGAATAGAAAGGACTCACGAGCGGTGGCGCTTGCCCGCGCTCACCTGGAGGCGTGGACCAACCACGACTTCGAAACGGTGCGAGGCAACCTCGCGGAGGACGTGCAGTTCTTCAGCCCGGCCGCGAACCTGACCGGCATCGATGAATACATGGACGCGCCTCGAGGCCTGACGCAATTCGCAAAACAGGTGGTGCCCGCCAGCCTGCGCATATTTGCCGCCGTTGGCGACGAGCGGAACGCGCTGATCATGTACGAGGTCAGTACCGCCACGAAGGTGTTTCCGTCGGCTCAGACCTGGCTGCTGGACGAGAACGGAAAGATCAAGGTCGAGCGGATCGTCTCCTACATGGCTCCGCGTGACGTCTAGGTCACCTTGGTTCGGAATCGACTTCCGCCGGGTAGATAGAAGCTGCAATGTCTTCCAATTGGCCTCTCGGGTCGGTCGAGCTCAAGGTGCTCGACCTCGAGCGCGAAGTCGATTTTTACGAGCGGTTTGGTCTCAGCCGAATCGACGACGGCGCCGCCACCGCCACGCTTGGCGCCGGCGGCTCGCCCGTGCTTCGCCTAAAGGCCCTGCCAGGTGGGCGCCAGCGGCCCCGGCACACCGCCGGTCTCTTCCACTTCGCCATCCTCCTGCCACGAGAAGAGGAGCTGGGCGGTTTCCTCCGGCGAGCGCTCGAGGAGCGCCTGCCGCTCACCGGCACCGCCGACCACTTCGTCAGCCAGGCGCTTTACTTCGACGACCCGGAGGGAAACGGCATCGAGGTCTATGCGGACCGCCCGCGCAGTGAATGGCAGTACCCAAGCGGCCGGTTGAACATCGGCACCGACCACCTGGATTTCGAACGGCTGCTGAGAGTTGCGGACAAGCCCGAGAAGAAGTTCTCCAGCGACACTGTCCTCGGGCACATGCACCTCAACGTCTCCGACCTGGACAGCTCTCAGGCCTTCTATCAGGCGATGGGCATGGAGCTAATCGCTGAAGCCGGACGGGTCATGCGCTTCATGAGCTGGGATGGCTACCACCATCACCTCGGCATCAACCTCCTCGAGGGCCATGGCGCGGCGAAGGTCGAGCCTGACGTGCGTGGCCTTCAGGGCTTCGAGGTCAGGCGGATCGACGGCGCACGTACCGACCCCAACGGAATCGAGGTCACTCCGGCGGCCTGACTTTGGCGACGTCGCGCTGGCACCACGCGTAGAGAGCGTCGTAGAGGGGAGACTCGAGGGCTATTTTCAAGTGGTCGTTCTCGCCATGGACGATCGCGAACCCGAAGGCGATCGCCTTCAGCCCGGCCGCCTCAGGTGTTATGTCGATGTCAGCATTGACGTCAGCGCCATGCACGATCTGGGCCAACCGGTCCAGCGCTGGGTCGTGCAGCTCGTATTTGAGCACTATCGATTCAAAGCTGCACCGCCCATCCACGTGGCCCAGCTCGACGCCTCCGACGTCGTACGGGATCGCGCCCTCCCGTTCGGCCACGGCCATGACCTCCTGAGCCGGAACGTAGAGGAACTCGGCGTCCGGGTCGATGAACCGCTTGACCAGCCACGGGCACGCGATCCGGTCAACGCTGGCGTTCTTCCGGGTAATCCACTTCACTGCTAACTCCTTGTCGTTGGAATGTCGTCATTTAGGCTATCCTCGGGCCGATAGGACGAATCGTGAAACATCACCAGCCGGCCTGGTTGAGACGGTTCTGGCGCCGGCCTGAGGAAGACCAGTTCCGCAGTGCCTTGCACGACCTTCTTCTCTACAGCCCTGACCGCCAGACGCTGGCGCACCGGGCGCTCGGTTGGGCTCTGCGCCTGGTCGGCGGCGAGGGCGGTTTCGTCATCGATTCGGATCGATCCATCCTTGCGGCCGAAGGGATCGAAATTGGCGAAGCAGAGAAGATTGCGACACGAAACGAATTCCTGCCGATGGCCGGGCAGGGGCATGAGCCCTGGCGCAAGGATCACATGCTCATCGTTCCGCTGGACTTGCAGGTTGGTCGCGCGGCGATCGTCATCGTCTCCGGACGCTTGACGTCGATCTTTGGTGACGACGAGCTCGACCGTCTGATCCTGTACGCGGTCAGCATCTCGGCCGGCCTCGACAGGGTGGCCTTGAACGAAAGAATTCACAACCTTGAAAAGGCCAAGAGCGATTTCCTCAACATCGCATCGCATGAGCTGCGTGGGCCGATGACGATCATCAAGGGATACCTGACGATGTTTGAAGCCGGTTCGTTGGGTGAGTTGTCGCCCAAAGCGAATTCGGTGCTGCCCCTTCTCATCTCGAAGTCAGACGAGATCAACTGGATGCTGGAGCAGATGCTCGAGGCCTCTCGCCTCGAAGAGGGACGGCTGGAGCTCAACAAGAAACGATATGACCTCGTCGAAATCACGGATAGGGCGATCGATGGGGTGAAGATGCTGCTGCGGGGCCACGACCTCAAGGTCGATGAGCCGGCACAGCCGTTGGAAGCCGAGGTCGATCGCGACCGCTTCCAGATGGTCATCCGCAACCTGCTGAGCAACGCCGCCAAGTACTCGCCCGCCGGTACGCAGATCACCGTTCGCATCCAGCGCGAGAACGGCAAAGCGATGGTCGCCGTCATCGACGACGGCGTGGGCATAAGCACGGAAGACCAGGCCAACCTGTTCACTCGATTCGGCAGGATTCAGACCACGAAGCACGTGCAGGGCACCGGCCTGGGACTCTGGCTCTCGCGAGAGATAGCCCGGATGCACGATGGCGACCTGACGGTCCAGTCCGCACTTGGGAGCGGCAGCACCTTCGTGCTGGCGGTGCCGCTGAGGCGCTAGCCTGCTTGCGGTGGAACCGCAGGTGCGATCGGCATTTCAAACCGCGCGCCCGCTCGATCTTTTCTCGACCCTGGCCCCGATCGAGTTTGGCCCGTCGCTGAAGATCGAAAACGCCGGTGTATGGCGTGCCACGCGAACGCCCGACGGCCCGGCTACCGTCCACTTGCGCAAAGTCGCGGGAACGATCGAGGTCGATGCCTGGGGGCCAGGCGCCGCGTGGGCGGCGGCCAAAGCCCCCTCGCTCTGCGGAGAGGAGGATGACGCCAGCGGCTTCCAGCCGCGGCACCGGCTGATCGCGGACCTCCACCGTCGCAACCCAGGCTTGCGGCTGCCCAAGACCATGGCCGTGTTCGAGGCGCTGGTTCCGGCCGTGCTTGAGCAAAAAGTGACGACCACCCAGGCGAAAGCCGCGTATCGAGCGCTCGTCGACTCACTCGGCGAGGCGGCACCGGGACCTGTGCGATTGAAGCTCCCGCCTTCGTCGCATGTCCTGGCGCGAACTCCTTACTGGGCATTCCATCGCTTCGGCGTCGAGCGCCGCCGCGCCGTCGTCATCATCGAGGCCGCCCGGAGCGCCAACCGGCTCGAGGAGATCACGACGATGGACCTCGCGAGCGCCTACCGCCGGCTCCAGGCGTTTCCGGGCGTCGGCCCGTGGACCGCGGCCAAAGTCGCCCTCGTCGCGCTGGGCGACCCGGACGCGGTGCCCATCGGCGACTATCACCTGCCTCACGCGGTCGGCTACGCGCTCGAGGGAACCCCGCGCTCGAGCGATGAACGCATGCTGGAGCTGCTCGACCCATATCGCGGACACCGCGCCCGCGTCATCCGTTTGTTGATGGTCTCCGGCATCGGGGCGCCGAGGTTCGGTCCCAAACAGCCGCTGCGCGACATCGCAAACAATTAAGTTATGAGGGAAAACCCGGATGGTTTTCCCTGCGCGCAAGCGGCGATAAGGATGTGACCTACTGAATGCATCGCGAGTGCGGCCTCGCCGCAGTCGCTGCTCCCATTCAGGTATATCGATGGGACTTGATCAAGAAGCTGAAACCCGGCAACGCATGGAGATTAAGTAGACAAAGTCGCGGCTGGATTGAACCCAGCCGCCCGTGCCACGCTGGCACAATCAAGGAGCAGACTCGCTCTTATTCGAGCTTGGCCAGCTCCTCTTCGACGAGAGAGATCAGCTCGCGCATTCCCTCGCTGTCGAAGATCAGCCTCGCGCCTGCGGCGCGGAACAGCTCCGGAAGCGGCCGGGTCGCGCCCAGGGCAAGCGACTCGCGATATTTTCGGACGGCTTCGCCGCCGTCGCGGAGGCTGTTGCGCCAAACCTGAAGGGCGCCGAGCTGTGCGATCCCGTACTCGATGTAGTAGAACGGGCTGCCGAAGAAGTGCGGCTGCTGGTACCACCGCGCGATTCGCTCCGCATCGAGGCCGGACCAGTCCACGAAAGGACCCTCGAAGCGCCGGCGCAGCTCGAGCCATTTCCTGTCGCGCGCGCCGGCGTCCCGGCCCTCTTGGTCCAAGTAGATCCACTGCTGAAAGGCGTCAACCGACGCGCAGTGCGGAAAGAACAGGACGATACCCTCCAGCAGCTCAGCTCTCGACCGGCGTGCATCTTCCTCGTTGTAGTAGCCGCCGCTGTCCTCCCCGATGAATGGAGCGGAAAGCAGCTCCATGGACATCGATGCGACTTCCGCCATCTCCGAGCCTGGATGACGCTGGAAGAGAAGCGGAAGTTTTGACGCTTCGAAGGAATGGAAGGCGTGGCCTGACTCGTGCAGAAGGGTGCGCACGTCGTCATCCATTCCCACTGCATTCATGAAGATGAGCGGCATCTTTCTAAACGACAGCGTCTGGCAGTAGCCTCCCGGAGCCTTGCCTTTGCGGTTGTCCAGGTCGAGCAGGTTTGCGTCGGCCATGCTGCGGTAGTAGGTCTTGAAATCGGGATCGACTTTGGCGAAGACATCGCCCGCGCGATCTATGAAGGTCGATATCTCGTCGAACGGCTTGAGCGCCGGGCGACCATGTGGGTCCACGGTGACGTCCCACGGCCGCAGGGGGTCGAGGCGCATCTGGCGCCGCCGCCGCTCCATCAGCCGCCCAACCGCGGGAAGCACGGCGGACTCGACCGCCTCGTGAAATCTCAAGCAGTCGTCAGGCGTGTAGTCGAACCGATTTTTCTCGCGATGGGTGTAGTCACGGAAGTTGTCGAAGTTCGCGTTTCGGGCCACCTGCTGGCGCAGGTCGTACATGCGATCGAAGATGCCTGCGAGCTCGTCGCGCAGCTCGATGTACGGCTTGGCCCGATGCCTGAAAGCTCGTTCCCGCAGAGCTCGGTCGCTTGACTGCAGGAATGGCCGAAGCTGGGCGGGAGTCTTTTCCTCACCGTCAAATTTCACTGTCATCGCGCCGTTGACCTTCGACCACTCGGTCTCCAGCTTCGACAGCTGGGCGAAGAGGGGCACGTTGGCTTCGGCGAAGAGATTCATCTGGTTCTTGAACCGCTCGACTGTCGTTTCGAGACCAGGCCGCACGTAGTCAAGCTCGACCAGGCGCTCCTGCAGCCTCACGCGCTGCTCGCGAGCTTTTGGTGCGATCTGCATTCCGAACCGCAGCTGCGCTGCCTCGCGAGCCGGGTCGGAAGTGTCGCATGTATAGGCGAAACGCGCGAGGGCACCGGCTTCCGACAGCATCGACTCGAACAAGGACCAATCGGCCAGCCAGGCCTCGACGTTGGAACGATCGAGCGGTCGCGAAGCCAGCTCTTTGAAATAGGGGAGGATGTCCTCCCACCCGGCGTCCTTGAAGGCATCCGGAGATTCCGGAAGTGCGATAGCCACCCTCACCCTCGTCCCGAACTTGTCAGGCCTGCGATCCACGACATCGTACAGAGAACTCTCAGGCCGGCAGGACGGTGTCCGTGGCGCGCCAGCAATACCATGCGGCAACGGTTCGATACGGTCGAAAGATTTCGCCCTCAGTCTGAAGGGCGCGAGGCTTGGGTAGGTCCTTGAGCTTGTGCGCGATAGCCCAGCCTTTGCGTACCGCATAGTCGTCCACGGGCCACACGTCCAGCCGGCGCAGCTGGAAGATGAGGAACATCTCGGCCGTCCACCGGCCGATGCCTCGCACCTGCACCAAGCGGGCGACAAGATCGTAGTCTGACATCGACTCGACGTCATCCAGCGGCACGGTGCCGTCCTCCACCTTGCGTGCAAGGTCGGTGATGGCTGCAGTCTTCGAGCCGCTCAGGCCGGCGGACCGCATGGCCACCTCGGGGAGCGCCAGCACGGCTGCCGGGGACAGAGCCTGGGGAAACAGCTTCAAGAATCGCCCGTGGATCGCCGCCGCTGCCGCGCCGGCCAGTTGCTGATACGTGATCGAGCGCACCAGCGCGGCGAAGCTGTCGTCGAGCGGATCGCGCAGCTTGAGTGGGCCCACGGCCTTGATCACGCGCGCCATGGCCGGGTCGCGGCGGGAGACCAGCCCGGTGCCGCGGACGACGTCCGGAAGTGCGACCTTTGGGCTCAGGCGAACTCGGACATGAACTGCGCGAACTGGTCGCGTGTCGGGCGCAGCACGTCCTCGCCGAGGTCTCGCAGCGGGCGCTGAGGAATGTTCTCGGTGGTGGCGAAGTCCGCCATCGTCGTGTCGAGGTAGAGCAGGCCGGTGACGAGGTGACCGGCCGCCCGTCCTTCCTCCAGCACGCGCATCGCGGCGCGGCGGTCCGACGGGTCGTGGTCCTCGC
>Ga0099794_10000086_pt1 | contig 34470 bp, 52 predicted proteins | sample Rivendell_Oct201_10_FD_77320 | JGI IMG/M metagenome (GOLD analysis project Ga0099794, IMG submission 77320) | Vadose zone soil microbial communities from the Eel River Critical Zone Observatory, Northern California, USA -... | ecosystem: Host-associated > Plants > Roots > Rhizosphere > Soil ... | reverse complement strand
GCGCTGCCAAAATGCTCTCGGGAGTCGCCGTGCATGAGGAAGCCGCTCCGTCCGAAAGTCTCGGTACCAGGCTCGGGAATGAGGTGCAGAGCCACTGGCCCGTGCTGATCTTCGTCAGCCAATCCACCGATGATATAGGCGCCAACCGGGATGGGGCCGATTCCCACCTGGCTCTGGGCACCGGGCCGGTTCTTGCCCAGGTCTCCGAAGCCGGAGTAGCCATCGTGCAGCCAGATGTCGTTGTGGAAAAATCCGCCGGTCTTCTGCTTGTAAAGCCACATGGTCAGCCTCGCTTTTCAGCGGACAATTCTGCCCTAAGTATGATCTCTTTCAGTTCCTCCAACTGCTTCTGCACTGGCTCAAGCTGCTTGGCGATGCGCTTGTCTATCCAAGCCACCACCGCCATGGTCAGGGTGACGGTGGCAATCAGGGCACCCACCGCACCGATGAGGTTAGAGTCCACAGTAAACGCGGCTGCATTGATCGACCCTGCAAGAAACGCGGATGCCAGCAGTCGCTTCACGGTGGCCCTCCTTACATCTGCACGTAAGTAACGAAGCCCTGGATCGAAACGGTGGTTCCGGCCGAGACCAGGCAGAGCGCGTTGCCGGCCGGCGTCTTCAGCTGGGTCGAGGCGGGCGGCATGTCAACCACCACCGCGCTGGTAGCCGAGTTGCCGCCCATCGCTCCGGTCAACACGGTGGTGCCGGTGCCGCAGGCGGCTCCGGTGCCGTACTCGAACTGAGCAGTGGTGTTGGTGGTGGCCCCGGTGAGGGAGAGTTGGAACCCGCACACGTAGATGGTCTGGGTGCCGGAGAGAGCAACCAGCTGGGTGGTGGCGACGGTGACGACGTTGACCGGGACGCTGGACTTGACGATCCCAGTGGAGACGCAGGGGTCTCCGACCGTGACGCCAGCCTCGCCACCGGGGAGAGTCTGGACGCCGGGGAGCCCAGCAGAAACGGGAAGAGCGAGCAGGAAGAGAACGAGTAGAAGACGCTTCACATGATCTCCTTAGTCGCCTAGGCGACGAATGACCATCCAGTTGTCTGAGGTGGTGCTGGTGAGTGCCTGGTTGCTACCAGAACTCTGGAAGACACGTACATCGATAAGCTGCGCGGCAGCGGCTTGGACGACCCCGGAGACGCAGGTCGATTCCAATGCAGAGTAGTTGCTGCTGATAGAGTCCATCTGCACTATTCCCGCCACATCGATCTGAAGAATTCCAATGCTCGCGTTCGCGTTGTTCCAGGACACGCAGGAACTGACGTAGTAATCGCCGCCTCTTCCCGCTGGGACGGTGAATTCCCCAGTGGCGGTGCTATAGGAGCCGGCCGGGAAATTCTTCAGCACCGAACCAAAGACCACCACGTTGGTGGTACCGGTGATGAAGGGTCCGCCACCTCCGGTGCCGGAGTTCACGCTTACGCTAGGCTGACCGAGGAAAACGTTGGTCGTACCATTGATCCTCATCTTGGCAGTCTGCTGAGTGAGGTTCAGCCACACCTCGCCATCAGCCGGCGCGACAGGATCATTGGTCATACCTACGATACGGATAGCACCGTTGTTGGTGTTTCCCGAGTCGAACTGTCCAGCTACTCCAGACGTGATCCCACCAATTGCACTGATTCCCCGACCTGTGGTGCCTGCCGTCGCCTGTACTGCGGTACCAGAAGCCGTGTTGACCACCAATCCCCGACCAGAACCGCTGCTGATGGTGACCACCAAGGCGTCGTTGCTGGGGGTGGGGGTGAAGGTCTGGGTGGCGGTCCAGGTGTTGGCGAGCCCGAAGTTGACGGTCGGCTGGGCGCCAGAGAGTTGGGCCTGAACCTGCTGCATACACATGATGGCGCGATCAAACATCAACTCATGAGTAGCTGGGAGATACTGCCCTTGAGTGCGCAAGTTGGTCGGCTGAGAGCAGGACATGATGCGGGCAATCTTGAGGGTAGACCCAGCCGGGCATCGAGATCCTGCAGCCAAGGTCACCAAGGCGGTAGTGGCGGTACTAGTAACCGAGAGCGTGTAGTCAGTGGTCAGGACCAGGGTGGTGGTCACCTGACCGGCGGTGGTGGAGGTGACCTTCACGTCGGCCGACGCCAGGTAGGGGAAGGTGACGGTGTAGACGGTGGTCACCCCGTCGCAGGCGTAGGAGGGTGGAGTGTAAGCGGCGGGAACCGTAGCCAGGAGTGCTGCGAGTAGAGCGATCATCGTCCACCTCCAATCAAGGTCTGCAAATCAGTAGCTGGGGTGCCGGTGCGGCGTTCCCCGTAGCCGGCGATGGAGAGTTCGTCCAAGAATCCGCGCGGCGTCTTGTAGAAGTCGTTGCGGTCGAGCAAGTGGTACCGGCCCAGCTTATATATCCCCTGGGCGGATCGAAGCAAGGGAGGCGGAAGGGGAGCACCGAAGACGCGCCCCGCCGCGTCCAAGGCATCCCACATCTTCTTGTCCAGCGGCCGGTCGCGCTGGGCCAGGTGGCCCACGTCTCGCACTACTCGATCAAGCATGTCCCCAGCGGGGGTAGAGAAGAAGTTGACCCGGCCGATTCCCTCGCCCACCAGGGTGGGACCGAACGCCTGAGCGGTCAGGTGCAGGAGCGGATTGCCGTAGGTGGCTTCGGTGAAAGCAGTCCGGCCGGCGAACTGCCACCACTCCTCTTTCTCCTGCTTGCCGTGACCCATCAGGTACAGGCCCAACCCCAAGCCTCCAGCCATCCCCACCAACCGGCCAATCTGCTGAGTGCGCGCCCAGACCGGACTGTCACCCTCACCGATCTTCACACGGGTCTCCCAGTTCATCATCCCCTTCATATTCAGCACCGTGTTGGGGAAGTTCTTCACCATGGTGAGGAGACCGTACTGGCGGCTGCGAGTGATCTCCGAGCCAGTCTCGACGTGCATGGAGGGCATGGCCCGGCGGACAGTCTCGTCCCCAAACGCCCTGGCCCCCGCTTCATCCCCCGGGTTGCGGGCGAGGAAATCGTACTTGGCGGCGTGATAGAAGCCCCGGGAGAGGTAGGTGTCCATCAGGTGCTGGGCTTCCTGCGAACCCTTGGAGAGGGCTTCCCGGTAGCGGTTGGGGCCGTAGCCCATCGTCTCCTGCCACATCTGGTTCATCTTCGGTGTGTAGCGATCATTACGGAACCCCACCACCGGCGACTCCATCGCCTCCCGCCAGCCCTCCGGGGTCATGGCATGGGCGAAGCCGGCACTCATGTGCCGGTAGGAGATGTCCAGACCGTACTTGCCAATGATGAAGTGAGCGATCTGTCCACCGATGACGGGGAAGTTCAAGTTGAAGACAGACGCCGCCGCCAGCCCCTTGGCCTCGCGGAAGATGGCGTTGTACTGCCGAGCACCGCCCGCATCGGGGACGACGTGGCCCAAGGTCCAGACCTTGAGCATGTCCTTCATCGCCTCGTGCCAGGGAGCGCCGAGACGATTGCGTATCATGTCCTTGAAGGCTGGGTCGTAGATCATCCGATAGGTATCCCGCACCATGTTACTATGCGAGATGTCGTGGAAGATCGACTCATAGTGGGCCTTGAGCGCACCCCAGGAGATGTCCGGCACCCCGGTGTACTCCGTACCCAATCCCCGCTCCATCAGGAAGCGGTGGGGAGTGTCCAAGCCCTGGCGCGAACCCATGAAGATGTCCTGCGGACTGACCGGCTTGGGGGCACCATCCCGCCCGTCGTGCCAGCGGAAAGGATCGTAACCACCCTTGTAGGTCTGCTCGGTACCGTCCTCGAAGCGGACCGTCATCGGTCGCGGCTCCAGCTTCTGCGGGAGCAGACCGGAGCGCTGGGCGTGCACCACTGACTCCAGACCGTACAACTCATCGTTGGCCGCCCAGCCCTTGTCAACGAAGTCCCACGCCGCCTTGGTCTTGATGTGCTCTTTGAGCCATCGTTCGATCTCCATCTCCGGCACACCGAAGCCAGCCGAGAGCTTGGCCATGCCGTCCTTGCTCCCCGCCATCCTGGCTGCCCTCCACAGATCCTTCATCGGCACGGTCTCGGGGAGGAAGCTGAGCCGACCGCTCCGGTCTATGTCCGGCATGGAGACAGTCTTCTCAGAAAGCTCCTTCAACTCCTTGGGAACCTCGATCTGTGGGAGAAACTTGCCCTGAAGGTCAGACTGCAGCTTGAGGGCATAGTCGAGTTGGTGCAGACGATCAACGCCCCAAGGACCGAGCGGGCGGAGGAGGGAATCGGCGTTGGCGTTCTCCGCTACCAGCTTCTGCATGAACGGAGCCTTCGCCCCGGTATCGCCGTGCTCGTAGCTGAACTTGCCTCCCTTGGAGCCCTTGGCAAGCTCTCTGTCCATGTTGGTGATCTCCGCATCACGCTCGAATTCCTTGCCGCTCCGGTAAGTCTTGCTCCGCTGGAGGGCCAGGCGGCGGACGGTGCGGAGGACGTTCTCCAGGTTATCAGCCTCCCAGGGGAGCAGCCCTTCGAACCCGCGTGGGCGAGCGGACAACTCCCGGAGGTGGTCTACGTTGAAGCCTGGCTCATCTCCGCCATCGATAAGGATGTTGATGGCCTGATCAATGCCGATGCGCGGGGCGCGACCATCCGACACCCGCTTGCCTAGGCCCTCCATCACCGTGTCGTAGATGACCCCAAGCTCCATCCCGGAGGCGTAGGTGGACTCGCGGATGGGGTCGGCTTTCTGTTGGTCAATGTACTTCTCGATCTTATCGTTCTCCTTCTCCGCCCTGGCCCGGGCCTGCTCCATCGCCCGGTTCAGGTCCCGGAGTCGCTCCTGCCGCAGAGCCTCCTGGGCGGCGTCGCCAGCCTCAACCACTTTCTGGGTAGCCTTGACCGACAGATCCTCCGCCTTCGTCTTGGTGTTCTCCGACAGCTTGTAGAGAGAGATCGCCTGCTTACGCTGCGCCTCACCCAGCGAGTACCACTTCTCCGCCAGGGACTTCTCCACCTGAACGCCGGGAAGACCAGGGATGTCGTAGAGCCCAGTCTCGGCGCTGGACGGTTCCGGCATCTTCTCTGGCTTGCGATCTGCGATATTCAGACTCTTCAGCCATTCCCGGAGACGAGCGGTGCGAGCGAACTGCTCGTTCATCCGCGCCGACGCCTGAGCTTCCTCAGTGGCCTGGGTACCCTTCTCTACCCCCTTCTGAGTCGTCTCCTGGGCCTTGGCTAGCTTCTCGATCACTTGCTGGTGCAGAGCTTCCAGCGCCCCCTGCGAGCGCTCCATGGCCTGCTTGTAGATCTGACCACTGGCGGCAATCTCACCGACGGTCATCCGCTTGACTGCATCGTCGGCGTAGCGGCGAAGCTCCGGCTTGGTCCCCTCGCCAGTGCCGGGTAGCGGACCCTGGAAGCTCTCCTTGGCCTCCTTGACGGTCTTCACGATCTCCTCATCGGTGAGCGGCTTCTGCGGCGCCTTCTTCCTGTTCGCCGCCAGGAAGGCGTCAAGCTCCGCGTCCTCGATGGGGAACTTCTGCGCTTCCTTCAGGGTCACGCCATCCGGCTCGAACTTGGCGTTCTCCGCCACCTGGGGGTGGTCCTTCAGGTCCACCAGGGCCGCCCCCGGCACCCGCAGCGGCGTGTTGCTGTTCTGGGCCGCCTCCAGGGCTCCCGCGCGCCCAGTCATCTGCCTGGCCAGGGCGGCGGGGTCTACGTTGAGCACCCTGGCGGCCGATTCCACCACCTTGGGGTCCAGGTAGATGGGACGGGAGCCCATCAGCCCCATCAACTGCTTGGCTTCCTGCGGCGACTTCTCTGCCAGCTTGGTGGCATTCAATCCCGCCAAGCCACTGCCGATGCGCATGGAGTCGGCGTGCGCCTCTAGCCACTTCCCCCGCATGTCGAAGTGATCCCGCAGCGGTCCCAGCATCGCGTAGGGGAGCATGGCTACGTAGTCTTCACTGGTCTGAACGGCGTCGTTGAAGAGCTTGGAGCCGTCGAACTTCCCCTGCTGGGCCTGGATGGTGAGGGAGTCGGAAAGCCCCATCCCCAGCATGCCCAGGTAGCCGAAGATGGCGTGGCGGCCGAACTTGCCGACGCCGCTGATGATGCTGGGATTCTTGATCGCCTGCCGCATCGCCATCACACCAATCAGACTGGTGTCGTAAATAATCTGTCGCGGCAGCAGAGACTTGAGCAACCCGCCCATCAACCAGGTGCCCATGCTGGCGGAGACGAACCCACCACCCATAGCCAGCACGTCGTCCACTCCAGCTAGCTTCAGATTCCCGATCCCCTGCGCCCAAAAGGCGGCAAAGGTCGCCTCCGGTCCGGCCAGGCTCGCCACCGCCAACCCCGCCATCTGCGGGGCCAGGGACGCCACCTTGGCCACCCCGGCACTCACCGGCCCGGCGATGCCACGGATGGGCTTCTGCGTCTCCAACGCGGTCTCCTCGATGGACTGGGCGAGCGATTGCTTCTGTTCTTTGGAGAGCCCAGGACCGAAAGCGAACTGAGCGAAGCTCTTCAGGGAAAGCCAGGCCCGCTCACTGCCCTGGGCCATGGCTGCCATCCACACCGGAGGCGCATCCGACACCGGAAGCCCACCATGAAGGCGGACGTAATCAGCCATTCCAGGATCATAAACACCATTAGGACCGTACGGAGTCCAGTCTGGCGGAACCGGCAGTATGTCGATCCTACCAGAAAGAAACTTCTCCACCGCACTCCACTTCTCCGCGTCAGCGGCCACAGCGGAGGCGTGCACCTTGGTGCGTGAAGCGTAGGCGTAGAGCCCCGGAGTATCGTCCAAGGACTGGCGGAAAGTCTGAAGAATGTGCTGGTAACCAGGAGTCCCTGGATCGGCAATAGTACCCTCCCCGGCGAAGTGCTCCGCCCCATAACCGGTCCGTGAAGCTTCCTCCAGCGCCTGGATCGCTTTGTCGGTCGTATGCCGAGTACCGTCCAGTGCCACCAGGGCGGAGGGGCGAGGGGTGACATCTTCCCACTGACCGGCAGACTTCGGAGTTACATCCTCCCACTTTTCAGAGTCGTATCCAGCCGGCAGCGCGGGGGGTGGACCGAGCGGGGTGGTGTTCTCATCCATGTTCGGACCCCGGTAATCCTGATGCCCCTTGCGGTTATAGTAGGACGCGGCCATCGGCTCACCGATGGGTTTGTCAGTCGGAACGGGTGTTTCAGTCCGTGCCATAGATCACCCTCAACTCGCCAGTTGCTTTGTCACGGAGTATCCGAACCGGGAGTCGCCCGCCACCTGTCTTGTCCCGCGCTTCCTTCCGCAGTTCGATGAGGTAGGGATGGTTTGGCCAGTGTTCTCCCCAGATCTTTCCAGGAACAGCCTTGCGGTCGAAGGCGTGGTGGATGAACTGGTTGATAGCTACATCATCGATGTGCTCCTTACCAGATTGCTGGATGAATTCGCTCAACTCCGAAATCAGTTCAGGCTCGTATAGATCTCGCTGGTCCTTATCGCCTTGACCCTGGAAGATCTGCAGCAGACCTTTCTGCACATGGGCGGGGACGGATTGAAGCAGCTGCAACTTGGGGCTGTTCTGCAGACCCTTGAGCATCTGCTGGCCAGCCCGCATCCCCTTGGAGCTAAGGATGCCGTCACCGAGCATCTGGTTATCCAGGTCTACCGGAGTCAGCTTTCTGAAACCTTCAGGGTCAGACTCCAGCGTCTTGATCAAATCATGGCGGAGCATCCGCAGACCTTCTTCATCCGCCTTCGCCTCCGCTTGCTTAGCGTCCCGCCCTTCCAACTTCTCCAACTCCCGCAGCCCAGGCTTCTGTCCCGGACCACCAGGCGCGTTGCGCTCCATCCAGGTTATCTCATCAGAAGACTTCTCTCGATCCATTTCAAAGTTACCGTCTACCGTATGACCGTCTGCCATGATCTGACCAATCCTGGCGTTGACGGCCAGATTGAACCGCTTCGATTCCTCCCCCATCAGCTTACTCACCATCGGCTCCGCTACCCGTCGCTCTTCATCAGACAACTTGGACAATCGATCATTCACCCAGTTCTCATCTGGCATCCCGTCCTTGTCCGGTTCACCTTTGCGGGAGAAATTCAACTTAGGAGCGTTGAACACGATGTCAGCCGCTATCTGCTTCCCCTGATGAACGTCAAGCTTCATGTTCACGGATTGGATCTTCCCCGGAGACATGAACTCCTGCCAACGCTCGAACTCCTCTTTCGCTTGAGGGTGCCCAGCGCCAACCAGAGAGCCCACCCAAGCATCCAGCATCGGGGCCAGAGTCTTGGCGGCGAAAGCGTGGGCTGCCTCCTCGGGGTAGCCGAGTAGAGCCGCCCGCTGGTACGCCTGCATCTGCTTAGCCTCTATCACATCGTGAGCCCTACTAAGATCAGCACCAGCTGTAGCACCGTAGCCAGCAAGAAACTTGGCCTGCTCTTGGATGCCGTTGGTGTAAGTCCCCGCGTCCAACGCAACACGCTGCTGGCCGGCGTGTGTATTGATCTGACTCTCAAAGATTCGCCAGTTGCGCATCGAACTGGCCATGAAGCTGTCGCGGGCGTGACGGCTGCGAAGTGAATCACGGATCTCATACAGCTTGGTCTTGAGTCCTTCCTTCACTTCCTCGGACACCGACAAAGCATCCAACCCACGCAGTTCAGAGAACCGATCTCGAGCCTGCATCGCATAGCCGAGATAGTCAGACTCCGCCTTCACCGCCTGCTCCTGAGCGGTGAGCATGCGCTGGTTCTGAGCGATGGTAGCCGCCTCCATACTAGCCTGCTCGGTCACCGCCCCCACTTGGCCGGGGAAAGCGGCCGCACCAGGCGTCGGCTCCGGAGTAATTGGAGTCGGCCGCTCTTCATTCGGGTGGATGCCGATGATGGGAATATCCATCAGATCCCCTGCTCGTTGAATTGAGTCTCTGTTGGACGCAGCACTTCTTCCGGCGCCTCTTCCTTCGGTAGATCCAGCCAGCCTTTGGCGCCGATGAAGGCCATCTTGCCTACCCCACCGATGACGCTAGCCAGCACGGCGTTCTTGGCCTCGGACTTCGCGATCTCACCCTCCTGTTGGTACGCCTGCGCCTTGGTACGAAAACCGTACGCCTCGCGAGCCGCATCGCTGCGGACCACCTGTTCGTCCTGGTCCGAAAGAATGCGCGTCTCCTGGGTCACGTCGCCCGCGCTTCCCACCCCCACCGCCACACCAGAGGCGGCGAAGTGCGCTTCCTGCACCCCGATGAACTGCCCAGCCCGCATCCGCACCCGGGAGGCGGGAAGGTCGGCGCGAGCGATGGCGTCAGCCGCCTGCCGCTCCGCCATCCCAGCGGCGCGCCTGGCCGTCGCCTGGGCCGCCTCCCCGCGTGAAGCTGCCGCGCTGGCTTGGACGGCGGTCCCTGCCAGGGTAACTCCGATGGCAGTCATGGTGACAATTTCACACATCAGCCTGCCTCCAAGATCAACCTAGGAGTGAGTATCTGTGCCCGGCAGAAAAGTCGCTTCTGCCAGCCGTGCGGCTCCGCCCCCTCCAAAGTGAAGCCCAGCCGCTCTATCCAGCGGAGCGCACTGGTGTAGTGGCTATCGATCATCTGCACCATCTGCGGATAGCTGTCCCGCATATGCGCCAAGATGATCTTGCTCGCTCGCCAGAAAGTCAGCGGGTGGGTATCCACATGGATGGTACTGAGCGCCCAGGGGGCCGCCCAACCATTCCTGTAGTCAACGATCCCAAACACCGCCAGCAGACTCCTGTCCTCGGCGTACCCAGCGTAGGCGTAGATGGAGCGGTTGATGGACCCGCGCGCGGCCTGCTCCGGCATCAGCTTTCCGGAGGCCCACACCTCAGCCTTGTCCTGGGGGCGCACCTGGCGCGCGAACTCCCGCGCGTGCCGCTTATTGGCCCGCTCCAGTCGGACTCCCGCCGCCAGACACTTCAACTCAAGTTCCACCAATTTCCATCTCCCTCAGCACACCTAAGAGCGACACCGGCAGCGGCTCCCACTGCCGCACCGCCGCCGTGGCAGCCTTGTTCCAGTCGTCCGACACTTCATTCTCGAAGTACCCAGTTCCCGGTAAGATCGTACCGTAAGAGTCCGATACCTGCCGTTGCTGCCATTCGAAGAGGTTGTCGAAATCTTTCCCCGCCCAGAGCCCACGCGAAGTAGCCACGTTGAAGCCAACCTTGAGGACTGTCTTGAACCTATTTCTGATCTCCGCATTTGGCAGGTAAGCGTCGAGCAGTTGCGCGTCGCAGTTGTAAGAGATCCCAATTGCCACCACCACCCCAGGGATGGGGAGGGTGACTGTCGCTCCCGCCACGATGATGCCGCTGGTCACGTTCCCATCTACCAGTGCCGCCAAACCTCGCGCACCGTTCACCTGGAAGGAATCCACCGGATAGTTGGTCAACTGGTTGACGGTGAAGACTGACCGAGCCACCGCCCAAGTGCTGCCAGCAGTAGCAACGAATCGATTGATTTGATCTTGCGTTAGATTCCCGTCGAACTCCACCGTTGCGTGGAAAAGATCAAAAGGAACCATGGCAAGAATGCGCGCAGAAACACCCAATGTGCCATTCGGTTGCACCACATCAGGATCAATAACTACTGCCCCGGTTCCAATATCAATGGGGTTGAAGATCGGATTAGACGACACAACAAGAGCCTGCGCTCCAGCTTGGTAGGTGCCACCAGAAAACTGAATCGTCGTCCCACTAATGTGCCCGTCATACGTCGAAGCCGCATCCAGCGCCAGGGCATTACGAAAGTCAGTCGGTGGGATCAAATTGTTCATCCGCTCGTGGTAGCGAACTGTCGCACCGTTGATGACCCGCCGAACCACCAAGTACACCGCGTCCTCGGGCGGCTCCGGCACCACCGCCACGTTCTCCACGAAGCCGTCCCCCACCCCAGTCGAGTGCTGCGCCCAGGCTACGATGGGGGTGGCATTATCGGAGATAGACCCGCGCGAGGGACGCACGTAGGTCATGGAGAGCAGCACTCCATCGTCACGCACCATCCAGATGATCGAATACGGTACGCTCTGGTAGGCCCAGTCCACGATGGTGTGGCCTTCCATGAAGTGCCGAGCCTGCCAGGATAGATCATCTCCATCCCAGATGTCAGTATAGAGACCGTAGAGCGGGAAGAAATCCCGCACCATGTTGGACTTGGCGGTATTGTAGATGAGACCGTTCCCGATGATGATTGGATCACGCCAAGAAGAACCCCACGCGCTCTGCCGCTTCAAATCCACATTGGAGCGGGAGATGGCAGCACCCTGGGAGCCGCGCAGAGTCCACTCCCCCAGTCCGCTCATGATGATACCGACCCGCATCGGAGCAAAAGCGCGGATTTCCTCCAGCACCTCGGAGACGATAGTGAAGAGGATGGAGTCAGCGTCCGAGCCAGGAGTGAATCGATCCCAACTGTAGATGTTGTTGATTCTGCTCCCCCAGAAGGTCTGCGGCAACACTGAGGAGCGAAAGAACATCCGGCGCTGCTCGTAGTGCGAAACCACCGCAGGGAAGTTGTCAGTCACACCCACTAAAAACGGGTCCGTCGCCTGCGGCGGCTGCTGAGTGAAGTCTGGAGCAACTCCGAAGTCGGTGTAAGTAGCGTTGAACGGGGCACCTACAAGATCCGTAAGCCAACCGAAGACGCCATTGGTCCCTCGGTACAGGCGAGAGAAGAGAATCCGGTAGGCTGCACTAGAACCCACCACGAACTGCAGACGTGCCGGTCGGTCCGCACTCAATGGATCATTCATAGACAAGGTAGCAAAAGTCGAAGTCTCGAACACCTGTCCGGTGACGTTATCCTGCACCACCGTAGTCAGCCGCCACTCCGCCGCCACACCGGGGTGAGAAACATCATTGGCCAGAGTCCAGAACAAAGAACCAGAAGCGGGAAGGCTGCCGTTATTCGCGTTCTGGATAGAGATCCACGATTGATTCGCCTGTCGTACACGATCCCCAATAACGTAGATGACACCACCAGCACCGCTCCAAGCCGGCCAATCCACCGCACTAGACTGTTGGCTGTTAGAAAATTTGATCGATGGAGCAAGGGTATACGTCACCACCAGCGGAGCAAGTGGAGTCACAATCAACTGCCAAGGCGAGTCAGTGTTCGCACTATGGATCAAATCGCGAGGAGAAATACCGGCATCCCCAGCCGCCTGCCCACCGTAGGTGATCGTAACGGTGTTACCTACCTGGGCAAATTTGAGGAACGGCAGCATCGCCGTCGTCCAAGGTGTAGCCAATGTGTAGGGAGCCCCCACCAACGCGCCGTTGCGGATGACACGCAGCAAGAGATTACTAAACTCGAAGACATAAGATCGACCATCAGGGAAAAGAAATCCCTTGGTCTTGACCACCGCATCGCCTGGAGTGTCTGCAATGAACTTAGTTCCCGGACGTGTAACCAGCGGACCCTGACTGATCGGTATCCAGTTCTTACAAAGGCGAAGTGCATCCCCGTACCAGGGCTGAGACGTATCCCCGTAGAGCAGAGGAGTGATCTCGCCCTTCTTGAACTTTTTCTGGTAGACAGGAACGCTCACTCACGACTCCCTCGCCGCCTCAAATTCGCTGGCGGGCTCCACGTCTTCCCGGATTCCGCGCTGTTCTGTTGCTACCGATTCTCGCACTTCCATTTCCGCCGCTTTGTTGATCCATTCCGCCGCTTTGATGTCTGCTCGCAAGGCGGGAACAAGAGCCTTGGCCAGCCGCCAGGCCAGCGCCTTGGTAAAGGGGCCGGAGAACGACCTTGGGTTAGTGATCTGAGCAGTGTAGACCAACGTGGGCTTGTCTGCATCAGTGAGAAGAATCTGGTTCCCTGACCCATCGTTGGCATCCTCGATGGCGAACGGTACCCGCTCTTCGGGGCGGGGGTTGCGGATAGGACTGAACTTGGGAGGCTGAAAGCTATTGATCACAGCAGTGTTGGTGAGGGTCGGCTTGTTGTACACCCACTGCTCATCCAGAAAGTCGGGCGGGAGCGGGCAGGCGAAAGCCCAGCCATCCCGAGTCACCTGGAACCAGAAAGCCGGTGAGACATTGGGTTGGTTGTTCAGGTTCGCCGCCTGAAGCGAGCGGTAGACCGTCACACCGAACAGAGTAAGGTCTCCAAGGTTGAACGTCTGCGCCGCCGTCCAAGCCACCCCGGTGTACGGTACCAAATCAGCCCGATGAGTGGCGAACGGCCATCGATAGTCGTTCAATAGATCGTCACGGTACTGGGCGTAGTACACCTTGCATGCCTGGGCAGACGCGGACGCATCCTCAATGGAGTTGATGCGAGTCCGTATCCCGGCATAGCCAAGTGCCATGTTGCAGATGACTTCTACACTGTCCGCCGGCATGGCTCACCTCCGCTATTCCAGCGAGACGATCTTCTCCACCACCTCTGCCTTGGGGGGAGCCTCTACCACCTCCACGCCCTCCGACGCTTTGGCTGCCAGCCGACGCATGTCATCGCGGTCGTTGGGATTCAGATTCCCGCTTTCAGGTTGCTGCCACTGTGGCGGTTCTACCTCCACCACCACTTCCTCCCAGATCGGCGAGCCGTTCTTCATGACGATGTTCCCGTCAGAATCGCGCTTGATGCGTTGCACCTTCGCGGACGAAGCCTTCTTACGGAAGATCTCCAAATCCCGCTTGGCCTCGTCATCCAGCGGCTTGAAGGTCAGGCTCAGATGCCTTTCATACTTCTCTTTGGAGATCCTCAACTTGGTGCCCTGCTTGTGCAGATGGGCACCGTCCCAGAACCCCTTCTCTTCCGTCACCTGAAACAGCGGCATGGTTCTCTCCTGTAGTAGGGAGGGCGGCGAACCGCCCTCCCAGGTTGTCAACGAACGCCGGGAACTGCTTTCCCAACGCTGCGTCCTGACATCACAGCGGCTTCGTCGTCCAATGGCGTCAGCTTGTCAAAGATCTTAGTCTTGCCGTTGTCTCCACCCAAGCTGAAAGCCATCGCCTCGACCCAATCGCCGGCGTCATCCTTCGGGATCACCACTGTCTCGCCAGGCTTGTACATCGACCCACCGTACTGGAACCCAGGCGCACAGTTTACGTTCACCATGAACAGACCCATGATCTCCTCCTTACGGCTGAGGGCCGAGAATGTCGGCGTGGTCATCCGTACCGAGCGCGAGCCCCACGCTCAGGGTGCCGCCGGTGTAGACGGCCGTACCGACGATGTGCTGCGTCCCGATGAAGCGTCGCTGGATCTTTCCAGGAATCGCGTGGAACGGCAAGCGATACCCGGCCACCAACGTCGCCAGCGGGATGGCCGCCGGACCCGGCGCCACCACGTACTTGTTGGTGACCAGCGCCCCGTCATCCGCCGCTACGAAGTCCTCTTCGAAGGTAGGCGCTCCACCGCTGGTCGCAGCCGAACCGATCTGCGCCAGCAGCAAGATTGGACGGCCACGCCCCACGTCGTGCAGAAGCGTGCCGCCGATGGCCCCACCTGGACCGACCGGGTTCGGAGACCCAGCCGCGAAGGTGTCGTAGCTGCCAGTAGAGACGGTGGTCGCCACCGCCAGCGCGGAAAGCGCCAACTTGTCCTCGAACAGCGCGAACTTGTCCAGTAGCATTTTGATCCTCCTTTCGGCGCCGTTAGACGACTACGGCCTCCGTGTTGGTCAGTGCGTCGGAAATGTAGATCGGAGCCCCCAGGCAGCGGATGAGCGGACGCCCGAAAACGCCAGGTGCGCCGATCATTGGAGCAGGGTCGATGCTCAGGGTAGAGTTGGCCACCTTGTTCATCGCCTGCCGGTGGAGGAACGCCCCCACCTTGCGGTCGCAGTACCAGGACAACCGAACCGCCATCGGGTCGTAGATCTGGTAGTACGCCTGCACCATCACGTCCACCAGGTCGGAGTTGAGCGTGCCGCTCGCCGCGATGCGGTTCATGTCGATGTTGGCGATCCTGACTACGTAGCGGTAATCCTCTACCGCCAGTCCGCAGCGCCAGCGAAACAGCGTCTCGTACTTGAAGAGAACGTTGTTGTTGGCGTCGAGGACCCGCTGCTTGCCCATGTCCTCCATGGTCAGACCAGTGGCCTGCCCGCGCGGCGAGATGCCGTACACCGTCCGCTCGCCCCAGCCGACCAGCCAGATGCTCGACTGGTTCGCACCGGAGGCGCCGGAGTCCGCCTTGAGGATCTGCTTGCCGTACGCGGAGGCAGTCGCCCCTAGACGCGCCGCCAAGCCCAGGATGCGTTCCGGGTTGACGGTGGTGGTCTCGTAGAAGAACGCCGACTCCAGCGTGTTGGCCATCTGCGCGAGGAAGGCGTCATCCTCACTTGCCCGGAATGCGGCGGCATTGCCGTTGATCTCCGCCACCCGAGTATCGATGGACGACAGTCCTTCGAGGATTCCGCAGTTCTCATCGTAGGTGTCAGAGGTGCTCTTCGAAGGCGCCACGCCTTCGTTGAAGCGCACCCACGACACAGACGGAAGCGAGTTGCGGGATGCCACCCGGTGCCCGGTGTCAGTGTTCCCTTCCTTCCAGACCATGCTCTGGATGAAAGTGTTGCGTTGCTGGAGCGCCTCGACCACCGGCATGATCTTGCCGTTGGGGTCCGTCCGCTTCGCCACGTCCAGCAACGTGGGAGAGACGATGGAAAGTGCAGCCGCCATTTGAAACTCCTCCTATTCGGTTGGGGCGGGCGGCATTCCCGACATCCCTCGGGATGAGGGATGATCGTACCGCCTGCCGTACTCCTGCGCCTGTGCAGTGGCTTCTGCGGACACCGGCGGGGGCCGTCTGGTGGAGTCCTCACCCATCGCCTTTCCGATCTTGTGAAGGAACTTGGCCATCTCCGGGTGGTTCTCCCAACCGGATTCAGCCAGCGCCTTGGCAAGCTCTGGAGTGGCGTACTTGGCCAGTGGTCGTTGAGCGACTGCCTTGGCTGCTTCGAAATCTCGCCAATCGGGATCAGCCTTCAGCAGTTCCTCGTTCTTCTTCCTCCACTCGTCAAAAGAAGCGCGGTTGGACGCCTGCGCCTCCTTGTTCAATTCGAGGTAGAAGTTCACCACTTCCTGGGCTCGCTTCTCCGGAGCAGTCTTGCTCCACCGCTCCTTGAAGCGATCAATCACCTTCTGGTCCACCTGCGCGTCCTTCGGAAGCTCCAGCTTCAGGTCGTCGCCAGCGCTCGGCGCGGGCGGCGGTGGGGCGGGAGGGGCCGGAGGTACGGCCGGCACTAGACCCTTGAAGAGATCAGGGGAATTCTTGTACAACTCCTGAAGCTTCTCAGAAGTCATCCCTTCCAAGGTTAGCCCTGCCGGTGGTGCCGGCGGGGGTGCTACGGGGGCCGGAGGCTGGCCTGGCGGCTGTGCTCCTGGCTGCGGTACGGGGTCTGGCATGATTCACTCCTCGTCTGGCGGCTGTTCAGGCCGCAGTTTCTTGTCGATCTCCTTCAACTCTGCTTTGAGAGCCTGGCGGGCAGAAAGAACCAGCCCGTAGAACCCAGGCTCCACTTCGTCGAATTCTTTGATGATCTCCAGCACCAGTGAGCGGCGACCAGCGAAGTGTTGAAGATCTCCTCCGTTGTTGGTGCGCACGTCCATCATCAGCAGCGGCTCTGCGAACTTGCCAAACCAACGACGGAATCGACCGTCGCGGCTGAGCATGCGGATGTCTTCCGTGTACAGATCGGTAACGTACTTCTCCGTCTGCTGCTTGGTCCTCTGCTGCTTGGCGTCGGAGAGGAAGCCTTCTTCGCGGCTCATGCCCCACCTCCCGCCTGCGCCTCAGCCTGCGGACCCAGGAGTCGGGCGAGGAGGTTCTGCCCGTCGCCGCTGCCGGTCTGCGCCTTGGAGAGGTTCTTGGCCCCCTCGGTGGCCGCGAGCATGGCCTGGCCCTGCTCCATCGCCTGCTGCTTCTGTGCTCGCGCCGCTCGGGCCTGCTGGCGAGCCTGGAGCGGGACAGCGCAGTTAGGCGAAAGACCGATCTCATCGAAGTAACCATCGATGGTCTTGTCGGTGTCCAGGCAGTCGGTGGCCTCCTGCCCCTTCAACTGGGCCATCTGGCCGACGAACTGAATGGCCCGCTCCTTCACCTGTACACCGATCATCTTCTGGGCCTGGAAGAGGATGGAGATGAACCGTGGCACCAGCGCCTGCCCGCGAATCTCACGGGGAGCGGGCGGAACCAGGTGACGGCGGTCCATCATGCCGTGGGTGCGATAGACGCACTTGGCGAGGAAGTCGTTCACGTTGTCCAGCACCGGCCCCAGCTGGAGCATGATCTCCTGCTTGGTCTCGGCAATCTCCTCCGCCGTCACCGGCTGCTTGCCGGCCGACTCCGGCTTGTCCACCAGGCGCCGCATCAGGTCGGCATAGAAAGCAGCCGCGATGCGGTCCTCATAGAAGCGGATGGTCTCCTGGGTCCGCTGCACGCCGTCGTGGTGCACCTGTTGGGCGGGCTTGATGGACTCCATCATCCCGCCGGGTACGTACACCGGGTCACCCGGGAGCATGGACAGCCGGGTGAGGCGCATGGTGTCAGGGATCAACATGGGCGGGTTGACCAGCTTAGCCACCCCCAGGAGCGTGCGCTTCTCCAGGACCATCAAACCCTTGGCGTCGGGGAGAGCGTCGTGGCCGGGGCCGGTGGGATACACGTCGCGGGCGGTGGTTGCCCAGCGCCCGCACATGAGCGGGAACTCCTGATAGCCAGCCTCGCGGAGAAATCCGATGGTGGGATCAGCAGAAGGCTGGAGCAGCGAACCGGAAGCGGAGCCCAGGCCACCAAGCTCCATCCACACCGAACCCCACTTCATCCCCCTACGCCCGAACCCACCAGGAACGAACTCGCTGTTCGGTTCGATCACCCGCAGCACCACCATGTACTGCTCGTACGAACCGGCGTTCCACGCCACCCGGACGGAGTTGGAGACGTTCTCCCAACCAAACTCCTTGACCAGTTCGCCGATGGTCCAGGGCTCCTCGTAGAGGATGGCATCGATCTCCTGCTCCCCATCCTGAGCCAGACCATAAGACCCGATAGCGAGCGGAATGAACCGCATCACCTTTATCGGATCTTCCTCCTGCATGCAGGCGCCCAACCCGTAAGTAGCCATGTCCGGGTAGACGCCCTGGGACATGGCCCGGTAGAACCCGCTCATCTCCATCACCTTCCGCATCCGGCGGGTGTACTCCCAGAGCCACATCTTGACCGGGCCGTACTCCGCCAGATCATCATCGGGGATGGTCAACTCCAGCCAGGGCCTCGCACGCGGCGTGCATCCCGACATCAGCCCCGCCGCCAGCACCCGCGCCATCCGGGTGGGGGTGTTGTTCATGATCTTCGCGGTGACCTTGGGCTTGTTGTGGTCAGTGGTGAGGAAACGGCCCCGCTCCGGCATGATGTAGTCGGTCAGATCGATCCACTTCTGCCACTGCCGCGAACGCTCCGCCTTGATGCTGGTCCAGCGCACCAGGTAGCGGCGGCGCCGCTCCAGGATGTCGTTGGGGCGGACCACCATCTTGTCGATGCCCATGTAGAATGGGCTGCCGGTCTCCGCCGTGGCACCGTAGTTGATCTCAGGCATCAGCCACCCCTCGGCGCCATCGGTCTGAGCTTGGGCAGCGGTGGCACGCTGTAGGGCACCCCCGGCGCCATCGGCCCCGCGTCGAGGGGCTGGATGGACTCCAGCTTGGGGGCACTGTCACCGATGTACTTGGCGAAACCGAAGAGGCCGGTCATTCCCGTCCCCGCCGCCGCCCGCGACTTCACCCCACCCACCGCAGACTCTCGAGAGATCGCCTCAGTGGGGTCAATCGCCTTGGGTTTGATACCGTACATCCAGTTGGTAAGGATCTCCTGCGCGCGGTCAGCTGGTAGTCCACCCCAGCGCCCCGACGTGCTGGGATTGCCGAAGAGATAGTTCTTCATCTCATCGGTGAGCACCTCACCCTTGTAGTTGACCTGTGCAGGCGCGCTACCCATAGGGATCCCAATCCTCCTCGGTCCCGCCGCGAATCCTCTGCTGGGCATAGGCACCGGCGAAATAGCGAGGATCACCCATCTGCATCAGGCTCATCGGAGCATAGACCGGGGCGGCCCAGGTGAGGGCCAGGGAGTCGGCCCGGCTGGGGGAATGGACTCCGCGCTTGCGCATCTCCTTCTTCGACTCCAATATGAACTTACTGGTCTTCCCAGTGATCTTATAATCGAAGAGCGGAGTGGACAGTTCGTTGCGCAGAGTCACTTCGTTGGGGATGGAGCCGCCCTTCTTCACCCACTCCGCCATCAGCCACCACATCTCCGAGCGGCGGTCGGCGAAGCGGGGGTCCATCGGCCCGCCCCCGAAGTCCACCCCGATGACGTTGGGGGTGCCCAGCTGGCGTAGCCGGTCGATGATCCCAGCACCCAGTCCGGTCTGGTCCACGAACATCGCCACCGGCTTGTGCAGCAGGATTTGATTGATCACCTGGTCAGCCAAGGTCATCAGGTCGGTCTCGCGCCAGGTCATCTGCCGGAAAGCCTGCAGTCCCTGGCGGCGGGTGAGCACGCTCTCGTCATCGCCAAAGCGAGCCACGTCCAGACTCATCACCACCGGGTCCTGCTCCACCATGCGAGGATTCACTTCCCGGCTAGCTGCTACTGCGATCTCTTCAGGACCGAGCAGCTTGTTGGCCTGCTGGGAGGGGAACTTGCCCAGGATGTTGACCTTGATGAAGTCGCTCTCCCGGCCCCACTTGTCGATCTCACTCTGCGCCCACACCGGGTCGATGCGGCTGGCCCGGCTGGGGTCCAGCGGGTCGCCGGTAATCTCCTTCACCCACCAGTTCTTCCGATGTTCGGGATCCATGCAGGCCAGGTAGAGCGGCCCATCGGTGCGAGTGGGGTTGCCAGCCATGGCTAGGAGGCCCTCCACTGGCAGGCCGTCTATCATGCTGGAAAAGATGGCCTCAGCTGCAACGATCACACCTTCCGGGTAGTCACCCACCTCGTCGCAGAAGACGGCCGGATGCCGCCCGTGCAGGCCGGCGATGGTGTTGGCCTGCTGGGTCTTATCGGCGTTCTGGGGGAACGAGCGGGCCTTGCAGAACCAGGTCTGCTCGAACTTCTTGGCAGTGATCTGTTCGGCGGTGTGGTGGAAAGCCTGCTGGAGCGCCCAGGAGCGCTGCCGGACCCGGGCCAGTTCCGGCCAGAGGTTGGTCTTGAGGTTGTCCTCTGTGATCGACATGGCAATGCAGTTGGCATGCCAGCGGGTCATCATCCACCACCAGATCACGATGGACATGGCGAAGGACTTGCCCGGCCCCTTGCAGGCTTTGAGGGCCAGGCGGGTCTTGGCTGGCTGCATCCCCGGTTCGGTAATCCCAGAAGCGGCGGCGAAGAACTCGTCCTGCCAGCCGTCCGGCTCGACCTTGCAGACATCCCGGGCGAACTGGCGGCAGTCCGCACGCCAGCGGGCGGGGGCTCCGCGAGGAACCCCCGCCTTCTTCAAGTCCTGCGGATTGATGATGGTGTCTATACGTGACCCCGCTTGGCTGCTTGCGCTTTGGCGATCTTGATGGCTGACACCTTGGAGTGACCACTCTTCATGATCCCCTTGACCTGCTTCTCCATCTTGGCGACGTTCTTGCCGGTGTCACCTCCCTGACTCTTTGCGATCCCGTACGGCATGCTACCTCCGGTGGATGAGCGGGTCGTCGTGCTCCAGGGTGATGCGGTCGGCTCCGTCGCTGTGCTCCACTCCACCGATCTCGTGAGACATACGCGGGTAGCGGGCGCAAGCCTCCGGCCCTGAATTCCCGTTGCCGTTGTCGTACATCTCGTAGTGGTTCCCACCCGGCTCGTAGTCGTCTACCGCCCCCCGGCTGGAGTTGGGCTGCACCGGCTCGATCATTTCCTGGTGAAGCGGAGAAGCGGGATACTCGTTCCGCTCCTCGATCACCGAGAAGTGCTTCTCCACCATCCCGTCGCTGCGGGTGTGGAAGCGGGAGGTGGTCCGGGTCTCGTGAGTGACTTCGTTGCGAGAGGGAACGCCTGGACCCTTGGCCATGGCCTACTTCCCTCCCCCGGTATCCTTGCCCCGGGCTCCGCCGCCGGTGTCACCCGAATCCCACATTCCACCCTGCTGCACGTCGGGGGTGCTGCTGGCCTCGTTCGGGCGGGGGGTGGGGAACTTCTCTCCGGAAACGAGCTTGGCGCGCATGTCGCCAGCCGCCTCGGGATTGGCCACGTAGAACCGATTCCCCAGTTCCCGACTGGAGCGAGGATAGCGAGCAGCGGGAAGGTTCCCGTTGTTGTCCTCGATCACATCGGTGAGGGTCGCATCGGTGAGAGAGTGGAGAGCGGGTTCCGCCTGCGCGGTGCCGTCGAGAATCGCAGGGGTCTTGCCTGAGACTGCTTCTGCCATGATCTTTCTCCTTCAGTTCGGCATCTCGCCTTCCGGGGTTCGCCCCGGCGCGTCTGCGGGCTTGCCGCCCGCTGCGGCTACGAACTGCTCCAGGTTGAAAACGCCGCTGTGGTTGATCCCTACCGGGACCTTGGCCCCGGCGGTCATCTCGGCCACGGTGTTGGCGGCACGGATGCGCTCCGCCGTCGGAACGATCTTGTTATCGGCCACGGTCTGGTAGAAGTCGAGCAGCCAGACCCTCCGCTCCGCATCGGTCATCTGCGAGAGCTTCTTCCTGTCAACCGCCTGCTCGGGCGGGGGTGGGGATTGGGCCAGGACCAGGGCGGCGACGCAGCGGGGGCGGCGGAGGGTGCGGGTGATGCTGGCCTGCAGCTGGGTCTTGTCGCCCTTCATCCCCACTGCTTTGGCGATCTCTAGAAGGGTGGCCCGGGGCTTGGCCAGGCGCGCTTGAACGATGTCTCGCTCCTTGGGAGTGAGACCATCAATGGGACTGCGAGCGCGGCCCCTGTCCATGGACCGATGCGTCTAGCAGGTAGCTGGACGCACCGTCAATGATCGAGCACTTGTATCAGTTGTTACGTTGGGATCAATTCACCGAGAAACCGGCTGAGTTTTCAACCACTTCTCGAACTTCATCCGGTCCACTCTCAGGCGGCGGAGGAAGGTGGCAGCCCCGGGGATGGTCTTGTCCAGCACCCTCTTCCTGGCGGTGGCCCGGGAGCAGCCCAGGAGCTTGGCCACTTCGGAAAAGCTCACCCAGCGACTGCCTTTGGCCATGCGGCTAACCCTCGTCTTTCAAGAGCCTTCAGCACCCGCTCGGGATTGAGCGACAACTGATCACAGCACCAGATGAACGACCCGATTCCGTGGTTGCTGGAAAGGAACCAGCTGTTGGTCCTGCTACGGATACCGATTGACTTGTCCTTAAGATCGCCTATCGCAGTCTGCATCACCGACGCCCACAAGCGCAAGGCATCCCGCTCCTGGATGGGTTGAGGCGGCCTGGCGAGGAACTGGCGGCAGCGGTAGCAGACCATCTTCGTCTTGCACCCGCAGCCGTGCAGGATGCCGTGGCTGGGCGGGTTCGCGCACCTAAGAACTACCATTCATCCTCCGGTAGCCTCCTAGCTTCTTGAGGATAAGATCAAATATCTGCCTCATGCGCTGCTTATGCTCCCCCTGCAAAAACCTCATCACCGCCATGTTGTCCAGGGTCCCCTTGGGAACCAAGATCACTATCGTCTCCACCTCCTGGTCCCACCCGTCCACCACAGCCTGCACCATCCTCCTGGCGTCGGCGGTCAAGTGCTCCCTAGTGGGTTGGATGGAAGCCCGGGCCGCAGCTTTGATCTTCGTGGCCAAATCCGCGTTGTGCACATGCTCCGGGGTGGGGTCGATGGCGGTGTTGGGGCAGACGTGAGCGGCAGCCTCGGCGGGGGTGGAGATGCTGTTCCCGCAGGCCGGGCACTTGGACACGCTCTGGCCGTAGTCGTCCATCAGATCGCTTCCTTGGGCACCAGCTGCAGCACGTCGAGGTGGAAAGCGGCCCGGTGGAGCTTGTTCTTGTCATCGAACCAGGTGCAGAGGAAGATCTTATCGTCAATCTTCTTCTCCACCGTCATCTTTTCACTGTTCTTGAACTGGCTACGCACCACGTCCCCTGGTTTGAACATCAGTGCCCCTTTCCGGTCACCCCGTAGAGACGGAAGAGATGGTTGGCGATAGCCTGGGCAGAGTAGCCCAGTAGCTCCTTCTCAGTGGGATCGAACCGCTCGTGAGCCTGGAGGGCGTTGTAGGTGGCGCTGAGCCGCTGGTACTCCAAGCGAAACTTGACCACCTCGGTATGCTCCTGCTCGTACACCTCCCGGACCCGGGCAAGCTCCGCCTCCAGCGCGGTGAACCGATGGGCCATCGCCAGCTTGGCGTCCTGCAGATCGGCCTCGTACTTCTGGCGCAGGGTGAGTCGCTTCTTGCGCATCAGCCTCCTCCGGTAGTGCCGAGCGGGTTCATGTTGTCGGTGGTGGTCGCCTCGCTGGCCTGGGCGCCGAGAGTAGCGGCGCTGGTCGCCAAGTCGGCAGTAGAGGCAGCGTCGGTCCCCACCAACTTGGGAGCAATCCATCCCTTGGCCCCGGGAGTGACCACGAAGGAGGACCACTTGGGAAGCTGAGTGTTGTAGTTGGCGCTATCGATCTGCACCAGGTCACCGGGACGGAAGAACTGATTCTGGACCCAGAGCCCTGGCCAGGCAGCATTGAGAACCTGAAAAGTGCGCAAGGCCATGGTCAGTCCCCTCCTGGTACCACGATCCTTCGCTGGTCACTGAACCGGCGCACCACCGCCGCCAGTTCGTCCTTCACCGCAGAGTTATTCACGTTGGAGGCCAGCACCCCCACCCCGCGCCCGATGGAGTCCTTGTAGAAGAACTGGAAGATGAAGCCGAGCTTGGTGATGTGCTGCTTGGTGAACTCGGCCTTGGCCACCTGTGCCCAGCGGGAGCAGTTATAAGCAAGCTCGTCCTTGCTGGGCGGAGTTGCGAAGGGGTTGATGATCCTCGGACCGTCAGCCAATTTGCCTCCCAGGAGGGATGATCCCCTCACTGGGAAGCAGGTATGCCACAGATGTACCATTCGTGTCAAGGCCCACTCAGGTGGCCTGCAGAAACCCAGAGCAGGAACCCCCAAACCCAGAACAACAACCCGAGAACGCAGAAGACTACCCCTACGATCCCAACCCAATCTTGTCGCGAGTTCACCGCCGCACCCCGTTAACCGGAGCAATCCCGGCCCGAACCGCAGTCCGCTTGATGCGGCGGCGGACCCGCTCGTCCATCTGGCGAGGGGCGTAAGGGCGGAACTTGGCGTGGGCCTGGTGGATGCGCTGGCGGTACTTGGAGAGAGCGCAGACCCGGCCCCACCAGATCTTCACCACCGCCGTCTCCACCGAAGTACCGTGGAGCTTGGCGTAGTCCTGAGCGACCCTGTGCTGACGTGCGGACAATTCGATCTGTAGCTTCTTCATGTTACATCCCCTCTTCAGCCCATCCTCCGATGGGACCCAGAGTGAAACTCTATGAGACTTTGGTCATTGTAGTCAAATGTGTCAAGTGGGTCACAGGTGACAGTACGCAGAGCAGCGCCGTGGAATTCACGTAGAGTGAAGTCAGTGAATGGGAGCAGATCTTTGGTGCGGTAGCCCGGCCGCCCCGGCCGGGCACAAACCCCGGGCTACCCCGTCGCCCGGGGAAAGCATGCTTGCCCTGAGAGCAGAGACCTTCCGTCGGATAACATAGCTACACGCTATGTTTTCACTGGAGAAATGAGCGATTCACTCGGTGCGCTGACCCGCGCTCACAACTGCGCTCAGAGGGACGGCGGAGGGGGGACAGAGGGAGCGCGCAGCGTCTCAGACGTGCCAAACATAGCAAAACACCGAGGTAAAAAACTGTAGGGTATTGATTTTACACGGAGAATACGGCAATACAGTTTTCTTTAATATTCTCATACGCGCATACTCACATACTCAATATATACACACTCTCCCATATAGAACTTGTGGCGTTTTTCCGTATTGCTGTTTTCCCCCAGCAACTCCGAGACCCTACAGTATTTTGGCTTCTGTATTTGCTATGTTTGGCACATCTGCGCAAATGTTTGCGCACTGCGCACTATTTTACGCGGATCAGGTGCGCATCCCACTGCGCAGTAGCTCATAGCTTGTAGCTATGCGTCATGAATCACCATCTCATAGCTGGTAGCTATCTTGCACGTCCATGGTGCGGGGCGTTCGCCCCCTCAAAGGGAAGGAAAACAAAATGCAGACCAGCAAGCTGGGAATCCTCCGCGCCACCTACCGCGCAGCTGTCCAACACAACGGTATCACCCACGCACTCTCGCGCGCTCTGTTGCATGCCATCTGCCTGGAACGCGGATTGTGCCGCGTGCACCTCAGCCCCGCCCCCGTCCTCGCCGTCAATTCCATCGCAGAAGAGTCGGACCGCGACATGCCGGCGGGTGCGTTGGTCTTGACATCGCATAGCCCATGGCTATGGTGTCTGACAGGGAGGGAGCGACGATGAAAGCGGGCGACATCTGGCACGCACGAAAGTGGCTGGACGACATCAGGGAAAGCGGCGACGGGGGAGACGCACGAGCCTTCGCCGCTCTGAGTCACGGCCTGCATGCGCTGGAGTTCTTGAAGGAGCTACAGGGCGAACTTGCCAGCGAGGAGCTATCGCATGCACGAGTGCGGCCCCGCCGACTCAAGCTCTCCCAGAGGATTGACGAGTTCCTGCGCACCTAAGCGCAGACGGGCGGGCGGCGCGCATGCCCGGGTGAACAACACGCGCCAAACTTAACTGAAAGGGGAAGGCAGGCATGGCAAAGCAAGTGGACTTCAGAGTGGGTGGTGGTGGCACGATCTTCATGATTGAGCCGCGCACGCCCCAGGCGAAAAAGTGGGTCCGGCAGAACGTACCGCTGGAGCCTTGGCAATGGCTCGGTCCCCGCTTCTCAGTGGAGCACCGATACGTTGACGATCTCATCGAAGGAATCAGGAACGACGGCTTGACCGTCGAGGGAGGAGACGCATGAGCTACAACGAGAAGCGAGATGTGGTGGCAGCTTGGCGGGGACCGAAGTCGGTCTGTGAGTGCGAGCACGTCGGAGACGGGAGCGAGACCCAGCACGAGGGAACCGTTCCCGGCTTGGTGGACAACGGACACGGGCGCTGCCTGGAGGGCGGCTGCAAGTGTACGCGCTTCACCTTTAATCGCTGGACGGGCGCATTCCGGATTGCCCTCATCGAGGCGAAGATTGTCATTTGACAGAGCATAGCCAATGGCTATGCTCTCGCAAAGGAGGAACGGAAACATGATGAGCATCGAAACGATTGTTGCACTCTCAAAGGAAGCAGGGCGCAAGGCCAGGCGTCTGGGGCGCAAGCCCCAGACTTTCGCCAGCGAGCAGGAAGTGGACGAGCAGTTCGCCAAGGTTCCCAACCTTGGCGACTACGCGCCCAAGGGCTGGCGGCACCTGGAGGGACGTGATCTCTTTGTAGACAAAAGCGGGTTCGGGGCTGAGGATGAGCTTGCCCTGACCGTGCGCGGCTACAAGGAGCGGGTGAAGGAGCTACTTCGCGAGAATCCCGGATACGGTTTCGGGATCATCGAGGAAGGCCAGTTCCAGATCTACGTGGGCGTGTTCGAGCGCACGAAGGGTGCGCCGCGCAAGCGGACGGTGCGGGAGACTGCCACCCCGCTCCCGCCCATCGTGGGCGAGCGGACCGAAGAGGGAGTGGCCATTCCGGCGCTCCCCCTCGCCGGGCAGCTGGTGGTGGTGAAGCCGTGAGCAAGATGAGCAAAAGCAAGAGTCAGGCGCCGGTCAAGCTCCGCGAGACTTTCGAGGAGCGGATGGCCGAGCGCTACCGCAAGCAGACCAAGCCCCACCCGCTGGCGCACTGCCAACGGGCTGGGGTGCACTACATCGTTCAGCTGGGCAGCATCCGCTTCTGCATCAAATGCAAGGAGGACATGCCATGAAGTGGGAACTGCTCGATTACGGCTCCGAGTACGCCCAGTATTTCGCCGGGGTAGGCACGGCAGGCACGACTTTTAAGCATGCCGTTACCGGGGTAGGCGCGAGCTACTTCGACGCCCTGGACGACGCCCTGGAGCAGGTCGCTGAGCAGGCAGGAACGACTGAAGAGGTGGAGGCGATGCTTCTCGAGATCGAGATGGAGCATCGCCCCACCGTCAACGTCCCCAAATGGATGACCACCAGCGTGCACGAGGTGGACTGTCCGGAGAATGACGAGGAGTGCGACAAGGGATACTATATTTCGATCAGATGGAGGGAAGGACAATGACGATAGATGAGGCGATCAAGTTCGTAGGCGAGTTCAGCGTTGGGAATGGTTCCCTCAAAGCCCTGGGATTGGAGATCTCAGCAACGAAAGGAAGGGATTACATTTTCGGGCAACCGGATGGAACGGTGGAGATCTTATTGTATTTCTCCAAGGTGCCAGATCGAGAGGATGGGTCGTTGCCTATTCGCCCAGAAGGATTTCAGCACCACATCAAGATTGGTCCATACGATCTGAGCATGGACAACATCGGGCAAAGAATTCGTAATGGCTTGCAGAGAGCGATGGCGCACGAGGTGGACGAAGGACTCCTCTACCAGGGGAGACGCATCTTCGACCCGCATGCAGGAGAGAATCGCAGACGAGCAGCTTGACATCGCATGGCTGTGTGCTATGTGATAGCATAGCCGTATCAGACGGCGGAAGGGAAGGAAAACATGAAACTGAGGACGCACAAGTGGGAGAAGGTCAGTTCTTTGCTCCGCGAGTACCAAGCCAGCAACAAGGGGCACAAGGAGATCGCAGCTGACATCGCCAAGCTGGCGGTGACCATGCAGCGGGAAGGGCTGCGAGCGGTGACCAACCTGGGAGAAACGGTGTCGGTGACTGCGCAAAGCTGCTGATGACCGCCTATCGCCCCGACGCGGCGGCGGCGCTCTCCGACCTGATACGCCGGGAAGCCTACGTGCGGGCGGTGGAGCGGGCACGGTTCGCCGGCAGGCAGAAGTTCTCCAAGGTCCAGTATCAACAGATGGCTGAGCGGCTCATCGAGAATGCGCTCAAGGAAGCCTTCAAGCGGATGCGCAATGGTGACTTGACGTAAACATAGCTGTGTGCTATGTGATAGCATGCCACATGACGTGGCAGAAAAGGGGAAGGACGAAATGATGACGATCCAAGAGGTATTCACCAAGGCTAAGGAGCATCTGCTCAGGCAGAACGCCAAGGCCAATGACCCGGACCGACCGAGAGTCTGTTTCTACCGGGACCCCAGTGGAAGCGGGCGCAAGTGCCCGGTAGGAGCGCTCATCCTCGATGAGTTCTACCGGCCGGAGTTCGAGGGGAAGAGCGCACGCAACCCGGTGATCCAGGATGCTCTGCGCGCATCCGGCGTGCCGGTCGAAGAAGACAAGAACAAGGATTACATCGCTCCATTAGTACGAAGAGAGAAGGTTCCCGTCTTTGCCCTGCTCCTTGAGCTTCAGCGCATTCATGATGATCGTGAAGTGAGTTCGTGGAAAAAGGAACTTCAAGGACTGGCGACTGACTTCGGACTGAAGTTCGACGCTTGACAGTCACATAGCGGTGTGCTATGTTATCGCTTCGGTGACATAGCACACCGCATGGGAGGATGAGATGCCGACACTGAGAGTGGAAGTGACCAAGGCGCAGTACGAGCGGCTGGAGGAGCAGGCCGAAGAGAAGGGACTGGAGGAACCCGAGGAGGCTATCGTAGCCATCTGGTGGGGCCGCACCCAGGCTCTCGACAAGTACGCGGAGCGACGCAAGCAATCGGGGGCCAAGTTCCGTCCTTACGCACCGCTCAAACTGAAGGGGCGGGAGAAGGTCAAGACCGACGCCATCGCGCAGGGCATCGCCCCGGTCCCCAGGACTCAGCTGCGCAAAGGTCCGCCCCGCCCGAAGAAGGCGAAGATGAAGAAGGGGAGCGCTCGTCCAGCGGTCAAGACTCCGGCCCTTCAAGCCGAGAACGCGGGTTCGACTCCCGCGCGCTCCACGCCTACACTCAAGCCGACACCGCCCAAGCTGAGAAAGAAGGCGGTAGTCCATCCTAAGAAGGTCGTCAAGATCGACATGCTGGATGGGGCGGGGGTGGCGCTCAACAAGGCCAGGCAGATGGCAGAGGAAGCAGCTGGGCCTGGCAATAATTACGTCGAGTCCGATGTCATCGCTGTGCTCAGGGCCAACGGTCGCGATCTGAACGGAGAGCTTATTAAACCCGTGAAGGGGGCATGAGGGAAGCCATGTCTTATAAGGTAAAGATCAACGGAGTGGAGATTGAGGTGGGCACCTTGGAGGAAGTGCGAGCACTGGCCGGACTCATTCCAGCTGCACCTGCACCACCTAAGGTCTCTCCACCCAAGCTGGCTCCGTCACCGTCGCTGCCACGTCGTCCAGAGCCGTCTTATGAATTGCTGACCGAGGTGGACGAAGACGCTGCCCAACGCGAATTCGAGCGGGCGCTGGGGCGCAGGCTGATGGGTAAGGAGGGCACACCTGCACTGCCTAAACCGGCGCTTAAGGAAGAGGGGATTCCCCTGCCCTACCTCAAGGGAGCACGAGTGCAGCCGATGGCGACGCTGGACGCGGCGCGGGCCGTCGTCATCGCTTTCCAGCACTACGGGCGTCCGGTGAAGTGGCAGGAGGCACGAAAGTACCTGACCGTACCCGGGGTGCAGAACCTGGCTCATCGCTTCGCTGAAGCCGAGAGGCGTGGGCTGCTCAAGCGAGTGGCAGCTGGCGTCTATGTACCGGAGGATTACGATCCAGCTCCACTGGAGGGAGTGCAGACAGATCTCAAAGCCATGAAAGGTCTGGGGGCGGCGGTGGTGCACTTCCTTGCTGACCACCCGGTGGACCGAGGAGCGGACCGAGCGGATGAGGTGTGGAATCGAGCTAGTCTCTCCCACGCGATGGCGGAGAAGCTGGGTGGGGAGGAGAGCAGCCATCGACTGAAGATCTGGGCAGCCCTTCGGTTGGGGTGGATAGATAAGAACTATCGACTGACTGAGGCGGGCGAAGAAATCGCCACCGCCATGGAGCCAACATGACAGGCAAGAAAAGGCGGACGGGGAACTCGATAGCTTTTGGTCAGACGCTCCGCGCCCTGCGCGAAGAGCGCAAGCTGGGGCAGGAGCAGCTGGGGGAGATGTGCGGTGGACTGGCACAAGCCTACATCGCCCAGCTGGAGTCGGGAGTGCGGGAGCCTAGCCTGGCGACCAGCCGGAAGCTGGCCAAGGCATTGAAGGTGAAGTGGGAAGCACTCTTCAATGGGGGATCGAAATGAGCGTACCTTCGGTAGAACTGCTGATACAATTTGACCGGGCGTCCAACGAGTTTGACAACATACTGCGTGGAAAAATCTTCCCCTATCTACGTAGAATTGATCGACTGTGGGTTGCGCTGCTGATGGTTTTGCTGACAGGGGCGTTCGTTCGAATTGCTGACAAGTGGAGGCGAGAACTAGATGAGAAAAGAGAAATTGACTAGGGTGTGGTTGGTGTGGTTCGCGCCGGATGACTGTCCCGAGGTTTGGGGTGTTCACTACATCGGCACCTCTTTGGGCGCGGCGCGGGGAGCGCGGATTCAACTCAACCGGCAGAATGGGTGGCCGATCTTGGATATGCCCATCCGTCAGTACAAAGTAGGAGAACTGCTTTGACCTTCGCGGAACGGCTGCGAGAACTGCGGGAGGCAAAGGGCTGGACCCAGACCCACCTGGGCACCCTCTGCCACCTGGGTACCTCTGGGATCTCTATGTTGGAGAGCGGCGACCGCTACCCCGGGTGGATCGTGATGCGCCGGCTGGCCAGGGCCTTTGGTCTCACTCTCAGCGAGCTACTCGACGGGGTGTAGTCGGTACGTCGCTCACTACTACCGCTTGTGCGCTTGACCAGCTAGCTGCTAGGCGAGTAGGTTCGCTCCCCTCCCTCCAACCTGGGGACTCCAGCGCATGGCTCTGCGAAAGGTGGCTGAGGATGAGCGCACGACAATCCAACAACTCGCACAGGCCAAGTGGCGATCAAGTGGTCTGTCCGACAAGATCGCAAAGAGGCTTAAGTACCGCGCTCTCAATGCCGACCAGACTGCCGCATTGGGGACCGGACTTGCTGCTTGCGGATCCCTGTATATCCCCTATTTTGATCTTAAAGGTAAGCCGACTCAGTTCTTCCGGGTTCGTTATCTGGAACCTCTTCCCGGCTTCGCCGGGCAGCTGAAGAAGCCCCAACGCTATGCTCAAGCAGCCAACACTCTTAACGAGGTATACTTACCGCCGCTGTTCAAACGATCTTGGGAAGAAATGGCAAGTGATGTCAAGGTCGATCTTTACATTACAGAAGGTGAGCTTAAAGCGGCGGCGGGTTGCGCGGCGGGACTGGCGACGCTGGGTATTGGCGGCGTTGATGTCTGGCGAGCAGCGAAGCGTGGGGTTGCATTGCTACCCATGCTCGGACGCTTTAACTGGAAAGATCGTTTGGTGCGTATCGTATACGACTCCGATCTTGCCACAAAGCCTGACGTACTTCGTGCCCAGCGAGCGCTCGCGCAGGAGTTGCTCTCCCGTGGTAGTCGAGTGGAGATCGTCGGACTACCTCCGGGGCCGGAGGGGGCCAAACAGGGTCTGGATGATTTTCTTGTCGCCCAAGGGGCGGACGCGCTCAAGGAGCTTGCTGAGGGCGCCATTGCTTTCCCCGAGTCGGACGCGCTTTGGGGGTTGAATGAGGAAGTGATCTACATTCGCAGCATGGACATGGTAGCCGAACGCAAGCACGAAGGTCTGCTGATGGACCGCGACGCCTTCTCCAAGGGCGTCTACGCCAACCGCCACTTCATGGAGACAGTGGTCAAGGGGAAGTCAATCTCCCTGGTCAAGCAGCGGCTCGCCCCCCGCTGGCTGGAGTGGGAGCAGCGCTCGCAAATCGAGAAACTGGCCTATGAGCCAGGCCAGCCCCAGGAGCATGGAAGAACTTGGAACACCTGGCCAGGCTGGGGTTGTGATCCGAAGAAGGGGGACATGGCTCCTTGGCATTGGCTGATGGAGTTCCTCTTCAAGGATGAGCACAAGCTGCGCCAGTGGTTCGAACGCTGGTGCGCCTACCCCCTCCAGTACCCCGGTACCAAGATGTACACCGCCGTCCTGCTTTGGAGTCGGGTGAAGCGGCTGGGCAAGACCCTGGCCGCCTACTCGTTGATGAGTATCTACGGGCAGAACGCTATTGAGATCAACAACAAAAGCATCAAGGGAGACTTCAACTCCTGGGCGCGTAACCGACAGTTCGTCTACGCCAACGAGATACGCGGCGCCGAAGCAAAGATCGATGCAGACTGGCTGAAGAACATCATCACTAGCCACTTCGTAGAGATCAATGAAAAGTGGGAGAAGAAGTTCGTCACCCGCAACTGCATGAACCACCTCTTCGATTCCAACCACCCGGACGCGCTCTTCCTGGAGGACGGGGACCAGCGCTACATGGTGCACGAGGTGCTGCGCAGCGAACTGGAGCGGGATGCTGCCCGCCCCCAGTTCGAGATCTTCGACAAGTGGCTGCATGGAGATGGCCCCTCCCACCTCTTCCGCTACCTGCTCGACTTGAACCTAGGAGACTTCAACCCCCGCAGCCACGCCCCAGAGACGGCGGGGAAGAAGAGCATGATACTCACCAGCAAGTCGGAGATCGCCTTCTGGGTGCAGTCGCTCAAGGACGACAAGGCAACGGTGCTCAAGCACCTGGGGGAAAGCATCGCTCGGGACTGCGAACTGTTCACCGCCCAGCAGCTGCACCAGGCGTTCGACCGTGACGGGCGGCACCGGGCCGGGCCGGCGGCGATGGGGCGGGCGCTGGCGGCGGCTGGTTTCCGGCAGTTGAATCACGCCATGCCTCTCTCCACCGCCATCGGCATGCAGCGCATCTATCCGATCAAAAACGAGATAAACTGGGAGCAGAGCACGCGGAAAGAAATTGTGGATCACTTCAACAAGTTTTGGGCGCTCGATGCGCCGCAGGGGAAACTGTCATGAGACACTGCACCAAGCATGGCGAATGTGGTGGTACGAACGGGCATGAGGGGCATTGCATGCGGGTGGACGGTACTGTCATCCTCTACCGACGACAACAAGATCTGTCACCAGCTAACGAGCGTCAGGTTGGCGGTGAGCACTATCGCCACCGCCCCATCCAGCCCTGGGACTACATCGTCGCCAACAACATCCCCTTCCTGGAGGGGAGCGCTATCAAGCACATCACCCGTCATCGGGAGAAAGCTGGCAGGCAGGATCTCGAGAAGGCTATCCATTATCTCCAGAAGGCACTGGAGACCTACTACCCGCTTGACAATAGCGCCGCACTCAAGCTATCAGTCTCCGATAGCCAGGCGATGCCTGGCGAGGAGAAACGATGAACTTGAAGGCCCATCCAGTAGACGCGAAGGCTTTCAAAGCCTACGCCAAGAAGAAGGGCATCAGCGAAGAGGACGCTTTCCACAAGGTCTTGAACGGCGCTTTCAACCGCTGGGCCGCACTGCGCAAATACCAACACAAGAAGCGCACGGCGAAGAAGGGAGGGAGGAAGCTAAAGAAGGCTGCGTGATCTGTTCTACCCTGGTACTGATGACTGACGACTAAGGACTGGTGATGAAATGAGCGCTCTACCCAAGGCGCTGGGGCCGTGCATCGATGCGCTGGTGACGGCCCGCCGCGTGCGCCGCGACAAAGAACAGGCAGTCAAGCTAGCCAAGCAGCTTGAGGAGAAGATCGAGGACCACATTCTCGCCACCTTCGAGAAGCAGAAGATCCATGGAGCCAAAGGGAAACTGGGCTCCGTCTCCCTCATCGAGAAGGACGTTCCCCGGGTGACCGACAAGGAAGCCTTCGGGAAGTACATCGCCAAGCATCAGGCTTGGGATCTCATCTACGGCAAGGCAGTGGAGGCGGCTTGCCAGGCACGCTGGGAAGTCAAGGAGGAGATCGATGGTGTTGACAAGTTCCACGACATGCGCATCTCGCTCAGTGAGGTGAAATGACCAAGCACTGCACGCCTGCAACCCATCTGTTCGGTGAAGAGAATTGCCCATTCTGTAGGTCAGAGAGGCTGAACCTAATGAAGATCCAACCGCTGCACGATAGGCTCATCGTCCGCCGCGACGAAGCCAAGAACCAGACCGAGGGCGGCATCTATATCCCCGACAACGCCAAGGAGGTGCCCATCCAAGGCGAGGTGCTGGCGGTAGGCACCGGCCGGGTGGCGGAGGACGGCACGGTGCGTCCCCTGGCAGTGAAGGCGGGCGACCTGGTGCTGTTCAGCAAGTACGCCGGAACCGAGATCCCATCGTTAGGAGAACATTTCATCATGTTGCGCGAAGAAGACATCCTCGGCGTCATCGTGGAGGCAGGCTAATGGCCAAACGACAGAGCAGGGAGAGGGGCCAGGACGAGGCCCTGGTCAAGCGTTCCAGTGAAGCTCTGGCAGATTGGGAGCAGCAGGAAGCTGCCCATGCCAAAGCTGTGCGATCAAATGCAACTCTGGGGGTGGCTCGCATCAGCACCAAAGGAGCCGAG
>Ga0099794_10000085_pt1 | contig 34871 bp, 20 predicted proteins | sample Rivendell_Oct201_10_FD_77320 | JGI IMG/M metagenome (GOLD analysis project Ga0099794, IMG submission 77320) | Vadose zone soil microbial communities from the Eel River Critical Zone Observatory, Northern California, USA -... | ecosystem: Host-associated > Plants > Roots > Rhizosphere > Soil ... | reverse complement strand
TAGCGGCGAACGGAACGGTCCTGAACCCGAGCGCCGCCCTGCCGAAGATTGGTGCAGCGACGGGGGAGTTCTCGGGCCCCATGCCGCCGACCGACGGTATTCAGGTCGGTCTCGCCGCGTTCCTGCCGCAGTTGCTCGGCACTGGCAGTATCACGGTGAAGATTGACTCCATCAGGGTAGGCATGCAGGAGCTCGACGTGCTCCCGGGATCGGCCCGGGATGCCGTGTACTACCTTACCGGCCAGGGCGCGGGCGCACCCGTGCACTTCGCGGTCCCCATTCAGCCGGCGCAGAAATTTGCCGGGTCCACCAAGGACACGACCCTCGCCGCGGCATTCGAGGCCACGGCGGTCGATTCTGCCAAGGCGGCGCGGTTCGGCGGCAATAACACGTTCTCGCTCTTCGGGCAGGTGACCCTCACATTGCCGGGGACGTTCAGAACGAATCTCTGGGGTCGCGCCGATGCCAATGGCGTCCCTGCCGGTTCGCAATACAACGGACCGCGGTGGTGGGCAGGTGGGACGAACGAGAACACGCCTAACCCCACTGGCGGAAACTGCCCAGTCTCATCGGGCGACTGCGGGCGGGTGGACTCAATTCCCAATGACGTCACGAACGTCAAGCTGACCGCAGGACAAATCGCTGCTGTAGACATCTGGCACCCCCAGGCGTACAACTCGAGCCCCAATTCACCGGGACGCATTCTCGACGGTGCGCTCACGACGGTCGCGCGCGCTGCTGACTTTCATGTCGTTTGGGGAGCGGCTGGCGCGATTGACACCGTCTTCGACGACACGCATGGCGTTCCGGTCGCGTTCAGCACCAAGGTCGGTCCGACATGGGGAATCCTTAATCAGGCGTCCTTTGCGAGCGTCACCCAGAGCAGCACGCGGGACGGGAACAACGCGTTACTGACGTGGACCGACATTTTCTGTGTGAATCCCATGCCTCTTTACACGAGGCAGTGTGGTAGCGCGGCTCAGGTGCCTGCGTTGTTTCAGAACACCGCAGCGCTGAGCCCGATCGCCATGCGTTCGTCTGGTTACTGCGCGACCGCCCCGGTTGCGGGGCAGGCGACCGACCATTGCGCCGGCCAACTGACTGCGACGGGCAACGGCTTCATCTTCTATCTCGCCGGCCATTTCTTTTTGATGCAGATGGCGTCGTTGCCGGCCGCAGGCACCGTGTGGCACGCGCGCTACTACTCCGGCACCATCACCGGATCGGCCGCAGGGGGCGACTTCGCCTTCGTGGGGGATGTCCGCCCACCGACGGTGCCTGGCTTGCGCGTTCGCGTTGCGTTCACCGGTTCGACGATCAATGCGGCGACCACGACCGCGGCCAATTTGACCAGGGTCCACACGGTCCCTGACCCCTATTACGTCACCAACGCGCTCGAGACGACCGCGAACAACAAGGTTCTGAACTTCGTGAACCTGCCCGCGCAGTGTATCGTGCGGATCTATTCGGTGAGCGGCGTACTCGTGAACGTGTTGACGCACAATGATCCGACCGGCGGAGGCCAGCTGACATGGAACCTCCGCAATCGCAACAACCAGTTTGTCGCATCGGGCGTGTACTTCTATCACATCGAGGCGCCGGACGGGAAGACGAAGGTCGGCCGGTTCACCGTCGTCAACTTCGCGCCTTGAGGAGATACAACATGACCAGACACTTGTGGCGGGCCTGTGGCGCGATGGTTCTCGTGGCATCATTGACGACGCCCGGAGGGGCATTCGCGCAGGGGACGCAAGACAACACGGCCTACGGCGGCGCCTCGGGAGAGTTCCTGCTCCTGGGCGCGGGCGCCCGCGGTCAGGCGCTGGGCGGCGCGTACGCCGCCCTCGCCACCGACGTCACCGCGATGTACTACAACGCCGCCGGCCTGGCGCAGCTCGCCCGGCCGGGGGCGCAGGTGACGAGCAATTCCTACATTGCCGGCACCAAGTACACGTGGGCGGGCATCGCCTTCCCGATGTCGGGTGGCGTGCGTGCGATCGGGATCAGTCTCGGCTCGTTTGGATTTGGCGATCAGCCGGTGTACACCGTCGCCAATCCCGACGGTGACGGACGCACCTACTCGGTCCGGCAAACCTTCATTTCGGGAACATACGCTCAGAACTTCTCGGATCGGTTCGCGGCGGGCTTCTCCCTGAAGTTCATCGCCGATCGCCTGGGGACCGCCAAGGGCAACGCTTTCGCCCTGGACTTCGGCACGAACTTCCACGCCTCGGTGGGGCCGCGGCCTATCCGAGCGTCATTCGTGATTCAGAACCTCGGATCGAACCTCAAGCATTCCGGACAGGACCTCATCGTTGGCGTCACGCGGCAGCCGCCACTGGGCACGGTCGACGTGCCACAGGAGCCGCAGTCGGCGCAGCTGTCCACGACGTCGTGGACGTTGCCGGTCGTGTTCCGCGTGGGCGTGGCCCTCGACCTCGTGACGCAGGGCTCGAATCGGGTCACCGTGTTGTCGGAGTTCACCCAGCCGAACAACACCAAGCCGACTGCGGGGGCGGGGCTCGAGTTCGGGATGCAGAACATCGGCCAGCGGGGCTTCTCGATCGCCGGGCGCGCGAGTTACACGATTCACACGGACCTTCAGATCAACGACATCACACTCGGCATGCCGACCAAGGAGAGCAGCGGCAACTTCACCTCCGCCGGTCTGGCGCTGGGCGGCGGCCTCGAGTATGCCCGCGGTTCGACGCGGCTGGGTTTTGATTACGCCTGGCGCAGCCTCGGCACGCTCGGCTCCGTGAACTATTTGAGCTTCAGCCTTGGCTGGTAACGAGACACGCGAAAATCGCTGCACCGTGTCGTGAGACGTACATGAAGGTGATGCTGGTACAGTCGATGGGGATGGCGGCGCTCGTGGCGTGTTTCGGCGCACGCGCCGCCGCCCAAACTCCGCAGCAGCCCGTCGCGTCGCTCGAGTTGGACGCGGTTCGGTTCTACCGGAGTGCGAGTACGCAGACGGTCGTCGAAGGATTTGGGCGCGTGCCATTCACGCTGCTCGACCCGCTCACGCGCGGTCCGGACGGCATGGCGGCGTACCGGGTGACGATCTCCGTGCGGGACAGCGCGAATCTCGAGCTCGTCAACCAGTCGTGGGCGCGCACGGTGCCGACGCGGATGCTCTCCATGACTCGAGGGTCGGCACTCGAGCACTTCACGTTCGCCGCGAAGCCCGGCACGTACGCGGTGGAGTTGACGGCTCGGGATTCGGCGAGCGAACGGGTGGCGCGACAGCGGTTGAGCGTGACGACGTACGCGGCCACGCCGCCCGTGTCTGACTTGCTGCTGGCGACGGGCATGCGAGCGGCTGGTGGTGGCGACACGGCGCTCGGCGCCGCTGAGCTGCGTAAAGGGGGCGTCATCATCGAAGCGGCGGATCGCCCGTTGCTGACGCCGCAAAGGGCGCAACTCGGATACTACGTCGAGCGGTATTCGCAGGCGCCCGAGACGGCCGCGGTGAGCGTGCGCATCGTGCGGGGCGATACGGCCACGGTCGTGAAGACCGCGCCGCAGCTGGTGCCGTTCGGAGCCGGCGGAGGCATCACGCGCGGCATGGTGGATTTGGCGGGACTGCCGCCCGGCGAGTATGGGTTCGAGGTGATCGTGAAGGGCCACGACACCACCGTCACGCGGCGGGCGCCGTTCCGGATGGGTGGAATGGAGACGGTGGCGATGACGGCGCCCGAGGCGCCAGCCGACCTCTTCGCACAGTTGTCGGAGCCGCAGCTCGACACGCTATATGGGCCGCTCGTCTATCTGATGACGTCGGACGAGATGGGGATCTACAGTACACTGACGGTCCAGGGCAAACGCGATTTCCTGCGCCGGTTCTGGGCCAAGCGCGATCCCACGCCGGGTACGGCGGTCAACGAGTTACAGGTTGATTTCTACTCGCGGATCAAGGAGGCCAATCGGCGCTTCCGCGAGGGCGGAGCGGCGGAGATCCCCGGCTGGCGCACCGATCGCGGGCGGATCTTCATCAAGTACGGGCCGCCGCAGGAAGTGATGCAGCGTCCGCAGGCGGGCAACACGATGCCCTATGAAGTCTGGAAGTACACGCGCAACCGGGCGCTGAAGTACGTGTTTTTGGATCAGACGCAGTTCGGCAATTACGCGTTGATTTGGACCGACGACCGCCGCGAACCCAGCCGGCCCAACTGGCAGTCGCTGCTGGGCCCCGAAGCGGTCCAGGACGTCGAGCGGTTCTAAGAAACCTTGGTATTCCTCAAGTGAGGTCAGAATGAATCGTCGTCTATTCGGAGCCCTCGGCGTGGTGGCGGTCTTCACGCTCACCGTCGGCAGCTGCAAGAGTGATCCGTTTTCCAGCGTCCACGGCACTCCGGCAGCAGTCGTGACCAATTTCTCCTACATACAGCTATCCATCGGTGGATCGGCGACGGTGAAAGCAAGCATCGTGGACGCCACCGCGACGCCGCTCGAGATCCCGATCACGTTCACTACGTGTACGGGCGACGTCACCGTGACGACGGATACGAGCTATCACCCCATCCCGAAGACGTCAGCGCAGGTCATCGTCACGGCGCTGACCGCGGCTCCATCGTGCGTCAGGGTTGCCGGCGGCGGCATCAAGGACTCTGTTAAGGTCGCGGTGCTGCCGCAAGCCTTCGGGGGCGCGTTCTCGGCGACGACGCGCAACGGCGGTGACACCCTTACGATCAGCTCGACGACGCTCCTCAAGTTCGACACATCCAAGGTCGCCGTTACGTTCACGGGCGGCGGCGGCGGCGCGATCTTCTCGAAAACGCCAGATGTCGTGAAGGTGCTTGTGCCTTTCGGCGCGTCGGGTCCCGTGACGATCGGCGGCATCGATGTGACCTATGTGCCCGGTCTGGTCATCACATTGCCCGCGACGAGTACCGTCACGCAGGTGGGCGACCTCTGGGGCCCGGCCGACACAGGCTACGCGACGGCGCCCGCGATTGCACTGCCCGCAGCAACCGGTCAGAAGACGGTCTTCTTAAGCCATGTGGCGACGGTATCCAACAACCCGGACTGCGCCGAGGGCACTGCCGCGTTGGGCCTCGGGAGATGCACGTTCTTCAAGTACACCGCGAATGGCACGGACTCGCTGCAGTTCACCACCAACTGGACCCCAGCGACCACCGCCGCTGATGTGTCGGATATCGACACCTACAGCTGCGGCGCAGCAGGGGTGTCCGCGTGCTTCGAGGACGGCGGCGCGGGGGCCACTGCCAAGACGCCGGAATCGTTCTCCTTTACGCCGACCGCTGGCGTGCACTACTTTGTTCTAGAGCAGTATAGCGCGGGAGAGGATCCAAACATTGTGGTAACGGTCAAGAAGTTGAAGTGACCTCGCGCGAATTCGCACTGGGCCCCGGGGACGTCCTTCCCGGGGCTTCGTCGTTTTGCGGAACGCGAACTGTAGGTGTTGCGAGCACGACGCTCGCCCATACCGCCGCTCCGACCGCAACGTGCGCCGCCTGGAGCACTCGCGGCAAGCCGTTCAGCACCATGATCGCGCCGACGATGATCTGCACCGCGATCATGACGAGCACGAGCGCCGCGCCGGTCCGGCGCGATCGCGCTGCCCAAATCACCGCCACAATCGCCAACGCGTATGCCAACAGCCGGTGCGTCCAATGGATGACGGCGAGCGAACCTGCGCTGGTCCACACCTGGCCGTTGCACAGCGGGAAGCCGCCACACGCAGCTGCCGCGCCCACGTTCGCAGTAACAGCGCCGAGAAGTACGGTCGCAAACGCGAGCGGGACTAGAACGGTCGTACCCCCTCGCCGCATCGCGGAGAGGGGGTCAGGGGGTGAGGACCGGCGCGAGGTCGCAATGATCAGCAGCGTCGCCAGCAGCAGCATCGCGGTGCCCAGATGTAGTACGACGGTCCACGCCGGCAACGCGAGCTTCACGGTGATCGCGCCGAGCAGGATCTGGACCACAAGGAGTCCGAGGGCGACGTAGCGTGCCTTGGATTCTCTGACCCCGGGCGCAAGCCCCGGGATTGCGAGCCCCACAACCAGTATCGTCACCAACGTCGCCACCAACCGATGGCTCCACTCGATCACCGTGCCGATGTCGTCGAGGGGCGGAAACAGCTGGCCATTGCACAGCGGCCAGTGTTCCCCGCAGCCGAGTCCGGATCCTGTGATTCGTACGACGGCGCCGAGCACAATGAGCAGGTAGGTACAGATGGCCGCGGCCCAGGCGAGTGTCGCAAAGCGTCGCGTCATAGGTCGCGAAAGTTATATTCCCGAACCTCATGTCCGTACCTCTGATGCCCGCCGACCGCTGGGGCGAGCGGTTGATCCGGCGGCTCGGCCTGTGGAGCGCGGTGGCGGTGCTGGTGGGCTCTACGATCGGCAGCGGCATCTTTCGTACGCCCGCGAGCGTCGCGCAACGCATCGACGATGTGCCGCTGTTTCTGTTCGCGTGGGTGCTCGGCGCGATCGTGGTGTTGTGCGGCGCGCTCACCTACTCCGAGCTCGCCGCGGCGTTCCCGCGCTCGGGCGGCGTCTATGTCTTCGTGCGTGAGTCCTTCGGCCGCCTGCCGGCCTTCCTCTTCTCCTGGGCGGAGCTCTGGGTCATCCGGCCGGGAGCCTTCGGCGCGATCGGCATCACTGCGTCCGCGTATACGCTGCGCACGCTCGGACTCTCGCCCGCCGCGATCGTCGCGCATCTCGGGCCCGTCGACATTCGCGCCGAGCAATTGCTGGGCGCCGGCTATATCCTGCTGGTCGGCACGGTGAACTTCTTCGGGATTCACCGCGGCGCGGTGCTGCAGAACGTGAGCACCGCGTTCAAGGTCGGCGCGCTCGCGTTGCTCGTGTTGGTAGGATTCTCGCTGGGACATCCTGCCCAGGAAATTGCTGGCGGCATTTTCTCACAGCGCGCCGCCGTCGGCCTGTCCCCCTTCCTGCTGGCGATGGTCTCGATTCTCTGGGCCTACGACGGCTGGGCCGATCTGGCGTTCGTCGGCGGTGAGGTGCTTCACCCGCAGAAGACACTACCACGCGCGTTGTTGATCGGGACGTTGATCGTCGTCGTGCTGTACTTGAGCGCGAACCTCGTCTACCTCTATCTCATTCCGATTCAGCAAATGAAGGGTGCCGAGCTCGTCGCGGCGGACGTCGCGCGCCTGGTGATCGGTCCCGCGGGTGTGGTCGTCGTGTCCGCTGCCATCGCCGTCAGCACGTTCGGCACGCTCAACGGCTCCATGATGACTGCGCCGCGCATCTTCTTCGCGGCCGCGGAAGACGCGCTGTTTCCACGGGCGATCGCGCGCGTGGATCCGAAGAATCATGCCCCCACGGGCGCGATCGTCCTGATGACCGTCATGGGCATGATCTTCATTCTGATTCGTACGTTCACGGCGCTCGCCGACCAGTTCATCATCGGCATCTGGCCGTTCTACGCGCTGGCGGTCGCGGGAGTCTTCGTGCTGCGCCGCACACGGCCGCGGCTCGAGCGGCCGTACCGAACGTGGGGCTATCCGTTCGTCCCGCTCGTCTTTCTTGCCGGCGCGCTGTTTTTGCTCGGCAACTATCTCGTGTCGGAACCGAAGTCTTTCGCGATCGACATCGGGATCATCCTGACGGGCATTCCGGCGTATGTGATTTGGCAGCGCGCGCACCGGCTGCCGCGACCGGTTGTGCCACTGTAACAAAAGGGCGCAGTTTCCCGCGCCCTTTCCATTGTGACCGTCCGGCCGTCCGGCCGTCCGGCCGTCGGTCCGTCCGACACTACCAGTTGAACATGTAGCGCACGCCGAGCTGCATCCGCCAGACGTCCAAGGTGCTCGCGTTCTTTTGGAACGAACGAGAAATCAAACTATGACCAACGTTTGCCAGTGTGTACGTTGGTGCGCCGAAGGCGTCGACCCCGGTCGAGGTCAGCGGCCGCGTTGTCACAAACCCTTGTGAGACACCCCAGTCACTATTGAGCAAGTTGCTGAAGTTGAAAATGTCCAAACGAATCTGAAGACTGTTCCCCTTGCCGCCGATGTTCCGGCTCACATCCTGTGAGACACTGAGATCCGCGCGAGCAACCATCGGCAGGAATATCGCGTTTCGCCGCGCGTACTCGCCGCGATGGTTCTGAAGGTAGGGGTCTTGGTTGATGAACGCGTCCCACGCCGCAACCTGCTGCGCGGGCGTCCATACAGCCGTGTCCGCGGGGGCGGAGCTGAAGCGCACGAACTTTCTGACAAAGTTCATCTCGCTCGCGTTGCGTGGGATGTAAATCAAATCATTGCCCGATGCTCCATCCCCATTCATGTCGCCGTTGTAGGCGTAGCTGCCGTTGCCGGGGCTGCGGTCCTCGAAGTACACGCTGATGCTCGTCGCCCCGATGCGGAGGAAATCGTGGGAATAGCTCACGGCGGCGAAGACCCGGTGGCCCGGGGAGAATTGCGAGTACCCGGCTACCGGATTGTTCGGGTCGATCGCGATTGGGTTACCGAACCAGGAGCCCGACGCAATCGAGCCGGCATCTACGGTGTTCTTGCTCTCGCCATAGCTATACCCGACCTTGGCGAAGAGGCCGTCCTGGAATGCACGCTCGAGCGAAGCAGCGACATTCCATGAGTGTCCGATTCCCTGGTTCGTCAATACCGTCGCATCGCTGACATTCGAATAAATCCGACTCGCGTTACACCCAGGGGTCGAGCAGGTCCAACGCGGGCGCCCGTCGGGTCCCGAAAAGGAGCTCTGCGGGGCCGGCAAATTAGCGTTGATGTACGCAATCCCGTTCACGTCCTTGGAGTAGAGATACTCGGCTGTCGCGGTCAGATCCCAGGGCAGGCGCTGATCGATTGCGAGATTACTGCGCCAGAGCTGGGGGAACTTGAAGTTGGGATCGGTGAGCGCGAGCTGGAAGTTGGCGGCGGGCGCTCCCGTCACGGTTGCGGGCTTGTAGGCGTCTGGATTGGGATTGAACGGATACGCCGTTGTATTGGTCGCCGAGATGAAACCCGTCAGCACGCCCGTGTTCCCGATCTGGTTCGAGATCCACACATACGCGGGGCGTCCGGTGAATATGCCCGTGCCGCCGCGAATCTGCGTGTTGTGCTGGCCACGCACATCGTAGTTGAAGCCTAAGCGCGGTGAGAACAGCGGGTTGACTCCCGGAAGTGCGCCGCTGTTGTAGTGGATCGGCGCACCGCTCGCATCGCGAAACGTCATCGTGTCCGCTACGCGGTTGTCATACGCAGTGTTCTTGAATTTCGGCGCATCCACGCGCAATCCGCCGGTGATCGTGAGATTGGAACCGGGTTTCCATTCATCCTGCACGTACGCGCCAGCATACAGAACATCGAGCGGCTGGACCGGCTCCGTCTGCCCGGGGATGTTCGAGTACCGATACTGAAACTGTCGCATCGTGACCGGCGACGTTACGCGGGCGGGATTCGCCCGAAAACTGTCCGCGGCGGCGTAGAAGTCTGCCAGCGAGTTGAAGACGTAAATGCTTTGCGCGCCGGGGAAGAACACGTTCGTCGAGTGATACTTCTCCAAGCTCACCCCGAACGTCACCGAATGTTTCGGGAGATAGAACGTAAAGTTGTCTTGCAATTGATAGCTATGGTAGAACAGCTTGTTCTTCGGGGTGAACGGCTCGAATCCGAATGTGGTGTAGCTCTGGCCGCCCTGAAGAATCTCCACCTCAGGGAAGTACGGCCCGTCGACATTCTTCCGGCTCTCGTTGCTGGTGTTGTATCCGAGGATCAGGTTGTTGGACTTGTTCCCGCCCAGCGTCGAGTTCCATTCGCCGACGACCGAGCGAAGGTTTTCCAGAATGGCGTAATTCGAGTTCGCGAAGTTCAACGCATTCAAACTGGTCCTGCGGTTCCCGAACCCGAGCGAGTTCGAGTTTGAGACGAGCACGTCGGTGGTCGAATTCAGCAGTGTATAGCGCAGGGTGAACTTGTTGTGCTCGTTCAGGTTGTAATCGAGCCGCGCCAGAAAGCGTTCTGATGGAGTCTTGAAGTCGTATCCCTGATACGGACCGGTGACATAGTTGAATTGGTTCTTGAGGAAGCGGCTGAGCGAGTCGAGGTCTGATGCCAGCACTCGCGTCACGTTTGAGCCGGTATCTGCGGGACCCGTGGATGCCCGGAAGGTGGTTCCCGGGTTCGTTTGACCATCGTTCTCGTAATTCCCGAAGAAGAACAGTTTATTGCGAATGATCGGTCCGCCGATCGAACCGCTGATGTTGTGGTACTTGAACGTGCCGGGGTTGAACTTGCTTGGTCCTGCCTGCGTGCCGACGAACGAGTTGTCACGAGTACTGTAAAACAGCGTGCCACTGTAGTCGTTCGTGCCGCTCTTCGTCACCATGTTGATCCCGGCCCCGACGAAATTGCCCTGCCGCACGTCATAGGGGGCGATATTGACCTGCACCTGCTCGAGCGCGTCCAATGAGATCGGTGCGACGTTGGTGCGGTCGCCGGGTTCGCCCCCCAACCCGAACGAGTTGTTGAAGTACGATCCATCCACCGTCATGTTGTTCAACCGGTTGTCCTGACCGGCAAACGAGACGAACGAGAGCGCCCCCGACGATGTCGGTTGCTGGGTCGCCGTGTACTGCGGCGTGAGCCGCAGCAAGTCTTCCACGCGCCGGCTGATCGTCGGCAAATGCGCGAGTTGCTGCGTGGTGACCGTCGTGGCGGCGCCGGTACGCTCCGAGCTGAACACCGAACTGGTGGTCGCTGTGACCGTGATCGGTGCCAGCTCCACGGTCACGCGGCCCAGGACAAACCGCAGATCGGACGTGACACCCAGCGTCAGATTGATGCCGTTCTGGATTTCCTGGCGAAAACCGACCTGCGCCACGCTCACGCGATACGGCCCGCCCACGCGCATGCCGGGGAGCGTGAACCGGCCGTCCGCCCGTGTGATCGCGGCGTACGTCGTGCCAGACGGCCCGTGCGAGGCGACCACGCGGGCGCCCTCGATCGGCGCGCCGGCGGAGTCGGTGGCGATGCCGGCAATGGCCGAGGTCGTCACGCCTTGGGCGGCCACCGCGCCCGCAAAAACGACCGAGAATACGCAGCTTACGATCCAGCGCATGGAGGGACCTCTCCTTAGCACGGACGAGGGTTGAACGATGCTCATCGAGACCGCAAAAAAGGTGGTCCGCGCGGCATAGCGCGTCAAGGATGCGTGATTACGTGGGGGCCTTGCGAAGGAGATAAAACGCTGAGACGCCAACAAGAATATTCGGCGTCCATGCGGCGAGCGCCGGGGGCAACACGCCCCCCGCGCCGACCGCTTTCGCGAGCTGGAACATCAGGAGCACGATGAACGTGGTGGCCAGGCTCGCCGCCACGCCCCATGCCGCGCCGCTCTTCGGCGACGAAATCGCGAGCGGCGCGCCGAACAACGCGATCAACAGGCAGATGAAGGGAATGGCGATCTTCAGGGCGAGCTCGACCTGCAGCTTCTTGGCGTTCGAGCCGCTGCGCACCAGCGCATCGATGTAACTCCGCAGCTCGCCGTAACGCATCTCGTCCGGCGCCTTGGGCTCGGCCAGCAGGTCCACCGGCCGCTCGGCCAAGGTGCGCGAGTGCAGGGAATCGAAGTGGAACGCGTATTCCTCCACCGGCTCGGTCCCGGCCAGATACCGCAGCGTGCCGCGGTGCAGCGTCCAGCGCGAAGGCCTTACGTTCTTCCGCACTTTGCCGCTGTCGCTGTAATTTGCCCGTTCGGCCGCCAGGACGATCGTGGGGTAGTCCGCCCCCGTGCCCTCGCGCTCCAGCATCAGGTCCATCAGCTCGCGCGAGCGCAGCTCGAGCGCGCGAATCGCATACACCCAGCCTCCGTCGGCGCGGTACACGAAGTTGTATCTGGAGCTGGTCGAGCGGATGGCTTTTTCGCCCAGGAGCTCCATGCGGCGCGACGTCGCCACGGGCGCGATCTCGCCCAGGAGCAGGCCGACCACGAAAGCCGTTCCGGCGGCCAGGAACAGCGGCCGCACGAGACGGTGAAACGAGATCCCCGATGCCTTCGCCGCGGTGAGCTCGGAGTGACGGTCCAGCGCGCCGACGGTAAAGACGGTCGCGAACAACACAGCGACCGGCAAAATGAGAAACATCAGCTCAGGGAAATAGAACACGTACGAGAGCGCGACCGCCGCGGGTTTGATCCCGCGGCCCAGATACTGATCGAGCTTGTCGGTCAGATCGATGACGAGCACGAGAATCGGGAAGCCGAGCAGCGTGATCAGAAAGACGCGCAGCCACTCGCTCACAGCGTAGCGATCCAGCGTGCGAAACGCGAATTGTGGAATGCGCAATGGGAAATGAAATCTCATGGACCATTTCGCATTCTTGGGATCCAGCCGAACAGCGCCTGCTTCACCTCATCCCAGTCACCGCCGTGGGCGGTGCTGCCGGCGCTGCGCACCGCCCGGAGCAGCGGCAGCGCGACGGCCAGGAAGATGAGATTCGGCGTCCACATCGCGAAGAATGGCGGCACGAACAACCGGTCGCCCAATTCCTCGCCCCCGATCAAGCCGACGTAGTAGACCGAGAATACGGCGAGACTGGTGCCAATGACGAGCCCCACCCCGCCGCGCGGAAAGCGAATCGCCAGCGGCATGCCGAGCATGGCGAAGATGATGCAGGCGGCCGAAATCGCCAGCTTCTTGTGAATCTCGACTTCATACGTGGCCTCGCGCTGGCGCGCCGAGCGCACCCGCTGCTCGTAGGCGATGTAGTTCGGCGACGTCGTGGCGAACGGCAGACTGCTTGCCGTCGGTCGCGCTTGCGGGACCTGCGCCGCCGCCGCCGTGGTGGGCGCCACCAATCGCTGAGTCGAGGCGAGGACGCGGCAGTAGAGGGAGCGCGGCGGCAGCGTGGAATCGATCGGCACGTACGGCAGCGGCCCAAGCTTCAGGGTGCGCCGCAGCTCCGCTTCGATGGCGCTGAGCGCTTCGTGCCGCACCCGCTGCTGATCGATGCGCGCCTGCGCGACCACCTCTTCCATGGCGCAGATCGTCATCTCGCGGTCACCGCGGTATTCGTCCCGCTGCGTCTGTTCGAACTGGTTGCTCACCCCGGCGACTTTGATGCGATTGACCGAGTAGAACGTGCGATTGAAGTGCTCGGGATCGGTGCGCTTCACTTCATGCACCTCGCCGTCCCGCAACGTCAGATACAAATCCGTCCCGCCCGGGGTATACGCCATGCGACCCGAGTCGGCCGTGATGATGCGGCGCCTGTCGGGGTCCTCCAGGTCGTAAATCGTCACGTCAGTCAGGGTGTTGGCGGCGGGATCGATGCGGGCGGCGCGCAAGAAGAACTGACCCGCGACCACCTCGTTGATCACCTGTTCCTTCAATTGAAAGGTCGGCTTCTTACGCTGGATGTCGACGAGCAGGGTACGTAACGCGTGGTTGGAACGCGGCAGGAGCTGATCGTTCCACGCGAACGCGATCAACGTGACTGCGGTTGCGCCGCCCAACAACGGCATGAGCAACCGACCGATGCTGATGCCGCTCGCCTTCATCGCGGTGATCTCGTTGTCGGCGGCGAGATGGCTGAAGGTGTAGAGCACCGCGACCAGCACCGCCATCGGCAGCGTCATCGCGACGATGAACGGAATCGAGAGGGCGAACACTTCGGCGATGATGCCCCATGGCAATCCCTTGCCGACGAGATTTCCAAACTGCTTGGCGACCTGATTGACGAGCATCGCGCACGTGAGCGCGGCGACCGCGTATCCGAGTGGCGGGAGGTGCTGCCGCAGGATGTAACGGCTGAGGATGCGCACGGTCGGTCGCGCCATTATATTCGGAACCCCAAGTCTCTACAAGGGATGCGGCTTCACGCCCAGCTAGTTTTACTCGCTGCCACGCTCGTCGTACCCCAGGTACATGCGCAGGCTCCTGTGTACACGTTCGGCGTGCCGCCGCTCGTGGCGCCGCGCAATCCGGCGCTCGCGCCGGGCGGGCGGCTTGGCGCTCGCGTGCCGCCGGCGTTGCTGGCACACGCGTGGGCCGCGGGCGTGCTTGCTCGCCGCCTGCCGCTCTTGGGACCGCAAAATACTTCCGCCGCTGTGGCAACGCCTTCCCCCGTGAACGCTCCGGGCGGCGTGCCGTCGGTCGGTGTGGCCGCCGGAGAGCACCGCGGCGTCTTCGGCCAATACGCCGATCTCGCGATGCAGCTCAACCTCCGCTTCGAGCTGAAGGCCGATCAGTTCCGCAATCTCCGGTGCACGTCGCAGGAACGGCAGCTCGCGATCTCGGGTTGCACCGCCGGATTCCCGACGATCAGCCCGAATCCGCAGTACGCGATTCGCACCGCCGGCATCGTCGGACAGCGCCTCCACGTCGACGTCGACTTCGACAGCCAGCGGGAGTTCGACGCGAATAACAACCTGCACGTGTGGTATGAAGGACTGGAAGACGAGGTGCTGCGGCGCGTGGAAGCCGGCAACGTCACGTTTCAGGCGCCGCCGTCCCGATTCATCACCGCGGCGATTCCCGCCAATAACTTCGGCATCCAGGCGATCGCGCAGCTCGGTCCGGTCGAGTTCCGCGGCATTCTGGCCCAGCAAAAGGGCAACGTCGTACAGGATCGCTTCTACACGGTCGGCGCCGTCACCAGCCAGCCGCTCGATCGACTGGCGCGGGACCTCGATTATGAGACCGGCCGATTCTTCTTCGCCATCGATCCGGCCGCGCTGCCCCGGTACCCGGCGATCGACATCCTGCAACTCGATCAGGTCCCACGCCCCGACTCCCTCACGGTCGGGGCCCTGCGTGTATTCAGGCGTCGAGCGGTCGCACCGACGTCGAACGGCAACCAGAATGCCGGCGGTGTGCGCGCGGTCGCGTGCGGACCGGGTCGCAAGGCGATCGACTGCACGGTCCAACGTGAGGGGCCGTTCGATTGGGAGACGCTCCAGGAGGGCAAGGACTACTACGTCGACCCGAGTGGGACGTGGTTCGCGCTCGCCAACCGTCTCGATCAGAGCGACTACCTCGCGGTCTCCTACATCTCGGCGAGCCGGCTCGACGCGGTGGGCACGTTTCCGGTGGACGCGAATCCCGACACGTCGAAAGTGGACACGCTGCGGCTTGTCTACGATCCCAAGCCCGGCGTCACCGCCGCGTCTCCGTCGTTTCGGTTCGAGATCCGCAGCACGTATCGCGTCGGCGGGCGCGAGATCGATCGCAGCAGCCTCGCGGTCGCGCTGAGCGTGAATCAGCGCGAGCGGTCGGCTGCGGGTGACACGTATCTCGCCCGTCTGGGTTTGGCGCTCGCCAACGATCCGACGACCTTCGATCAATACAACCGGCTGTTTCCGCGCGCGCGCGATCCCAATCAGGGCGATCCGGTCCGCGATCAGTTCATCGTGTTTCCACATCTGACGCCGTTTGCCGACTCGACGAAACTGACCGCCGTGGAGCGCAACGACTCGCTGTATCGCACGCCACGCAATTACCTCGCGACGCAGGGTCCACCGTCCGTCTTCGCGGTGCGCATTCATGTCGATGCGAATGCGTCGGCCGATCGCAGCGTCCTGTCGTTGAACAGCTTTCAGATTCGCGAAGGCAGCGAGCGGATCTACGTACGCAACAACCTGCTGAGCCGGAACACCGACTACACGATCGATTACACGACGGGACAGGTGCAATTCAGGAACCCTGACTCGCTGTTCCAGGGAGGGAGCGGGGCGTCGCAGGTGCGGGCGCAATTCGAGGAGCGCGCCGCATTCTCGATCGCCCCGACCACGATCTACGGACTCGCCGCCAAGTACGATCTCGGGGTCCACGGCCAGGTGAATCTCACGGGGATGTTCCAGAACGAGCAGAGCGCGTTTACGCGGCCGCCGCTCGGGTTCGAGCCGTCCTCCGGATTCATCGGCGGCGTCTCGACCCAGCTGCGCTTTCAGCCCGACTGGATCACGCGGGCGGTCGACGCGCTACCCGGCGTGCGCACCACCGTCCCGTCCGCGGTCACGATCAACGGTGAGGTCGCCCTGTCGAAGCCGTCGCCCAACCGGTTTGGCCAGGCGTACATCGAAGAATTCGAAGGAAGTTCCGCGCGGTCGATCGCGCTGGCGGACAACGCCTGGCATTGGGGCAGTATTCCGACGTCGGTGCGGGGTGTCGAACCGCTGGGCATCGTGGGCAAGTTCGATCCCAATCAGGCGGCGTTCCTCACCTGGCAGAGCCTGCCGTACAACGTCACCAACGGACGCTACGTGCCGGTGCAGTTTCTGCCTCAGCAAATCGATCCGACCGTGCGGCTGACGGGGCAGGCGCAATCGGCGGAACCGGTGCTGTGGTTGATGCTGAAGCCGGACACCGCGTTGGGGCTCGCGAATAATCGGCCGGCATCACCGTCGTTCGGCCTGCCCAATTGGGTGGGCCCTCCCAAACACGCCCCGCGCTGGCGTTCCATTAGCCAATCGCTCTCGGCCACGGGCATCGACCTCTCGCGCGTCGAGTTTCTCGAGTTCTGGGTCTGGGAAGACGCGACCCGCGTGGCGCGCGCCAGCGGGACGACGGTGCTCTTCGACTTCGGCGGAGTGTTCGAAGATGCGCTCGCCTTTGTCCCGACGTCGTTCACCGTCAGTCCCGACGGCGACACGACGTACGCGGGCGTGCGGCGCACGGGCGAGGGCCGCCTCGATACGGAGCGCGATCGACGCACCGGCACGTGGAGCGCGGCGCTCAACGACGAGGGCATCCTCTCCGATCGCATCGTGGACGGCATCCTCAACTCGACCAGCGGTAGCGTCATTGACACCATGCCGTTGTGCTCCGCAACGGATCAGAATGGACAGCTCATTCCCTATGCGTTCGGAGACATTCGGTCGCGCTGTGGACGGCATAACGGCGCGGTGGACACCGAGGACCTGGACGGCGACTTCGCGCTCGACTCGGTGGTCGGTGCGCGCACGGCGGAGAGTTTCGTCAGGTACGTCTTCCCGGTTGGCGACGAGCGTTTCTTTGTTCGCGACGGCGGCATGGTCCCGTCGCCTGGCGGTGCAGCGGGGTGGCGCTTGTACCGCATTCCGTTCCGCCAGGACACGATCCAGGTCGGCGCACCGAGCCTCCGCCAGGTGCAATCGCTGCGGATCACGGTCGTCGTGCCAGCTACCCCGGGAGGCGCACCCGATCCGCAGGTGTATTTCGCGCTCTCGCGCGTGCAGCTCGTCGGCAGCACGTGGGTGAAGCGCAGCGGTACGCCCATCACCGGGATCGGCGGCGAACGCGGCACGGGGATTGGCGAGGTCATCGCCTCGGTCGTGAGCACCGAGAATCGCGACCTCGGCTATACGCCGCCTCCCGGCGTCATCGATCAGGCGGCGCGTCGCGACGCGAGCTTTCAGCTGACAGCCACCGAAATCAACGAACACTCGATGCGACTCCTCGCGAACGGTCTCGGCGTGGGAGAGCGGGCCGAGGCGTACCTGCGCTTTACGACGGAGGGCGACAAGAATTTCCTGAAGTACCGAACGCTGCGCGTCTGGGCGCGCGGCCGCGGTCCGGGCTGGGAGGACGGCGATCTCGAGTTCTTCATCAAGGCGGGGAAGGACCAGGACAACTTCTACATGTATCACACGCCCGCGCGCACGGTGTCGTGGGAGCCGGAAGTCGTGGCGCAGTTCGATCGCTGGCTGGCGCTGCGCGCTCGCATCGAGCGGGCCTGGCTTTCGGGCGACCGCGCCCATGTGTATCCGGGATGCCCCGACTCGACGCTCGTCCGTCAGGACGGCGCGTTCGTGATGTGCGATGGTCCGTACATCGTGCACATCCGGGATCCAGGGACCGCGCCGCCGAACCTCGCCCGGGTGCAGGAGATCGCCACCGGCATCTGGCGGACGCACAGCGCCGTGTTCGTGAACCAGGCGGAGCTCTGGATCGACGACATCCGGTTGGGGGACGTCGTGCGCCAAACCGGCGCCGCCGGCGCACTCGATCTCACGGTCGCCGCCGCGGACGTCGCCGATCTCGCGCTCAACGTCTCCCGTCGCGGCGCCCAATTCCGACAGCTCGGCGCTGATCCGTCATACGTGACGGACAACGCCGTGAACGTTTCGGGCACGGTGCGGTTGGACAAGTTCTTGCCGGATCGATGGGGCGTGTCGGTGCCGCTCACTTTTCAACGCACCATCGCTGCAAGCGCCCCGTTTTATCTGAACGGCACAGATCTGCGGGCAGATGCGCTGCAGGGACTGCGCACGCCGCGAGCGTCGGCGGCGACGTACGCATTCGCCGCGCGACGCGTACGTCCGGGGCGGGGCAGTCTCGCGCATTGGCTGTTCGATCCGGTCGCACTCTCGGGGTCGTACTCGAACGGGGACACCCGGTCGGAGCTCGCGAACGCCACGGCGTCGGCCTACTCCCTGAATGTCGATTACAACGTGGCGCCGGCTCCCCTGCTGCTGAAATTTGCGGGCACGTCGTTCCGCCTCAATCCGTCGCGGATCCGGTTCCATTCCGGTGTCGCCGGTAGCGATGCCGAGCGGCACACCTTCCTCGTGCCGATACCGCAGGCGGGTGACACTGCGCGGCCCTCGATCTCCCGATCACGACTGTGGCAGAATTCCGGCGGAGTGTCGGTTGCACCGGTCACCGGCCTCCAGCTTGGCGTCGATCTCACCTCGACGCGGGATCTCCGCGACTACGGCGATTCCACGACGATCGGCCGGTTGATCCGCCAGCAACGAACCTCGCTGCTAGGCCAGAACGTCGGTGTCGAGACGCAGCGTCTCTTGAACGCGTCGCTCTCCCTGACGCCGCAACTGGGCGCGTGGATCAGGCCGCGCGCGTCCGTTACGTCGTCGTTTGCCTTCACTCGCGATCCGAACGCTCGTCAGGCGGCGCGCACGCTTGGGGACACGGCCGGGGAGTTCCGCATTCCGGCCGCGTTCAGCAACGGGCGCCGGCTCGAGACGGGGGCGCAGTTCGATCCTCGCCGCCTCGCGCAGGCCATCTTCGGCGACTCCTCATCCGTTGTCGGGTTGTTCAGCCGAATCTCAGGTGTGGATCTGTCGTACAGCGCGCAGCAGGCGTCCACGTTCAGCCGCGCCACGGACGCGCCGCCGCTGAATTACCAGCTCGCATTAGGGGGCCTCGACGGGTTCCGTCAGCTGAGCGGCGTACTGGCCACGTCCGCCTCCCAGAACACGACACTCTCTACCGGCGGCACCGTCCTCTTGCCCCTCGGCATGCGAGCGCAAGGGACCTACCGGTTGACGACCGGCGTCGCCTGGACTCTGCGAACCAACGACCAGGTGCCGTTGAGCACCCGCACGCGCGACTGGCCAAACGGATCGCTGACGTGGTCGGTCACGCCCTCGCGCAGGCTACTGGGTCGCCTGATGTCGAATTTCAGCGCCCGGCTCGGCTATCGGCGCGCAGAATCCGTGAACGAGCAGCCCAGCTTCGGTGGGCCCGCGAGTGTCGCGTTGAACAGCACGGTCGAGCGCAATCTGACACCGTCGGCGTCGATTACCTGGATCGGCGGCGTCTTCACCGTGTTCGACGTGACGCGCACGACGTCAGAGCGAGTCAGTGCCGGCGACCTCTTCCGCAACGTGCACAAGGGCCAGAACGGCACGCTCTCGTTCTCGTTCCGCCCTCCAAAGATGGGACGCTGGCGGTCGAACGTCCGCACGACAGCCGGGTATTCTGTGGCCAACAACACCGCCTGTTTGCAACGCGCGGGCCAGACGACGTGTGTGCCCTATGTGGACAGCCGGCAGACGCAGGCGCAGCTTACCATGGACTCCGACCTTCCATCCAACATGAGCGCGGGACTTCAGATGGCGTACGTCCTCAATGAGGAACGGCAGACGAACCGCAAGATCTCGCAGTTCGTGATCACCGCGTTCGTACAGCTGTCGACGAGCGTGGGTCAGATCCGATGATCCCACTCCGCCGTACTGGGCTCCTCTTCACGGTAATGTTGACGGCCTGCCAGGCGCGCGCAGGCAATGGCGCCGGCGGGGCGTCGGAGTTCAACGGTCGCACTGCGTTCACGTACCTCGAGAAGCAGATGTCGTTCGGGCCGCGCATCCCGAACAAGCCGGGACACGAGCAGACGAGCGACTGGCTCCTCGCCGAGCTGCGCGCCCGCGCCGATACCGTCATCGTTCAGGAAATCCGTCACGTCACCCACCGCGGCGATACGCTCCACCTGCGCAACTTCTTCGCGCGCTTCCGTCCTCAGGCAACCGAACGGGTGTTGTTCCTCGCGCACTGGGACACCCGTCCTATGGCCGATCGTGCCGCCAATCTCGCGCAGCAGCGGATGCCCGTGCCCGGCGCGAACGACGGCGCCTCTGGAACCGCGGTCCTGCTGGGGGTGGCCGATGCGCTGAAGGCGCGTCCGCCGGCGGGGGGTGTCGATCTCCTCTTTGTCGACGGTGAGGACTACGGCGATTTCGCCGACACCAACGACGTGCTGATCGGATCGCGCTGGTTCGCCGCACATCTGCCGCCGGGTTATCAGCCGCTCTACGCGGTACTCTTCGACATGGTTGGTGACAAGGATTTGCAAATCTTTGAGGAGGGCCAATCCGTCGCATTCGCGCCGGAGGTCGTCCAGCGCGTCTGGCGCGTCGCGGCCGACCGCGGCCACGCGCACCAGTTTGTGCCGGGGGTAAAGCACACGCTCACCGACGATCATGTGTCGCTCCAGAAGGTCGGCATCCACGCGATCGACATCGTGGATTTCGACTACCCCTACTGGCACACGACGGAGGACACGATTGACAAGGTCAGCGCGGAGAGTTTGCAGATTGTTGGTGATGTCGCCGTCGCTTTGGTACGCCAATAGATCAGTAGCGCCCGCATCTTGAAGGGATGGACGACCGCCGCGCCGCCCTCCTGCTTGCTTGCCTTGCCCTTGCCGGCGCCGGCATCCGGTATCTCGTTTCTCCCTCTCCTTCTTCTCCTCCGGGCGACGTGCAACTGCAGTCTCCTGCCGCTTCTCGTCCCGGCGCGCTGCGCGAGACCGCTCGACGAGCTTCGCAACTCGCTCGTCCCCTCCTTCCCGGTGACCAGATCGACATCGATCGGGCGGACGTGAGCGAAATCACACGTCTTCCGCACGTGGGTCCTGCGTTGGCACAGCGAATTGTCGCGTGGCGCACCGAGCACGGTCCATTTGGCAGTCTCGCCCGCTTGGATAGCGTGCCCGGTGTCGGGCCGAAGTTGCTGGAGGCGATCCGCCCTTTTGTCGTTCAGCCTTGACCGTCCTAGCCGCAAAACACATTATGAGCCTTCAATTTCAATGAGTTGCGTACGGCGAGCGTTGCCCTAACCCAAGACAAGCTCGGTGAGATCCTCCTCCGTGAGGGGCTGATCACCCAGGAGCAGCTCCGCAAGGCGCTCCTGGAGCAGAAGAACACCGGGATGCGGCTGGGCTATACCCTCGTCAAGCTGGGGTTTATCGAGGAGACCGAGGTCAGCAAGATGCTGGCCCGCCAATACCGCATGCCGGCGGTGGACCTGTCGCGCTTCGAGGTCGACCCCAAGATCCTCAAGCTCCTCCCCCCCGACATCGCCACCAAGCACACCGTCCTTCCTCTAAAGAGGGAAGGCCGCACGCTCACGGTCGCGATCGCGGACCCCAACAACGTCACGGCGATCGAAGACATCAAGTTCATCACCCGCTGCGACGTCTTCCCGGTCATCGCCGGGGAGTACACGCTCCGCAACGCGATCGACCGGTACTACCAGCAATCCGACGCGCAGCTCCAGAGCCTGCTCAAGAGCGTCGAGGCGGAGGAAGAGGACCTCGAGCTCGTCGAGGATCAGGAAGACGAAGACGTCAAGAAAGAGGACCTGGCCGATGACGCTCCCGTCGTCAAGCTCATCAACGGCCTGCTCACCGACGCCGTGAAGCGCGGCGCGTCGGACATTCACATCGAGCCCTTCGAGCACGAGATGCGGGTGCGCTACCGCGTGGATGGCGCCCTGCAGGAAGTCATGAAACCGCCGGTGAAGATGCGCGCGGCTCTGACGTCGCGCGTCAAGATCATGGCGCAGCTGAATATTGCCGAGCGGCGCGTACCGCAGGACGGCCGCATCAAGCTGAAGATGGGAACGCGCGTGATCGACTTCCGCGTCTCCACGCTGCCCGTGTTGTTCGGCGAAAAGATCGTGCTGCGAATCCTCGACAAAGGCAACCTGACGCTCGATCTCAAAACGTTCGGCTTCGAGCCTCAGGCGGAGGGCGATTTGCTGAAGGCGATCCTCAACCCCTACGGGATGGTCCTGGTGACGGGGCCCACAGGCTCCGGCAAGACGACCACGCTATACTCGGCGCTCTCGAGGATCAATCAGATCGACGTGAACATCATGACGGCCGAGGACCCGGTCGAGTACAACCTCCTCGGGATCAATCAGGTGCTGGTGCGGAACGAAGTCGGGATGACGTTCGCGGCGGCGCTGAAAGCGTTCCTGCGCCAGGATCCGAACATCATCATGGTCGGCGAGATCCGCGACCTCGAGACGGGCTCGATAGCGATCAAGGCGGCGCTCACCGGCCACCTCGTGCTCTCGACCCTGCACACGAACGATGCGCCGTCGACCATTACCCGTATGGTGGACATGGGCATCGAGCCGTTCAATGTCGCGAGTGCCGTGAACTTGATCGTGGCGCAGCGGCTGGTGCGGCGCATCTGCAAGGAGTGCAAGCGGGAGCACGAGTACAGCAACGAGGAGATGCACGCGTTCGCCATCGACAGAAAAGTCGGCCCGTTCTTCAAGGGCGCGGGCTGCGATACCTGCGCCGGCACGGGCTACCGCGGCCGCCAGGGTCTCTACGAGGTGATGGCGCTGACGAGCCCGCTGCGCCGTGAGATCCTGAAGGGCGCGTCGACCGAAGAGCTGCGCGATCTCGCCGTGAAGGAAGGCATGCTGACGCTGCGCATGGACGGGATGGTCAAGGTCAAGAAGGGCGTCACCACGCTCGAAGAAGTCGTGAAGGAAACCGCCGCCGGATAAGGAGAGGGAGCATGCCAGTCAACCTCCGAGCGCTGCTCGAGGAGATGATCGAAAAGGACGCTTCCGACCTCCACCTGGTGGCGGGCGAGCGCCCCAAGATCCGCGTGGACGGCGATATCGTGAGCGCCTCCAGCGAAGAAGTGATGACGCCCAAGGACACGCTGTCGCTCGCCTACTCCGTGCTCACCGAGAACCAGAAGAAGCGGTTCGAGACCGAGAGCGAGCTCGACTTCTCGTTCGGCATCCAGAACCTGGCGCGCTTCCGCGGCAACGTGTTCAAACAGCGCGGCTGCGTCTCCGTCGTGATCCGGCAGATTCCGTTCAGCGTGAAGACGTTCGAGGAGCTGGGGCTTCCGCACGTCGTCGCGCAGCTCTCCGACCGGCCTCGCGGCCTCGTGCTCGTCACCGGCCCCACGGGCTCGGGCAAGAGCACCACGCTCGCCGCGATGATCGACAAGATCAACAAAGAGCTGAAGGGTCACATCATCACGGTGGAAGACCCGATCGAGTTCATCCACCGCCATCAGGCGTGCATCGTCAATCAGCGCGAAGTGGGGACCGATACCAACAGCTTCCAGGCGGCGCTGAAGTACGCGTTGCGCCAGGACCCCGACGTCGTGCTCATCGGCGAAATGCGCGATCTGGAGACGATTCAGGCGGCGCTGACCATCGCGGAGACCGGCCACCTGGCCTTCGCGACGCTGCACACCAATTCCGCCGCCGAATCGATCAACCGCATCATCGACGTCTTTCCGTCGCACCAGCAGTCACAGGTGCGGGCGCAGCTCGCCTTCGTGCTCGAGGGCGTCGTGACGCAGACGCTGCTCCAGCGCGCCAAGGGCCGGGGACGCGTTATGGCTGCCGAGATCATGATCTGCACGGCCGCCATCCGGGCGCTGATCCGCGACGATAAGGTCCACCAGATCGAGTCGTCGATGCAGGCGGGCAAAAAGTATGGCATGCAGACGCTGAACGATGCGCTCTATCAGCTCTACATGGGCCGGGAAGTGACGAAAGACGAATGTCTGCGGGTGACGTCCAAACCGAACGAGTTTCTGCGGTCGATCGGCGAAACGCCGCCCGACGAAAGAGACGGAGCGCCAGCCGCGGCCACGCCCCCGCAAGCCGGTCCACCTAAAGTCGCCGTGCGGAGGTAGTTATGCCGGTCTTTGAATACACAGCCCGCAACCTGAAAGGCGATCTCGTTCGCGACAAGATCGACCTCGCCTCGCGCGACGATGTCATCGCGCATCTGCGCAAAAACCGCATGGTGGTGGTGCAGGTGCGGGAGGCCAAGGGCAAGGGCGGCAGCGTGCTCGACTTCTTCAAGGCGGGAGTCAAGACGCGCGACGTCGTCATCTTCACACGGCAGTTTGCCACCATGATCAATTCCGGTCTGCCGCTCGTGCAGGCGCTCGACATTCTGCAGCAGCAGACCGAAAACAAGGTCCTGGCCGACGTCACGCGCCAGGTCGTATACGACGTGGAAAGCGGTCACACGCTCGCCGACGCGCTCCGGAAACACCCCAAAGCGTTCAGCGATCTCTATGTGAACATGGTGGCGGCCGGTGAGGCGGGCGGTATTCTCGACACGATTCTCCTGCGCCTGGCCGAGTTCCTCGAGAAAAACGACAAGATCGTGCGGAAGGTCAAGGGCGCGATGATCTATCCGGCCGTGATCTTCTCGGTTGCCGGTATCGCGATCGCCGTGCTGCTGATCTTCGTCATCCCGACATTCCAAAGCATGTTCGCGTCGGTGAACCTGGCGCTGCCGCTCCCGACGCGCATCGTGATCGGCGCAAGCAACATCCTGAAGAATTTCTGGTGGGCCATCATCGCCCTCGGGATCTTCGGCTTCGTCGCCGTCAGCCGATACAACAAGACGACCGCGGGCAAGCTGCAGATCGACAAACTGCTGCTGAGCCTGCCGGTGCTCGGCGACCTGCTGCGCAAGTCGGCGGTCTCCCGCTTCACGCGCACGCTCGGCACCCTGATTTCGTCGGGCGTGTCGATTCTCGACGGCCTCGAGATCACGGCCCGGACCGCCGGCAACATGGTGATCCACAACGCCGTGATGGAGTCGCGCGCGTCCATCGCGGGCGGTGAAACGATCGCTGCGCCGCTGCAGAAGTCGAAGGTGTTCCCGCCCATGGTGATCTCGATGATCGCGGTGGGCGAGCAGACCGGCGGTCTGGACGAGATGCTCACGAAGATCGCCGACTTCTATGACGACGAAGTCGACGCCGCCGTCAGCGCCCTGTTGTCGTTGCTCGAGCCCATCATGATCGTGGTGCTCGGCGTGATCGTCGGCGGCATGGTGGTGGCGATGTATCTGCCGATCTTCGATATGGTGAACGCGGTGCAGTAAGACGGAACGATGGAATGAGGGAATGATGGGAACGGGAGGCGGCCTCCAGACGGGGGCCGCTTTTCATTCCAACGTTCCATCATTCCACACTTTCCAGGCCTCTGTGACGTTCTCTCTTGCATTTTGCCACAGCGCTCCCAATAATGGCCCCCCATGCGCTGGCTGGGCGTCAGATCGCAAGGCTCGACGATTCCGACCGCCACCGAGCTCCTCCGCCTCGTCTATGTGGGGCGGATGTGCCTGGCAACGGCCATTTACGTCACGGCAGCCTTCAAGATCAGAGTCGCGGCACCGCTCGACATCCTGGTGACGTCGCTGCTGTTGGTCGGCGCCGCGGGCCTCACGGCCGCTTCCTATTGGCACACGCACGTCCGCCGCCGGTTACCCGGATCGACCTTCCTTTATCTACAAGCGCTGTTCGATGTCGTCCTGATCACCACGGTCGTCCACATGACGGGCGGGGCGGAAAGTGATCTCGCCAGCCTCTACGTCATCTTCATCGCCGTCACAGCGCTGCTGATGCCGCCGGCGAATGCCGGGCTCGTGACGCTGTTCGCGGGCCTGATCTACTTCGCCGACGTATTCTGGGGGCATGCGGGGGTCACGGCCGGCATCTGGATCCAGCTCGCGGTCTTCATTCTCGTTGCAGTCGTGACCGGCTATGTCGCGAGCCGGGTGAACGTCATGGGCGCGGAGCGCGAAGCGCTGGCAGCCGAAGTGCGCCAGGTCCAGCTCGAGGCGGACGATGTCCTGCGCAACCTCCGGACGGGCGTGATCACCGTGGACGCGGACGGCCGGCTGCTGTACGCGAATCCGGCATCCGAGGAGATCCTCGGATTCCGGGCGCGCGAGTGGCTGGGGCGCTCGGTGATGCCGGAATTCGCCCGCCTGGCGCCTGAGTTCTGGGCGGCGGTCACCTCGACCGCGCGCCGCGGCGTGCGGTTGATGCGCGTCGAAGCGACGGTGCATCGGCCGGACCGGGCCTTTCCAATCGGCGTGACGACGACGACGCTTGATGGGCCGGTCGGCGCCAGGCCCCGCGTCTCCGCGGTCTTCACCGACATCTCCGACTCCAAGCGGCTCGAGGAGCTGCACCTGCGCGCCGAGCGTCTCGAGGCGGTGGCGGAGCTGTCGTCCAGTCTGGCGCACGAGATCAAGAACCCGCTCGCGTCGATTCGCAGCTCGGTCGAACAGCTGGGCCGTTCGTCGCGCGCCAATCCGGATGAGAAGTTTCTCGCCAATCTGATCGTTCGTGAAAGCGATCGGCTGTCGAGACTCTTGTCGGAGTTCCTCGACTTTTCCCGCGTGCGCGTGACCGAATGCCGGCCGGTGGACCTCCATCAAGTTGCTGAAGCGGCCATTCGGCTCGTGCGCCAGCATCCCGAGTGCTCCGCCGGTGTGCGCATCTCTCTGGAGGGCACCGCGACGCCAATGGAAGGCGACGAGGACCTCCTGCATCGCGTCGTCACGAATCTGGTACTGAATGCCGTCCAGGCGGCAGGCGCGAACGCTCACGTGGTCGTCCGCACCGGTCGAGCAGCCGCAAACGATCTGCCGGGCGGCGCGGGCATCGATAACCCCGTATCACTGCGCGTGAGCGATAACGGACCCGGCATCCCGGACGAGCTGCAGCGCCGCTTGTTCGAGCCCTTTGCCACCGGGCGCGTGGGCGGCACCGGTCTCGGGCTGGCAATCGTGCAACGGGCCGTGGAGGCGCATCGCGGTCTCGTGCTCGTCGACAGCCAGGCCGGACAGGGGACGACGTTCACCATCTACTTCCCGGCTGCGCGCCGCAAGGAGGAAGCTGCCTAATGGCCGCTGCCCCATCGATACTCGTCATCGACGACGAACAGGGGATACTCGAAACCCTCCGCATCCTGCTGAAGAACGAGGGATTCGATGTCACCACCGCGCAGGGCGGTAAAGCAGGTCTCGAGCAGCTCAAGAGCTCGGCGCCCGACATCGTCCTGACGGACCTCAAGATGCCCGGAGTTACGGGCATCGAGATCCTCTCGGCCGTACGGGGTCAGGACCCCGAGACGCCCGTGATCCTCATGACGGCGCAGGCGTCGCTGCAGACGGCGATTCAGGCGGTCAACGAGGGTGCCTTCTACTATATCCAAAAGCCCTTCTCGAACGACGACATGGTGGCGATTTGCCGCCGCGCTGCCGAGCACCGCCGTCTCCGCGCCGAGAACAAGCAGCTCAAGCAGGAAATCCGCCGGCGCGAGCGCTCCGGACAGGTCAAGCCGCTCGGGAAGTCGAAGTTGTTCAGTGACGTTCTGCGGCTCGCCGAGCAGGTGGCGCCCACGGAGAGCACCGTGCTCATCCAGGGCGAATCTGGGACGGGTAAGGAAGTGATCGCCCGCTACCTCCACGAGCTTTCGACGCGTGCCGAGGGCCAGTTCCTCTCCCTGAACTGCGGGGCGCTTCCCGAAAGCTTGCTCGAGTCCGAGCTGTTCGGTCACGTGAAGGGGTCGTTCACCGGGGCCGTACGCGATAAGCAGGGGCTGTTCGCAGCGGCTCGGGGCGGAACGTTCTTCCTCGACGAAATCGGCGAGATGTCGCCCGCGACGCAGGTGAAGCTGCTGCGTGTGCTGCAGGAGCGGGAAGCCATCCCCGTCGGCGGCACCGAAGCGATTCCGGTGGATGTGCGGGTCGTGGCCGCGACCAATCGCGATCTCGAGGACGACATCAAGCGCGGCCGCTTCCGGACCGATCTCTACTACCGGCTCAACGTCATCAACATTCACCTGCCCCCGCTGCGCGACCGCCGCGACGACATTCCGATCTTTGTGAAGGAGTTTCTCGGGCACATCGCGACCGAGCGGGGGGAAGGTCCCAAGATCCTCACGGCGGAAGCCGAAGAAGTCATTATGGCCTACGATTGGCCGGGCAACGTCCGCGAGTTGGAGAACGCGCTCGAGCGGGCGGTGACTCTCACCAAAGGGGATACCATCCCCCGCTCGGCAATTCCCGACAAGGTCAGCGAGCGCAAGGCGGAGCCGCTCGTCGCCGAACGGCTTCACAAGAATCCATCGCTCGACGTCATCGAGCAGGCGTACATCACGTGGGTGCTTCAGAGTGAGGGCGGGAATAAGACACGCGCCGCCGAGGTGCTCGGGATCGATCCGTCGACGCTGTATCGGAAGCTGAGTCGCTACGAGGGCTCATCGCCGGTAGCGGAACCAAATAGAAATCCAACCGACTGATCCGGTTGGCGCGGAGACACTGGAGTGTCTCGCCGGCGCTGTGCGCTACAACGCCTGGATGTTCGACCGGATCCGCGCCTGGATCGGGTCGCGGGTGTTAGAGATCGGCTCGGGTATCGGCAACCTCTCGGCGTTCCTGGTCGACCGCGAGCGCCTCGTACTGACGGATACGCGGGAGGAATACCTGGCCCGGCTCCGCACGCGATTCGCGCATCACTCGAACATCTCGGTGGCGCATCTCTATCTGCCGCATGACGACCGCGCCGTCGCCGGCCAGCGCTTCGATACCACCATCTGTCTCAATGTGCTGGAGCACGTGGAGGACGACATCGCGTCGCTCACCGCGGTGCGCACGCTGCTCGAACCGAAGGGGCGGCTGGTTCTCCTCGTTCCGGCCTTGCCCGCGCTGTACGGCTCGATCGATCGCGCTCTCGGTCATCATCGCCGCTACACGCGCGCCGATCTGGTCGCGAAGCTCACACGGACCGGTTTCCGGGTTGTGCACATCGAGTATTTCAACCTTGCCGGCATTCCCGGTTGGTGGTGGGCCGGCCGGGTGCTCCAGCGGCAGACGATTCCCGCGGGCTCCCTCAAGCTCTACGACACGCTGGTGCCGCTCTTCCGGCTGGAGCGCCTGATTCCCTGGCGCGTGGGACAGTCGCTGATCGCGGTTGGTGAGGCTGCCTGATGAGTCCAGAGCGGGCCTCACGCAATCTGCTGCTCTCCGTCGTTGTGCCGGCGTTCAACGAAGCCGGCACCGTCGAGATGGCTCTGCGGCGGGTGCGCGCCGTGCCGCTGCGCGTCGAGATCATCGTCGTCAACGACGCCTCGACCGATGGCACCCGCGAAGTTCTCGAGAAGCTGTCGCAAGATGGTTTAATCGATCGTGTGATTCATCACGACATCAATCGAGGTAAGGGTGCTGCCGTCCGGACCGGCATCGCGGCCGCCACCGGGGACGCGGTCGTGGTTCAGGATGCGGATCTCGAGTACGACCCTGCGGATCTCCCGGCGCTCGTCGAGCCGATTGGTGCAGGCAAGGCCGACGCGGTGTACGGGTCGCGCTTTCAAGGAGGTCCACATCGCGTCCTCTACTTCTGGCATTATGTCGGCAACCGCGTGCTGACGCTCTTGTCGAACATGTTCACAAACTTGAATCTCACCGACCTCGAGACTTGCTATAAGCTGGTGCGGAGAGATCTGCTCCAGCGGCTGCCCCTGTCATCCAACCGGTTCGGATTCGAAGTGGAGATTACGGCGCGGTTGGCGCAGGCGAGCGCGCGAATTTGGGAGATGCCGATCTCGTATAGCGGCCGGACTTATGCGGAGGGAAAAAAGATCACGTGGCGTGACGGTTTTGCCGCGTTGTTCCACATCCTGCGTTATAACCTGGTCGTCCCGCGTAACACCCGCGATTGGCGCTCACTCGAGAAGTAAAGGCGGGACTCGTCGTCGCGGCGGTGACGTTGGCCGTCGGTATCCTCACGCTGAACCGGGCGCTGGTCGGCGTTTTCTACGACGACGGACTGTATGCCGGGCTGGCGACAGCTCTCGCGGGTGGATATGGGTACGTCCATCCCAATCTCCCGGGCATGCCGGGCGCCGTCCACTATCCGCCGCTCTATCCCGTGATCCTGGCGCCGCTGTTCGGCTTGCTCTCGGTCGGTGCGGCGGCGCTGTCCGCGAAACTCCTCAACGCTTTGCTGGCGGCCAGCGGGGCCGGATTGATCGCGTGGCATGCGTCCCGCACGGCGATGCTTGGCCTGACCAAGTCCTGGTTTATGCCGGCGATCGTGCTCGCGGCCGCGCTCGCGATTCCCGTTCTCGCGACGCAAGGCGTGCTCTTCGCCGAGCCGTTGTTCGCGGTGCTCCTCGCGCTCGCGATTGTCGCCGCCGACCGCGACGTGTCCCCCTGGATCGTCGGCTCCGCAGCCGCATTGGCCTTGCTCACGCGTTCGATCGGAGTCGCGATTGTCGCGGGCACCGCCTGTTTTCTGCTCGCGCGCCGCGTGCCAATTCGGTCGTTGCTGCCGGTAGTGCTGCTGCCGCTCGGCGCGATGCTCGCCTGGGGGATCTGGGTCACCACGCACCAGCGACAGATCGATCCAGTGCTGGCACTCGGCTACGGTAGCTACCTGGCGCACATTCGCCAGGCCGGGCTCAGCGCGATCGCGGCCAACGTCCCCGACATGTCCCGGCCACTGGAAGCGTTGACGCTCGGCTGGATCCCGGTGCGCTGGATTTACGACATTCTCGCGACCATCGCCCTTGGTATCGGTCTATACGGACTCGCATTGCTCGCGCGTCGGTCGGCGATAGGCTTCACGTTGATTTTCTATTTGCTGATTCTTGCGGTGTGGCCTTATCCACCGGACCGCTTTCTGTGGACGGTGCTTCCCTGGCTTGCATTGGCCTGGGCGGCGGGCGCGCTCGAGCTCTGGCGCCGCTGGCCGCGACTGCGGATCCCGGTCGGACTGCTCGCGGCGATTGTGGTTGGCGGCTACATGACCTACGAGATCCGTGGATTTGCGGGCCGCTGGTGGGACGCCCAGGCGCGCGCCATCTCCGCAAACTTTGCCGAGCTGCTGCCTGTTGTCGCGAATTTGCCGTCTTCGGCTGTCATTGCCAGCGACGATGAGGCGCTCGTGTGGCTCTACACCCGGCGCCAATCGGTACCGCTCTATCTCGAGAGTTACCGCGGGCGTGATTTCATTCAGCCCACGCCCACCGAGCACCGGGCCTACCTGGAGCGGATGGGCGTGACGCATATTCTGCTCGCGAGTGCCACCTCTCCATCCGCCGTCCAGCTACGGAATCTGATCGGCGCCTATCCGGCGTGGCTGACCGGATTGTATCGCTGGTCTGACGGCCGCTGGCTGTTCGCCGTGAACCGTGGACAGTAGGGACCGCCGGCTCTATCTCGCCGTCGCTGTGTGTGCGGTCGTTCCACACCTCCCGGCATTGTGGAATCGCTTCGCGATGGACGACCTCTACATCATCGTCTGGAATCCGCTGGTTCACACGATTCAAGGCGTCTGGCGCGGGTTCGGGGGACCGTACTGGCCGCCCGATCTTGGCGGCCAGATGTACCGTCCACTCCCCCTCGCGAGCTTCGCGATGGCCTGGAGCATCGCCGGCGCCCATCCCGTGCTCTTTCATGCGATGAATCTGCTTTGGCACGCGGCTGTGGCGGTTGCGGTCGCGGCGATGGCGCGGCGTCTCGCCGACGTGACTGTGGCATTCGTTGCGGGATTGATCTTCGCCGTGCATCCGGTCCACGTGGAGGCGATCGCGAACGTGATCGGCCTCGGCGAGCTGATGGCGGCGGCCGGCGTCTGCCTGGCGGTGTACGCTGCCGTCGTTCGGCAAGACGTCGTGTGGAGTGGCCTGGCGCTCCTGCTGGGCATCCTGAGCAAGGAAAACGCGGTGGTTACACCGGCCTTGATCGTTTGGGCCTGGATCGTGGGACCACGGCCGCTGCCACGACGGATGTTTGCGTTCGCGACTAGTTGGCTGATCATCGGAGGCGCGTATCTCGCTGTGCGCGGGATCGTCCTTCATCCCTACGCCAGATTGCATGCGATCGCTCCCGTGTTTCTCGGAGAGAGCTTCTTCGCCGGAAGACTTACGGCGGTGGCCGCTCTCGCCGATGTCACGCGCTTACTCGTTTTTCCCCTGACGTTGCGTGTCGACTACTCGCCCGCCGAGCGGACGATCGTCCAATCGGTGTTGGACGAGCGATTCGCCATTGGACTGGCGTGCCTCGCGCTTTGGGCCTTTCTGCTGGTCTGGGCCTGGAGGCGCGGCCGGCGAGTCGAAGTGTTCGGCCTCGGATGGATTGCGATCGCGTTCCTGCCCGTCTCCAATCTGTTGTTCTCAACTGGCGTGCTCCTGGCCGAGCGAACGTTGTATCTGCCGTCGGTGGGGTTGGCGCTCGCGGCGGGTGCGGCGCTGGTGCGGCTTCCCCTGCCGCGTCTGCGCGTCGTTGTCGCGCTGCTCGTTCTTGCTGGTGGAATTCGGTCAGCGTTGCGAACGCGTGTCTGGCGCGACGATCTCGCGGTGACGCAAAGCATCCTGATCGATTCGCCTGAGTCGTATCGTGGCCCGGTGCGGATGGCGGGGATCTATCAGAGCCATCGTGAACCGGATCGCGCGCTCGCGGCACTCCAGGTCGCGGCGCGGACGTACGACCGCGATCCCACGTTGTTCATCGCCGGCGCCGACGCGGCGTTCACACTGGGCCGGCCACACCTCGCCGACTCGCTGCTGGCTCGCGCCGAACAGTTGTGCTACCACTGTGCCGGCTACTATCGCACGCAGGCGTTTGCGGCCCGCTCCCGTGGCGATTCGAGCGTCGCGGATTCTCTCCTCGCTCGAGAGCCATGAGGCGCGAGCTGCTTCTCGTATTTTTCGCGGCGCTCGCGCTATACCTGCCGGCCGCCGGTTACGGATTTGTACAGGACGATCGCGCCATCATCGTGTCGAATCCTGCGGCCCACTCGATTCCGGCGGCGCTTGCCGCGTTCGACGATCCATACTGGCCACGCGGCTCGGGTGCTGGCCTGTATCGACCGCTCACGATTCTGAGCTATGCCGTGGATTGGACCGTCTCGGATGGCAGCCCCGGATGGTTTCACGTCATGAACGCCTTGTGGCACGGCCTCGCAACGGTGCTGCTGACTGTCATCCTCACGCGCTGGCTTCCCACGCTGGCCGCCGTCGGAGCGGGATTGGTTTTCGCCTGGCATCCCGTCCATGTCGAAGCGGTGGCAAGCCTCGTCGGTCGCGCCGAGCTGCTGGCGGCCGTGGGCATCTTCGGCGCGGTTCTCGCCGCGCGCCGAGAGCAGTGGGCGGTTTCCGTATTCTGCGCAGTTGCTGCAATGCTCAGCAAAGAGCACGGTGTCATCGCTCCTGTCGTCATACTGTTCGATAACTGGTTTCAAGGCGCGGACGCACGACGGCTGCCCATCTGGTTCCTGGTGGCACTCGGCGCCAGCACGGCGGGATTTCTCGCGGCTTGGTTCGTGATCGGTGTAGCGGGGGCCCACGATGTCGCCGTGGTCTTCTATGGTAGGAGCGCGCTCGGCCGCCTCGCGGTTGCTCTTCCTGCTGTGGCGCGCGCGGCGGAACTCCTGGTCTGGCCCGTTTCCCTGTCGTCCGATTACAGCCCTCAAGTTATTCCCGCCCGCGAAGGATTCTCGGCGGCGGCGGCGCTGGGAATCCTCATCGCAATCGGGCTGGCCACGTTGATTGTCTGGTCGCGTCGTCGTGCACCGGTGATTGCATTCGCTGCGGTACTCGCGGTGCTTTCGTATTTACCGACCGCCAATCTCTTGTTTCCATCTGGAGTGGTTCTCGCGGAGCGCAATCTCTATCTCGCGGTGGCGTTGCCCGCGGCATTGGCGGGCACGGGCTTAGCGTGGCTCGGTGCGCACCGAGGACTGCGTTTTGCTGCTGCGGCGCTGACGGTGGTCGCCGTGGCGTGCGGGACGCGATCCTTGCTGCGACTCCCGGCGTGGCGTGACAATCGTGCGCAGCTCCTGACTTTACTTACCGAACATCCGGAGTCCTACCGCGGGCACGCCTCGGCGGCCGCCGTGCTCGCCGGTCGTCACGATACCTCGGCGGCGCGCCACGAATACCACACCGCCGACTCGCTGTACGCCGGAGATCCCTACCTCGAGGCTGCGCACGCGATTTATCTGATCGGCCTCGGCGACACCGCGGCCGCCCCTGCATTGATCGCTCGCGCGCGCTCGTCCGAACGCGCGGAGCGCCTTGCGTGGCGCGCGCAGTTTCTGCTTTCCCTGGCTCGGCACGACCAAAGGGGCGCTGCAGCGCTGCTTGATTCGGCGCGACAGCGCTATTCAGAGGATTCAACCTGGTATCTCATGCGCTTTCATTGATTTGAACAATGAAAGCGTCGTTGCGTCCGGCGTGGCCGCCTCGCAAAAAGCGTGACCTGGTAATGCTTTGGAGGAGGTGCTCCCGAACCGTCTGAATAGTGTAACTTATTGCCCGATAGTAGGTTCTAGCATCAAGCTCGCTCAAAGGCACGATTCGTGCCGATTCGCCGGACGGAATACTATCGTTTGCTGTTTCGAACTTACAGGGGGAGGTTGTCCAGATGAATCGCAAGGGTTTCACTCTGATCGAGCTTCTGATCGTGGTCGTGATCATCGGCATTCTGGCCGCGATCGCGATTCCGAAGTTCGCCAACACGAAGGAAAAGGCCTATCTGGCCTCGATGAAGTCGGATCTGCGGAACCTCATCACCGCTGAAGAGGCGTATTTTGCCGACTCGGTGAAGT
>Ga0099794_10000082_pt1 | contig 35382 bp, 33 predicted proteins | sample Rivendell_Oct201_10_FD_77320 | JGI IMG/M metagenome (GOLD analysis project Ga0099794, IMG submission 77320) | Vadose zone soil microbial communities from the Eel River Critical Zone Observatory, Northern California, USA -... | ecosystem: Host-associated > Plants > Roots > Rhizosphere > Soil ... | reverse complement strand
GCCGTCCTTTCCATAATAGTGCACCGAGCCGTGCAACTGATTCGTGCCCGACTTCGTCACCACGTTCACGAAGCCGCCGGAGGAACGGCCGAACTCGGCGTTGGCACCCGACGACGTCACCACGATCTCCTGCACGGCGTCGAGGTTGAACGTGAAGGGCGGACGCTGGCCACCGCGCTGCTCGCCGAAGAACGGATTATTGAAGTCGGCGCCGTCGACCGAGACGTTGTTGTGAATTCCCTTTTGCCCACCGATCGACAGCTCGTCGCCGTCCGGACCCTGGACGATCGCCACGTTGGGCGTGAGCAGCGTCAGGTTCAGGTAGTTGCGCCCGTTGTTGGGCAGCCGCGAGACCGCTTCGTCCGGCAGGCGGGTGGAGCTCGCCACCTTCGTCGCCTCGACGACCGGCTGCGTCGCTTCGACCACGACGGGCTGCAGCTGCACGGCCGCGAGCGCCAGATTCAGGTTGACCGTCTCACCGACGCCCAGACGGACGCCGGTGCGCCGCGCTTCACTGAAGCCCACGGCGCGCGCCGCCACGTCGTAGGTGCCGAGCGGCATAAGCGGCGCGATGAAAATGCCGCGCTCATTCGTCGTGACCTGGCGCTGGAATCCGGTCTGTCCCTCGTGCAGGACGACCGTCGCGCCCGCAACGGCGGTTCCCGAAGGATCGGTGACCGTGCCGCGGATGACGCCTGTCGTCGCCTGTGACTGAGCGCTGAGCAAGAGTGGGAATGCGAGAGCCAGTACCACCGGCGCGAGGAGTCTGCGCAGCATGCTTCGGCCTCCGACGGGAAGGAAATGATGTTTCGGGACGGCTAGACGTATCACCCATGAACAAGGTCCGCAAGGCTTACTTTTCAGGCGATGCAGAACGCGGAAATCGCCCGCCTCCTCGGCGAAGTCGCCGACCTCCTGGAAATCTCCGCGGGGAATCCGTTCAAAGTCCGGGCGTACCGCAACGCGGGACGCACCGTCGCCGATTATCCCGATCCGCTCTCAGAGCTCGTCAAAGACGAGGCGTTCGACCTCACAGACCTACCGGGAATCGGGGGCGGTATCGCGAAAGAGATCACCGCGCTGCTCGAAACCGGCACGCTGCCCCAGCGCCAGGAGCTCGTCGCGACCATCCCGCCCGGCCTGCTCGATCTGCTGCGGATCCCCGGCCTCGGCCCCAAGCGCGTCAAGCTGTTCCACGACCAGCTGAAGGTGAACAGCGTCGCGGACCTGAAACGGGCGCTCGAGGCCGGGAAGATCGCGAAACTCGGCGGTTTCGGTCCCAAGTTGCTCGAAAAAATACGGGAAGGAGTGGCGGGTGCGGCCGCCGGTACCGGACAGCGCCGCATGGTGCTGCATGAAGCCGAGCAGTACGCGCGTGCGCTGGTGGAATACCTCAAAGCAGGCGGAGGCATCGATGCCATCGAGGTGGCCGGCAGCTTCCGGCGGCGCAAAGAGACCATTGGCGATCTCGACATCGTCGTCAGCGGCGCCAACGCGCCGGACCTCATCTCACGCTTCGGCAAGTTCGGTGAAGTGACACACGTCGCTTCGCAGGGCGACACCCGCTCCACGGTGCAGCTCTCCAGCGGACTCCAGGTGGACTTGCGAGTCATCGAGCCGGCCTGCTTCGGTGCGGCGCTGCAGTATTTCACCGGCTCGCAAGCGCACAACATCGAGCTGAGGAAAATCGCACAGGCGAAGAAGCTGAAACTGAACGAATACGGCTTGTACCGCGGCTCGAAGTGCATCGCCGGACGCACCGAGGAAGAAGTCTACGCCGCGCTGGGACTCGACTGGATACCACCGGAGTTGCGCGAAGGCCGCGACGAGATTGCGCTGGCGCACGAGCATGAACTGCCGGCGCTGGTCACGCTCGAGCAAATCCGCGGTGATCTGCAGATGCACACCGACGCGAGCGACGGCAAGGCGACCATGGCGGAGATGGTCGAGGCCGCGCGCTCGCTCGGGTATGCCTACATCGCCATCACGGACCATTCCCCGCGGATGTCGATGGCCGGCCAGACCCCGGCCGAGCTCCGCGCCCAGTGGAAGCAGATCGACCGGCTCAATACGGGAATGCGCGGGTTCCGCATCCTGAAGAGCGTCGAGATGGACATTCTGGAGAGCGGGAAGCTCGATCTTCCCGACGACGTGCTGGCGGAAGCCGACTACGTCGTCGCGACGATCCACTACGGCCTGAAACAGAGCGAACGGCAGCTCACCGATCGGCTGCTCGCCGCGATCGAGAACCGGTGGGTGGATGCGATCGGCCACCCGACTGGCCGGATCGTGCCGGTGCGGCCGTCCTATCCGCTCGACTTCGACGTCGTCGCGAAGGCCGCCGCCAACGCCAAATGCCTGCTCGAGATCAACGGCAGCGAGCGGTTGGATCTGCCGGACACGCTGGCGGCCGCCGCCAAGGGGCACGGCGTCCGGTTCGTGCTCTCGACCGACGCGCACAACCAGCGGGAGCTGGGGTTCATGCGCTTCGCGGTCGCGGTAGCACGCCGGGCGGGATTGACCGCAGCCGACATACTCAACACCCGCCCGCCCGCGGAGTTTCTGAAAGGGTTACGGCGTAGTCGAAACCGTTAACAGCTCGATCTGCGCGACCGGCTCGAAGCTGTACCGGTGATGGCGCGTGGGACCGAGCCGGTGAATCGCGTCCAGATGCTCGGGCGTCGCGTAGCCCTTGTTCGTTTCCCAGCAATAGCCGGGATAGCGCGTGGCGAGGCGATCCATGAGATAGTCGCGGATCGTCTTGGCGATTACCGACGCCGCCGCGATCGAGTGAACGCGCGCATCTCCGTCGACAATCGCTTCGTGCTCGCAGCTGAGCTCCGGACACGGCAGGCCGTCGATGAGCACCCACGCGGGCGTGAAGCCGAGCCGGTGGAGGGCGCGGTCCATCGCAAGAATCGAGGCGCGCCGGATATTGTAGCGATCGATTTCGCGCACGCTGGCGGCGCCTACCGCGATGGCGAACGCCCGCTCGCGAATCTTGCGGGCGAACCTGGCCCGCTGCAGCGGCGTCAGCACCTTCGAGTCGTCCAGGCCGCGAATCAGCTTCGCGCCCACCGGAAACACGACGGCCGCGGCTACCACTGGTCCCGCCAGTGGGCCGCGGCCGACTTCGTCGATTCCGGCGACAGTGATCCGCCCGTCGCTCCAGAGCGCGACTTCGCGCTTGAGCGATGGACGGCGATGTCTCACGTCTCCGACTGCTCCCCTGTGCTGGTTCCCGCCCCTGGCACCGATGTCGCCGTCAGGCCGCGTTTTTCGCGGATGCGTGCCGCCTTGCCCGCGAGCCGCCGCAGGAAGTACAGCTTGGCCCGGCGTACCCGGCCCTTCCGCAGGAGCCCGATCTCCGCGATCGAGGGGGCGTGCAGCGGGAAAATTCGCTCGACACCCACGCCCGCTGAAATCTTGCGAACCGTGAAGGTCTCGTTGATGCCGCCGCCGCGACGGGCAATGCAGATGCCCTCGAACGCCTGCAGGCGCTCTTTCTCACCCTCGCGCACGCGCACCATGACGCGTACGGTATCGCCGGGCGCGAAGGCTGGGATGTTGTCCCGCAAATTCTCCATGACTACTTGCTCGAGTCGCCGTTCTTTTCCCATAAATCCGGTCTCCGCTCGCGCGTCAGACGTTCGGCTTGCGCCGCCCGCCATGCCGCAATCTTGTCGTGGTCGCCACTCAACAATACTCCCGGGACGTCGAGGCCGCGATAGCTGGGCGGCCGCGTGTAGCTTGGCGGCGCGAGCAATCCCTCATAGTGCGAATCGCTCGATGCCGACTCGTGATCGCCCAACGCGCCCGGCAAGAGCCGCACCACCGCATCGATCACGCACAGCGCTGCCGGCTCGCCGCCCGACAGCACGAAATCCCCGATCGACAACTCTTCGGCACCCAATCCATCCGCCACGCGCTGGTCGACGTCCTTGTAATGCCCGCACAGTAGCGTCAGCTCGGTGCCGACCGCATAACGCACCGCGGTGTCATGCGTGAACGCCCGCCCGCGCGCCGACAGCAGTACGATCGGCGGTTTTGCCCGCAAGTCCTCGACGGCCTCGAAGAACGGCTCGGGCTTCAGCACCATCCCCGCACCGCCGCCGTACGGTGTATCGTCCACCGTCCGGTGCTTATCGTGCGTGTAATCGCGCAGCTGCACGATGCGATAGCGAGCCAGTCCCGCCGTTGCCGCGCGTCCCAGGATGCTCGATCCCAGCGGCGCGGTGAACCACTCCGGAAACAGCGTCACCACGTTGATCCGCAACATCGCTACTCATCCACGGCGACGAGCTGGTCGCGCCAGCTCTCGACCGCCGCTCGAGATGTCACGCCCTCAAACCCCAGCAGCCACTCGCGATGATACGCCCGGCGTCGTGCCACCACCAGCGGCCCGGCGATCACCGCGCGATCCTCATTCAGGACGTACAGTCGCGCTTTGGGAACGAACACCGTTCCCGGATTTTCGACGAGGGGGATCACCGCGACCTCCCCCTGCTGGCCGTGCGGCTTGCGCAGCCGCCCGACTACGCGGCCGGGGCCGGGGGAAGCGGGGGCGGGGGCGGGGGCGACTGTTTTCCTCCACGGAGTATGCCGGCCTTCTTGAGGAGCGAACGCACCGTATCCGTCGGCAGCGCGCCCTTCTCGAGCCAGGCTCGCGCCTGTTCCGCGTTCACGTCGATCACCGCGGGATTGGCGCGCGGGTTGTAATTGCCGATCGCCGCGACGAAGCGTCCGTCGCGCGGCGATTTGGAGTCCGCGACCACGATGCGGAAGTAGGCCTGACCTTTCCGTCCCACGCGGCGCAGCCGAATTCGAGTTGCCATAACGTTCCTACATCCTTTTCATGAACTTGCTGAGCCTGCGCATCTGCTGGAACTGTTCCAGCAGGCGATTCACTTCCTGCACCGGACGGCCGGCTCCCTTTGCGACCCGCAGCTTTCGCGATCCGCTCAACACACTGGGATCGGCCCGCTCCTCCGGCGTCATCGAGAGTACGATCGCCTCGACGTGCTTCAGGCGGTTGTCGTCCATCGATACACCCTGCAGCGCCTTGGCGTTGACCCCCGGCAGGAGGCCGAGCACCTGCTTCAGCGGACCCATCGACTGCATCTGCTTCAGCGCGACGAGAAAATCCTGCAGGTCCATGCCTTTCTTGGACCGCACTTTCTGCTCGAGGCGCTTGGCGGCTTCGCCGTCGACGTTCGCTGCCGCTTTTTCAACCAGCGCGACCACGTCGCCCTGCCCCAGGATCCGTCCCGCCATGCGCACCGGATCGAACGGCTCAAGCGCGTCGGTTTTCTCGCCGACTCCCACGTACTTGATCGGCACGCCGGTCACGCCGTGGATCGACAGCGCCGCGCCGCCGCGCGCATCACCGTCGAGCTTCGTCAGGATGACGCCGGTCAGCCCGACCGCGTCGTGAAACCCGCGCGCGATCTTCACGGCATCCTGTCCCGTCATGCCATCGGCGACGAGCAGCACTTCGCGCGGTGTGACGGCTGCCTTTAGCGCTTTCAGCTCGTCCATCATCGCCGCGTCGATTTGCAGCCGTCCGGCGGTATCGACGATCACCGTGCGTGCGCGTACGGCCTCCGCTTCGCGCAACGCGTCCTGCACCAGCTTCACGACGTTTCCCGTGTCGCGTTTGCCGAGAACCGGGACGCCAATCTGCGTGCCGAGCTGCTCGAGCTGTTCCGCCGCGGCCGGTCGATACACATCCGCCGCGACCAACCCCGGCGCCTTCTGCTCGAGCTTCAGCCGGCGCGCGAGCTTCGCCGCCGTGGTCGTTTTGCCCGATCCTTGTAACCCGACGAGCACAATCACCGTCGGACCTACGGAAGCGAAATCGAGGCCGGCCTGCGTGCCGCCGAGCAGTGTCGCGATTTCGTCGTGCACCAGCTTGACGACCTGCTGGCCGGGACTCACCGCCTTGACGTGCAGCGCGCCGACGGCGCGCTCACGCACCCGCTCGACGAAGCCGCGCGTGACCTCGAAGCTCACGTCCGCCTCGAGCAGGTGCCGGCGGATCTCGCGCAGCGCGTCGGTGACGTCGCTTTCCGAGAGCACCCCGCGACCCCTGAGCCGGTTCAGTACGCCGGTCAGCTGCTCGGAAAGGGCCGTAAACATAAGCGTAGCAAGCTAAATGGCGAGTACCCCGAATCCAAGTGGGGGTCTTAATTTTGGCTTCTATGACGAGTCCCGCCCCCGCCCCCGCACCGGCACCGGCACCCGTGACGCCGCAGTGGTCGCGCCCCGACGACGCCGAGCGGCAGGCCAGGCTCGAAGCGATGAAGCGGCGCGCGACCGGCCTGCTGGCGATCGCGCTGCTCGTGTTCGTCGCCGCCAGCGTCTTCGAGCCGCAATTCCCCTGGCTGGGTTACGTGCGCGCAACGGCGGAAGCGTCGCTGGTCGGTGGGCTCGCGGACTGGTTTGCGGTCACGGCGCTCTTCCGGCATCCGCTGGGCTTGCCGATTCCACACACGGCGATCGTGGCGACGCGCAAGGAGCGCATCGGCCAGATCCTCGGCACCTTCGTCCAGAATCACTTCCTCTCACACGAGGTGATCAGCGCGAATCTCCGGCGCGTGCATCCCGCCGAGCGCGGCGCGCAGTGGCTGGCGGACCGCGACCATGCTCGTCAGATCGCGCGCCAATTCGCGAGCGGCTTGGCGAAGACGCTCGAGGCGTTGCCGCACGACGAAGTTCAGGAGCTCGTGAGTCAGGTCGTCCGCAACCGCGTGCGCGCATTCCGAGTCGCGCCCGCATTGGGGAAGACGCTGAAGCTCGCGCTCGCCGACAATCGTCAGGAAGAGCTGCTGAATGCCGCGGTGCGACTGGCTGCCGATGCGGTCAGAAATAACCGCGAGGTCATTCGCGAGCGCGTGCGCGCCGAGACACCGTGGTGGGTGCCCCCGGTGCTGGACGACAAGATCTATCAAAAGATCATCGCAGCCGTGGAGCGGCTGCTGCACGATATGGTGATGGACCCATCCCACCCGCTGCGCACCGCATTCGACGACGCGATTCGCGACTTCATCGAGCGGTTGCAGCATTCGCCTGAAGTGATCGCGCGCGCGGAGGCAATGAAGGAAGAGTGGTTGATGGACGCGTCGACGGTCGAGCTATCGAAGCGGCTGTGGGATGGCATTCGGCAGACGGTCACCAACTACGCGACCGGAGCTGGCGTCGACGGCGCGCCGAGTCCGCTCGACAACGGCCTCAGCGAATTCGGCGCCGCCCTGTTGTCGAATCCGACGCTGCTCGCCGAAATCGACGACCTGCTGATCGATTTGACGGCTGGAGTGGTGGAGAAATACCGCCACGAGATCGGCGACCTGATCGCTCAGACGGTAGCGGGATGGGACCCGGAGGCGACATCGCGGCGATTCGAGTTGGCCGTGGGAAGAGACCTGCAGTTCGTCCGCATCAACGGCACGCTCGTCGGCGGGCTCGTCGGACTCCTGATCTATTCGATCACTCGTCTCGTTCGCTGAGCCGCACGGCGGGCAGGTTCCGCCAGCCCGTCCACCTCACAGGCGCGTCGATTAGTCGTACTACGGGCCGGCCCTCAACCGTCAGCTGCTTGATGTCCGACCGCCTGCCCTTCTGACCGACCGGGCGTCGCTTTGCCCAGGCACGCTCGAGACCCGTCGCAAACTTGCTCGCGGCCGCCGCGTCGTCCCAGACGCTGTACCACTCGAGGACGTCGCGAGTCTTCCCGAGCACGCGGTACCGATCGCCGTCCCATCCCTCCGCCAAGCGCGCGGCTTCGGTCTCATCGCCCAGGAGCTGCTGGAACAGCAGCCGCGTCTCGAATTCACCGAGATTGTCTTCGTAGATCACCGTGTCCGTCGCCGATTTCGGGAAGATCACTTCCGTGGGCTCGTCGTGCTGGGCGTATCGATCCGGATGCAGAATCTGCTCCGTCGATGTCGGCATCGAATCGAGCACCGATCTCCCAAAATACTTCCGTCGGAACCAGATGATGAAGTCCGCACCACCCAGGTACGGGAACACCAAGCCTTCGCGCAGCCACAGGGGAGCGTGCGCAAACTCCTTCATTTGTGCCTGTTGCCGCGCCATCACCGTCCGCTGCTTCCAGAACCACCCCAACGGCAGCGTATCGGGCTTCTGCTCGGGCATCAGCACGGGGATCTGCACGACGGTCGCCTGACCCTCGAGAATCGCCTGTGCCGCGGAGCGCCGATCGTTGTGGCCGCGCTGGGCGATGATCGAATCGAGTTTGACGTACTGATCCTGCAATGCATGCACGAGCTCGTGTGACACCACGACGCGCAGCTGATACGGCTCGATATCGGCGGGGATATACAGCGCGTTGGAATCGGGGTCGTAATATCCGGCGATCTGCTCGGTGAGCAGATCGATCATCGTGGGCCGGAGCTCCAAGGAGTCAGGGATAAGCCCGAACAGCCGCAAGGCGGACTGCAGTCCGGCGAGGTCGCTCGCCGGCAAGTCTTCGTCGAACTTGTGAATGACGTAATCGCGGACCTGCGTGCGCGAGCGGCGCAACACCTTCGGTTCACGTTTGAAGGGAAGACCGGCGTTCTGGGCCACGAGCGGCATCATGCGGTGCACGATGTCCTTCAGGTCCGCCTCGCTCTGCACATTCTGGGCGCGCTCGCGACACGTCGCAACGACAAGCACGAGCCCCACCAATGCGGCGAGGCGAGTCAGCCGGCCCACTCGATTCCTTTGCCAACCGCCACGCCGACGACCCGCGCGACTTCCCTGCCCGTCACGACCATGCCCTGCCGCTCGAGCTCGGCGCGGAGCCGGCGATCCAGCTCGGCGCGCTGGTCTTCCAGCGCCGAAGGACGCCGGGAGTCGGCGGAGGTCGCCAGAGGTTCATCCGCCGTCTTCCGGCGACTTTCGCCGCCCAATAATTCGTTCAGCTCCTCGCCAAACCGCTGCAGCACGGTCGCCAGGTCCGGCATCGGCTCTTCCGGGGCCGATCCTTGCTCCTCCGTCAACCCGCGGCGAATCATCGCCTCGACCTTCTTGCGGTCGCGAATCAGCTTGTCGAGCTCCGGAGAGACATGCGCCGTCGCCTGCGCGTGGGCGCATGCCTCGTCGAGCACGTCGATCGCCTTATCGGGACGCGCGCGTTCGGGCACGAAGCGGTCGGTCAGGACGATCGCGGCCTTGAGCGCGTCGTCCGCGATGGCGACAGCGTGGTGCCGCTCGAGTCGCGGGCGCCTGGCGACGAGGACTTCCCACGTCTGAATCGCATCGAGCTCTTCGATCGTGACCGGCTGGAACCGGCGCTCCAAGGCGGGATCGGCGCGGATCCACTTGTCGTACTCCTCACCTGTGGTGGCGCCGATGACCCGGATGTCGCCGCGCACGAGAGCGGGTTTCAGCATGTTGGCGGCGTCCATCGCCGCGCCCATCGCCGTCCCCTGCCCAATGAGGTTGTGCAGCTCATCCACGAACAGGATGAGGTTGGGATCGGTGCCGAGCGCTTTCACGAGGCGGCGAATCCGATCCTCGTACTGCCCGCGGAAGGATGTGCCGGCGAGCAGGGATACATGGTCGAGCTGGAGGATGCGGGCGTCCTTGAGCGCGGGCGGCACGTCGCCCGCCGCGATGCGCTGCGCGAGTCCCTCGGCAATCGCGGTTTTGCCCACGCCGGCGCGCCCCACGAGGGCGGGGTTGTTTTTCCCCTGCCGCAAGAGGATGTCGATGACGCGCGCGATCTCGGCGTCCCGGCAGCGCACGGGCTCGAGATCGCCGCGTCGCGCGAGCGTGGTGATGTCGATGCCGACGCGCTCCAGAACGTCCCCGAAATCGAATAGCCCGGAGAATGGATCAGACATCGGTCAACGGCTCTTCAGAAAGTCCAGGTACCAGGAAATCATCGTATCTCCGAAAACGAACGTAACACCCGCGGCGATCGCCAAGAACACGCCGAACGGGAGCTCGTAACGTCGCCATTTGCGAATGCTCCAGATCATGAGCGGCAGGTAGAACGCTGTGCCGATGATGGCGCCGACGAAGATCGTGAGCAACGCATTCTTCCAGCCCACGAACGCCCCGACCATCGCCAACATCTTGATGTCTCCCCAGCCCATCGCTTCCTGCCGGAGGATCAAGCCGCCGAGCTCGCGGACGGCCCACAGCACCGACCAGCCGACCGCGGCGCCGAGCAGCGCCTGCAGAAATCCCGGAAGGCCGCCGCTCAATGACAGCGCGAGTCCCAGCACCAGGCCTGAGACGCTCAACTCATCCGGAATGATCTTGTGTCTAGCGTCGATTACCCCGATGCCTATGAGGATGGTCCCGAAAATCGCCGCCGCGAGCGCGTGCATCGTGAACCCGTAATACAGCAACGCCACGACCCACAGCAGGCCGACGGACGCCTCGATGATCGGGTACTGCATCGAAATTGGTTTGTGGCACCAGCGGCATTTGCCGCGCAGCCACAGCCACGAGAAGACCGGGATGTTATCGCGCCAGACGATGCGCTGTTTGCAATGCGGACAGGTCGACGGCGGACGCAGCAGCGAGCGTTGCTCGGGGTTCTCGTGCCAGAGCCGATGAATGCAGACGTTGAGAAAGCTGCCCACGCACAATCCCAATGCCGCGGTGATGACAATGATGAACCAGTCAGCGCCCACGCAGCACCTCGTACAACAGGATGCCCGCCGCGACCGCCACGTTCAGCGACTCGGCGCCGCGCGCCAGCGGAATCGCCACGCGCTGAGACGCAACCGCGTTGAGGTGCGGTCGCAGGCCGGCCCCTTCGTTTCCGACGATCACGGCAATCCGCTCCGTGCGCGATTGCTTGTTGTCGAGCGCGCGGGCGATCGGCACGCCGTCCGCGGCGGCCGCCCAGAGGGTGAACTCGTGCTCGCGCGCCCAGGCGATGAACGGCCCGTCGTCGAGCTGCACGACGGGATGGCGGAACGTAGCGCCCATCGCGGCCCGCAGCGCCTTCGGATTCATCGGGTCCGCGCTGCCCCGCAACAGCAGGCTGGCGGACGCTCCGAGCGCGTGCGCGGTCCGAATCAGCGTGCCGACGTTGCCGGGATCCTGAACGCCGTCCACAACGAGCAGCGGCCCATCCCTGACCTCCGCGAGTGCCCAGACGCGTGGCGTGACGATGGCGAGAATGCCCTGCGGTGTTTCCGTTCCGGCGAGATCCCCAAACGCGCGCGTCCCAACCTCCTCGATTGCCACCGCGTGGCTCGCCAGCTCGGCCGCGAGCGTCTGGCCGCGCGTCGTGCGGGCGAGCTCGGGAGACACGACCGCGCCCTTGAATTCGAGACCCGCGGCCAGCGCCTCCTCCACGAGCCGCACGCCTTCCACGACGGCCAGGCCACGGCGGCCGCGCGCCTTGCGCCGTTGGAGATCGCGAACGGTCGACTGCAGATTACCAGCGATGCGCGTCCTCGCACTGGTCATGGGTGCACGTAAGATTGCGCGCCCCGTTGTTTTCGCCAAGCGGCAGTCGTGAGAATCGCGCTCACGATTGCGGGCTCCGATTCAGGCGGCGGCGCCGGCATCCAGGCCGATCTCAAGACGTTTCATCAATTCGGTGTGTTCGGCACGAGCGCCATCACCGCCGTCACTGCGCAAAACACCGTGGGCGTGCTCGCCTGGGAAGCGGTATCCCCCGCCCTGGTGGCGCGCCAGATCGAAGCGCTCGCCGCGGATCTACCCCCCGCGGCCGTAAAAACAGGAATGCTGGGTTCGGCGAAAATCGTGGACGTCGTTGCTGAACGCATCGCCGACCTCCGCTTGCCGAACTACGTCCTCGATCCGGTGATGGTCGCGACGTCAGGAGACCGCTTGCTCGACAAGAAGGCGGAAGCGTCGATTGCGCGCCGGTTGGTACCGCTCGCGCTGCTCGTCACACCGAATCTCAACGAAGCTTCAATCCTGATCGAGCGGGACGTCCGCACTCCCGATCAAATGGAGCAGGCCGGACGCACGCTTGTCTCGATGGGAGCGCGAGCCGCGCTGATCAAAGGCGGGCATCTTCGGGACACGGAGATAATCGTCGATGTGTTGGTGGAAGAAGGCGCAGTTCGGCGGTTCACGCACGAGCGCATCGAGACCACATCGACACATGGGACCGGCTGTACGCTCTCGGCCGGCATCGTCGCCGGTCTCGCGCTGGGTCGATCGCTCGAGCAGTCCGTCATCGATGCGCTCGACTTTGTGCATCGCGCGATCGCGGCCGCGCCGGGGCTTGGCAGGGGCGATGGGCACGGTCCGCTCAACCATTTCGTGCCCGGGCCGCCACGGCCGCCGAGCGAGGGCCTTTAAGCGAGGAGCGCGCGGCTCAGCACTCCCTTGAGAACCACAGAGAGTTGACGCCCCATTTTCTCGCTGGCGGCGAGCACTTCCTCGTGTGAGAGCGTCTCGCCCGTGATGCCAGCCCCAGGGTTCGTAATAGAGGAAAAGCCCAGGCAGCGGAGACCCCGCGAACGCGCCACGATCACCTCCGGCACCGTCGACATTCCCACGGCATCGGCCCCTAACCGCTCCAGCATGCGTACCTCGGCAGGCGTCTCGTAGGATGGACCGAGCAGGCCCACATAGACGCCCTCTTCCATCGGAACGCGTGCCTCGCGGGCGACGGTGCGAGCGAGCGCGCGCAACTCCGCGTCATAGGGCTCGTGCATGATGGGAAAGCGCTGTTCGCCCGGCTCGGGCTGGCCAATCAAGGGATTCCGCCACATCAGGTTGATGTGGTCGGCGATCAACATCAGGGTGCCGCCTGGGAAGGTCCGGCGCACACCCCCCGCCGCATTTGTGACGATCAAGATCTCGATGCCGAGCGCTGCAAATACTCGGGCGGGAAGCGCGGCTACCGTCGCGGAATGACCTTCATATAGATGAAAACGTCCCGCCTGCACGAGCACCGGGACGCCTTCCAAGCGTCCCGCCACCAGCTCACCCTTGTGACCGGCCACACCAGGCTCCGGAAAACCTGGAATGGTCGAGTAGGGAATGTGAATCGGATCGGTGACCTCACCGGCGAGAAAGCCGAGTCCCGATCCGAGCACGATCGCCGCTCGGGGTTTGAGCTTGCCAAGTCGCTTCGCCACCGCAGCGGTGGCCGCGGCGACTGCGCTCGACGGTTCGGTCACAGCAGGATGCCGGCGAGCGTCGCGGACAAGAAGTTGGCGAGCGTCCCCGCGATCATGGCGCGGAATCCGAGCCGGGCGAGATCGTGCTTGCGTTCGGGCGCGAGCGCGCCGATGCCGCCGATCTGAATGCCGACGGAGCTGAGGTTCGCGAATCCGCACAGCGCGAAGGTCGCGATCGTGAAGGAAAGGGGATCGAGGCTGGCCTTCAGCGGGCCGAGATGCGCGTAGGCGATGAATTCGTTGATCACCATCCGCTCACCCAGCAACGCGCCGATGGTGCCGCTGTCGTGCCAGGGTACACCCATCACAAACGCGATGGGCCGGAAAATCCACCCGAGCACAGTCTGGAGACTGACCGGGAACCAGGAAATGAATCCATGGATCCATCCGAACAACCCGTTGACGAGCGCAATGAGCGCGATGAACGAGATGAGCATCGCGATCACGTTGAGCATCAGCTGCAGGCCTTCGCTCGTGCCGCGCGCCGCGGCGTCGAGCACATTCACGTCGGTGCGCGGAATATCGACTTTGACCCCGCCGAGGGTTTCGGGGACTTGGGTCTCGGGCTCGATGATCTTCGCCATCATGATCGTCCCCGGCGCGGTCATGATGACGGCGGTCAGCAGGTGTCGCGCCTCAATCCCAAACGCGATGTAGGCCGCCATGATCGAGCCGGAGACGTGGGCCATCCCGGCGGTCATCACCGTCATGAGCTCCGAGATCGTCATGCGCGGCAGAAACGGGCGAATCGTGAGCGGCGCCTCCGTCTGCCCCATGAAGATCGACGCGGCGACATTCAGGCTCTCGGCGCCGCTCGCCCCCATGATCTTGTTCATCGCGATCGCGAACGCCTTGACCACGATCTGCATGATGCCGAGGTAGTACATGATCGCGAACAGCGCCGACACGAAGATGATCGCGGGCATGATCTGGAACGCGAAGACGACGCCGATGCTGGAGTGCTGTTTGCCGATTTCACCGAACACGAATTCGGAGCCGGCGTAGGAGAAGCCGAGGATCTTCGTCACCGTGGCCCCAAGCCAACTGAAGATCTCCTGGCCAATGGGCACGCGCAGCACGAAGATCGCAAACACGAGCTGGAGGCCCACGCCCCACGCGACGACGCGCCAGCTGACCGCGCGCCGATTGCGCGAGAACGCCAACCCAATGGCGAGGATGAGGATGATTCCGAAGAGCCCGGTGAGACGCGAGCCGAGCGACCGGGGCATCGCTTGAACCGGAGCAGGCGGCGCCGGCTGAGCCTTGGCGGTGTCTTGTGCAGGCGTTTGTCTGACCGCCCCACTGACCGTGTTGAACACGAAGCGCGGCAGCGTGAACACGGTCAGCGCGCACACGAACGTGACCGCAAAAGCGAAGACAACGCGTCGCCAGGACATTAGAGAGCTCCGAGTTCGCTCTGCACGCGGGACACCAGCGCGACCTTCTCGTACTCGGGAAGAAAGGCGCTCTCGCACGCGTTGAGCACGACGCGCGCGAGATCGGCTGGTCCGAGGCCCAGCGCCGTGTGGGCGAGATAGTACTCGTCGGTCAGGGTGATGCCATCGGTCAGCCGGCCGTCGGTGTTCAGCGTGACGACGACGCCCTGTTGGTAATAGCGCGCAAAGGGATGCTCCGCCACCGCGCTGACCACGTGGGTGTGGACGTTGCTCGTGAGGCACATCTCGAGCGGGATCTTGCGTGCGACGATTTCCTCGAGCAGCGCGGGATCCTCCGCGAGTCGCGTCCCATGTCCGATGCGCTGCGCGCCGAGCTCGTGGACCGCCTGATCGATGGAGTGCGCCCCGTCGCCCTCGCCGGCATGGCAGGTGCACGCCATTCCATGTCCGGCCGCGTACTCAAACGCCGCTCGATGATCGCGCGCGGCATGGCCGCGCTCCGCGCCCGCCAGATCGAACGCCGTGACGCCCGCGGTCCGGTACTCCGCGGCGACGCGCGCCAGCTCCAGCGACTCCGCCGGCGAACGCGTGCGCATCGCACAGACGATGAGTCCGACCTTCGTTCCCGTCTCCGCGGACGCGCGCCGAATCCCGGCGAGCGGCGCCTCGATCGCCTGCGCCAGCGTCAGCGCAGGACGATGCAGCAGCGGCGAATACCGGACCTCCACGTAGCGCACGTTCTCGGCGGCAACGTCGATGACGAATTCATACGCGACGCGCTCGAGTGCCGCGGCGGTCTGTAGGACGGAGAGGGTGATTTCGTACTTCTGGAGATACTCCTCGAGGCTCTTGGCGTCGCGTACGAGCATCGCCTTCGCGAGCGCGTCGGGAGTGTCGGCGGGCAGGCGGATGCCGTGCGCGCGGGCCAGCTCGAGCATCGTCGCGGGTCGCAGCGCGCCATCGAGATGCACGTGCAGCTCGGCCTTGGGCCAGCGCCGCAGCGCTTCCTTGGTGAGACGCGGTTTCCCCTCGCGCTTCGCCGACACCACCACGCGAAACACCGCGCCGGCCTCACCGACCAGATCGCCGGCATCGATCGGCCGGCCGGCGGCATCGGTCACATAGGCGGCGCTATCGAGCAACCGCGCCAAACCGTCATCCGCCTGCGCCACCGCGTCGCGCACTCGGGCGCCGCGCGGCACGTCCACTGCCTTGTCGTTGATGAAAACCCGCATCAGTGGTCCGTCCGGTGGAAGCGCACGTCGGCAGGCGCCTCCACGGGAGCGGGTAGTGCACCCAGGTAGCGGATGAAGGCGTCGATGTCCACGACGTCGAGATCTTCCTTGGGAGCCGCGGCAAGCATGCCGAAGCCCGAACCGCCGGTAGTCATGAAGTCACTGACCACGAGCGTGTAGGGGCGCTCCCTGTCGATACTCTTGCCGTTCTCGAGCTGTGTGCGGTTGATGCGCTTTCCCGGTGCTTCGCCCGCATCGTACCACACCTGCACGCCGGCGACGTGGCAATCGGGGAAGTGATCGTGTCCGCCGACGCAGTGCTCCAGCGCATCGAGCAGAACGGCGCCGGTCACGGTGAGACGCTGCAACCGGTTTTGGAACGGCTGCACCTGGTAGACGTTGCCCCACGTGATCGCGCCTTCCGGCAAATCGGCGCGAATGCCGCCGTTGTTCATGATGGCGACGTCGGCGTGGCCGGCGCTGCGCTGCGCATCGGCGATCAGCCGGCCGAGTGCGTATTCGTCGCCCTCTTTCTTCATGGGGAACTTGAGCCGCCCGACGACCCGATCCGTAAGATTGCGCATCGCCTGCTGCTGACGAGCCAACGCGTCGGTCAAGGCGATGTCGGGCTTCACCTGATCGGCATACGGTGTGACCAGCTGCACGCGCACTTCGCGCCGCGTGCCCCCGACGCGCACGAAATCGACGACGGCGATCGACCGTCCGCTCGACTGCGCCTCGACGATCGGGATGCCGTGGACCACCGTGTTCACGCGCCAATGCGTGTGGCCCGCGACGATGAGATCGACGGAGCCGGAGTCGAGCTGCCGGGCGAGGTCGAGGATCTCCCCGTGGCACCCTGCACCGCCGGAATCGCAAACCGCCCCGGCGTGCGCTGCCACGATGACAAAGTCGGATCCGCCGCGCGCCGCCGGCAGGTAGCGCCTGATCGCCTGCGCTTCATCACCGAACGCCAGGCCACGAATGTTCCGCGCCGCGGTGCTCGTCGGCGTCTCGGTCGTGGTCAACCCGATCACCGCGATGCGCAGTCCGTTCCGGGTGATGAGTGTCCACGGCGTCGCCCAATCGGGCCGCGCGGTACCGCCGCTGTTCGTGATGTTCGCGGACAGGAACGGATACTTCGCCTCGCTCATCCGCGCGCGCAGCGTATCGACCGACCAGTCGAACTCGTGATTCCCGATGGCGGTGGCATCGATCGCCAGCGTATTCAGCGCGTCGATCGTGCCTCGTCCGGACGTGGCGTTCGACAGCGCGGTCCCCTGCATCTCGTCGCCGGCATCGATGCGCACGCTGGTGCAACCGCAGGCGCGCGCCAGGCTGTCGAGCCACGGTCGCATCGCCGCCACGCCGCCGACCTGCCGGCCCTGTGACCAATCCCACACGCGCGGCTCGAGCTGGCCATGCAGATCGCTGATCGCGAGCACGCGGAGCAGCGTACTGTCGACGGTGCTGACGGCGGCCGGCACGGGTGCGAACACCGCGCGCGCGGCGGCGCGCGCCGGATCGGGAATGATCGCCCAGCTGGGATGGAAATACCCCGACGCTTGGACCATCCTCGCGCGGCGGACTTCGTCGACCAGGAGCTCGCGGATGTCTTCGCCACGGTCGTAGACGACGCGCGCGTTCGACAGCATCGCGTAGCCGCCGCCACCGGCCTGCCGGTAGCTGTTCACCGCCATCGTGAAGCTGTCGGTAGGTTGCACGATCCGGCCTGCGTAGGCCAGACCACGGATGCGCTGCAACGGTGGACGCGAGAGGTCGATGTTGTACACGACCCCGGTCACGACGTCGAAGTTGTAGCCCGCGATGCTGTCGTTGATGATCGAGCGGTTGGGCTCGTAGGTGTGGAAGTAGAGCGCGGAATGCTCCAGAAATTCGCGCAGCTGCTGACCGGAGATGCGCACGGAACGCAGCGTATTCTCATACGGATAAATCCCGGCGATGTCGCGTTGATGCACTTCGCCTTCCGGCAGTCCGGCTTGAACGTCGAACGCGGACGCGGCGGAAAGCTGTGCGTTGGTTCGCCGGCGCTGCACTTCGTTGATGAAGTCGAGCAGCGGCGTGTCCTGCGCGCGCGCATAGCGCGCATCAAAGCCCGGGCCCACGTTGCCGAGGGGCGTCGCCGCCCAGAGCCGCGTCGCTTCGTGAGCCGCGGCGAAGCGCTGCGTGAATCGCGGCAGCTCCGCGAGATTCCCGATGGGAATCAGGTCGGCCCGTACCGCGGTCACGTGATAGTGACGGCCCGGAGTGGAATCCCTGGCGAGTGAGACGTGCACGACCGCCAGGCTCTGCGCCCAGTTCTTCGGTTGTACGAAGTGCACGCCGTTGATCACCGTGTCGCGGATCTCGCGATGGGTATGCCCGACGATCACGACGTCAGGTTTCGGATTGACGTTCGCGAGCGCCGCGGCGTCGTTTTCCGGTCCCACGCCCGTCGTGTCGTAGCTCGATTCGCCGAAGCCGCTGTGGATCAGGACGATCTTCAGGTCGGCGCCCTCGCCCTCGAGGCGGGCGAGCGCCGTCGAGGCCGAGCTGGCGATCCGCCGCACGCGCACCTTACCGCCGAGCTGAGAGCGGTCCCACAGCATCGTGCCCGGTGTCGTGAATCCGGTGACGCCGATCTTCACCGGGCCGCGCGCCAGGATCACGGTCTTGGGGAACAGCGGCGCGCCGGCGCTGTCTTCGATGTTGGCGGTGACGTAGCGATACGTCGCCTCGTTGGCCGCGCGGCGCAGGAACGGGAGCCCAAAATCGAAATCGTGATTCCCGGGGGTTGCCACGTCGTATTGGAGCGTGTTGAGCGCGTCGACGATGGGCTCCGGTTGGCGCTTGTCGTAACGGCCGAAGAATGTCGCGAACGGATTTCCTTGCAGGAGATCGCCGGCGTCCACCAGGATCAGATTGCTGGGATAGCGCGCGCGCAGCGTCTCTAACGCGGTGGCGGCGCGCGACAGCCCGCCGGGCGTCGCGGCATCCCGCACGTAGTCCCAGCCGAGCACCCGACCGTGAATGTCCGTCGTTGCGACGATGACGATGTGCGCGGTATCCGGAGCGGGCGTGCGGGCCGGCTGCGAAGGGGCCTGGAGCGCCAGGAGTAGCGATAGGAGACGCATAGTACGTTCAAAATTGCGCTGGAATTTCGTGACACACAATTGACTGAGAATTCGCTCCGTCGTGGCGGGGTGCCGGTCTCTTCTTACGGCGCAGCATCGACCTCACCACCGCCGAGGAGCTCTCATGGACCGACACCCCAGCAGGCGCCTGTTCCCCCTCACGTGCACGCTCGCGTCCCTCCTCTTAATCGCGTGTCAACGCGAACAGCCGACGTCCCCGACCAACGCACTCGCGGTGTCGTTCATCAAGCCCCTCGGCCCGCAAAACGAGCACCCCGGGTATGCCGATCTCCTCACCGGGGAGCATCACGTCATGGATCTCGTCGATGCGATTCGGAACGGACCCGACTGGCCGACCACGGCGATCGTCATCACGTACGACGAGCATGGCGGCTTCTGGGACCACGTCCCGACTCCGGTCGTCGACCGCTGGGGGCCGGGTATCCGGGTGCCGACGCTGGTCATCTCGCCGTTCGCCAAGCGCCATTTCGTCGATCACAACCGCTATGACACGACATCGATCCTGGCGTTGATCGAAAACCGCTGGGGACTGGAGCCGCTGAGTGATCGTGATGCGGGGGCCAACGATATGGCGAATGCATTCGAAAATGGTCGAAGCGTCGAGCGCGGCACGCGCGATCGCTGAATAGCTCCGAAGGACAACGCTCTCAGTTGCCAAACCAATGCCGTCCCCGCCACCTTTTCGGCATGCAGCTCCTCGTTGTCCGCCATGGCATTGCGGAAGAACGCGAAGCATGGGCACCACGCGACGATTCCCTCCGACCTCTTACAGCCGACGGAAAGAAGAAGATGAAAGAGGCGGCGAAGGGGCTGCGCGCGATCGTTCCGCGAGTGGACATGCTCGCGACCAGCCCGTTGACGCGCGCGATGGAGACCGCTGTGATTCTCGCGAAGGTCTACGACAAGGGGACGCCAACGACCGTTGACGCATTAGCCCCCGGCCAGCGGCCACCCGCGTTAGCGCCCTGGCTCCGCAGTCAGGTAACGCACAAGACCGTGGCGATCGTCGGTCACGAGCCGGGACTCGGTTCGCTCGCGAGCTGGCTGACCGCGGGCTCGGAGCGATCGTTCCTCGAGCTGGGCAAGGGCGGCGCCTGCCTGTTGGAGTTCGGTGAGCGCATCGACGCAGGCGAAGCCATGCTCGTCTGGGTGCTCAGGCCCAGTCATCTGCGGTCGTTGGGCTGATGGCTCCGGTCGCCCAGAGTGCGGCGCAGATCGCGCGATCCTACCTCGACGACGCCGCGGCCGCAGCAGCGCGTCTGGGCGACCGGGCGGACGCCGAGGCGCTCCATGATTTCCGCGTCGCGATCCGGCGTCTTCGCGTCACCGTGGGAGCGTACACGGCACTGCACGACGGCGTCTCCAGGAAGACGCGCCGGCGGCTGCGGAAGCTCGCGCGCGCCACCAATGCCGCGCGCGACGCCGAAGTGCAGCTCGCCTGGTTCCACAATCGGTCCGCGCGGTTCACACCGGCGCAGCGGGGTGCCCTCGCTCCCGTCCGCGGGCGCATCCGCGCGTGGCGTCGCCGCGAGCAGATCCGCTCGCATACGAAACTGCTGCGGCGTTTCGAGAAATTGGACGGCAAGCTCAGGCAGCGTCTCACTACGCTCGAATCCTCCGGCCGCGACCAGCGCGCTCATTTTGGCGCGACCGCAGCGGCCGCTCTCATTCGGCACGCCGAGGACCTCAGTGCCCGTCTGGGCGCCGTGACATCGGTTTCGCAAGCCGCCCCCCCCGCTGAGGTGCACGCGACCCGCATCGCTGCGAAGAAGCTGCGTTACCTCCTGGAGCCACTACAGGCAGACGTGCCCTCAGCGCACGTGTTGCTCAAGCGGTTGAAACAGCTGCAGGATCTACTCGGCGCAATAAATGACGCGCACGTGCTCCGCGATGAGCTCGACCGCGCCGGTGTTTCGGCGGCAACCGACGTGCTGCGCGATGAGCTGGCATCTCTGTTTACGACGCTTCAGAGCGACTGGGGCAACGCGGGACCGGATCTGCAGCGGGCGGTGGCTACGGCGGCACGCCAACTGCAACCAGCGACGATCGCGCGACCGGGGACGCGTCGAGCGGCCGCTCGCCAGCGGGAGCGCCGGCGCGAAGATGTAACGGTCTAGCCCTGACCCTCTTCGGAACTCTTCCGACTGGCTGGCGTTTTCGAGCCGCGACGGACGCGTGGCGGCGAAGAACGCCGGGGTTCCGGTTTGCCCTTCTGGCCATTGCGACGGAGCACCGGAACGAACAGCCGTCGGCCACCGGGGTCGTCGACGTGGGCGGAACCGCGGGCCAGACTGTGCAACACTGTCTGAGACCGGATGGTCGGTTCCGCGTCCGCGGGACCGAGGCGTCGATATGAGCCGTCCGAACTCTGAATCCGCGCCTTCACGTTGTCGCCCAGAATCGTCGGCAGAATGCGATCGACGATGCGCGCCTTGAGTTGAGCGTCTTCCACCGGGAACATGACTTCGATGCGCCGGAAGAAATTGCGCGGCATCCAGTCGGCGCTGGCGAGAAAGACTTCGGGATTGCCGGCGTTGGAGAAATAGAAGAGCCGGCTGTGCTCCAGGAACCGGTCGACGATACTGACGACCCGGATCTTCTCGGATACGCCGGACAGACCGGCGCGCAGACAGCAGATCCCACGAATCACGAGGTCGATGACGACCCCGGCCTGCGATGCGCGATACAGCGCGTCGATCACCGATACTTCGACGAGCGCATTCATCTTCACGATGATCCGCGCCGGCTGACCCGCTTCCGCATGGCGGCGTTCGCGCTCGATCAGCTCGATCACCCGCTCGCGCAGCTCGACCGGCGCCACGAGCAGCTTGCGCCAGCGGCGCCGCTGTGAGTAGCCGGTCAGTAGGTTGAACATTTCGCTCACGTCTTCGCCGAAATCGGGATTCGCCGTGAACAGGCCGAGATCGGTGTAGGTGCGCGCCGTCGTCGGATTGTAGTTGCCGGTCGAGAGGTGCACGTAGCGGCGCAGCCCGCTCTTTTCGCGGCGCACGACGAGCGCGGCCTTACAGTGCGTCTTCAAACCCACGATGCCGTACACCACGTGCACGCCGGCCTGCTCGAGCTCGCGCGCCCAGACGATGTTGTTCTCTTCGTCGAAGCGGGCTTTGAGCTCGACCAGCGCGGTGACCTGCTTGCCGTTCTGCGCGGCGCGCGCGAGCGCGGAGATGATCGGGCTTCCACCGCTGGTGCGATACAGCGTCTGCTTGATGGCCAGCACCAGCGGATCGTCGGCCGCGCGGTCGATGAAGTCCACGACGGCGCCGAACGATTCGTACGGGTGATGAACGAGCACATCCTGATTGCGAATCACGTCGAAGGGACTCTCGCCACTGGCGAACGCCGGCGACTGCCGCGGGAGCAGCGACTCGTCCCGCAAGTTCCGGAATCCCTCACCGCGGTGCAGCGCCATCAACGCCGTCAGATCCACCGGTCCGTTGACCCGGTAGACGTCCGATTCGCGCAAATCGAGCGCGCCCATCAGCATCTGGGCGAACCGCGCGTCGCCCGACGACAGAATTTCCAGGCGCACCGCTTCGCCCAGGATGCGCTGGCGCAACGTCTCCTCGATCGTCTGAAGCAGGTCCTCCGCTTCATCTTCGTTGATGACCAGGTCGGTGTTGCGCGTGACGCGAAATACGGTGTGGGCCAGCACGCGGAAGCCGCCGAACAAATCGCCGAGATGTGCAGCGATGATCTCCTCGAGCAGGACGTAGCGCAGTCGCTCGAGTGGCCCCGATCCGGGCAGCGCGACGACGCGATCGAGCAGCGCCGGGACCTGGACGACGCCGTAGAGCTGCTGCCCCGAATCCGCGTTCTCGACCAGCAGGACGATGTTCAGGCTCTTGTTGTGGACGTGCGGGAACGGATGGCCGGGATCGATCGCCAGCGGTGTGAGGACCGGATAGATCTCCCGTGCGAACAACCGGTCGAGGTATTCGCGCTCCGCCGGCTCGAGCGAATCGAGCGCGACGCGCTGAATGCCGGCCGCGGCCAGGCCAGGCATGATCTCCGCGGCGAGGAGCCGGTGCTGCTCGGCGACGAGCGCGTGCACGCGCGCCTCGATCCGCGCGAGCTGCTCCACGGGACCGAGACCGTCGGCGCCGTAGTCCTGCGGCTCGATGCCCGCGTATAGCTGCTGTTGCAGGCCCGCGACCCGCACCTCGAAGAATTCATCGAGATTCGAGCTGAAGATCGCGGCGAATTTGAGACGCTCGAGCAGCGGGTTGGAGGGGTCGGCTGCCTCCTCCAACACGCGCGCGTTGAACTCGAGCCAGCTCAGCTCGCGATTGAGATAATGATCGGCGGGAAACGCCGGTTGATATGGGGTCGACACGATCAGCCTGCCGCGGCAAGTCTAAGGCGTTGGACCCCGCCCCGCCGCTCTGCGCCATGAACCCAGACGAACCGAGGCTCCAGCTTGAACGCCCGCTGAAACAGTCCCGACTTGCGCTCTGCGTCCCAGATCTCCACACGCGGGTCGGTGCGGGCCTGCAATGTGAATTCGACGTAGCCGCGGTGTGTGGCGCACATGACACCGGTGATCCGTTGCGTGTGCGTGCGATCGAGACCGTCGACGACGCGCAGGATGCCCGCCAGCGCCCGCACGATGCGGCGGTCCGTCCGCTCGAGACGCGCGAAGGCCGTGTGTCTCTTCTTGGGGAATGCCTTGCGATGATAGCGGGCGACGCACGCCACGATCTCCAGCTCGCGCTGCGTAAATCCCTGGAGATCGCCGTTCAGGATGAGATGATAGGCGTGCTTATGATGTTTCGCGTGATTGATCACATAGCCGATGTCGTGCAGCAACGCCGCTGCTTCGAGCAGCTCGCGCGCATCGGCGGGCAGGTCGAAATGTCCCGCGAGGCCGTCGAAGAGCTGCGTGGCCAGCCGGGCCACATGCTCGCAGTGGCGCTCGCTCGAGCGGCACTGCCGGGCGAACGCGCGGGCCGAATCGAGCCGGGTCGGCCGGCGCGCCGATTCGGCGGTGTCCGCCCGAACGTGGTCGGCGATCATCCCGAGCAGCAGGCCATCGCGTAATCCGCCGCTGTTGACGAGGATTTGCTGCGTGCCGAGGCGCTTGGCGAGCCGCGACACCGCGGCGGCGCCGGCCACGATGATGTCGGCGCGTTTGGGGTTCAAGCCCGTCGTCTCGCGGCGCTCGGCGAGCGGCGTCGCCCGCAGGCGGTGCAGCAAATGCACGACCTCGGCGCGCGACATCGCATATCCCTGCACGCTCCGCGTCGTACCCTCGCGATCGAATTGCGCCATCGCCGCCAGATTGGTGAACGTCCCGCCGCTGCCGATCATGATTTCCGGATGGAAGGGCGGTTTGCGCAGCTGCTGGTCGAGCACGCGGTCGATCGCGCGCCGCAGCCGGCGCCAGCGTTTCGGTGAGAGCTGCTCGTCCCCCCCATGCCGCTCCGTGAGCCGTACGGCGCCGAGCGGCAGCGTGAGGACTTCGTCCACGACGGAGCCGGCGGTCAGCGTCACCTCCATGCTGCCGCCGCCAAGGTCCACGACGGCGACCGACCGTCCGGCGAGATCGAAGTGATGCAACGCGCTGCGCAGCGTGAGTTGCGCCTCTTCTTCACCGGTGATGACTTCCACGCGGAGACCGCAGCGCCGCCGCACTTCCTGGCAGAAGGCGCGGCCGTTCGCCGCTTCCCGCACCGCGCTGGTCGCGACGGCTCGCAACTCGCGGACCTCGAACCCTTCCGCGATGGCCTTCATTTTCGCGAGCGCGGCGATCGACCGTTCCATCGGCTCGCTCAACAGCCGGCCGCGGGCAAAAAGCCCGTGGCCCAGGCGCGTCATCTCGCGCTCTTCGTCCAGGGCGCGATATCGGCCATCCGGGTGGACCTCCGCTACGATCAGCCGAATGGAATTCGTCCCGATGTCGATGGCGCCCAGGCGTACCGGCGTGGCAGACGCGGAAGATCCGGAAGGGCGCGAAGTCCGGGAAGCGGAAGGCATAGGGCGGGAGAAAGTTACCGCCAGTTCTCGAACCGCGTCGGAGCGACGTTTGTCACGAACCCGTTACATTCATGTAACCCAATGCTTTCCCGCAGCGCCCAGCAATTGCGGCTGACCTCCGTCCGGGTAGCTTCTGCCACCACGCGCAACCCCTTGGCGGCGTTGGCCACGTTGGAACCCAAAGGAGACGGAAGTGACTCCGCGCCCGGTCGCCGATTTGCTCGTCACACTCGCCGAACCCACGCGTCTGCGCATTCTGAATAGTCTCTCCACCGCCCCACTCTTCGTTTCGGACCTCGCGTCGATATTCTCGTTGCCCGAGACGACGATCGCCGAACACCTGGATGCGCTCGAGCAGCTCGGGATCGTCCGCACGCACGAGGTGGTTCCGTACGTGCTGTACGCCTTGTCGCCATTGCGCGGGTCCGGCGAGCGCCTGGTGCGCGCGGTACTCGACGCGATGCGAGGTGATCCGGGAGCGACGGCGGACCGATCCGCGGCACTCACGCGCTCGCGGTCGCGTCTCGAGACTCGCGTCCGGCCCTCCGTCGTGAATGCCTCCTGAGGCGACCGAGCCTCACCGTATTCTCGTGGTGGACGACGAGCCCGACATTACGGCGCTCGTCGCCTACCACCTCGCGAAAGAGGGTTATCGCGTCACGACGGCGGGCACCGGGGCCGACGCGCTCCGCTCCGCACGCGAGGAACGACCCGATCTCGTCGTATTGGATCTCATGTTGCCCGGTCATTCCGGCTTCGAAGTGCTGGCCGAGCTGCGCCGTCGCGACGAGACGCGCGATGTCGGCGTCCTGCTGCTCACCGCGCGCAAAGACGAGCCCGACCGCATCAAAGGCCTGAGTCTCGGCGCTGACGATTATCTCGCCAAGCCGTTTTCGCCCAAGGAGCTGGTGCTCCGGGTCGGTGCGATTCTGCGCCGTCTCGCGGCCCCGCCCGTGTCGGCCGGCGGCCGCCTGGTCGGTGGACCGATCGTGCTCGATCGTACGGCGCATCGTGTGACCGTCGCAGGCGAGGAGACGGAGCTCACCGCAACCGAGTTCAAACTGCTCGAGCGGCTGATCGAGCGCCGCGATCGCGTGCAGTCCCGGTCACAACTGCTGGAATCCGTCTGGCAGGCACAACCCGACATCCAGACTCGCACCGTAGACATGCACGTGCAGCGCTTGCGCGCCAAGCTCGGCGCGGCGGGCGACTGGATCGAAACCGTCCGCGCCGTCGGGTACCGGTTTCGTGAGCCGGCGCCTGCTCCCGCCGCGCGCCGGCGGCGCACGTGAGACTCGCCACGCGGCTCTTCGCGAGCATCGCCCTGCTCGTGGCCGCCGCGGTCGCTGGCTCGATCATCGCGACGGACATCCTGCTGCGCCGCCATCTCGAGGCCGAGATCGCGGACGAGCTGCAGCGCGAAGCCCGGCTGCTCGCCGTGTTCACACCTGCCGACTCGAGTAAGTGGCCGGAGTTCGCCGCACTCGCCGGCGGTCGGCTCGGCCGCCGGGTGACGCTGATCGATCCGGAAGGCCACGTCCGCGGCGATACGGAATTCGATCGCGCCTCGCTGTCCCATCTGCAGAACCATCGCGACCGTCCCGAGGTCCGTGCGGCGCTCGATTCCGCCTCAGGCGTGGGGATGAACCAGCGGCTGAGCGCATCGACCAACGAACGGCAGATGTACGTCGCCGTCCGGGGTGGCCCGCCCGGGCTCGCCGTCGTGCGCGTCTCGACGACGCTGGCGAGCGTCGACGCGCAGGTGCACGCCTGGCAGCGAGCCGTCGCGGCCGCCGGCCTCGTGATGCTGCTCGCGGCTGCGATCGTCGCGTGGATGCTCGCGGGTTTTCTGGCGCGCCCGCTGCTCAACATCACCGCGGCGGCGCGGGATATCGCCACGGGCCGCGCGGCGGAGTTCCCCGACGTGAGCGTGCCGGAGCTCGCGAATCATGTGGACGCCCTGCGCGCCATGCATCATGAGCTCGAGCGCCGCTTCGACGATTTGCGGCGCGAGCGCGAGGAATCGCGGACGCTCCTCGAATCCCTGTCGGACGGCGTCCTCGCCGCCGACCGCCGCGGCATCGTCGTCTCGATCAACGCGGCCGCCCGCCGGCTGCTGGGCTACGGACCCACCGAGCCGTTGCCTCCCCTCGCCGAGCTGTTTCACGATCGCCAGCACCGCGCGTTGATGCGCGAGATCATGGCCGGTGGCGTGGTGGATCGCCGCGAGCTCGACTTCGGCGACCGCTCGGTCGTCGTGTCGGCGCGGCCGTTCGAGGACGGCGGCACACTGCTCGTTCTCAACGACGTGACGGACGTGCGCCGGCTCGAGACGATACGCCGCGACTTCGTCGCCAACGTCTCGCACGAGCTGAAGACCCCCCTCACCGCCATCGCCGGCTATGCCGAGACGCTCGCCGCCGAGACTCCCGCCTCATCGGAGACGCAGCGGTTTGCGCAGGTGATTCTCGAGAATGCGCAACGCATGCAGCGGCTGGTGGATGATTTGCTCGACCTGTCACGAATCGAATCGGGTGGCTGGCAGCCCGAGCCCGAGAACGTCGACGTCGAGGCGGCGGCGCGGGAAGCGTGGAATCCATTTGAGGCCCGCGCCTCCGAACGCGGCGTCCGCTTCGAAACGGCGGTCACGAATTCCGCCGCGACCGCGCTCGTGGATCCCGACGCGTTGCGGCAGATCTTCACGAATCTCTTCGATAACGCGCTGCGACACACCCAGCCGAAGGGCAGCATTCGCGTCGTCGCCGAGCGCGCCGGGAAAGATGGTCGCTGTGTGCTCATCCGTGTCGTCGACACCGGCAGCGGCATCCCCGCCGATCATCTGCCGCGCATTTTCGAGCGGTTCTATCGCGTTGACCCCGGCCGCTCGCGGCAGGAGGGCGGGACGGGGCTAGGCCTCGCCATCGTGAAGCATCTCGTGGAGGCGCACGGCGGCCGCGTGGAGGCCGAAAGTGAGCTGGGACGCGGAACTACCATCCTTCTCTACTTCCCCGTCGTTACACAGTCGTAACGCAGACGTCACAGACCATTGACTTCGAGCGGCAATCGTGTGACTCGTGCGAATTGCATTGGTATCCGACACTTACACGCCGCAGGTCAACGGCGTCACGACAGTGGTCGCGCGGATCGTGCAGACCATTCGCGCGTTTGGCCATGAAGTCGTCGTCGTTGCCCCGCGCTATCCCGGAAACGGCGCTGCAGCCGTATCCGGAGAGCTGCGCGTGCCATCGGCTCCGTTCCCGCCGTATCCCGCCATTCGCTTGTCCCTGCCGCAGTTCCGGTCGGTGGCGCGGTTTCTCGACGCGTTCAAGCCAGATGTCGTTCACGTGGCCACCGAGGGTCCCCTTGGCCTGACCGGACGGCGCTACGCGATACGTAGGCACGTGCCGCTGGTGACCTCGTACCACACGAATTTTCCCCAGTACGCCCGGCATTACGGGGCGAGGGTCATTGAACCGCTGGTGTGGAAGTGGTTGCGCTGGTTCCACCGCCCGGCGGCGCTGACGCAGACGCCAGGCGAGGCAGTACGCGATGAGCTCGAGCGCCGCGGAATCGGGAAGCCCGTCGTCTGGGGACGCGGGGTCGACACCACGCATTTCCACCCCGACCGTCGCAGCGCGGGTTGGCGGCGGTGGTTGGCGGGCGGCGACAATACGGCAGTCGTGCTACACGTCGGCCGGCTCGCGGCCGAGAAGAACATCAACGTGCTCGCCACAGCCTGGACCGCGGCTCACGAGCGAGTGGGCGAGCACGCGACCTTCGTGCTTGCCGGCGAAGGACCCGAGACGCGTCGCCTCCTCACTCGCCTGCCGTGGGTTCGCCAGCTCGGCTTTCTCGATCGCGCGACGCTCGCGGATGTGTACGCGAGCGCCGACATCTGCGTGCTGCCCTCACAGACCGAGACCTGCGGGCTCGTCGCCCTCGAGGCGATGGCCTCCGGTCTCGCGGTCGTGGCGGCCGACGCCGGTGGTTTTCGCGAGAGCATCACGCACGGACGGAACGGCCTGCTCGTCGCCCCTGATGACGCCACCGGCTTTGCGGCGGAAATCCTCTCACTCGTCATCGCGCCCCAACGACGCGCCGAGCTGGGCGCTGCGGCACGGGCGGCGGCGCTCGCGCGCGACGTGGCGCCCGAAAATCTCGCGCTGTTGCAGCAGTACGCCGCTGCAGCCGGACTCTCGATCACCGGAGGAGGAGCCGCCTCATGCGCCGCATAATCCTCGTCCTGGCCGAACCAGGCCTCGAATTCCTGTCACGGTTGCCGACGCTGCGGCCACTCGCCCGCGAGCTGACTCGCGGCGGCGTCTCCAGTCAGGTCGTCGCAAGCGAGCTGCTGCCGGCGGAACGCGCCGTCCTCTGGGCCCTGACGAAGGCCGCCGGGCTCGGCAAGTATCGCTCTGCGGGATTGCGCGCGCGTGACGTCGCCCGGGCAGCGCAGACCGTCGTGCTTTCACAATCCGACGGCCTCGTCTTCGTGTATTTGAACGACTGCGATCAGGCCGGGCACGCACACGGTTGGATGTCGCCACAGTACCGTGCCGCCGCGGTCGAGATCGACGCCGCGATCGGTGTGTTGGCTGATCTCACGGAGCACTCATTGTTGATCGTGATGGCGGACCACGGTGGCGGCGGCGTGAGCACGCACGATCACGCCGAGGCGCACGCGATCAACGATCACATTCCGCTGATCGTCGCGGGACCGGAGGTCACGCGGCGCCACCAGCTCACACGCGCGGTGTCGCTGCTCGACGTGCCACCGACGCTGCTGTGGTGGTTCGGCCTCGATGTGCCGGTGAGCTACGAGGGCCGAGTGCTGACGCAGGCGTTCACCCGCACGGCGCAGCCGGCCGGGGCGGTCGCTTGATGCGCTGGATCACGCATCTCGGGGGCGCGCGCGTGACCATCGCCGCGGGGCTGCTGCTCGTCGCGCTAGGCGAGCAGCTGCTTGGGTTGGCGGCGTTGTTCGCGCTGACGACCTCGCACCTCGCGGTTCAGGTGCTGAAGCGCACGGTCGCGCGCGCACGGCCGTGTGACGCGCTGGGACGGCCACTCGCGGAAATCGATCTGCCCGATCCGTTCTCGTTCCCGTCCGGGCATGCGGCCGCGGCGACCGCGATGGGCGGGACGATCGCGATCGCGCATCCGTCACTCGCACCGCTGCTCATGCCGCTCGCCGCGCTGATTGCGGCCTCGCGCATCACGCTCCGCGTGCATCACGTCCTGGACGTCGTCGTTGGAGCGCTGCTCGGGCTCGCGGGCGCTGTTGGCGCGGCCGCGCTCATTCTGCACTAAGCCAGCGACAACACCTACCCGGCGGCGGATTGCACGGCCGATCGTCCGGGTGCCAGGTAGCGGAGGCTCGTTGTTACAGACTCGTGACACTGGCAACTGAGTTTGGTGATGCGAGCAAGCGAGTCTTCGTTACCTGCGTCATCAACCTTCGTAAGGAGAAACGAACCGTGCACGTACGACAACTGTTGACCCTCGCTGCGGCAGTTGCCGCCAGCGCGACGTCGGTCTCCACTCTCCGGGCTCAGGCTCCGGCCTCGCCTCCGGCGCCCCAAGTGACCGTGAGCGGGGTCGTGTATGGCCAGTTCCAGTACGATGTCAAAGACAGCATCGGCGCTGCCGGAGTGAACCTCGGCAAACAGAATCAGTTTTCGATCAAGCGCGCCTACATCAACGTGATCGGCAGGTTCCCGGGCGGTCTCCAGACGCGCATCACGGCCGATATCGCGCCCGCCGCCGTCGGCAACCAAGTCTATCGCCTTAAGTACGCGTATGCCGCGTGGACGCCCGAAGGCAGCTCACTCACGTACAAGTTCGGCTTGCTGCATACGCCCTGGCTCGATTGGGAAGAGAACCTGTGGGACTACCGTATGCAGGGCACGATGGCGACCGAGCGGGGCGGCTATACGACCTCCGCGGATGTCGGCGCTGGGATCGACGGCAAATGGAACAACGATCAGGTCAACGGCCAACTCACGCTCGTGAATGGTGAGGGGTACTCGGGCGGCCTGGGCGACAAGCGAAAAGATCTGCAGCTGCGTCTGTCGGTCCGCGTGATGGACACCGACGATGCGAGCCGTGTGGGCGGCCTCCGGATCTCCGGCTATGCCGGCATCGGCAAAGTCACCGGCGGCGGCGACCGCAACCGCTTCATCGGACTCGTGTCCTACCGGTCGAAACAGTTTACGCTGGCGGGCGAGTTCGCGTCCACGAAGGACACGGTGTCTCCGGTCGGCGCCGATAGCTTGAACCTCGGCGGCGGCGTCAATGCGACCGGTCGAATCCTCAGCGCCTTCGGTGTGTTGCATTTGCCGGACAGCAAGGTGTCGGCGATCGCGCGTGTGGATCTGATTGACCCGAACACCAGCACGAGCCCCAACAAGCTGACGCGGTTCATCGGCGGCGTGTCGTATCAGGTAAACGCCAACCTGCGCATGCTCGCAGACGTCGACCTGCTGTCGTTCGAGGCGACGCCTCGAAATCAGACGACCGCGACGCGGCAGCAAGGCCTCGTCCAGATGCAATTCACTTTCTAACGCAGACACGGAGAACACCCACTCATGAAGTCTCTTCTGCTCTTGCTTGCCGCGTTACCGGCGGCGGCTCTCGCCCAGGTCCAGCTCAATGGAGCCGGGGCGACGTTCCCGAACATCATCTATCAGAACTGGATGCTGACCTACAATCAGGCGCATCCCGCTGTGAAGCTGAACTACCAGTCGATCGGGTCGGGCGGCGGCATCCGTCAGTTCTCCGACGGCACCGTGGATTTCGGCGGCACCGACGCGCCGATGAACGATTCCGCGATCGCGGCGATCAGCGGCAACGTGCTGCACATCCCTACGGTCATGGGCGCCGTAGTGGCCGTCTACAACCTGCAGGGGCTCCCGCAGGCCGTGCGGTTCACTCCCGACGTGTTGGCCGACATTTTCCTCGGCAAGATCACCAAGTGGAATGACGCGCGGCTCGCCAGCATCAACGCGGGTGTGACCCTGCCCGCAGCGGACATCATCGTCGTCCATCGTGCCGACGGCTCGGGGACGTCGTACGTTTTCACCGACTACCTCTCCAAGGTGAGCCCCGAGTGGCAGCAGAAGGTAGGCAAGGGACCGTCGGTGAATTGGCCCGTCGGTCTGGGGGGACGGGGAAACGAGGGGGTGGCCTCAACGGTGAGCCAGACGCCCGGCGCGATCGGCTACGTCGAGCTGGCCTATGCGACAAGCAACAAGATCCCGTTCGGCACGTTGCGCAACAGTGCCGGGAATTGGATTACACCGTCTCTCCAGTCCGTCACCGCGGCCGCCGCCGGCGCGATGAAGGATATGGGCCCCAGCACCGACTTCCGTGTCTCCATTACCAATTCGTCGGGAGCCCAAGCCTATCCGATTTCGAGCTTTACATGGTTCCTCGTCCACAAGACGTACGCCGATACCGTCAAGGCACGGGCGCTGGTGCAGTTTATCTGGTGGGCAGAGAGCGAAGGTCAGGCGCAGGCGCATGACCTCGGCTATGCGCCGCTGCCCAACGAGTTGCATCCCTGGGTCGAGGCTCGCCTGAGGTCGGTCAAAGCCGGCGGCCGCTCAGTTCTGTAGACGTAACGGGGCACCCTCCGGCGTGGAGTAGCGCGCCGGGGGGTGTTTCTTTTTCACGGTGACAATTCCGTTACACCGTCGTGACGGACACCGGGTGGGGCGCCGGTAGCTTCCGCCGCGATGACCAGCCTTCCCATCGAGGGCCTCTCCCGTCGGCAGTCCCTCTTAAGCGCGGACCGTAGCGACCGCATTTACCGAACTGTGCTGACCGGCTTGTCACTCGCGTTGCCGGCCCTGATTCTCGTGATTCTCGGCGTGTTGTTCGTCAGCTCGCTTCCGGCGTTGCGCCGCTTCGGCCCGTCATTCCTGTGGACCTCGACGTGGGACCCGGTTGCCGAGGTCTACGGCGCCGCGCCGATGGTCTTCGGCACGCTCGCGTCTTCGCTGCTCGCCTTGCTGATCGCCGTCCCGCTCGCGCTTGGCGTGGCGGTCTTCCTCACGGAGTTCTCGCCCAGATGGCTGCGCCAGCCCGTCGCGTTCCTCGTGGAGCTGCTCGCGGCAATCCCGAGCGTCGTGTACGGGTTGTGGGGGATCTTCATCCTCATCCCCTTCCTGCGGAGCTACGTGGTGCCCCCGCTCAAGGCCGTCCTGGGATGGACCCCGTTCCTGCAAGGCGTGTTCTACGGCAACTCGCTGCTTGCCGGCGGCATCATTCTCGCGATCATGATCGTCCCGTACATCGCGGCCGTATCACGCGAGGTCTTGCTCGCGGTGCCGACGAGCCAGCGGGAGGCCGCCCTGGCGATGGGGGCGACGCGCTGGGAAGCGGTGCGCTCCGCCGTGCTGCCCTACGGCCGCGCCGGACTCATCGGGGCGGTCATACTCGGCCTCGGGCGCGCGTTGGGCGAAACGATGGCGGTGACGATGGTCATCGGGAATCGGCACGACATCGGGGTCTCTGTGCTGCAGCCCGCCTACACCATGGCGGCCGCCATCGCAAACGAATTCAACGAAGCCACTACGACCATGTATCGCTCCGCCCTGTTCGAGGTCGGACTGGTGCTCTTCGTCTTGACGGTCGTCGTGAATGCCATCGCGCGCATTCTCATCTGGCGCGTCGCGCGCGGCACCGCGGTCGGGAGCAGAGCCCTGTGAACAGCCGGGCTTTCCGTCGCCACCTCGTCAGCCGCGCCATGACGGCGGTGATCGTGGCGCTCTCGTTCATTGCGGTTCTCGCCCTTGCGTTGATTCTTGGCGATTTGGTGTGGAAGGGCGCCTCGTCCATCGATTGGGCCTTCTTCACCAGGAATCCCGTGCCGGCCGGCCAGGCTGGGGGCGGCGTCGCCAATGCGATCGTCGGGACGATCATCATCGTGGGACTCGCCGCGCTGATCGGCGTCCCGATCGGCGTGGGGGCGGGGCTGTATCTCGCGGAGTATGGGTCGGGGCGGCTCGGTTTCGTCGTGCGATTCATCGCGGACGTGTTGAATGGCACGCCGTCGATCGTCGTCGGGGTCGTCGCGTGGATGTTCATTGTCCGGCCGACCCACGGATTCTCCGCGCTGGCGGGCAGCGTTGCGCTCGCCATCCTGATGATCCCGATGCTGGCGCGTACGACCGAGGAAATGGTCCGGCTCGTGCCGCATTCGCTGCGGGAAGCGGCGCTCGCGCTCGGGTACCCTCGCTGGCGCACCTCGCTCAAGGTCGTGGCGCGCACGGCGCTCGGTGGCATCGTGACCGGCTGTCTCGTAGGGATCGCGCGTGTTGCGGGGGAAACGGCGCCCTTACTCTTCACCGCGCTCGGCAACCTCAACTTCACGCTGTCGGTCAGTCAGCCGATGCAAACGTTGTCCCTGCAGATTTACGTGTACGGCACGGGCCCATTCGAGGAGTGGCATCGGCTCGCGTTCGCCTCTGCGCTCGTCCTGATGGGACTGGTGCTCATCATTTCGCTGACGGCCCGCTGGGTCACGCGGCAACGCCATGGTAGCGTCCGCTAACACCAGGCTGCGCCTCGAGACCGCGCACCTGACGGCGCTGTTTGGGCGGCATCGCGCGGTGCGCGACGTATCGCTCCTGTTTCCCGCTAACACGGTCACGGCCATCATCGGCCCTTCGGGCTGCGGCAAGAGCACCCTGCTTCGATGCCTGAATCGCATGCACGAGCTGACGGCGGGCGCGAGTGTCACGGGGGAAGTGCTGCTCGACACCGTGAACATTTATGCCGGCGACGTGAACCCGGTCGAGCTGCGGCGCCGGATCGGTATGGTCTTTCAACGGCCCACGCCGTTTCCGACGATGTCGATCTACGACAATGTGGCCGCTGGGCTGCGGGTGAACGGCAAACGCGCGCGGAGCGAGACGGATCAAGCGGTCGAGCGCGCGCTGCAACAGGCCGCCCTCTGGGAGGAAGTAAAGGATCGGCTGCGGACGAGCGCGCTGGCGCTCTCCGGCGGACAGCAGCAGCGGCTCTGCATCGCGCGCGCCGTGGCGCCGGAACCGGAGATTCTGTTGCTCGATGAGCCGACGGCGTCGCTGGACCCCGCGGGAACCCAGCGCATCGAAGAGCTCTGTCACGAGCTCAAGCGCCTGTACACCATCGTGATCGTCACGCATAACATGCAGCAGGCAGCGCGCGTTTCCGACTACACCGCGTTCATGTACTTGGGAAGTCTCATCGAGGTGGGGAAGACGAACGACATCTTCACAAAACCCAAAGTCGAGCAGACTGAGGCGTACATCACCGGGCGGTTCGGATGAGCGTGCCGACGACGTCGGAAAGACGGACGGACGGAATGACGGAAGGAACGGTGGCAGACGTTCCGTCGATTCTCGAGTCACACGCCTACAGCTTCTGGTACGGCCCGACACAGGCGCTGTACGAGATCAACTGCACGATCCCACGCAACGCGATC
>Ga0099794_10000081_pt1 | contig 35601 bp, 35 predicted proteins | sample Rivendell_Oct201_10_FD_77320 | JGI IMG/M metagenome (GOLD analysis project Ga0099794, IMG submission 77320) | Vadose zone soil microbial communities from the Eel River Critical Zone Observatory, Northern California, USA -... | ecosystem: Host-associated > Plants > Roots > Rhizosphere > Soil ... | reverse complement strand
TTCGGTATATGAATCTATCGAAAAACGATTCCCGCGACTTCGGCGCGGGCCGAATGGGCGTGGTGGGCAATGGTTCTCAAGCTCAGAGCACTCCGCAATGGATGTTATCGACAGAACACGTGAAATGTTATCCAAGGGGGCCATGACCAGCGATAAAGCGATGAAAGCTTACGAAATTTTAGAGGACGGCGCCGCTAACGCTCGTGCGAATTCATCGCTCGGCATGGGAGAAGATGTCCAGTTTTGTATTCGTGCGAAAGAAGCCGGGCATCAGCCGTATGTCGATTTTGGCCTGGTGTGCGGGCATATCGGCCACAAGGTTTTTGGCCCAAAGAGTTGATATGGGCAAGCCGCGGCCTACAAATAAAATCCTGATCGTTCTGATGTTCTGGAAGGATGATAAAATTCAGGCCACGAAGCTCGCGCGATTGCTGGCGGACATCGAGCTTGGGCACTCCAACAATGCAGATTTTCTTTTTGTAAGCAGGTTTGATTGTGAGCAAGACATGGATACGGTAAAATACGTTGCGAGAAAATTCAATTCTTACACGCATCAATCCAAGCGGCGGGGAACCGGCTGGCCTGCTGGCTGTAATTCAATTTTCTTCGTGGCGTTGGAATATATTTATCACAATATGAACGCCGGAAAAATTCCAAATTACAAAGCGATCTTTGTTATTGGTGCCGATGGTGCGCCGATGAATTTAGCGTGGCTGGAACAAATTCATCTTGCTTGGGATCATGTAAATAAAAACCAACGGATTTTTGTGGCTGGTGCGCTTGTGCGTGATCCCGCAGGAACAAATGACCATATTAACGGGGATTGTATCCTTCTCTCGGGCGATCTCAGGTTCATGCGATGGCTGGCTGTGACTGTCGGGGACGTAACTCAGAATGCCGGATGGGATTGGATTTTAGCACGAGATTTTCAACGATGGGGATGGGCCGGATTCCCCTTTCTAAAAAGCCTATGGCGGGTTGCTCTGCCATATACCCAAGAACGATGGGAGCAAGAAGTGAGCACGGGAACGAGTTGGCTGCACGGAGTTAAGAATGAGGATTTGATAAACCTCGGTCGAAGGAATTTACTTGGGATAACAGTATGAGTGATAAAATCGTCGTGTGCGGGGCGGGTGGATATGTAGGAAGTCATTTAGTTGAATACTTCTTATCGAAGGGATTTACTAACATTCGGGCGCTTGCATACCGTAAGGTTGACGATTGGCTGCGAATATTTCCGAAGGAAGTAGAATGTATAAGTTGTGACCTTCGAGATGAAAAAACTTGCGAGCGAGAAACGCGCGATGCGAGCATCATCATCAATCTTGCGGCAAGAGTTGGGGGACTTGGTTTTATTACAAAACATAAAGCTACCTGCATGTTATCGGCGCTAATAAATATGAATTTGTTGAGAGCATCCGTGGGGAAAGGAATTGCGGGATATTTTTTCGCATCTTCGTCCTGCGTTTATCCGAACAGTGATTCGCCGCTGATGGAATCCGATGCGTGTCTCGGTTCTGCGATGGCTGGCTACGGCGAGGAAAAAAGATTTTCTGAGCAGTTTTGTTTAGCGATGGCGGAAGAAAAAAATATTCCGGTTCGCATTGCCCGATTTCACACCGTTTACGGGCCGGGGGATATTCGCCCGGAGGGATGCGACCACGTAACAACGGCGTTGTGTAAAAAAGTAATCGAGGCGAAGATTTCTGGCCGGCACGAGATTAACATTTGGGGCAACGGAGACCAGACCCGGAGTTTTCTTTACATCGACGATTGCGTGGAAGGAATCCACCGGATATTGCAATCTGGCGTTCAAGGGCCGACAAATTTAGCGAACAGCGAGATTGTTTCTGTAAACGGTCTTGTGGATATGTTAGAAGAAATCGCGGCAGTAAAACTTCATAGGTTTTATAGCCCGACAGCACCGCAGGGGCGGGTTCATAAAACCAGTGATAACACTATGCTGCGAAATCGTTTAAATTGGGAGCCAACAACTCCGATTAAAGTCGGCCTTGAGCGGCTTTATCGAGATTTATGGGACCGAGCAATCTTGAAAAAATGAACGAAGACACGCTAGTTGCGGTGTGCTGTTACGACGGGGACCAGACGCAAGTAATCCATGCGCTGCGAATGTATATGCACCATGAATGCCCGGTGATTGCGTTCTCGCCGACCGACAGCAAAGCCCACATAAATTATCCGGGAGTTGAGTGCCGGTTTGTCGGCAAGCGCGCGTATATCGGCCAAGAGTCCTTGGACCGGCAGCGGCTACATTTTGAGGTATTATTATCATATCCTCAGAAATATTTTTTGCTGAATGATTCTGATTCATTTTGCTTGTCCGCGGAACTTCCGAAGGCACTTTACCTGGATGCGGGAGTTGTATGGTCAAACGAAGTCGGCGAACCGAGACCACATGCTTCGCCGTATCCGAAAATTGCGATGCATCCTCCATATTTTTTCTCGCGGGCTGCCTTGGAAAAAATGTATCGAGCCTCCGAGAAAATTCGGGCGCACCCGATAACCCCGTATATCGACTGGTGGACGCTTGCGGCGTGTTGTGAAGCCGGTCTATCGAGGCGGTCATTTACTTCGCTGGAACATCCGAGTTCCCACGTTTTTCGCGCGACTGAGGCTGACCCAAATCGAGCTTGTTGGCAGCAACTTGATTACCGTATTCGCTATACTGGAACTATTTTTATGCACCCCATAAAAACGGTGGAACAGCTTGTTATGTGTGAAGAATCTTACAAGGGTCGTTATGAATGAGAACACGTTGGTCGCTGTGTCCGCATACGCTGGCGATGTTGAGCAGGTGAAAAATAACATGCCGCTTTACGTTCATCACAAATGCCCTATTGTGATTTTGTCGCCTGACGACGCGGCCATTGAACGTATGCGTGGGTGTATTTGCATGACCGCCGGAAAGAAGTGTTGGGCGGGAAAATTGGCAATCGACCGACAGATAAAATTTTTGGAGCTACTTGCCCATTTTCCTTACGAGCATTTTTTGTTTCACGATGCCGATTCTATTTGTTTATCCCCGGAACTTCCGAAATATCTATACGATCAACCGGATATGCTTTGGGCCAACGAAGTGCCGGACACAAATCCAGGTCCGTCGAAGCTCCCGAAGGTTGCGTTGCAGCCTCCGTATTTTTTTTCAAAAAAGGTATTGCTTGGGCTTGTTGCGACGAAGGACAATTTGCCGACTTCGTTCTACGGGCCGGATATTACGCCAGAGGGTTGGCCGATGCCGTTTCCAACAAATTGTCCAGATCATTTGATGCTTCAGCTTGCCTGCGGAAGCGGATTCCCATATTTCAATTTCCATACGGGCGCCAGCTTTGAAACTGCAAGCCAATTCGGACTTGATACAATGGCCGGTCTCGTTCGGGAGCACGGTCGCGTGCTGGTTCATTCGGTGAAGAAAAAGGAAGCGTTGGACCGGCTTGTTTCGGAGCACTATATCTATCGAAAGTTTCACCCATGAGAATTTGTAGAAAATGCGGTGTTGAAAAAGTGGAATCCGATTTTAGAACCCGCCCAGGACATGCCATTACTGAATGCCAGAAATGTGAAGCCCAATGGCGAAAAGAATATTATCAACAAAATCCAGAAAAATGTCGGGATGCTCGTCGAATATGGGCTAGAAAACATCCAGAGAATTCTCGTAAGAGGCTTTATGGAATTTCTGATGAACAGTATAAGAAAATGTTGTTAAATCAGGAGGGGGGATGCGCGATTTGCGGACGAAAAACCAAACTTTGTGTCGATCACTGTCATTTGTCTCTCAAAATTCGAGGAATTTTATGTGTGAATTGTAACCTGGGGATTGGTAATTTTAAAGACTCCATCGAGTTGCTTTTGAAAGCCGGTATTTACCTTGAAAAATCAAAGGTTGACTAATTTTCGTTTGTTTGCCACTATTGGATAGAGCTTAACAACCCGGTTTGCTCGAACGGGACGGCCTAATTGTTGTGCTGATGGCCACAGCCTATAACTAAACTTAGCGTATCGGTTTGTTTGATACGCCCGGTTAAGACTTCGGCACAAGTCTTGTTTAGAAAGGCTGAAATATGTCTAATTTCTTTTGCGATAACCCAAGCGTCATCTCAGACATAGCCTCCAAGGACACAAACAGAATTATCGGGACAATCGCGAAAACACTCGCGGCTAATGCCCCATATCTGAACGTAGTCAACGGGGGTGTGTTTCCTAGTGGTGTTTCGGATGCGGTTCGGTCGGTGGTGCAGATGCAAGCTGCGCCCGGTGATAGTCTTGCGATTCCTACTTTCGTGTGCGACACGGAAATTTGCGGTCAGGCCGGCGGTCAGGATTTGACCGACACGGTGGATTTCACGCTTCGGCTTGAAAGCTTCCGTCAGCGTGGTCCGAATATTTGCGTGAAGAAAGGCTATGCTGCTTTCAAAGGTAGCTACGTCATGGCTGAAGATAGCTTGAAAAAGCTTGTCACTCAGTATATCAATGCAGACGTTCGTGCTCAGTTGTATCTCCGCAGCGCGTCCAAATTCACGGCTAACGCTAACTTCGATTTCAACTCACTGTTCTCTGGTGGGCTGGAAACTGATCTCGGCGTGAACTTCAATCCGTTGCTGCCTACCGGGCCAATGACATTCAAAGCGTTGCATTTCGTTGCGCGGTTCATGCGCGAAGTGCTGTTTGCCGAATGGTATGGCCAGGACCAAGGTATGCCGCATTACCGCTTTATCGGCGGCTCCGACCAGGTTGAGTATTTTCGTTCTGAAGTCGGTGTTCAGAACGTGATGATCGGCTTGACGACCGGCGGATACAAGCTCGGCGAAACTACGCTGACGGCGTATTCGTTTGAGCAGAGTCCTGCGTATCGCGGCATCGCCTTCGGTGTCGATCAACGACCGCTGCGCGCTACCGGGTTCAATCCCGATGGCACGTTGGCGCTGGTTAATCCTGTTACTATCGTTAGTAACCCTGCGCGTAATACTGCCTTCGCTAAGCCGAATCCGGCCTGGTTGAATGCGCCTTACGAACTCGGTATGCTGATTGCCGATGGGTCGTTTGAGAGGCTTGTTCCTGAGAAGTATGTTGGCGAAGGCAGTTTCCGCTTCGCTCCGCAACTTCACATGGGGGAGCTTGAATGGCACTACATCATCGACAACGAGTGCAACCAGTGGGGTGACTTCGGTTGGCACAAGTATCAGATTACTCGTGCTTACCGTCCGTTGCGTCCCCAGCACATCGTTCCGCTGCTGTATGCTCGTTGCAAAGCTGATCTCGGCCTTGTCAACTGCGCTGATGCTTCCGCGAGTTCGTTCTCGGGTGCCAACAGCTTCGCTACCATCGGGGTTTGCGGTGACAATGAGAGTCCGTCTGTCGGAAACCCGACTGATGTGATTACGCCGGTTCAACCTGCCGGCGCGCTTGGACCGCTGTAAGATTGTGGTCAGGGGTGGGTGAATTCGGGCGTGCGGAATAATACTCCGCACGCCCGTTGTTGGAAAAAGATATGCTTGCTGATTCGATTTTGCGGCATTTGCCGAGCGAAGAACACCAGATGCTTGCGCTGTTGAGTGTCAACAGCGCGGCGGGAGTAGTAAACAAGCTTATCACAAAACTATCGCCAGGACTGAGCGACGTTTTAACGTTGTCTCAAATCGCAGTTGCGGCGGTAACGATTCTTTGGATTTTTCGTCGGGCAAAGACTGCAAAACTTCACAATCAGAAGCTTGAAAAACAAGCTAATCGTAAACCAAAACGAAAACAATGAAAATTATTTTTCAAACCTTTTTTCTTAGCCTGATTTGCACCGGATGCGCGCTTGCGCCGCTGAAGCCGGGGCACTCGGCAATCAAATCTTCCACCGGATTTCAAGGCGATCTTAAACAATCTCAGAATCCGCAATCATCTTCAACTCAGAAGTATAAGAGGACGACTGAAACGGATGTCGCTCCTGGCGTTCCTGTGCCGCAGGGGTCCGCGGTTCACTCAAAGACTGTGGAAGAATCCGAGACGGTTATTGGTGCCGCGCAGAAAGACACTGCGCGTGAAATCGGCGCGAAACTCGCGTCGTTGAAATCCGTTGTTTGGGTCGGAATCGTTGTGTTTTTGTTCGGCGCCGCCAGTGCGTTTTATCCTCCGTTGAAGCTTATTGTCGGTAGCGTTACGACTAGTGCTGTTGCATGTGTCGCCGGCATCGTTCTGATTATTCTTCCGAGCTTGGTTGTCGGCCACGAGATTCTAATTCTCGCAGTCGGCGGTGGTGCAGTAGTTATCTATTTTTTCGCTCATCGCCACGGGCAATTGCGCGGAACAGTTGAATCGTTGCTGAAGAAAGTGTAATATGAGTTTTGACATCAACGGCAATTCTGATTGCGGATGCGGAACGACTACGGGACAGACGGGGGTATTCGGCTCGCAAGACTGCACCGGGGACCGAACGGGATGCGGCAATCCTTGCGGGACTTCTCCGGCAAATACCGCGGCCTGCGAAACGTTACCCTCGCAGATTGAGAATTTTACTAAACAGTTTTTCGGGACAGTTACAAAAACAGAAGTCAACGGAGTCGTTGTTTGGTCGTTGCCTTGCAGTCTCGATGTCGGGTTGCAGAATAATCCGCGCGGAGTTTCTGAAGGTCTTGCGTGTTATTTTCTTAGGCTATTTCAGCAAGGGATTCTCGGAGCAACTGGTCCACAGGGGCCAGCAGGCACGCCGGGCACAAACGGAAGCAACGCTTTTACGGTGACGTTGCACGGATTTACTCAACCAACGCAATCGAACCCGAATGTGCAGGTTAGCACATCTTTTAATCCGGTAATCGTTCCGGGGCTGTATGTTTTCATTACTTCGTCCGGGTGGTATCAGGTTTCCAGCGTTGACCAGACCGGAACGTTGTTTCTGGTGCTTGCAAAAGCGTTGCCGAGTGCATCCGGCACGATTAGCGCCGGCAAGCTAGTAGTTCCTGCGGGATTTCCTGGTGTCAGTATCGCAGGCCCGCAGGGTATTCAAGGTCCGGCTGGTCCGGTTGGTCCGTCTGGTAGCGCATTTACGGCAACCAATGGATCGTATTTTGCAACAATCGGCACGGATTATCCGGTTCAGATAATTTACGCCGATGTGAATTTTGTAAATTCATCGCCGCAGATACTTCTCCCGACGAAAGGAGTTTATCTGGTCACTGTTGCCGCTGATATTGTCGGCACCGGAGCAATTGCGTTATCCGATATAATCTCGTTAAAATTACATAACGATTCTATTAACGCTGACGTTCCTGGAACTGAGCACTCGTTGTCGAATCTTGTTGCTGCGGAGCGGGGTATCGTTTCGTTTACGATGGGGGTAACTACCGATGGGGATAACAAGGTAATTGCGCTACAAGCGAAGGCAACTTCCGCCAATGTATTTTCCGTCGTTGCCTTGCACACGACTATTGCTTTTGTGAGGGTATCGTAATGAGCCGACACGATAATTCTTGCGTTCCGTTGATCCGGCACAACGTCGCAAAGGATTTCTCCGGGCCGTGTCAGAAAATTCTCGGCGGGCATAAAACAATCGGAATTCCGCAATATAATTTGAATGTCACGAATCCAACTCCGGCGCCGGATAATCTCTTGCGCGATGATGCGACCATTGCGATCACCGACGATTTCGCCAACACTTTAGCCAACGTATGAATCTATCGAGTCTGCCAATTATTACCGATCCGGCGCAAATCGACCAAGTGATTCTTGCAACCGGGGTAGAAGGTGCGCGTAGGTTTGCCCGCGCGAATAAAAATATTGTCGGAGCAGTCGGCCCAACAGGTCCGGTTGGTCCGGTTGGACAAACAGGGCCGGCGGGTCCGGTTGGTCCCGGTGGTCCGGTAGGCGCAGGCGGCGGGGGCTACGGATACACATTTTCTACTCAAACAACTGAGCAAAACGTAAACGACGGGAGTATCCGATTTTCGTCTGCGTCACTAACTTTCGGCACTACGCCGACGATGTGGATTACGAACAACGACAGGTTTGGAAATAATACTTTTGATGCGTTGGTGAATGCGGTGCCCGGAGATTTTGTGCTAATTACTTTTTCCGGGGCATATATCCTTGCACAACTAACGACATTTCCGGCTCTCGGTGCTTTTACGGACCTTGCTTTTGTGATGGAAATCAAAGCGGCAACCGGCGCGCGTCCGAATGGGGTAGCGATCAGTGTGTTGATCGTAAACGTTGAGAATTCGGGTTACAAAGTTGATACGCAACAAACGGGAGTTTCCGGTAACTATATTCCGAACTTATCTCTTTCAAGCTGGTATTCGTTGTCCTTGAACGGGAATTTTGCGATTACAAGCCTTGATGGGAAGGTTGATTCCCGCGATGCAATAATCCGAATCAAATCCGATGCGTCAATCCGAACACTTACGTTTCCGGGCGCTTGGACTTTTATTACCGCCATTCCGGCCAACATTCAAGCCAGCAAAACGGGAATACTTGCTTTGCGGATTTTCGGCAGCAATGAATCCGATGTTGTCGCAAGTTGGACTGTGCAACCGTAATTTTTATGAAACAACTCAACCTCGATCTCGATCAAAGCGGACAGAAAAATCTTCCGGCAATGTCAATCCCTAGTCAAACCCCGGATAAGCCGTATTATCCCACGTTTCATCACGAGGGAGAAATTGACTGGGAGGACGCCGGCATTACCGACGAGGGGACCATGACGATTCGGTATTGTATCACCCGCAGCACAGAAATCAAAGCGGAGGATAAGCCAGACGTTTATACCTACGAGGTTGAAGTGCGTGAAATCGTTAGCGTTGAGCCGGAAAAAGATGAAAAACCGGCGAAAAGTTACAGCAAAGACACCGAGGATTCATTGGATAAACTCGCGGCAGACGCGATGAAGAAAGCGAAGAAATAACGTGTTTCAGGTTGCAGATATTTTTGACGAGGCAAAAAAGATAGTCGGCGCGTGCGACGATGCGCTGCTTTTTCGTTGGCTAGGCGATGTGGTTACAATGATTTCCAACAAAGCGGATTTTGAGGGTTGGAAAGGGACGATTGATATTTGCACTCGCGGGTGCTCAAACTGCGGAAATACATGCAATCGTGGCGCGAGGTGCGGTCGCCGTTGCGTAACGCTGCCGCGCGAAGTGCAGACTGTCCTAGGCGTAAATATCGGGGGACATCCGAGCCTCGGTCTCGGACAACTTTTCAATTTTCATCTCAACGGGCCTGGCGATTGTAAAACTACCTGTGAATGGGAGTGGCAGGATCAAGGCGACTGGCACGTTACGTATCGTGATTTAGCGCAGCCAGCGCGACTGATTTCTTTTTTGCAAACTCCGGCGGACAACGGCAAACAACTGATTGTTTACGGCTACGATGACGCCGGCAACGTGCTGCGCCATCAGGTCAACGGCGTTTGGGAAAACGGATTGCTTATTCCAACAATTTTCGGTGTCGCGGTGCCAGACTCTGAATCGCCACTGGTTGCGCGAATCACCGGCGTATTCAAGGACATAACCGTTGGAACAATCCGCCTCGGGGCGGTTGGAGAAACAATTAGCTCCCTCGCGGTTTATGAACCCGACGAGCAATTGCCGCAGTATCGTAGAATAAAACTCAATAGGTCTTGCAACTGGGTTCGGATTGCGTATCGTCGAACTACACCAATTTTTTCCAGCAAATCGGATAGAATTCCGTTGCGTAGCCGGCTAGGATTTCTTCTCGGCGTTCAGGCGCGCAAGCATTACAAAGATTTGCAAATCGGAGATGCACATACTTACGAAGCAGACGCAGCGCGACTTGAGCTTGAGGCGCAATCAATGATTGAGCCGAACGTAACATACATGCCGCTGCAAGTTATTGATCGAAGTAACCCGCGCGCCAAGGACGATTATGACATCAGGTAATTATGGGCGACAGATTACTCGATTATGACGGCAGTTGGCTTCGAGGCGTAAAGTCCGATAGTGATCCCGGACAGATTCCGGTGGGATACGCTTGGAATGCTATTAACATGATAAATGTTGGCGGTCAATTGAGTTGCCGCCCTGGTTTAAAATGTTTGATAAAGTTTCCGCAGGGCAAACTTCAGGGATTAACTCTTTTTACCCCGAACATCGGGCCGGACCAACTTGTTGCGGCAATCTCCGGCGTGATTTACGTATCGACTTTCCCATTTAAGACGTTTTCTATTTTGCCGAACGTCCAATTTTCCCCATTTGCAAAGCAAATTTTTTGGGTAAACGCAGTGCAATCAGTTCAGCGCCGGACCAACGATTTTGCCAGCGCAATCGACGTAATAAATCCGAAATCCGTTCTTTTTATGCAGGACGGCGGTAGCACAGCGCCGGCCTGGTATGACGGATCGCAATCCGGCCATATTCGAGATCGTTCGTTTGAAACTCCTGCTGGGAAATCTATGGTATGGGTCGGTGATCGGCTTTGGGTCGCTAACGGCAGAAATGTTTTTGCGTCCGACATCGACAATCCGTTCAGCTTCCGAGAGCAAGTTTATCTCGGCAGTGTTGCAGCGTTTAATTTCAGCAAGGAAGTTACCGCGATGGCTCGGACTCCGAGTCTTGAGTTTCCGCAATTGCTGGTATTTACTTTGGAAGCCGCGTCGATTATCGAAGCGAACATACGGGATCGTGCTGCTTGGCCGACTACAGATAATTTTCAACGTGAAGTATTCCAGGTCGGTTGTGTGTCTCAGCGTAGTATTGTCCATCATCAGGGCAGTGTTAGCTGGTTTAGCCCCTCTGGTGTAACCTTTTTCGATGCAGCGATTGCTGGAAAGCTCACTCAACGGCTTCCAATTCGGGATAATGAAATGATGGTCAGTAAAACAAAGCTGTTTGAGGATTTATCGACGGTTGCTGGTGCTGCCTTTGGACAATTTTTGCTATTCAGCGTTCCCGCGGATGACTTGTTCAACAAACATACCTGGTGTCTGAATAATGCCAGCATCGAAACGTTGACCGACGACTCCGGGCCAAGTTGGTGTGGCTTCTGGCTTGGAACAAGGCCGGTGGAATGGGTTTACGGAGTAATTGCTGGCGCAGAACGGATTTATCACGTTAGCGCGGATGCCGACGGAGAGAATAGGTTGTGGGAAGCCTTCCGACCAGAGCGGCTCGATAATGGATGCCCGATTATGTGGGCAGTCGAAACCCGTGCGTATTTCGGGCAGACTTGGCCGAATCGTAGAACCCCGCCGGCATTTCCGGTGAAGTTTATGTTTGCCGACGTGGGATTAGTTGGTATTGAGGAAAACCTTGATCTCGGTATTTTTTACGCAGGCGGCGTTCGCGGTGCGTATAAACCAATTTTAGCAAAAAAGATTTCCGTCGCGCGCGGAAGTTTGTCGTTCGATCAAACAATTACGGCAATCAGTAGGTTATTTGCTTTCAAGGCGCAATCGCGGGTAGCACGAACAGAAGATGCGAATCAACAAACGCAAGCCGATGATACCGGAAGCTGCCCGCCGGAATCTCAGCGAGTTGAAAATGTCGATGATAGTTTTCAACTGTTGGTCGTCGGCCACGGACCCGCAGGAATTCGATTTATTCGGACCTTTGGCATGACGACTGCGGAGGATTTGAACGGAGAACCGTTGGCGTGCGTTGATGAAACAAAGCTAAACGCAATACGGTTCGATGGAGTTGGTGTTCAATCGACTGATTTGCAAACAGCGGAACAAGATTTATCAAGTCGCGCTGTCGCACAGTTTTTTTCCAACAAAGTCGCTGTCGTTGAGCAGGACGGAATTACTGCTGTTGGTCTCGGCAGCAGTCAGAGCATCGTTAGCCAGGAAGCCGCGGATCGAGTCGCTGAGATTATTGCAACCAAGCTCGCGGAAGCGGAGCTTGCGGGCTTCGTTAGCCCGGTTTTTAGTATTGGTGAAGGTTTTTAATAATGAACTCCGTTCTGGAAATCTTATTTCTTCGACGCCCGGTGCTGGAATATGTTGCGCCGCCAGTTTGCGAGTTCATTTTCTCTGGTTCCGGTAGGCCGATTATCATTCTTGAGCCGCTGGGCCATCTTTTTGCTCCTACCGGATTGATTCTCGGTGGTGAAGGTAGCTTTGTTCTAAGTTGGAATAGCTATCCTGGGGCCTTGTGCTATACGGTCTATAAAGCAATCGACAGTCTCGACCCGTTTGGCGCCTACAGGATTATCGCAGAATGTATTAACAATGCGACAATTGATTTGAGCGGTTTCGGCGATGGGTATTATCGAGTTAGTGCTATTACGCTGGATGGAGAATCGGACCTTACGGCACCTTTTTTAGTTAAACATCCGGCGCCGCCGATTGAGACCTGCGATCAAACAGGCAGTGCTATTCCGACTGATTTTACGCTTACGCCGCCGACAAGTCTCGGTCAATTTTCAGTTTCGCCCAACGGAGTGCCTGTTTTAGTGCTTGCAAACGCACCTGTCGGTAGTGCGCCGTGGCAAGCGGTGTATAAAGGCGGAACAATTAAAGGAACCGCTACCGCGCCGACTTGTTTTAATCTGTTTACGTTTCCGCACGGTTTTGAAGCGGATTTCTCAGGGGGCAATGCTAGTATTTCCGATACACCCCCGCATTTACCGGGACAAGACTGTGGGGTATCCCAGGCGGCAATTGAAGGTCTTGTTCCTATTGGAAAAATTTATACTTTTACGCCTATCGGCGTTGGAAATATAAGTTTGCGCTGGGGTCTCGACGGAACGCAATATGTTTGTGGCGACAGTTGCCCGAAGTGGGAAATTATTCAACCGCGGGTATTGATCCCGCAGCCGAAAAATCTTCGGATCAAGAATTTTTCGACGATTCTTGCAAGTTTTATTTGCTCAAGCTGTTGTCCGAACGTCCCGCAGCATCCGCACTTTCCCGCGGTCTCAGAGTGGGATGGACGCTTCGGCGGAACGGTGCCGCCCAACAGTCCGGGGTCTGAAGGAGACTCAGAGAGTCAATTCAATGTAAACAACCATACGTTCTATGCAATCTCCGACGATATCGCGCTGCTCGGACGATTTCTCGATACCGTGATTGTCACGGCGCCGGAAACCGGGGCGCATATCAACGGCCAGTTGTTTAATGCCGGCTTTGGTTTCGGAACATTGCAGCCCTTGAAGAATTTCTGGTTTTTTAGAATTGAAGCAACAGCAACGATACCGGGTCATCCAAATGTAATCTGGTGGGGGGTAAAAGAATATGGAAATACTGCACTCGGTCACTATTATCGGATTGCATCGTGCGATCCGAACGCTCCTAACTGCGTAACGTTAGAGGAAGATGTTTAAACAATGAGTTTCACAGACACAAACCTAATTATTCAGGCGTCAAAGCTGCCGGCGACCTTCGTTGGAACGCCGCAAGATTTTTTCGCGGTCATGATTCGTCGTATGAAAATTGTATCGCCTGACGGCACTAACTTTATTTTCGTTGGGGATACCGAGCCGACAAGCAATGTTGGCCCCTGGCTGAAGAACGGGACGCAATGGTGGGTATTCGATCCGAGTATTAAGAGATATGTTCCGTTGGATATATCCGCGTCGCAAACGATTCCTTTTTGGGTCTCCAACAGCACTCCACCGAGCAGCAATCCGCCCGTCTGGTTGCAAACAACGAAAGATGCAACGACTGCCGATCCGAGCCACGGAAATCCAATTAGTTGGTATATCTGGAATGGTTCAGCCTGGGTTCCTTACAACAGCATCGTTATGTCCGGGCCGACATCCAGCAGGCCGGCATCGCCTTTGAACTATCAACAATTTTACGATACCGACATTGTGTGCTTGATTTGGTGGGAGCGGGGGCGTTGGCGGACTGTTGCTGGTGTTCCCGGTGACGTGAAAGCAGTTGCATTTAACGTGCTGACGGATGCGTTGACTCACAATCCCGGCTGGGATGTTTTCGGCGCCGGTAATCGGTCGTTTCGGGGACGTATTATCATGGAAGCGGCGAAGGATTCCGGCAGCAATCCGGCAACTGCGCTAACGGTCGATCCGAACTTAGCGCAACGCGCGGCTTTCGAGACTTTCGGAGAAACCGATTTCGTGAAAATCGACAATACTAGCACGGTTCCATATCCTCCGCAAATTGCGCTCTGGCACCTTGTAAAACTGTGAGAAAATTGGCACTATTGAGATATGACAAACGCCGTCAAAGAATTGCGTCCCGAGAACTTTACTGAGCGGCTTGAGCCTATTTTTCGGCATATCGAAAAAGAGATTAACGAGCCGGGGCGGCTGAACAGCGCCCATTTTTTCCCTTGCTGGCGCCGATTGATGGAACTCGGAGTTGCCCGGACTTGGGAAACTGAAGGAGCAGTGCTCGGCGCGATTTATTCGCCAGACCCGTTCTCCGGCAAAACGCGAGCGCATGTTTGCTTCTGGTTTAGTTTGCCGGAAGCGCGCGGCACCGGAGAAACCATGAATTTGCTGATTACTTTTGAACAAGCCTCGAAGAAAGCCGGCTGCACGGTTATTTCGTCATCCGCGTCGATGAAGGTCAATCCTGGAAAACTTTCTCGAATATACCTGCATCGGGGATATTTCCTGTCGGAACAAATTTACTCGAAAGATTTATGATCGCCGAAGTTTTTATCCCGTTGACCAAAGGGTTTGGTACCGTTGTCGATTTCGACGATTTCGACGATTTTGAAATCGTTCGTCCATTTAAATGGCACGCCGAACTCCTTGAGTCTAAAAAAGGGGATGACGTAGATCATACAAACCGGGATACGCTCGATAATCACCGAAGCAATTTGCGAATTTGCACTCGTTCGCAAAATTGTGGTAATCAAAAAATACGATCTACAAATCGCTCTGGTTTTAAGGGAGTGAATTGGAAAAAGCCCGGAGGAAAGAAAAATCCTTATGGGCATTGGTGTGCGCGAATTTCAGTTGAATCAAAACGAATTCAACTTGGGTATTTTTCAACAGCGGAAGAAGCAGCCCGCGTCTACGATCAAGCTGCCCAAAAGTATTTTGGAGAATTTGCTCGATTAAATTTTCCTAACAAGAAAGCAGGGGTGGGTTGTAAGTGAAGTGTTCGGCGCGGCGGGCCAAATCGCCAGTGCAAGTATAGCAGCGGGCGCTACTAAAGCGGCTACGCAAATGCAAATCGACGCCTTGCGGCAGCAGCGTCAGTTTGTTTTCGATCAGTTGGCTCCTGATAAAATCGGCGGCGTTGCGGTCAATGCCGACGTTCAGCGCGCGGAACAGCAACTCGCGTTGCAGGGTATTATCGACCCGCAGGCGTTAGCGGCTAGATATGCCAGCGAAGGCAACATCCTTGGCCAGGTGCAATCGCTTGGCTCCGGTCAGACCCCTGCCGATATTGTCGGCGGTGTTGCATCCGGTGAAGCGATTGCTGGTGTGCCAGGAATGCAGGATGCAAAAAATCAACTTGTCGATGCTGCGCTCAAGGAATTACATGCCGGCGCAACATTGCCGCCGGATGTGCAAGCGGAACTCGCGCAAACCGGGCTTGAAAAAGTCGGTATGCAATCCGGTAGAGCCGAGGGGGCTTCTGGTTTTGGCGGCGTGTTGCTGAAGCAGATTCTTGGAACTGCCGGGCTTCAATTGCAGGCGCAACGCCAGCAACGAGCGATACAGCTAACCGGCGCGGCGCAATCGTTGGAGCAATCGCGGCAGCAAATTCTCGGAACGTTGTTTCCGAATTTGAATGCGGTTCAATTGAAAACTTTGCAGGGTAGTCAAGGTGCCTTGGCGCAGGTCAACAGTATGGCACCGCAGGCCGGACTCGGCGGCACTGACATGGCGAATCTCTGGCTTGCGCGTGTCGGCGCAACGAATCAGTTGACCTCCCAAGCTGCGAGTATCGGCGCACAGGGGGCGTTAGCTCAGGGGCAGATTCTTAATCAAGGTCTTGGCGGCGCAGTCGGCTATGGTGCCCAGGCGTTGCCGAGCACATCGAGCGTTTTTAATACCGTATTTGGTTCGAGTAAACCGGCTTCTTCTGGTAACGATCTAGGAGATGTTGCATCCTACGTTTAACGGGGTATGGCTTACAACCTGCAAAACGGCTGGACTGGGGCGCATTTAGTTCCTACGACTCCGGCGGAATTTGGATTACGTGATTCATCGCTAGGGTCTCGGACTGGCGTTGTTCCACCTCCGAATCCGCAAACCCCGAGCAGCAACGTCGGGCCAGTCAACGCGGGAGCGCAATTGCCGTTGAGTGCAAGTCAGCTTGGCACTACGCCGAGTACGCTGATTGATGCCAGTCTCGGAAGCAGAACTGGCTCCGATCCGAATGCCGGCAAGCAATCAGTTTATGCGCAAGCGAGTGTGTATAACAACCAGAATGCTCCGGCGTTCCTCGCACAGCAAGTTGCGAACCTGAATGCAGAACAGACAATGCGACGTAGCGCGCAAGCGGAGTTGCTCAATCGTATTGTCGGCGGTGTAGCCGGCGGCGGGCCGGATGCCTATCTTTGGGATGAAGCTCTGCGCGCGGCCAGCGTTCAGCCCGGAGCTATGGTGAATTTTGCAGCGCCGGTGCTCGATCCGAGAATAGGAATAGCGCAGAAGATTATTGCCCAAGGATATTCTGATAGAGCACAGCAGCAAGCGCAGGCAATAAGGCAAGCTAACGACGCACAGCAGCAATTATCGGATTTGCAAAAACGACGTGCAATAATCGGCCCGAATCCGTTTGGGCAATATTCCGGCTCTGAGCAGCAACAGCTTGATACTCGAATTCAAGATTTGATGGATAAAACAAGCTCAACAGGATCGTTGCAATTACTCGGTCAAGCGTCGGCAGCAGCGGGTAGTGGGTGGACGCCAAGATTACCTCAGTATTAACGAAAGAAAAATTATGCCAGATGTCGGCGGCGCGGAATCACCGGGAGCTTTAGGAAGAATTGATCCAAGCAGTCTAATCGGCAGCAATGCGCCAGTGGTCGAAGGGAACTCGGTCTCTAAAATGACTGATGCTTTTCGTTCCGGTTGGTTGACTGCCGACGACATTATGAAGCGCGTTGGTGACCTTGGTAAAGCAAAACGGAAAGCGGAGATTGCAGAAGCGCAAGCCGCGGTGCCGCAGGCACAGCTTGCCGGAGCGCAAGCAACCGCAGCAATGCCGCTGGTTCAGCCGACTGCTGATGTTGCTAGAGCACAACTATATCACGGGATTGGTTTGAAAGCATACCAAGACCTCGCAACGATGTCCCCGGATTATACCGGAATTGATCCGAAGAAAACTGATGGAACCCCTGATTTTGATTTAATGGCAATCGAGGGAAATCATCTTGCAACACTTCAAAATCAGAGGTTGATTGGGATGGATAGACTAAAATCTTCCCACATTGAAAAAGGTAATGTTAATGGAGTGCCAACTGAGAGAACTATCAATAATTACAATGAAGATATTTCTCCGGGGTCGCAAAAATTTAACATGTATCAGCAAATGATGTCTCAGCCGCTATCCTTTAAGTTTTGGAAGCCAGGATCAACACAAATAGCGCCGGCTGCTGCACCAACGATTTCCGCTGCACCGGAGGTTATTTCTTCAGACATCGACGCCCAACGCGCGCGAGTTGTTTCCGCGTTTAATTTATCTCCTATAGAAGCCGCGGCAATGCGGCCAGAGGATGTTGTTGCTGCGGCTAATCGTCTTGGTCCAGAATCAACTGCGGCAGCGCCGAATGTCGAGCCGAAAGCTACGGTAGCTCAACCAGGAACCTACATCCCGAATGTTGGCACCGTTGTCGGAGGCGTCAACGTGCCGGAAGCGAGTCAGAAACTTCGAGAAGAAATGTCTCGTAATCCTACAGTTCAAGAAGTCTATAAAACTTTGCCCCAATACGATCAGCTTATTCAGAGCGAGAAAGAACTTGCTGATCCAAAATTTGTTGCAGATCGGACCTTCGATCTTCGGCTTGCTTTTAATTATTTTAAAAGTTTGCATCCTGAAACGCGGGTGACAGAACAAAATTTTAAAGAGGTTGAACGACTTACCCAACTCTACGCAAAGGATATTCCCAAAACTCTTTACAACACCTTTATGGAGGCTACAAGACAGCAATTGTTAGACCCGAAAGCGAGACAGTCTGTTATTCGAGAAACAAGACAATCCATTCAAGGCCAGGTCAATGCTGCGCGAGACATTGTTAATTCTTACGGAGATTTAGCCGAGAAACAGGGTATGCCGAGGGATTCCGTTGTTACGTCTGATTGGCAAAAACTATTGGGTGCTTCGATTGCCGGGGGTTCCCGAGGATCAATTGGTCCCGGAGGAATTCCAGCAGGAGCGAAAGTGACTACGCTATCCGGCGGTAAAAAAGTTTATAGTTTAAACGGAAAAATCTATAGCGCCGAGTGAGGTTTGACAAAAAATTCATTTTAGCCTATATTAACACATGAAACGTCTTTATGATACCGGAAAAATGGCAACGCCAGACGAATCTACAGTCATCTCTGGTGAGGAATATGAGGCGATAGACGGGCAACTTCAAATTTTAATCACCCGATTAAATACGTTTTTCGCTCCGAATTTCCGATATGAAGTTCGGATTATCGGACTTGATCCGTCATCGAAGGAAAAAATTAAAAAACCTTATTCTATTTTTGTATATGAATAATATCCAGACAGGAAGAGAAGCGCAAATCAGCGCCGTATTAAACTCTTTCCCCCCTTCTGGCGTCTCGACTGCGGAATGGGAGACTTGGAAACAATCTCTTAGAACAGCCCAATCCTGGGAAGATTTTTTCAATTTATCGGAGAGAACGAACCCGGATTGTTTGTCTTTAATCGAATAGCGTATGCCGATTGGCGATGAAATAACGTTGACCCCGGATGAGCAAGCTGAGTTTGATTCTAAGCAATCCGAACAACCGGCTGCCGGCAATGAAATCAATTCGATCCGCGATCTCGATGCAGCGCAGTTAAAAGATTTGGCTGTTTCCGACCCGGAGAACTTCGATCTCGTAAACGAGTTTAGACGAAATCCTGAACTCCACAAAGATCAGCCGACAGTCGATAAGGTCGCCGATGCGTATAATCAGATCAAACAGCGGGGCTTCCGATTTTCCGATTTGCCTGGCCCGAAGAAACTTTTTAGCCAGGTTGTCGATGTTGCTAAGGGGTTCGGCAAGCAGGCGTGGAACTATGGCAATGTAATCGCCGCGCCGTTGGTCGGTGCCGCGGGAGAAATTACCGGCCAAGGTCCGGGGTTTCAGGAAGAAGTAGCACAAGACGCGCAACGAAAGGCAATTGAGGCGGCTTCCGGTTCGGAGTTAGCATTAACCGGACTCGCAGGAATCGCAAAACGTGCAGTCGGCAAAGCGGCACAGGTTTTTGGGCAAATTGCTCCCGGTGTTACCCGCGGAATTACCGCTTTTAAGTCGTATAAAGACTACACACCGCAGGAAAAAGAAAATGATTTGTTCGATGCCGTTCGGGCCGGCGAAACTGAATCTGAGACTTTACGCGGACACGGACCAGTTACAACCGCAATCGGAGGCGAAACGGTAAAAGAACTTGAGGCATCCGGCAAACCGATTCGACCAACGGAAGTTAGCGCGCTTGCCGCTGGTGATCCTTTTTCGTTTGAACTTTTCGGTAAAGCTTTCGGCGCTGCTGGTAAACTTGTGCCTTCCGGTCTTGAAGGTTCGGCGGCGAAGGTTGGTGCAAAAATTTCCGAGGTATTACCAAAGGCAGCCGGTGCTGCCGTTGAAGTTGCTGGAAAAGCTGCTAAGCCCGTTACGTCGGTCATGCCGATTGCTGGAAGGCTGGCCACGCTCGGCACTGTTGCTGCTGCTTTCATGCGGGGAGATTTTGGTGAGGGCATCCGCACCTTATGGGAGGGCGGGATGGCCCTGAAGCTTCTGAAAGAGAAAGTTCCAGAAGTTCAGGAATTGGGCCAACGGGTTGAACAGGCCGGCAAACAAATTTCTGGTTCTGAACCAGTTAGTAATGCCTGGACACAGGCTGCCCGAGACGCCGCGCAATCGTTGCCTGCGGTTGCCGCGCAGACTGCTAAAGGTGCTGCGCTCGATCTTGGCACCGCGGCAGTATCTGCGGAAACGCCGGAACAAACCGGCGGTGTTGGCCTCGGCACAGTTATCGGTGCTTTCGGCGGCGCAAAAGCCGCAGGCAAGCACCTAATCAGCGGGCAGTTAATTGCGCCACGGAGCTACGGGGTCAACACGGTAACGCCGAGCAGTGGACAGTTTCCTACGCTCGATACAATGCACACATCGGCAATACAATCGGCAACTCCCGGTGTCCGAACGCGCGTCAATGCAATCCGACAATTTGTTTCCGGCGCGGCGCCGGGCACTTATGTTTTTCTTGCCAGCGATCCGGCGTCGATGGAGAAATCGTTGGTAAGCGCCGGCATGGATGCCAACGAAGCCAAAACAGCGGCAAACCAGGCTGGGTATTACAAAACATTTTTAAATGGCCGAGATAACTCACCGCATCGAGTAATTTTACTCAACAACGTTGACGCGGCGCCGCATGAAGCTTTTCATGCGCTGCAAGATGTTCTCGGAGAGAACGCTAATCAGCAGATTGACGAAACCGTTCGGCAGGCGTATGCGCCGCAGTGGGATGCCGAGGGCGACAGATATGCTCGCAGGCTGACTGATGGAAATCTTGGCGGACGAACCTGGCGCGAGGCGATTCTCGACGAGTCCGGCTGGGGCAACATTTGGGCGAAGGAGAAATTGCTCCGGGATACTGGAAATAAAATCCGAGTAGAAACCGGCGGTGAGCCGGCGCCGGGTCTTGTTGATGAAATGGTAACTGCCGAAGGCAAACAACGATGGGAGGACGCCCAAGCGAGAAACCCGCAAGCAACGCCGCAGCAACTTTGGCGGGAGATTTTATCACCTGACGAAGCGAATTCTGTCGCCGACAGATACATGGCGCGAGAACTCGCTGCCGAGAATTTCGATCAGGTGTTTAAACACGATGGACCGAGGTTACAAGAGGGAACGCAGCTACCGGAGAAACTTGCGCGAATTGCTGCCAACATCACGACGTTGCTCGGCAATGAACCGTTGGCCGGCAGAACGTCGCAAATCGGTCAGATTGCGCCGAAAACCCCGGTTGTTGCCGCCGTTCGCCAGGCAGGACGGGCTGTGTTGCCGGAAGAGCCTGCCGTAACCCCTAGGATTGCCCCAGCCGGGCGACAGGCCGTTGGTATGCCGACTACGCCGGACCAGGTTCGGCAGGCCGCAGACGAGGCAGCCCGGCTTGCGGCAGCCGCTCCTAGCGATGTTGCTATCGGCGGCACCAAATCTGCTCGGGAGCTTCTCGGAACGATAGCCGAGGCAATTTCTGCCCGGCAGGGGGTAAAAATTAACTACTTGAGTGCCCCGGACGAGCCGGCAGCGGCGACAACCAGCAATCGAGACGCGCGACGGGCGATGATTGAGACATATCGAACGATGCCGCCGGCTTCTCGCGCCTTGTGGGAGAAAACATTTTTTCCAGAGCGAGTCAAGACCACCAAAGCCGGTAAATATCAAATTCTCGGATGGGCGCCGGAGGTTTTCGCGGCCAACGCGCACAAAATGGCTCAGACGTTGGCGACGATTGCAAAAACACACCCGGAAGCATTGCAACTCAGTCCGTATCCAATTGATCCGAATACGAAATCGTTTACCCCGGACGGTTGGCAACAGCTTTATTCAGATACGCAGAGCTTTGTTCAGAATCAGATCACCGGCAGAACCGGCGCCGGACAGAACTTAGTTGTTCCACGCGAGTTGACTGAAAAAGGTTTTTATCAGCCGCAGAAAACTGGGGTGTCGCAGCCGTTGGACCAGCAGCGCGCAGACTTTATTAACGCGCTATACAATTTCAAACTGCCAGAGACGCCAAGGATTCAGCGCGGTAAAATTCCGTTAAATATCGCTGGTCAAGAGGTCAGCACCGCGACTATGCCGGGCAGGACTGAAATTCCCGTCCGGCCTCGCGGTGGGTTTGCTGGCGAGGAAGCGGAGAAGCTTGGTATCGAAGAAAGACCGATTCTTGAAGTCAACCCGGTTCGGAATGCTATCGAACAAGCCGCACAGTCTGCAAGGGTTGCGATGCCGAGTATGATAGAGGCGGTGCAGCGGCTTAATCTCGATAGCATTAAAGAAGTGGAACGCGCGCCGGAACAGCCAGAGTTCCGCGGTAACACTCTTACGCTGACTGCTGGGTTTCAGCCGAAGCCCGAGAATCCGCGCGCGGTTCGCGCTGCTGCGGCACGCGACGAAGAAGGAAAAATTTACACTGGCACTTGGCACGGAGAGGCAGAAGAAGCTGCCCATGTTGCTGGAAGTAAAACACCTTGGGATAAGCTTGAAATGGGTTTTGTGGCTAATAACGGAGAGTGGCTTAGCCGGGAAAAAGCATTGCAGCGGGGAATTGAACTTGGACAGATAGCTAAAAGCAAATACAAACAAGCTGCTTATGAGGCAAATCCGAAGAAGCTTGAATCAACGACTTTTCAAGAACAGCGTCAATTTCAACCGAAGGCGTTGCCGCAGGAATTTTCTGGCAAGCCCGTCTCAGAATCCGCAGAGCTAATTGCAAGCATACCGCAAGCTCGTTGGTCGGAGCTAACTCGCTCGTATTCTGGCGATCTCGGTGGTGGTCCAACAGGACTTGCGCGCGATCTCGGCAGCACAGCGAGGACTGCCGACGACCTGAGTGCGCTTCGCTCGGTCTCGGAGCGCATGAGCGCGCTTAGTAAATCAGCAATCCAGGCCGGGGATTTAGAGAGGGCGATGGACTACGCAATGCGTGGACAGGTCGCCCATGAAGCATACCAGACTGCAACCGGAGTTAATTTCGACGGCAAACCTGCACAGATTCAGCACATAAAAGAGAATAACAATCCAGATTACGAACCACCGATGCCGGCAACCGGATACAAATCTTCGGTTGTCGAAGGAGGACAATCGAAGCCGCTAGAATCCGGGGGTCAGGCGCAGCCAAAGCGTCCTGAAGTAATTGACGAAGCCTTGCGAAAATGGGGAACAACCCACGATTTAAATGAGGCGGGATATTTATTGCCGGATGGTCGTTTGCTGGATATGTCGGGACGCCGACAAGCGGTAGGGTATAATCCCGAGACTGGAAAACCTACTCGGGGAGAGTCTGATTATCTTGCCGGACAAAGAAACCTCGATCATGGGGATGTAGTTGGCCTCGATACGATCAAAGCAAACGATAGGCATAGCGCGATTTCGGAGTTTTTGGACGCAACCGGGGCGGCGCGAATAGATTATCAAAGCAAATTGGGGGGAGAAATAACCGTTGAAACCCGAACTAATCCTTCCTCAGGGTTGTTAGCAGAATTAGGAAAATTATTCCGGCAATATGAAATTGAAGATGCCTACCTAGATGCACGAGATCAAACCGGACATTTTTTTAACGGGCAACATATAAATCGCCCTACGCTTGCAAAACTTAAAGTTTTTTACGACAAACAACCGATTAACCTTGGGGGCACCGGCGCTGCACAAGCACAACCGAAATCGGTAGCTCAAACGGAAGCCGGCAAAGCGTTAGAAAAAGAAGGTTTTCAATTTGCGATAAGTGCTAAACCCAGGAATGTTACAATTACAATTTCAAAAGGTGTTGGAAAAGAAATGCTAACCGGGGACATATCAGCAACTCTTGATCCTGATGCTAACTGGATTGCCAAAGTTGACGACGTGCTGCTCGATCCAACTCTCCGGGGTCGGGGAATTGGAGAAGCTTTATACCGAGAGTTAGCGACTCAATTACAAAAAAAGGGCGTAACAAAGCTAGAAGGAGAAATTCTTTTTCCCGAACCATTGCGTATTCGTAAAAAGCTTTTTGGCGAGCCTGAATCAGCCGAAGGAATTACTACCTCTTTGATAGATTCCTTCGCGCAATTTCAACCGAAGCTGGCAACCGAACGGAAAACGATCTCCGGCGAAACGCCCAAGACGTATATCATCCGCCACGGTAGCACCGCGTTGAATGATGATACCGGGAAGAATGATCGAATTCGCGGCTGGAAAGACGTTCCGCTTAGCGCAGAGGGCAAAGCGGAAGCGGAAGCAACGGCTAAGCAGCTTGAGGACTCCGGCATCGAAAAGATTTATGCTTCCGATTTAGACCGAACGATGGACACCGCGTTGGCGTTGCAAAAAACCACGGGTGCGTCGATTACGCCGTTGCAAGAACTCCGGCCTTGGCATCTCGGCAGTTTGATCGAAGGAAAACTGACCCGGAAGATGCTGCCGAAGATGCAACATCTGATAGATAATCCTGATGTTGTTCCGCAAGGCGGCGAATCGTTTAATCAGTTCAAAGATCGTTTTCTCTCCGGCTTCCATAAGGTCCAAGCGGAAACCGCAGATCAACACGCCGCTCTTGTAACGCATTACCGCGGCACTAAGCTGCTTAATAGCTGGCGAAAAACCGGCACTGGAAATGATACAATTGACACTGCCGATTTCGCAACGCAAGCCGACAAACCGCCAGGGAGTTTCGACGTTGTTGATAAATCCGGTGAATTAGTATCGCAAACCGGCGGGCAAGCACAGCCGAAAAAAGACGATTACAAATTTTTTTCCAATGCCCCGAATAAATACAGTTTACAGCATAATAGTAAATCTTGGATATTGCCAGACGGAACTCCGGTTCAACTCGGAGGAACTTGGCATCACGATTGGTTAGCCAATGATCCAGAAGGTAAAGCCATTGCTAAACAATATGGCTTGAAAATACCGCCATTTGAAGGAACCGATACGGAAGGTGTTCGAGAGTCTGCGCTTGGTAAAGGATTTGTCCGTTTAAACCTTAATCGTACTTCCGGGAAATTAGTAATCGAGGCTACTGCATCTAAGTGGCCGAAGGTGTTGCCATCAGTTCAGCAGACCATCGAATCAAATCTACCGGACATCGACAAGTTGACTGTTCATCTTTACGATGATGCCGCAAAAACGCTGCTCGACTCTGGCACCAGCGATCTTTTCAAATATGACACCGATGCGGAGAAACTCCAACACTTACCGTTCATTACCGAAGGCGAAGCACCCGCCGGCACCGCGGTAACGCCTGGGGAAAATATTTCCGGCATTGCTCAGGCTCGCGCGCGACCTGGTTACGGCGGGCAGTTTCAACCAAAAACTAATTCTGGTCGAGAACTTGAAAAGAAAGGATTTGATTTAATCCAAAAAGACCCCGCCGGTGAACGAATTGATGTTCAGAAAAATGGAGAAGATGTTGGGTATATTAGTTTTCACGTCTACGGGGGAACCCCTAAGTATGGGGAGCTTTCCGAAATGTATGTTGATCCAAAATATCGTAATCGGGGTATTGGAGAAACACTATTCCGGGAGGGTGCCCAATCGTTGAAAGACGCCGGAGTTACCCGAATTGGCGGCGATTATCTTAATCAAATTTCCTTCGGACTTGGCAAAAAAGTTTTTGGAAATTTTGATTTTATCGGGGATGCCCTGGATAAATTTTCAGAAAAAGAGGCAATGAAACGATTGCCTCCGGCCCCAACTGAAGATTTTTCTTCTGCAAAACGAATATCTGCGGCTGCTGATATTTCTAAAATATCTCAATTCCAGCCAAAGCCGGAAATAGAGATCGACTTCTATCCCCGGCTCCGTCGAATTCAAAAGAAACTAGATACCGCAAGCACCGAGAAACAATTAGTTGACGCAAAAAAAGAATTTGACGAAGTTCTAAAATTGATGGTTCCAATCGCCAAAAAAGAAAAATTGGAAGTGGAACCTAGGAATTTGAAGAAGCCTTGACAATGGCCATAAAAATTAACACTATTTGTATATGCCAGACCCGCTGACAGTCGAGCCGAATGTAACTGCGCCCGCAGCGCCGGATGCTGCACCTGCGGCGCCGGAAGCGCCAGCAGTTAAGCAAACCGCATTACCGCCGGAGTTGCTGAAATTGCCGGCGATGCACGCACTAATGGCCGGTAGTCCTCCGGCAGTCAGTGCTCCGATCAAGGAATTCTCCAACCGACCGCAGGCAGAATTGATTGTCAAAAATATCGGCGCCTTGCAGGCTGCCGGCTTTGGGTTATACCGCAGTCTTGATGGAAAGCTCGGGGTGTTGTTCAATCAACTATACCTTCACGGTGACGAACTCAAGGCGGCAGATCAAGCGGGGCAACTATCCAAACTGGCGCCGCCCTTCGATGTCATCGACCATGTAAATTCCAAAAGCGGTCATCTCAACCCGGTATTATCGCGCAAGGCGGTCCCCGGCGGATTGAAGAATTCCCCGATGCCGACAACTCAACAATTTTCAAACTCCGGCGGCAACATTCCTGCGGCGCCGGTTGGCAGCGCGCCATTGCCAGCGTCCGCACAGAAGCGGATTGCCGGCACGCGCGCGGCGAATATGGGTCCGGGAGTGCCAACTAGCGGACAAACTCCTGGGCAGGGGGCGTTGCTTCGCTCAATTCTCAAACCTATTGTTTGAGATTTGGTTGAGCAAATTCTCTGAATAGTCTTTTCGCAGCAAGATCGTATGCCTGAGCGGCTTCCTTTTGGGTAACAAACATACCAAGGGATTTTTGACGACCGAAAATGTGAATTACCGCTCTCCATTTTTGTCTTTGGGCGTGCCAAGAAACCCCGCGATACCGGCTAGTTAAATTTTTTCGTTTCAATTGAAACGCCTGGACATTTTGTGATCTCGTAACGATCCGAAGGTTTGATCGTCGGTTATCTAATCCGTTTCCGTTTATATGATCCACATCTACTCCCGCGGGCGGTTTCAATAAATCTCGGTGTAACAAAATCATTTTTGTTTTTAACCCGGTCCAGGTAGATCGTCTAGCATAAACCCTTCGGCCACTCTCCGAAGCGTGCCATCGAAATTGAGAAAGCACTTCATAATCCTCGTTATCAACCAGGGTATGAAACCCGCGCGGCAACAAAATAATTTTCATAGCTTTTGGAAAATCCAGACAACCACAGTCACAATTATCGCGCAAACGATCCCTTCAATGATTGCGCCGGCAACCACAAACGGCCCCATCGTATCAAGGTCCATCATACACACTCAAACTGTTTCGGCAATTCGTATTTGTGCGGAACGCTGTCACCGAGATCGAGGCGCAGATCGTATGCAGCGGCTTTTCCGAACTTCGGATGAATAAGGAAAAGCTTCTGGCTCGGTAAGCTTGAGTTAAAGTATTCTCCGAGTGCGAATCCGTCGATTCCAGGAAATGCTCCGTTGACGAGAATTTCTCCGCGCGCGTGCGGTAAGCTAATCGGTCGATGCAAATGACCGAAGCAGTAATACGATGGCGTATCTTTACCGGAGCGGTTGAATAATTGCGTTGTCGTTGATACAGCACGTCCGATTGAATGCGCCGGCAGCCCGAGAATTTTGTCGCCTCCGCGCAGGTTGTCGCCGTGGCCGGCGTAGAACGTATACCCCTGAACATCGAACACTGCGAACGGTTGCCAGTCGAGATGCCAAACGATCCTCGGCAAATCACGAGTGAGAGCCTGAACGTATAGGTATAAAAACTGATCGAAGTTCGAGTTCCGATTCTTCGTTGGCATTTTGTGCTGATTCTGCCAGCGCGGATGATTACCTACGCATCCGAAAATCCGCAAGGGCGCAATGACACTCAAATTCCGAAGAAACTGTGCAATCGCATGACCGCCGGAGTAAAATTGCGTCAGCATTGTATTAACTTGGCCGCACTCTGCACTGTGCGACAGCGCACCATCGAGCATATCGCCTAGGATCGGAATTACAAGCTCCGAGATTTCAGTCGTTGTATGGTTCTGAAGAACGGAAAAAATTGATTTTTCAAGACGTTGCAACCTTCGAAGGAAAATCTCGAAGTTGTATTCGCCGAGGTTCAGCGTTTGCTCCGGTTTGATAACGGCGCCGATATGCGTATCGGAAAATAACAACACCGCTGACTGAGCCGATTGTTTGTGCTGGTCTTGATATTCGGGATTAAGAACCCAAGTGGCCGGCTGATATGACTTCGGCGCAAGCTCATGGACTTGCTCGCACAGCACATCAACCGCGGTTTTGTTCTTACGCGCGTCGATTAGCGCACGTTCAAATTCACTGCAACGTTTGCGCCAATACTCAACCCGGTCTTTGTTTTCATCGCCGCCTTTGGCGATAACCTCAACTTCCGGGAGAGCCGGAGTCTCCGATAATATTTTCGCCGCCTTGAGTTGGGCGACCTTTTTTTCGATTGCTTTTACGCTTCTTCCGAGGACGATTGCGATTTGTTTTTGGGTTTTCCCCAATAGATTCCGCATCGTTATTACCGTCTGTGTGTCCGATTTCGTCCACGGTTTGCTGTTGTGTTTCATTCTGTTTTGCTTTCGGCTTCGGCATCGGCGGCGGCAACTTTCCATCCGCGATTGCCTGCTGTCGGATTGCTAACCAGGCAACGATTTCACTATCCATCGGCCCGGAAAACTGGTCATCAAAATTTGCTATCGCATCGTTAATTGTCGCCCCGAAGCCGACAATGGCACCGGGCTGTTCAACTTCGCCTAGCATAACCGCCCAATTGCCGTCTGTCAAACGGAGAATCGTCGGCTTGTATCGAAAATGTGGCGTGAGGATTTCCTTGTTCGCGGCGATCTGAAGGTCCGCGAGCTCCGCGGCTTTTTCATTTAGCTGCATAAGCTGTTCTTCGAGAATGTTTTGCAAGTCCAACGACCAGCGAGTTTCATCGCCGATGATTATATCGAGTCGGTCACAAATCCGAATAACGCTTGCTTCAATACTAGATCGAACCCCGCCGTCGAGTTCAGGATTTTTCCAACCGTCTGCGGTATCGCGTGTCGGATTGAGAAGAAAATTTTGCAGCACGTTGATTGCACTGAGCAACGTCGTTACTTGCAATCCGGTCACGGTATCCCGGTGCGGCATTCCGAAGGGCGCTTTACTGCTCATGTCAACGTCCTTCCGAGATTGTGCTGCGCCCAAAGAAACAGCCAGCAGGCATCGACAGCGTTATCATCGAACCCGATGCTGAAGATTTCAGGATGTTGAAAGACCAAATGCTTTCTCATGGCTTGTTTATCTGCGCTACCGGACCCGGTTGCAAATTTTTTCAACGTTGCAACCGGAACACACTCGACACCAATAAAAGGAAACTGGCATCCTATCAGCCAAGCTACTGTGCGGAAGCTCGCCCAAAGCTGAACCTGCATTGTCGTAGTTACAAATTGGACATCTTCAAACACAATAAAATCTGGGGGAGTGCTATCACAAATAAAGTCTAATTTTTCATACAGCCGGCAAACCCTCGGGTCACAGCGTCGAGACATACGCGATTTGCCGAATTCCGTTATTTCCTTCGCCGTTGCAAGCTGCCAAGTTCCGGCGGCAAATAAATTCCCGGCACCGGCACAATTCTCTGCCCAGCCGGTTTTAGTGCCAAGATCGAGAGCAAGAACATTCATTGCAATAATAGTCCCCGTTTGTCGCCGAGTGCGCCACGTATTTTTATCAGCGCGTGCTCTTGTATCTGCCGGACACGCTCGCGCGAAATATTCAGCAACTTGCCGACTTGTTGCAACGTAAAATGACTCTTGAATCGCAATTCGAGGATCATACGTTCTTGATCGCGCAATCTTGTTCGGATAATTTTGTCAACAATATTGCTGCACTCCCGGATGTTGATACTTGCGAAATCCGGGGCGGTATTATCCGGTTCCAGCGGAGCGCACGCTTCGTCGATTGCCGCAAGATCGTTGACTGGCAACCCTTCACTGCCTTGTTTATCCTGTCGAGCATTTCTCGCTTTAAAAAAAGCAGGAATCAGGCCGGCGGATTCATGCTTACTGGAATTTCGGACTACATCTTTCGTTTTCCACTCCCGAGAAATCTGTCCCCGAACATGCGGTTTTGCGTATGCGAAAAATCGAATCTGTCCGGTCTTGAAGGTCCGTGCGGCTCCGCGCAATGCGATATAACAAACGCTAAGCAATTCATCATCAGCAATGCCGGACGCGCAGAGGTATCTTGCGTAGCGAAATGCTTCTCGAAGGTTGTGCAACACCAGTTCGTTCAGGGATTGTTCAGTATGCTGCCATGCGAGCTTATCCTCCGCGTCCCGCGTTAAAATTTCCTCCGGCAGCCCGTCTAAAATATTCATTCAAACCTTTTGAAAATCCAAATTCTCGTTTTGTGTGAGGCAGTCTCAACGGTGCAATGCAGCACTCCCTCGCGCTGGATGCTCTCAAGATACCGGGTCGCCTGCTCTAAGCGCAACGTCCGCATGATCGTTTCGTTCAACGGATTGTTGTGCATCAGCCGGAGCACTTGGGTAACAGTGCCTCGCCAGTCGATTGCGGCAGGATTATCGGAGAAATACTGCACCAGACTTTCGATCAACAGTTCTTTAAACGGCGCAGACCTACCGCCTTGATGCGCCTGGTCAAGTAACGCCGGCTCATGGTATGCCTCATAGCCGAAGCGCGCGTGCCGGATAACGCTCTCCGGCGGATTCCAGGCCAACAGCCAACGCAGCAAAAACGGTAGTTCCAGCATAATCGTCGCGCCGAGTTCGTAGCGATTCGGAAACACTGTTCGCTTTTCGCTGCTGCATCGAAAAATATGGGTTTTGTCTTGCGACGTGTTATCCATTGAACCCAACGCCCTACTACTAATGTAGTCTAAATTAGTAGTTACAAAAATTCTTCCCATCCACTCAATCACCGAAGCGGTCTCGAATTTCTTGTTGTATTTAAACTGCTGATTCGCGGTAGTTTTCTTCAGCATCGCGTGAAAGTTCGATTGCGTCTGTGAGTTCTCCCCCATCGTTTCATCATCGACACACAGCAACGGCACGCGCCACACATCCGGGTTGAAGCTGTCTGTCCGCATCAGGTGCTCGGCGCCATCGCAGAAACCTCCGACCGCCGGGCCGATGATCCCGCGACTCGTCAACGTTTTACCGACATCAGCAACGCCCATTAAAAACACGTTCTGGCCCGGCATCGGCGTGCTGGTATAGCCGGAGGTATAAAAATGCTTGAGCCAGGCCAGGAAGTGAACAAGTTGTTCCGGCGGGTCAAATAGGTTATCGAAGTGCAACGATAGCCAAGCAAATTTGCCGCTGGCGCCCCAGGGCGTTAATTCATCCGCCGGCTGCATGACTCGGTTAATATATGTATTCAGCATCCTGTCCCCCTGATATTCAATAACCCCATGATGCCGGAATACAAACGGCGCAGCACCCGTAATTCGAGCATTGCGATAAATATGATCGAGAGCCTTATCAATTTGGGAAAGTCCATCTTTTCCGGGCTTAGAGCTAATCCGGCAAGATACTTTGAAAAAGTTTCCAAGCTCTCGATCATCCATCCGCACGAAGATATTCCCTCCGCGCTTGGACCAAAAATGTTTTTCATCGAAAAATATATCTTTTGTAGCTTTAGCTATACTGTCTGTTTCAAATCGTCGAACAAACTCGACACCGAGAATTTCCGCCCAACTAAAAAACGGCTTTCCGGCGTGATCACTAAAGGTAAACATTCCATCTTTTTTAACGATGGCTGACATTGGAGATGCACTATCAGGAATCCAAAAGGTAGGGCCTTGTGTATCTAATGAAAAATCTGTGGGCCAATTAAAACCGGAGAATTTTTCATGTAAGGCCGGTTCGATTATATCTAACGGAATATCACACCCGTCAGTTGCCCGAAAATTATACTCTCTCCCGACTTCGACGTAAAAAGCCTGGACTTCTGAAGCATCTATGCTTCCGTGGCCGGTTGGCTTCCAACTACACCCGTTACAAAGTAATCTGCTTGGATCAGTAAAAGCTCCTTCGTCGAAAGCCGGCAATAAAGAGAGTCTCAACCATTTAACTGCTTTATCCAACAGATAGGAACCAAAGTCATAGCTATCAATCCGCAACGGGGTTTCCAATAACCAAACAAGCCGCAGATTTCCTCCGAGACTACATTCAGTCCAGGCGGGCTTTACCCGCATAGCAGATATAACTTCTTCTATGCGCGTGGGTGGGATTTTTGCATCGTAGTCCGCGCAGAATTGATGCAGCAATTTTGGTGGATTGTCTTTCGAGATTCGTTGATTTGGGTTAGCGCCCTCAAGACCAGAATAAAAATAATGTTTCGTCTGCGGAGAACGATAAAATTCCTGGCGGTCTATTTTCTTTAGACGAATGTTTTCTGGAATTTCAACTGATGGGTGGAAATCCCAAGGGTCAAGATCGGATCGAACCGTTTTTTCGGTTAAGTTTTCAACGAAGAAAAATTTAGACAAGCAAATTCTCCAAAATATTTTTTCGCAGCCGCGTCATAAGCGCAAGCAGCGGTCTTTTCATTTCTGAAATTCCCAAGAGAAATCCTCTTTTTATTGATTCCTATTCGGGCGGTCCACCTACAATCTCGTGAATTCCAATATACCCCCTTAAAACGGCTAGTGGCTTGTGTCCATTTTCGTCGGTTCTGTTGGTTTGTAGAAACTGTAGCTAGTCTAAGATTAGTTTCGAGGTTATTAAGCCCGTTGCCGTCCCGATGATCGACTTCGGACCCGGCGGGGGCGTCAAGGAGAAATCGGTGAAGAAAAAATAATCGTCGGCTGTTTGCGGGAGGAATATACTGTGTTGCAGCATAAAAAGTATGCGGCCCCCGCTGAGCACTCCATTTTTTATCCCGATATTCAGACGACATGAGTTTAGCATACCCCACATCAGAGATAATTGCAAACTTGCCCTGAGATAATGGGAGCAGTTTCATTTACAATAATGGGCCACTTCTTTAGCCTCAGCCGCAATCGGACAATTTTTTAACCACTCCGGGCAAATAGACATGATTTGCTCTACGTTCTTCGCGGTAACGCCGTCGTCAACCTCAACGATTGCTTCATCGTGTGCATGGAATAGATTAGTCACGCCAGGAGTATTATCAAGCTGAAGTAAGTGTTCCGCAAACACGTCGCGTGAAGCGGCCTGCACTAAATTTTCACAAAGTTTACCCCCGTAAGACATAAACCTACGCCCACCGATGCCCGCAGTAAATACACTCGTTCGGACAGGTTTTTTCGTCTTACGATCCGGCAAAACTCGTAGTTCACATCGAACTTTTTCATAGCGAAGCTTCCGCCCACTTGGAAGTTCCATTACAAAGTCATCTCCCACAGAGCGTTTAAACGCACCATCCAGTTGATACCAAAGTCCAGTTGTCTCCGGGTTCTGTGCGCGAAATTCCGAAACAATTTCTCGACTTCGCTTACCGTAGCCTGAAACTTTTTCAACTACGCCCGTAAAAGGATCAACTTGTTCAATAAATTCAGGATCATCAATTGTTATATCAATGCCTGATAAATCTCTGGCCATAGTAACAAACTTCTCCCATGCGGCCCCGTAACCCAATGCTAAAATTCTAGCCTTCGCAAGCTTATACATTTCCGGGTTTTCATCTTTCAGTTTACCCCCGGTCCACCCCATTGTCGCTCGGCTATGCGCTTCGTAAATCGACATTCCATCTTTCAGCATATTAAGAAGTTTCCAATTTCCAGAAAGATACGCAAGCACCCGAGGTTCAATTTGTGAGAGATCAGAAACGACCATGCGCTTTCCCGGCCTAGGAATAATCAATGCTCGAAAATCAATAACGTAACGCACCCACTCCGGCAGTTTTCCGGTTTCTTTTTTGGTCTGCATTGCAGAATCAATACGAAGATCGTTAAACTCCAACAACCCAAATTCGTTGCAGACTATCGGGCGCTTCCTCGGGTTTTGCATATTGACCCGTGCGTCGCCAGACCACCGGCCCGTGTGGGCGCCGAAGTATTTTAAACTGAACGGCATTGTCCCGTCGTCGCGCAGCCGCTCTTTGACCAGCAGGAAAGTTTTGTAAAGTTTATTGACTGAACGCCATCCGGTTAGCGCAGTTATCCATTGATGTTTGCAGGCGTAAAGGGTTTCCCATTCGTCGTATGCTTCTTGGTCGTCACTCCTAACTGGCGGGCACGGAATGCCGGACCTCCGGCATTGTTCAGCGATACATTTTGTTGATGTTGGTTTTGTGTTAAACTCCGACCATTCTTCATCTTCAGAATCCGCAATCCAAGGTATTACCGCTTCAGTATTTTTAAGAATTTCATGCGACTGCACAATATATTCGTCTAACAATGCAGTATTGATTTGAACACCGAACATACCCTGGCGGATCGTTAAATCGCTTAGCCGGCGCTCGCGCTCTGGCCATTGACTACCGAAATCATTAAACAGTTTCCAACACCAGAAGGCATCCTTGCGCGCATAATCGAACATCGTTATTTGCTCAGCAGCAGAAAAATCCTTTGGCCAGTGTTTTCCGTTGGCGTCGGAGCGTGCGGACTTATCGAGTTTGATCTTAAAAAGATGTTCCACAGCATCGTCCAGTGCGCGACGGTTGCAGAGATACGCAGTCAAATTCGCAGTGCAGTGCCACGCGGCAACCCGGTCAGAAATCTTCGGAATAAGCTGCCTGCGTTCGAGTTCAAGCAACACAGTCTTATCAAAAAATAAGTTATGTGCAACTACCGTCTGGCCGGCCAACGATTCCCAATTGAAATCCCGCGGATGCCCCGCCCAATGATTTGCGCCATCCGAGGCCGAGATCATATACGCATCGAAGTGATGGCTCCGGCAGTATTGCTCCGCAATTTGCTGTCGCAAGCCGTATTTCAGCTTATTGCTGTAGAACGTTTCAAAGTCGAGGGAGATTACACTCATTTTTGTATGCTCTCTATAACCTCAAGCCGTGCGTTCAAATCGTCGATTGTTCCGCTCAGCCCGACGATAACCAATTCAAGCTCGGCGATCTTTCGATCCTTGCACTTAAGTTCTTCACATCCCGGGCATCGTACGCCCTCAAAGTGAATCTCAGGCTGATGATTGCCGCAAACATTCAGAATCATCGTGTTCGGCCCAGGGTTACGCCGCACGACGGCTGCGACTGCACTTTGTTTTGGATTATGCGAGAGATTACTTGGTTTAGTTCTGGCATGATTCTATCACACAAATTGCCGGTTGTAAAATCCCTCTCGGTTTGCATCGGCGGATGAAGATTCGTTGGGTGTTTTTTACGAAGCTCCCGGATAACCGCTTCCACGTCGACTTTCACTTCCTCGACGAATTCCGCCCCTACGCGCGTAAACTTGCCGGCGCGAAACTGCTTGCTGCATAGCAATGCGTGCTCCCGGATTGCGCTCTCATTAAGGTAGCGCCCGCTGGCCAGGTCGATATTCTCGTTGCTCATTATTCCCCTTCACTTTCATCTTCCAAGATTGAGTCGTCGAACTGCATGGGTCCATGTTTTTGCGGGCAAAGCGGCGCACCAAACTCAAGCCACTTTTTCGTCGTCCGGCAAACATAGCCGCACTCACTGCATTCACACTTTACCAGCCTGGTTGTTTGTTTTTTCACAGGCGACTTTTTCGGATCGAGTTGCGCGTGTGGGTATTCCCCGAGTTGGATTGACCAGTCTTTACAATCGACTAGCAGCCGTTCCCCGGCAACCGTTGCAGTCAGCTTCCCCTCAAGTCCGACAGCACGAGCGCACTTTCCGAAAACCTTGTTGTGCTTTTGGTTTATGCCGACAACCTTGTTGTGCTTTTGGTTTATGCCGACAACC